>Ga0335074_10000510_pt1 | contig 55628 bp, 58 predicted proteins | sample Lox_Sample_23_FD_206715 | JGI IMG/M metagenome (GOLD analysis project Ga0335074, IMG submission 206715) | Soil microbial communities from Loxahatchee National Wildlife Refuge, Florida, United States - Lox_Sample_2.3 | ecosystem: Environmental > Terrestrial > Soil > Wetlands | place: USA...
GGGGGCCTCGCCGCTTCTCGATGCCGGAATGTCTGTTTTTTTGTTTGCAGACGAATTTTTGGATTCTGTGTCCTGTGTCGAGCATCCCCTCACCGCAACCCTCTCCCCCCCTCGGGGGGAGAGGGAGCCGGCGCCACATGCCGCCTCGATCGCTTCCGGCAGTTCCGGCGCGCAGCTCGAACCGGAATTGGTGCCGATGTTGAAGTTCGGAAGCTCGCCATCAAATAGGCGTGGAATGCGGGAGCGGATGGAATGGGCTTCGAACAGCACGATGCGCGGATGTCGGCTGCCAAGTCGCGCGATCTCACTTTCGAGTGCCGCATGATAGGGCGTGAAATACAGATCGCATCTCTGCGTGATCTCATCGGCGTCGGGTAGTTCATTTTCGCGATAGAGCGGTTCGCCGTCAAAGGTCGTCGTCGGGCACAGCTCTGTCGTGTTTTGGCCGGGATAGAGCGAACGACCAGAAGGGTCACGGTTCACGTCGATGACGCTGCGCGACAGCGACGTTCGGACGGTAGTCGCGCCGAGCGCGGGCGCAAAATCATAGAGCAGGTGGACCCACCAATCCGCGTCCTTGCGCGCGAACCACGGCGAGACGAAACGCGTTTCGATTTCGGCGGGAATGTCGCTGCCCGTATGTGGCATCGACACGATCAACGGCGCATGGCCGCGTGTCACGCTCAACCAGGACAGATGCGCATTCATCGTCCGGTCTTCACGCGGGCATGCAGCGGATTGAATCCCATGCGATAAACCAGCTCCGCCGGCTGTTCGATATTCCAAATGGCAAGATCGCAATCCTTGCCGGCTTCAAGCGTACCGGCCTTATCGAGACGGCCAAGCGCGCGGGCCGCTTCGCGGGTTACCGCCGCAATGCATTCTTCGATGGTCAGCCGGAACAATGTCGCGGCCATGTTCATGACCAGAAGTATCGAGGTTATCGGTGACGTGCCGGGATTGCTGTCCGTCGAGATTGCGATCGGCACGTGATGCTTGCGCAAGAGCGCGACCGGTGGTTCGCGCGTCTCTCGCAGAAAATAATATGCGCCGGGCAGCAGCACGGCTGTTACATCCGCGCGAGCCATGGCTTCGATGCCAGATTCGTCGCTCCATTCCAGATGATCGGCGGACAAAGCATGGAAGCGCGCGGCGAGCGCGGCACCTTCGTGATTGGAGAGTTGATCCGCATGTAGCTTGACGCGCAGGCCAAGCGCCGTGGCGGCTTCAAATACGCGTGAAATCTGTTGCGGCGAAAAGGCGATGGATTCGCAAAAACCGTCGACGGCCTCCGCGAGACCTTCGCGTGCAATCTTGGGGATCCATTCGCGGCAAAGGCGATCGATATAAGCATCTTTGTCGCCCCGCGCTTCGGGGGGCAAGGCGTGCGCCCCAAGAAAAGTCGTTGCCACTTCCACATGGTCTTCGCGACCGAGCCGCTTTGCTGCGCGAAGTTGTTTCTTTTCGTCCTCCAGCGTCAGACCGTAGCCGGACTTAATTTCGACCGTCGTTACGCCTTCGGCGATCAGCGCATCAAGCCGCGGCCGCACTGCGGCCACGAGTTCTTCTTCGCTCGCGCGCCGTGTGGCCGCAACCGTTGAAAGAATTCCGCCTCCCGCCCGAGCGATCTCTTCATAGCTCGCGCCCGCAAGCCGCATCTCGAATTCGCGCGCGCGGTCGCCGGCGTAGGCGAGGTGCGTATGGCAATCGATCAGGCCCGGCGTGATCCAGCGACCCCCGCAGTCGATGTCCGCCTCCGCTTCGAAACGCGGCGCATCGGCGGCAGCCCCGGCAAACAAGATTTTTCCGCCTGCGGCCGCCACGAGCCCGCGATCAATCGGCCCCAGACCTGACCGGCCGGGTGCGAGCGTCAGAAGCCGTGCATTTTGCCAGAGTGTGTCGCAGCGCATCGGACCTCGAAAGACGGCCCGCTTGGCGACGCGGGCGCAAACGTTTCTTATGGCTGCGCGGCAAGGCTGGCAACGGGAGCCCCATGCTCTGGTTCGAGACTGCCCTTCTATCCGAGGGCTGGGCGCACGATGTGCGCATCGAGATACGCAATGACCTCATCGCGCGCATCGAGACCGGCGTCCCCGCCTTGCCGCGCGATGAACGCCATGGGGTTGCGCTTCCCGGGCTTTCAAATGTCCATAGCCATGCGTTCCAGCGAGGTATGGCGGGGCTCGCCGAGATTCGCGGACCGGCGGACGATGATTTCTGGACCTGGCGCGAGGTCATGTACCACTTCCTCGACCGGCTCACGCCGGATGACCTCGAAGCGATCACCGCGCTTGCCTATATCGAAATGCTCGAGCGCGGCTTCACCCGCGTCGGCGAATTTCATTATCTGCACAACGATCCGGCGGGTGGGGCTTACAAGCATCCGGCCGAACTCGCGGGACGAATCGCGGCGGCGGCGGAGCAGACCGGTATCGGCCTGACACTGCTGCCTGTCTTCTATGCCCATTCGAATTTCGGCGGCGCGCCGCCGAAACCCGGCCAGCGCCGCTTTATCACCAATCCAAAGTCATTTGCGCGGCTCGTTGACGACAGCCGGAAGATAATTTTAAGCCTGCGCGATGCGAATCTCGGGGTGGCGCCACACAGTTTGCGCGCCGTTACGCCGGAAGAACTGCAGCAAGTCGTGCCGCTCGCGAATGGCGGTCCCGTACATATCCATGCGGCAGAACAAACAAAGGAAGTCGAGGACTGCCTTGGCTGGAGCGGCGCTCGGCCTGTCGAGTGGTTGCTCGATCATGCGCAAGTCGACGCGAGATGGTGTCTCGTTCACGCCACGCACATGGCGCCGCAGGAAACAACGCGTCTTGCACGAAGTGGCGCGGCCGCCGGTCTCTGCCCGGTCACGGAAGCCAATCTCGGAGACGGTGTGTTTCCGGCACGAATCTATCGGGACGCTGGCGGCCATTACGGTATCGGCACGGATTCGAACGTGCGGATCGGCGCGGCGGAGGAACTCGGCATGCTCGAATATGCGCAGCGCCTCGCACTTCGCGCCCGCAACCTCTGGCCCGCCAGCGAAGGCGAATCGACCGGGCGCGCCCTGTTTGATGGCGCATTGTCGGGCGGCGCCCAGGCTTTGGGCCAGCCCGCGGCCGGCCTGCGGGTCGGTGCATCCGCCGATTTCTTCAGCCTGGCCGCGGCCGATCCCGCACTTGCCGGCCGTCGCGACGACGCAATTCTGGACAGCTGGGTTTTTGCCGGCGCACTTATCGATTGCGTCTGGCGCCGTGGGCACAAGATGGTCTCGGCCGGCCGGCATTGCGCGCGCGAATCCGTAGTCGCGCGTTATATGGCGGTCATGGGGCGTCTCCTGACCGCCTGAGGCGACATTTTTGATGACCGCTGTTATGTGTTGTTGAGATGAGAAACCTTGCGCCCTCGGTCAGGATCGAAACGCCGGCGACGGCAAAGCTCGATTGGGCCTCGCGTCCGTCGCGCCTGGTATTAGGGGGCGAATGGCTTGTGGCGGAAGCCGCCCGCATGGATGCGGCGCTGCGCGCGCTCAAATTCGGAGATCTTTCCGAAGTCATTATCGACGGCTCCGGCATCACGCTGATCGACAGTGCCGGCGCCTGGTTGATCCTTCGCGAAAAGCGGGCGCTCGAATCCCGGCATGTGACGGTTCGCGATGTCATCCTGCCCGAGCATTACCGCACGCTTTTCAAAACGCTGGAAACGGAAGCGCTGGCGCCGGATGCCTTGCCGCCCCGTCACTTCACCATCGAAGGCTATCTCGAGCGCATCGGCCGCAGCACCATGCATGTGCTGCACCAGACATACGACATGGTGGGATTTCTCGGCCGGGTCTCGGTGGAGACCTGGGAGGCGATTACTTCGCCGCGGCGCGAATTGCCGTTTCCCGCGTTCGTCCAGCAGATCGAGGAGACCGGTCTCACCGCGCTCCCCATCGTCGGCATGCTCGCCTTTCTGCTGGGCGTCGTGCTCACCTATCAGGGTGCGGACCAGCTGAAGCGGTTCGGCGCGCAGATCTACACCATCGATTTTCTCGGCATCGGCTTCCTGCGCGAGATTGGCGGGCTCGTCACCGCGATCATCGTCGCCGGCCGCTCCGGGTCCGCCTTCACGGCGCAGATCGGGACGATGCGCGTGAACGAGGAAACCGATGCGATGCAGACGATCGGGCTCAACGTCGCGGAGATCCTCGTGCTGCCGCGCGTGCTCGGGCTCATGGTCGCGCTGCCGCTGCTTACGTTCTACGCCGATGTGGTGGGCATCATCGGCGGTATGGTGATGACCTATTTCGACCTCGGCATTACATTCCCGGCTTTCATGCGCGAGCTGGAAAGCGCGATTACGCTGAGGACGCTGCTCGTCGGTCTCGTAAAGGCGCCGGTCTTTGCTTTCGTGATAGCGCTGGTCGGCTGTTTCGAAGGCCTGCGTGTCGAGCGCAATGCGGCGAGCGTAGGTCGGCTGACCACGCGCTCCGTTGTGGAGGCGATCTTCCTCATTATTGCACTTGACGCGGGCTTTTCGATAATCTTCTCGCTGATCGGTTTCTGATGCCGGAAACAAACCACCAGGCAGATGTCGTGATCCGCATTCGCGGTCTGGTGAATGCGTTCAACGGCACGGTGATCCACGATCACATCGATCTCGATGTCTATCGCGGCGAAGTGCTGGGCGTGGTCGGAGGTTCGGGCGCGGGCAAGTCCGTGCTGCTGCGCTCGATCGTCGGGCTCAATCGCCCGCAGTCGGGCAGCATCAAGGTGTTCGGGCAGGAAACGGCCGAGATAGATCCCGAAAGCCTCCGGGGTTTGCAATTGCGTTGGGGCGTGTTGTTCCAGGGCGGCGCGCTGTTCAGCTCGCAGACCGTCGCGCAGAACATCCAGGTGCCGATGCGGCGCTGGACCCATATGCACCAGGAGCTGATGGATCAGCTCGCGGGAATGAAACTGGCGCTGGTCGGTCTGCCGCCCGACACGGCACACAAATTTCCGTCGGAACTGTCTGGCGGCATGACCAAGCGCGCGGGACTCGCCCGCGCGCTGGCGCTCGATCCCGAACTTCTGTTCCTGGACGAACCGACTTCGGGGCTTGATCCCATCTCCGCAGCCCATTTCGACGAGCTGGTGCGAAATCTTCAGCAGAGTCTCGGGCTGACCGTTTTCATGGTCACGCACGATCTCGATTCGCTGCGCGCGACCACCGACCGGATTGCCGTTCTGGTGAACAAGAAGATCAAGGTGGGTACGATCGAGACCCTGGTTCATGATCCCGATCCCTGGATCCACGAATATTTCTGCGGCGAACGCGGCCGCGCGGCACTTTCGGAGCACGCCAAATGTCCGGCATAGAACGAAAAGCGGGACGGTAGATCATGGAAACAAAGGCCAATTATGTTGCCGTGGGGGTGTTCGTCATCGTCTTCCTGCTTGGTCTGGTGATTGCGCTCCTGTGGCTCGGTGGTTCTCAGTACACGGAGGAATACTCCTATTACCGCACTTTCTTCTCCGGCAGCGTCACCGGCCTCGGCGACGGCACGCTGGTGCGCTACAACGGCATCCAGGTCGGCCGCGTGTCGAAAGTCGATTTCGATCCCAACAATCCCAAGCGCGTGATCGTCACGCTTGAAATCAATCCCGACCTGCTCATCCACTCGGACTCCGTCGCCACAATCGCGAGCGAGGGCCTGACCGGCGGCACCTATGTCGAGATCGATGGCGGTTCCCTGAATTCGCCCGTGCTGCCTCACGTCCTGTTCGGACAATACCCGGTCATCAAGTCGAAGCCGTCGACCTTGCAGGAACTGGAGCAATCCGCGCCACAGCTGCTTGCCAAGATCAACGGCGTCGCGGACCGGCTGAACGATGTTCTCAGTCCGAAGAACCGGCAGGCCTTCGCGCAGACGCTTGTAAATTTGCGCGACGTGACCGGTGTGCTTGTAAAGGACAGTTCCGATTTTTCAACGACGCTGAAAAACCTCAAGACCGCATCGGTCGGAATCAACACCGACCTCGGCGATCTGCATACCGTATTGCTGAGTGCCAACGGCACGGCACAGCGACTCGACAAGCTTTCCGATGATGTGGACAAGCTTGCCGGAAATGTCGGGAAGCTGTCCGACGATCTCGATACGCAGGTGAACGGCGCGCGTATCGATCAGCTGACGGGACAGACGCGCGAGCTAATGCGCAGCTTGACGCATCTGTCGAACGAACTCGAGCGCGAGCCGACGCGGCTTATCTTCGGCGACCGCCGCAAGGGGTACACACCGCAATGATGAAACAAACCGTGTTGCTGTCGCGGCGCTCGCTTATTCCGGCCTCTGCCGCGCTTCTTGCACTCGCCGGCTGCGGCAGCCTGATCGGTCCTTCAGGCCCGCCGCCGCAGATTTATCGTCTGGCGCCCGAGTTTCCCGCGGCAGCCGGCGGCAGGTCCGTAACATGGCAGCTGTCCGTCGGGCGGCCCAACACCACACAGACGCTCGACAGCGAGCGGATCGCGCTCGTTCGCGGCGCAGCCATGGACTACTACGCCGATGCGCAGTGGAACGACACGGTTCCGCGGCTCTTGCAGTCGCTGCTCGCGGAAGCTTTCGAACGCAGCGGTCGTATTGCTGCTGTCGCGCCGGAATCGGAAGGTCTGCGCACGGATTATCTCCTGACGACCGAGATCCGCGATTTCGACGCGCAATATGAGAGCGCCAACGGCGCGCCGCTTGTGGTCGTCAATATTTCCGCCAAGCTGGTCGATGGCCGCGGCAAGGTCGTTTCTGCGCGCGAGGTTCGCCAGACCGCGCAGGCCGCGCAGAACAACGTAGTAAGCGTCGTCTACGCCTTCGACCAGGCCACTTCCGCGGCGTTGTCCGACCTCGTTACCTGGGTATTGCAAGCTCCGCCGCCCTGATTAAGAAAGTTTCGTTACCACAAAGAGCACAGGGAGCACAAAGTTGATCGCGCGCCTCGTGCGCAGGGTTTTCTCCGTGCTCTTCGCGGCAAATAATTTATCGGCGCCATTCTTCACGAATCGTTGTAAGCTGCTTGCGATGCCGTGGCGCGGGCGCAATCGATGAAGCTGTCCTGGTACGTGAGGCGACTGTCGGCAATGGGGCCGTTGGAGATTGCGCACCGGCTTGTCGACCGTTTTCACGAAGCGCAATGGCGCCGACATTATTGCATGAAAGACGTACAATCGGTGGCGCTCACCACGAAGCGTCATTTCGCCGGTGGATTGTCGCGGGCGCGCGCCGCAGATGCACCGGGTACACCGCGCGAAAATCTCCTGCGCGTCGCGGACAGGCTGCTCGCCGGCGAATGGCGCACCTTTGCCATTGTGCGCACCGATGTAACTCCTGCTGCCGACTGGCATCTGGACCCCAGAACACAGACACGGGCGCCGGCAGATGCTTACGCGTTCGATATTCCTTTGGTCGGCGGCGCGAGCCGGTGCGATACCAAATATGTCTGGGAGCTTTCGCGGCATCATCAGGCGACCGTGCTCGCCATGGCCTACTGGCTGACCGGCGAAGACCGCTACGCGCGCGCGGCAGTCGGTCAGATTCAGTCCTGGATAAATGCCAATTCGTTCCTGTCCGGCATCCATTGGGCGAGCGGTATCGAGCTTGGCATGAGGCTGGGCGCGTTTGCCTGGGTGCGGCGGCTGCTGGAGGACTGGCCGGAGGCGCCGGAGCATTTCGAAGACAACGTATCCTTCGCGCGCACGATCGTCCAGCATCAATGGCTGCTCGCGCATCGCCGGAGCCACGGTTCCTCCGCCAATAACCACCTGATCTACGAAATGGCGGGACTTTATGTTTCCGCGAGCTGCATGCCGTGGAGTGCGCAGTCCGCCGGCTGGCGCGCGCACGCGGCGCGCACGCTCGAACGCGAATTCCCCAAACAAATATTTCCCGAAGGCTACACGCGCGAACTCGCCTCCGATTACAACGGCTTCGTTCTCGAGGCGCTGGTGACTTGTCTGGTTGAGGGCGCGCTTGGCGGCAGGCAGCTTGATGCGCGGGTGGGAGATTGCGCGCATCGCATGCTCGATTGGCTCGCCGCAAATTCGGACTGCAACGGACACCCGCCGCGCCAGGGCGACAGCGACGATGCCACGGGTCTGCTGCTCGATGCGCCTGATTTCGATCGCTGGCACGATCTCTTGTATTTGCGCGACGCCTGGTTCGGGCGGACGCCGCGTGAAGCGCCCGCGTTGCGCGCCTGGCTGCTTGCACCGCTCGTGGATCAAACAACGTTGTCAACCCCGCGCAAGCGGGAACCCGATAGCGCGACCTCTCCGGATAATGCAGACAGCCGGGCTCCCGCTTGCGCAGGGTTGACGATGGAGGAAAGAGCGCGAGGTTCGAGCCTCGTCGTTCTCAAAGCACGGGCAGGAACGCCCACCGAAATCTGGTGCGCCTTCGATGCCGGGCCGCTTGGTTATCTGTCCATAGCGGCGCATGGCCACGCCGATGCGCTCGCCCTTGAACTGCGCTACGGCGGCGCGCCCGTACTGGTCGATCCCGGCACCTATGCCTATGCGGGACCGTGGCGGGACTGGTTTCGCTCGACGGCCGCGCACAACACCATCGAACTCGGCGGCACGAGCCAATCGGAAAGCGGCGGCCCGTTTCTCTGGACGCGCCACGCCCGCGCGGCACTTCTCGAAGCCGAAGGGCTCGATGAGAACCAACCTCTCGCCCGTGTCGTCGGCGAACATAAGGGCTATGCCAGGTGCCGCCATCGGCGCAGCATTGCCCTGGACCGGCGAAACGCCGCACTGACCATTCTCGACGATCTCAGCGCAGTCCGGGCCACGCCACTCCGCATGTTCTGGCATCTTCATCCCGATATCGGCTGCCAACTTACCGGAAACGCCGCCGAACTCGCTTGCGGGCGCGCCGCGCTGCGCGTTGCGCTTCCCGGAGCGCTCGCTTGGCGCGTCATTCGCGGTTCCGATTCTGTCGCGCCAGGCTGGTATTCCCCGTCATTTGACGAGAAATTGCCCACCACCGTGCTGGTGGGAGAGGGCAGCCTCTCGGGCACGCTGGCACTGGCAACGGCACTGCTTTTTCCGGCCGGCTGATCCGGCTTGAAAAACCCGCCCCCGCTTGCCATAACGCTCCCCACTTTGGACGCGGGCGTAGCTCAGGGGTAGAGCATAACCTTGCCAAGGTTAGGGTCGGGCGTTCGAATCGCCTCGCCCGCTCCAAAATGTCAATAAAATCAATAACTTACACGAGGTGAGGCAGGATCAATTCCTGCTCCGCCCCCGTGGGGTACCGCAGGGGTACCGCCCGGACTGATTTCGGCGCGAATTCTGTCCAATGGCAGCGACTGCGCGGGCTCCTGACAACTCGCCGTTGGTTTCCCCCGTCTGTTGCCCTGTCCATATTTTGACATGTGGATCGCGCCGCTGTTTCTAAAGTCCAGTCGCCCGGAGCTTGCCGTCACGCCGAAACTCAATCCGGTTTCCGAACCAAAAATGCGCACCCAAGTGCAGCGGGAAGACGATGGCCGTTGGATTTGCGAGGTGCCGGCACTCCCGGGTGTCATGGCCTATGGGATCACCGAAGAAGAGGCGAGGGCGAGCGCCGTCGCGTTGGGCCGCCGCGTCGTCGCAGAGGGATTGGCTAACGGAGAGTCTGTTCCGGCCCTAGCATAGGTATTCCGCTTTCCTCGCATGGCACGGCCATGGCTGGCATCGGCCCACTTCGCGATCCCCGGCAAAGGTTTCCAACTCCTACGAATTTTGGGGCGCTTCGCCTGGATGGCGTTTCCCTCATAATACCGGAAATCCTCCGCGGAGGCGTTTCGAGGCAACCGGCTTGCAGAGCGCGCGCGGAGTGAAATGCCTGGTTCGGGAGTAGTGTGCTGGTGTCGCGCTCGGATAATTGAGAAATTACCGGCCCATAAGCGCCATCAACCTATTCGCTCCTGACGTGCTGTAGGCTTTATTAGCGGCGGCGACTTTCAGGGCGGCCGCGTTCAACTCACCCCGCATCAGTTCGTGTGCCGCGCGCAGAATGGCAACTCGCTCTTCACACACACGCCGGGCAAGGAAGCGGCTCTCGTCAACTTGGACGACGGGATCGACTCCGGCTTTAATTGCATCCCTCGCCTTTTCAGCTTCTCGCGTACGAATCTCTGCTCCCACTCTATCAAAATTGAGCAGATCGGCTTCGGCGTTTTTCAGTTGTTGCTCCGCTCGCACAACTTGTTCCGCCACATGTTTGGCGACGGCCTGGGCCACGCGGATCGCAGCCCTATACTCCTCACAAACCTCGAGATCCTGTTTCAGGCTCATAATTCACCTCTTTGTGACTTTGCTACGCGACCGGCGGAGCAAGGGAGCGTTCCCCGGCAATCCTGACTGTTTCGTCGTTGGCCGCCGCGGCGTCGATCAGCCGGCGCGCCATGTCGGAGCGGGAGACTCCCGCGCGAGCCGCCATCGCATCAATGAATTCGACGTGAGCGGCGGCCAGGCTCACGTGAGAGCGTTGTTTTTTTGCGGTCCTTTTCCCCGGATTCGGGTGCGCAGCCATGAGCCGATCGAAGAGGCGGCGCAACACCAGTGATATGCTTGGCTCATCCTCTGCATCGGGTTCGCCGGCAAGAGCTCGGCGCGATTCCGACTCGGCCAGATATTCCAGATAAGCCTTTTGGGATGAGCGTAGTTCGAGGTTCACTGCTACCAATTGCCGACGCATCTGCGCACTCTGGCTCCGCGAATCACCAATGTGCCCGAATAGCTCAAGCTTGTTTCGCGTCAAATTTTTTTCTGATCTGGTCCACAAATGGGTGAAGGAGCACCATCAATGCGGGAAAAGAGATGGTCGAAAAGCGCCCATTTCCTGTGAACGGTTGAGCTCGAAACTGGCTCGAAGGGCTACGCCAGTGGCATGTTCCAACCTGACGCGGCGAGGCTGATCCCCGAATGCTCGTACCGCACGGGCTGCCGCGTCGACCCTTTTGCGGGCACCTGCGGTGGTGCGGATGTCGATTATCGTCAAGAAGCCAAGTCTCAGCTTTCCTCCTCCCCCTCCATTTAAACCCGACATTTACGGGCTGCATCCGCCCAGCCTTCTCGAAGAGTACACCGAAACAGAAACCGAGCGTCTCGCCCGAATTCGAAAGGTAATAGATGGGATCGGGAGCGCTTACATGGCAGCTGTCCGACACTTGGGCGAATCCCGCGCGCGCCAAGAATTCGACAAAGTGACACGGCGGCCCGAACAGCGTCGTGGTGGAGACAAAAAGAAAGCGTTGGCGCCCGACCGAGAAGCGCTCATGCTCGCGGCGTTCGACGCGAGCGACGGCCAAACTCCGTATGCTGTCGCACAGCGTCTCTGGCAAGATCCCGATCAAATCCTCGGTAGTTCTGTTCGCGCGATCGAGAAGGCGCTGATCAGGGCGATAGACAGTAGAACCGCCCAGGAGCGCCGGGAGAGATTGGAAGCATACTTGCGGCGAAGGGCTCACCGCGGATTTCCGCCAACGCTGCTCGGCGAGGAAACCGACGATAAGGACAAAAGCCACCCATAGCTTTTGTCCCTCGCATCGCGAACGTATATCTCCATACGTTCCTGAGCGTCGCCGTCATGCAGCGACCAACATCAGGAGCTACAATGCAGACCCATAAACTCTCCAGCAGAGAAGCAGCTTCCTATCTCGGCGTGTCAGAAAGCTACTTGAACAAGACGCGCGTCCTCGGTGGAGGCCCTGCTTATTTTAAGCTCGGCCGCAAGGTGGTTTATGACCGCGAAAATTTGGACGCGTGGCTAGCATCTCACCGTCGCCAATCAACTTCGCAGCCGCCGGCGCTGGCTGCGGCATGAGCGGTGGGAGCCTATACGAAAACCGCGCCGGCTGGTGACCGACGCGGCTCTCTAAATGCTCTGCTTGGCGGTGAGCATCTCGAAATTACCAGAACTGCGCCGACGCGCGCAAGCGGAACAATAGGCCCCCGGCTCGCCGATGTATGCCCGGCCTACCGCAACGCGCTTTTCAACTTCGCGCGCGCGTGCCGACGCGGTCGAGGCGAAAAGGCGGCATGGGAAAGGGCGCAGAAAATCGCTCGGAATTACCTGGAAGGGCTACGCACCGGATGATTGCGGCGCACCGAACCGCAGAGAGGGAGCCGGTCAATTATCCGCAGCTTCCGCATCTCATCGAAACAGAGCAGGCCCTGCTCGGCATGATGATGGTCGAGAACGCGATCATCCCGGCTGTTTCGGCTGTGGTACAAGAGGCTGATTTCTACGAACCGCTGCATAGGCGCATCTATGCTGCCGTCCTTCGCATCGACGCCGAAAAAAAGCCCGCGTTTCCGCTGTTGATTCGTGGCGCGCTCGGCGACGATCAGGGGCTCGCGGAGGCCGGCGGCCTCGATTACCTGGCCGACTTGGCCGCAGCGGCCCCGGCAGTGCTACCAAACCAGCTCTCGCACCCATTGGCGCTGGCGCGAGATATTTCCAACACCGCGCTTCGGCGGCGGGCCATGATCGCGATATGGGACGCGCAGGAAGAGCTTGCCCAGGCGCCGCGGCGATCCGTTACCCAGATCCTTTCGCCCATCGTGCAGGCTGCCGATGACGCTGCGGAGCGCGAAGAAACCGAACGCACCGGACCGGCAACTGCGTCGGCAGCTGCGCTGCGTGTGGTGGGCGCTCTTCGCTGCCGCGACCACGAAACCGGTAGCGAGCCGATCCAGACAACAATCGAGCGTTTGGATGAAATTCTTGGCGGCTTCTATGCTGCAAATCTCATCATCGTCGCCGGCCGCACCGGCATGGGCAAGTCTGCGTTTGGAACTAACCTGGCGCGCGCCTCGGCGGATCAAGGATGTCGCGTTGATTATTTCAGCCTCGAAATGACGCGCGCCGAGCTCGTCGCCCGCCTGCTCACCGATCTCGATTATGACCGCTTCAATGCTTCGATCGACAAGCCGATCAGCTATTCGCGCATGATTAAGCGCAGATGCTCCACGGCTGAGATCGAGCGAGTCGCGAACATGGCCGAGCTGATGGGAGCCTTTGATCTCGAAATACACGACCGCGGTGGCGTGACCATCGGGGAAATAGCCGCAATTGCCCGCGCCGCAAAATCCCGCCGCAGCGGCAAGCGCGGACTCACGATCATCGACCACCTGCACATCATCAAGCCTGGCGACCGGTACCAGAACCGGTACGGCGAAATCACAGAGATCACGCACGGCGCCAAGGCGCTCGCAAAGGCGCTGAATGAGCCGGTCGTGCTGCTCTCACAACTCAGCCGTGACGTGGAGAAACGAAGCGAGAAGGACATGCGCCCGCGCCTCTCCGACCTTCGCGACTCAGGATCGATCGAGGAAGACGCAGATGTCGTGCTGTTGCTCCATCGGCCGGCCTATTACGTCGAACGAAAGCGGCCGGTGCTCGGTCCATCGGATCCCGAGTGGCATTCCTGGATCGCGGAGATGAACCCGGTCCGCAATCGCCTGGACATCGAGGTCGCAAAGAACCGTCACGGCGCGACGGACACGCTCTCGCTCTGGTGTGACATCGGCTCGGCGGCGATTCGTGATCATGATCCGCGCGCGCCGGTTCGACCTGACCTAACTGGCCTGATCCTATGAGCCGGGAAAAGAAACAACATTGGGCGAAATGGTATTGGGGTGATTGGCGCAAAGATGCTCGCCTACGCCGATGCTCCTACGCCGCCCGCGGCCTGTGGGCTGACATGCTCTCGCTGATGGGCGACGAATGCGATGTTTATGGCTACCTGATCATGGAGGGTCAGCCACTCACCGCTTCCGATCTATGTGGGCTTCTGGGGGGCGCCGAGCGGGAAGTAGCAAAGTTGCTTCAGGAACTCGGCTCCAAGCACGTGTTCAGCCGTGTCGGAGACCCGGACCTCGATGAGGAGATAACAGCCGTGGTGTCACATTCGGTGTTCCCGGCCGGAACGATCTTCAGTCGAAGGATGGTCCGCGATAAGGCCAGGAACGAGATAGACCGGGCAAACGGCGCAAGGGGTGGCAACCCAGCCCTTAAGCCGCAAGAGCGAGATGGGTTAACCCCCCCGGATAAAGCCAAGAAGCTAGAAGCTAGAGACAACAGTCTAGAAACAACAGATTGCTCGCTTCGCTCGGATCGGGTCGAGGGGTTGAACGGAAAAACGATCAAGCCTTCTGCGATCCGTTCCAGGCTCAAAGAGTCGCCTGACTTCGATCAGTTTTATGCTGCATTCCCGCTACGCAGGGCGCGCGCCGCAGCCGTGAAGGCCTATGCAAAGGCCCGCGAGAAGGCAGATGCAGCAACGATTCTCGCGGGGGCCAAGCGATACGCGGCGGCTCGCCAAGGCGAAGACGAGCGATACACCAAACACCCTGCCACATGGCTGAACGGCGAATGTTGGGCCGACGATCTACCGCTTGCCGGCGGGTCAAGGGGCCAGAACGGAAGTGATCTGTTCGTGCCGTGTGGCGATATCGAGTGGGACGGACGACTCAAGCACTATCTTGAAAACCCCAATTTCGCGCCGGAGCACAGATGGCTCCCAAAATGGGGACCACCGCCCACTGACCCACAGACGAGGGTGCCAACCGAAATTCTTGCCGCTCATCGGAGTTGTTTCACGTGAAACATACAACGGATTGCCTGTTTTCCGCCTGTTCTTTGCAGGCGAGTGGGCGAAAGCAGCGCATCGCTTCAGAGTTTTGTTATCCCCCGAAAGGGATGACGATTGGCTGCTCTTTGGCTGCAAAGAGGGACTTTTGCCAGCCCCTAAAAGGATCACGCGCGCGCGGATGCGAGCGTTCGCATGGAGTGAAATGATCGTGGATTTCATCATGCCGGAACGGGAGTTGGAGCAGACCGCGGGTGAGGCCGAGGGCAAGCAGCCGGGCATCTACACCCCATCGAGCGCGGGAGAAGTGTTCGGCTCGAACCTCGAAGGCGACACGGAGCAGCTCTATCACGCGCTGCGGGAGCAATATGCCGAAGAGCCGAAGGGCGAATATTATGGACCTGGGGGAATGGTTCAGACCGCTCCTGAGCGGAGCGTCGATCCGAAAGTGCTGCAGCAACGCTTTCCGGGCGTGAAGGGGCTGAACGAGCCGCTTCCGATGTCGGTTGCACAGTCGATGTCTGACGAGCAGGCCCGGAAGGAAAAGATCGACGAGGTAGCGGCCCGGCGTCCGAGCGGAGTCGGCAACTGGCTCCTGACGCAAGGCGCGTCGGCCGCGGCCAGCATGCTCGATCCGGTCGATGATGCGGCGTTCATGGTGCCCATCATCGGAGAATCGCGATACGCCGCGTGGCTGGCGCGGGCCGGCGAGTCCGTGGGATTGGCCGGAAGGCTCGGTGTGACGGCTGGCGTTGGCGCGGCGCGCGGTGCGGCCGGGGGCGCGATCCTTTCGGGCGTCCATGCCGCGACAGACCCGGACATGACACTTGGAGAGGCGGCGCAAGACACGCTCTCCATGTCCGTTGGGGGCGCTCTGCTCCATACGGCGCTTTCATTCCGTGGCGACGTGCTCGGACGGCGATTCCTCGAGACGCCAGAGGGACAATCTGCGGCGGGAGACGCGGAACTTCATGACATAGCTGCGCGGGTGGCCGCTTCGCAGATCGGCAGCGGCAATCCGGTCGATGTGCAGCCGGTTTTCGACGCCGCGAAATACAGCTCTTCGTTGATGCAGTCCGCGTCCCGTTATCCGCTCATGCAAACGAGGCCGTCACCGGAAGCCGTGACAAGGTTCGACAATGCCGTGCTCCGCGCCGGCGGCATGGCGACGCAAGAAGACGTGAAATTACAACAGGACGTCGATCAAGCGGAGGCCGCACCGAATGAGGACAAGGCGCTGCAAGGGCGGTGGGCCGAACTTGAACGCACCATCGAACAGATGCGGCAATCAGGCCGTCTCACACCCGAAGACGAAGCGACCCTCAACGAACTGGAAGTTTGGGAACAAGAGCAAAATATTTCGCGTGAAACAAACGAAGGGCCGGCCACGGCAAAGCCGCGCGCACCAATCGAGCGCCGCAATGTTGCCGCTGATGTCGCCTTCACATCGGCCGGTCGCGAGGTGCCAGTGCAATACGCCGTTGTCGAGGCGGCCGACCTTCTGCCATCACAGACCCAGGCGGGATCTCCCAATCCGGCATATCCCGCCGAATTGCAGCCGCGGGATCGCACGCGCGCCGTTAGCGATGCCCAAATTGCGAGCATCGCGCAGAATCTCAATCCCCGGCTTCTCGATCGTTCTCCGACGGCCAGCGAAGGCGCGCCGATCATTGCACCGGACGGGACGGTTGAGAGCGGCAACGGCCGCGTTCTCGCGGTCCAGCGCGCGTACAAACAGAACATGCCGACAGCGGACGCCTATCGGCAATATCTCGCGGATCAGGGCTATCCCGTCGAGAAAATGACAGCTCCCGTGCTCGTCCGTGTGCGCGAAGGGGAAATGTCCGCAGATGACCGCCAGGCATTCGTGCGCGAAGCAAATCAGTCCGGGACGATGGGTTATTCCGCCACCGAACTCGCGATGGCGGACGCGCGCGCGCTTCAGGACAGCGACCTGGCTCATTATCGCGGGGGCGATGTGGAAAGCGCCGCCAACCGCCCCTTCGTCCGGGCTTTCATGGAAAGAGCTGTCAGCCCTTCCGAGCGTCCAGCGATGATCGGGGCGGATGGCGCGATGTCCCAGGACGCGATCCGGCGCGTGCGCAACGCCCTGTTGGCGAAGGCGTATGGCGATGCCGCGTTGGTTTCGACTGTCGCCGAGAGCGCGGACGGCAGCATCAAAGCCATCGGCGGTGCGATGACCGATGCCGGCGCAGATTGGTCCCGCATGCGAGCACTCGCAGCCTCCGGAAAAATCCCGAGAGAGATGGATCAGACCGCGCAACTGCTCTCTGCGGTGCGTCTCATTGAGCGGGCGCGCAGCGAAGGGCGTAACGTTGCCGAGTTTGTCGGTCAGTCAGATATTTTTACGGGCCGCGCGATCGATCCCGAAACCGAGGCGTGGCTGCGTCTCATGTTCCGAGACACACGAAATTGGACCCGTCCTACCGGCAGGGATACGCTCGCTGAAGCCCTCCGCTTCTATGCCGAGGAAGCACAGAAGGTCGAAGCGGGACGCGATCTGCTCGGGCAAGAGCCCGTCAAGCCGACGCAAATTCTCACGGAGGCGAAAAGGAGACAGGAACGTGGACGATACGAACAAGCCGGCCGGCTCTTCGGCTCCGAGGCTCGCGCTGGCCAGGGTGTTCGAGCGGCTAGCGGAGCAGGAGACGGATCCGGAGATGAAGAAACAGCGCCAGGCCGAGGCGAAGAAGCTGCGCGAGCTGGCGGACGCACCGGCGGAGCACCCGAAGGCGCCACTCCAGTAGGACGCGCGGAAGGTACATCTTCGCCGAGGGTTGGAGGCGCGTATTTAGAGGCTCGGGGGGAGCGCGCACAACTCGCAGACGATCTCATAGCGCATCTCCCGACAAAGCCGTCCCCGGAAGAAGCCAAGATCATCGATGCGGTAAACGCGCTCGCGCAGCGCATGACGCCTGGCGCCGAGGTGCATCCAGCGCGCCATCTGGAACAGGGCAAAGTGTTCCGGACCATGTCCGGCGGCGTCTTGGGCGGGGAAGTAACGGGAGCAACCTATGTTGATGGTGCGCGCAAGCTCATAGCGTGGTCGCTCGCGAGCCCGGACGTGAAGGGGACGTTCCGGCATGAGGCAGTGCACTGGCTTCGCAACAGCGGCTTTTTCGGCACCTATGAATGGCAGGCGCTTGAAAAGGCTGCCGCAGAGCACAACTGGCGCAGCGCGTTCGACATCGAGGCACGCTATCCCGACGCCAGCGAAGAACTGAAGACCGAGGAGGCCATCGCCGAGGCGTTCGGCAAATGGCGTCGTGCGCCCGACTGGCTACCACAGGGCTTGCGGCCAATCTTCGAACGGCTGGCGGAGCTGTTGGCCCAGATCCGTGATTTCATCCGACGAAAGTTCGGCGCGGAAGCTGATCTGCATGACGTCTTCTCACGCATTGCATCTGGCGAAATAGGAACGCGCCCCGCGGCGCCAATCATGGAAGGCGCACAGTTCGGAATGGCGGAGACGCGCAAGCTCTCCGCGGAAGAACAGGAATTCGTCGAGCGCAAGCGTCTCACTGCCATGGCGGACATCGCCAAGCGGGCGGCGATCATGGATTACATCGACCACGCGCGCGCGAACGGGCTCAGTCTCGCGCACGGCATCACGGCCAAGATGCGGGGGATTTCGGAATCGATCCAGGGTGCACGGGATTCGACGGAATCCGACACCAGCGTCAACCGTCAACGCTATCTGGGCGCGCTCATCTCCGGCCTTGAGAAGGTCCCGGGCGCGCAAGTCGCATGGCACAGCCGGTCTCTTACCGCGGAATGGACGCGCGAACTGTTCGAACTGAATACGACGGGCGGGCGGCCAGGTATCACCAATAGTGCTCTCGCGCTGAAGATTGCCCGTGCTGTCCACGCTGCGCAGACCCTCGCGAAGTTCGAGGCGAACCGCGCCGGCGCGTGGCTTGGTGATTATCAGGGCTACATCGCCCGGACACAGCACGATCCCGTTGCCATTCACAAGGCGGGTTACGAAGCCTGGCGCGATTTCACGCTGCAGCTGCTCAACCACGAAAAGACATTCGGCGAATTGCCTCCGGCCAGCGTCGAAAAGTATATGCTCGATTCGTGGCACGCTTTTTCGACAGGCATTCATTTGTCGTCGGATCGGGGCGTACCGGAACCCGGTGCGGCAACCACAGAGGCTGAACCGCCGGCGGCCCTCGAAAAATCCGAGAACGTCGCTCGGCGCGTGTCGCAATCACGCGTCTTTCACTGGCTCGACGCGGATTCCTGGCGCGCGTATCAAATGCGGTTCGGACAGCCCGACATCGAACTTGGGGTCGCGCAGGGTTTGATGCGCGCCGCGCGGGACGTGGCGCTGATGAAGCGCTGGGGCTCGAACCCGCGCTTCTCCTTCGAGAAGATCCTGCGCGACGTGCGTGCGCGGTACCGCGAAGATCACGACGCCCTTTCGGAACTGGCGAAACAGGAACCGCGGCTGCGCGAGGAGTTCCGTCATCTCACAGGCGAGGCGGCGATTCCGAAGAACGATCTCGCCTACCGCATCGTCTCGGGCAGTCGCGCCATCGAGGACATCGCGAAGCTCAATCAGGTTGTATTTGCTCATCTCAGCGTCGGCGCGACGAAGCCATATCAACTTCGCTTCCTCGGAATGGGGAGTTGGCAAGCCTACACGGCCGCCTTGCGCAATCTCGCGCAGGACAGGAGCCCACAGGGCCGCGCCATCCTCGAGAATTTGCACGCGAACGCGACGGGGCAAATTCAGCAGTTGATGCACGGCTATGAGCCGTTCGCCGACGTGCCGGGCGCCATTTCCCGAATCCAGATGCTCAACATGCGGTTGGGCGGCCTTCCGTGGTTTCTCGGCCGCGAGAAGGCCGGCACGACGTGGGAAGTAGCCAATCTGTTCGGGCAAAACGTCTCCAAGCCATTCGGGCAGCTGAACCAGAAGATTCAGCGTATTCTCTCGCTGCATGCGATCACGCCCACGGAATGGGAGGCGCTACGAACCGCGCCCGATCACGACAAAGACGCGAGAGGTTTCGTTTATTTGACGCCCAAGGCGGCGGATCGCGCCACGGACGCGGCAATCGATCGAATCGCGCCGGCCCGGATCATGGCATCTGCCGGGCCTGAAGATGCAGCACGCATCCGCAGCGAGGTACGCAATGACCTCGCCATGAAGCTCGCAGCGCTCTACAGCGACACGGCGGATCGCAGCGTCATTTCCCCAGGCATCGCGGAACGCGCACTGTTTACCCGCTATGGCGGCGCGTATGCCGGCCCGCTGATTGGGCAATACAAGACCTGGGCGACCGCGGCCGTGCGCCAGATGTGGGGACAAGCCTGCTACGGCATGGGGCGTGGCGAGGCGGTGAAATCGCTTGCGGGACTTGCTGCAACGATGACGGCGATGGGGGCGGCCCGCTCGATCATCACGGATGGTATCGCTGGCAAGGAGCCCGACGTTCCGAACGGGGATCTGAAGCATGACGCGCTGGTGTTGTCGCGATGGGTGGTTGCAGGCGGCGGAATGGGAATATTTGGCGATTACATCCTTGGGACGATGCTGCGTTCACCAAGCGGGAACGATCTCAGGAACAATGTCATCGGGGCGGCGGCCGGCCCTGTCATTGAGGATACCGCGCAGACGCTCGGGCTTGCGTACGACGCGCTACGGGGCCTTTTTTCGGAGGACCCCGCGGCGGCCGAAGCAAAGACTGGAGACGCCGCGCTTCGTGATTTCATCAGCCATTTGCCCGTCGTGAACACCTTCTACGTGCGTATGGTCCTCAACTGGTTGTTCCTCGACCGTCTGCAGGAAATGACAAACCCCGGATATCTGGAACGGTATCAGGATCGCGTGAAGAAACAGACTGGGCAGGATTTCTTCTTGCCGCCGGCGACATCGTACCTGGGCGCGCCGGCCTCCTAACCATGCGCTTGGTGTCGAACAAACCGACAAGAGAAGGTTGAAGGTCCAAATGTTGAAGGGCAAACCGTTCCAAAAAGGACAATCGGGAAATCCGCGCGGCCGGCCGCGCGTCCCGGAAGAGGTCCGCGAGATGGCGCGGGCACACACGGAAGAAGCGATCAAAGCGCTTGCACGAGTGTTGCGCAGCAAAAGATCTCCGGCGTCGGCTGTCGTCGCGGCGGCGAATGCTCTGCTGGATCGAGCGTGGGGCAAGCCACAGCAGCGCGTAGTCGCGAGCGGCGGACTGCTCGACGGCCTCAGTTATGAGCAGCGAGTCGCTCTTGAGGCCGCTTTCGCCGCTCTCGACGGAGGAACAGGCGCGGGCTAGACCCATTGACACCACTGCGCATTGCAAAGCTTAGTGGCGGTCTTCTCCAGACCATGAAAGCGGAAGCCAATGGCAGCTCTAAGCATCGTGCGCGACGATGGCCCCGCTACACTGGTCACAAATGGGCTTTTCCTTCTTTCCGAAATCGACAACCTGACGCCGGGTAGCAAGATCGCGTTCGAAGTGCTGGAGTCCGATGTTTTTGGATTGCAGGATCTGGTTGGAGAGACGCATTACTACGCGATGGGCTCGCAAATTGCTTTCTGGGGGAGAATTGAACCGCTTGAGCCCTGTGAGAGCACGCATCCAGGGCTCGCGTGTCTGCGGGCACGGCCTACATTGAGGGGATGTATCACGGTGCTTGCAGACGCCAAAGACAGTGACACCTCCCAGTGATGGAGACTCACGAGCGGTCGGATTTTAGATAACGCTTGGCCTCCTTGCGCGCCCGCCTCACATCAGGATTGTCGCTCACGCGATCAAGGCTGTGAAGGAATTCATCGAGTTCACTTTCGGGGCAGAACGGACTTGGCGGACAGATGATTGCCCGCGGCAAATCTGCGGGCCATGCCCCGCTGCGCTCGAATTCCTCAATATCCTCTCGCCCGATCATGGTCCCTTCAGTCAAGCTCTACTGTGGCCGGGTAGGGTCCTAATTTGACTCTGGCTGCGGACCGCAACCGGTAAACCAAGCCTGACCGACCAAAAGATATCCCTCGGCTAGGTGGCCGTTGATGCACCTGCAATAAGGGCCATCGACCGGAAACGCGTACCAATCGCCGTAGATCGGAAGCCAATGGGTACAAGTCGCGGTCATACCGGTCTGCGGGTCCCGCAAATCACGACTGAAAGGCGAGCACCCGGAAAGAACCACCGCAGTCGCAACAAGTACCGCCAGCGCCCTCACTTCGCCCTCGCTTCCGCCACGATAGCCGCGCTTACGGTGGCCGTCTCCTTGGGCTCTCGGTTCACGCTGCGTGTCACAGGATTATCTCATGCTCTGTATCTTGTTCTTTATCGGTGTCTCCAGCACCCGTGGCTTTCTGTGCCAGTTCGATTGGTCCATCCGGGAGGATACGAACCACCCAGGAGTCCCCGCGCTCTTGAGCGGTCTTCGCAGCGCGTCTGAGGTTCGCCTCAGCCAAGCGCGCAGGGCGACGGCTCATCGGTGTTTTCCCTTGCCGGGGGCTGCCGCCATCACGAGCCCCTGTTCGACCAGGCGGCGAATAGCCTCCGGCCGCGTGAGTTCACCGCCATTTTGTGCGATCCATGCATCTATTTGCGCCAGAGTTGATTCGTGCCAGCGCATTCCGATTTGAACGCCCGTGCCCGTCGTTACGGGGCGACCTCTCTTGGATTTTTTGGTAACACGAATTGACCGGTTCATAGATTTGTGTTACCACAAAAACAGACCGAGGGGAAGCTGTCACTTCCGCCCCGGTCCTAACCCGAACGCCAAGGAGATAGGATCATGGCGAAACAGGCTGAATTTGATCATACAGAAACCGTGCCCATCACGCTCGCGCCAAATGGGCGCGAGATCATTGAGGCTGCTGGAGCGAGCGAAAGCACGCTCGGCGTGTTGTGAGAAAGGTGGAGCGTTCGAAGCGGCAAACCCATCAGCGAAGGAAGACAACCATGTTTCAAGAAACCACGGCCATGCAGCGTTCCACGCCGTTCTTTTCGCCGAAGATGACGCCCCAAACAAAATCGAAAGGAAAAAAGCAGGATCCGATCTTCGCTCGCATCGAGGCGCACAGGAAGGCGTGCGAGGTGGCGGATGCGGCCGGTCTCGCTTATAGCCTTGAAATGGATGACGCGCTGGCGCCTCCGAAGAACAAGGCCGCACTCAAACGCGCGATGGACAAGTCCGAGGACGCAGTGGGCGTAGCCTTCAGGAAGCTCTGCCGAGCGCGCCCGACCACGCGCGACGGTTTGAAGGCGCTGGTCGGCTATGTGGCCAAACTTCAAGATTCCGGCGATCTTGAGGAACGTTTTGCCCACCATATCGACGGCAAGCCTGTCAACCTGTTCTACGTGATCGCGGCGGCGATCGAAAAGGTTGCGTAAGCAATTTACTGCGAAGCGAGAGAGAGCCCCGCTCCGGCGGGGCTTTTCTTTTGGCGACAAACAGATGAGTCACAACTCGTTTTCTGAGGAGCCAGGGCGTCGCGGGGAACTCCTTTTTGGCGCGCGCGTCACCGCCGCCGCCTTCCCCGAAGGTAAGTCCGCGTGCCCACGATATTTTTCAAATGCGGCCTCCAACTCGCGCGCGCCTTCGACGATCATGCGTTCCGCAGCTCGAGATTGAGTAGTATGGCCCGCCATATCGCTTGCCACCTTTCGCAGTGCCCCTTTCACGATTTTTCTACGGGCGTACTCTTGTTCGAATGTGCCGTCCCTCGACCAACGTTCGAGATCGTCCGGGCTCGCATTCTCGAATCGCTCTACCTCGTGGTGCGCAATCCCGAGGGAAATTTCCCCCGGCGCCATGTCCAGTTTTGCGCAGGCCTGGACGCCTACGGCGCATTCCATGATCTCCCGATAAAGAGCATGCTCCCGGGCAGCTCCCGCTATGACCCTGAGCAGGTTGGCTGCGAGGATCCGCACGGATACCTTCAGCTGATCTTCTGCGCGTTTTTTGGCGGTCTCGACCTCTGATCGCTCCGATACGATTTTGAGTTCTGTCATGTGCTTCTCCCCCTCACTGCCGACGCCCTTTACAGTTTACGGCGTTGCCGGTTGCAGTTCGAGACATGAAGCCCGCGCGCTATACGGGCCCCGAGCCGACGATCGAACTGATGCTTTACGTGCATAGGTGGGCCTGTTGCGGGCTGCCTTGCTCGCACATCGCCGCAATCCCTCTTGAGCGAGTCATCGGCCGTCTCGGCGCTTCGGCGCCATCGGACGCCCTTCGGACACACCTGCGCTGCACGAAATGCGGCCGGCGCGGATGGATAATCCGAGCCCCTCGGTTGATCAGTTGGGATATGCACATCTGCTCTTGGACAAGGTGCCGCCTGGATGCGCCTACCGGCGTGCCTGCCCCACATTGAGCCCCACGAGAGATAAATCGGTTAAGGCCACCAATACCTGACTGCGCACTGTGTTCCAAGCGCAATGAGGAGTCCCCATCCGAAACTCATAAAGTTCCCAATTATGATGTATTCGGTCAATTTTCGTTGTTGTGAATCTTTTATCTCTCCGAAGCGCAAAATCGACTTGGCTGTTACCAGAAATGCAATCCCTTCGGGCTGTCCAATTAGGACTAAGAGCATTACCAATGCTCGCTCAAGGCAACCTATGTAGTATCCCCCCTGTGTCAGTCCCTCAATGTCAGTGGGGATTTGATTTGTGAAAGGCGCCGTCGCTTTGCGGATCAGAATGGCTCCGACTCGAATGCTTAGGATTAACCCGCTCAGCAGACATAGACCTGCGTAATAGGTAGACGGTGCACTTCCGGCGTGTTGATCCCACCAGCCGCCTTGTGTGATGTAGGGAAACGTGTACGCGAGGCCCAGTATGACCCCTACGTGGACTGCTTGGTCGATCAAAAAGCTTCGAAGGGAATCTCCGAGCGCGTAGGCTTTTAGGGAATCCATCGCGAGGTGCGTGATACCGAGTATCGCTAGGAGCGCGAGAGGTATTGCGCCGAGGGCCAATGCGGCCATGGCGACTACGATTACGGTGTGCAGTGCGAGGACGTAAGGTCGTTTCTTGTGGTGAATCATCCAATCTGGTTGGAAAGGAAAATCCGCGACAAGGTGGGCGACCAACAAGGTAAGAAATGTTTCAGGCATTGAAGCCTCTCGTCAGGGGCGTGCTGTTCTATGCAGACAGGTAAAAAGCCCTGTTTAAGCTAGGACAGGTTAATTCCCCTGTCTGCGAGTCGGTTTGTGGTAATCAATTCTGTCCAGTTCGTGTTTTCGAACGCCCGCAACGGCTCAAGCAAAACGCGCCAGTTAGCGCCAGTAAGCGATTCTGTCACGGTCTGCTTTGAGACGGGGGGGCGGAGGGACTTTGCGATCTCTTCATGAGTCGGATCACCCTTATCTTGTGTGGGATCTTTCAGCATAAGCGCCTTCGCGACAATCTCTGCCTGTCGGCGCGTCCAAGATCTGATTAAACCACTGCAGAGATGTAGGATAACCGAAAACCAAGGCGCCAGTGCGCCCGCGCGATCGGGCAATGCGCCTGTTAATTCGAAGTATCCCGTGATCTTGTCGAGCGCACGCCCGGAGAGCGTGAACGCCTCGCCTGTGGACATCGACACTTGATATTCGATCTTGTCGACCACCCCGATTCCGATGGATATCCGAGTATCTGCGCCTAGCTCCGCACGGAGAAGAGCCCGAATCAATAGACTGGCCCTAAGAGCCCATTTCGGCTCCGCCAAGAGAACCTGCCAAGAGTCTCCCCGAAAGAATTCTGGTTCACCGCGAACCGCTTGAGTGTGCATGGCACTAAGTCGCTTTGTCGCTTTGGATAGCACCTCTCGGGCGCGCTCAAGCTCTTTAGTTGAAAGCTCAGTCGACTCGATCACGTCGCCAGTCAGAACGGCAAAAATGCCATGGTCTAGGTCCGCCTGGCGGGTCCTGCTACGCGCCAAATGTCCGCTCCCGACAAGTCAAATACCCTGTCAGAGCTTAGACAGGCGCTTTGCCCTGTCAAGGTCTATTGCCGGCACTGTCTCACTTTGAAATTTCGGCGTCAGCTTTGCGATAGGTGGCGGGACGCTTCGGGGCTTCGGCTCGCGCGTCGATAAGGGCCACAATGTCGGTCATTTCCCAAAGCCGGGTTTCGATACCTGCCGCCATTGCAGGCGACATGCGAAGCGTCGCATGCTGCTTCACGAAGTTATAGTACGTGAAGTACAGTGCCAGCGAATGGCAATGGTTGGCAAACTTCTTTGAGTGAGCCGCTGTCAACCGGGTGAAGCGCCGCATATGCTGGCGCATCTTCTGGTTATGGCTTTCGACGTAGGACGTGCTGACGTGCCGCGCGTCGGGATGGCCGGTGATCTTCTTGCCATAGCATCCTGTGCATTCGGCGGGGCTGTATTTGCGCTCCGGGGTGCTTTCCGGCGCTTCGCCATAGACCTTGATAAGCTGCGCGAAATCCACGTCTAGGCCGAAGATTTCATCAATGGCGCTCACGTAGGACGCCAAGCCATCGGTCGTGATCTGGGGACGATCTACAAGGCGCGAGCCAAGATCGCCGATGAACTCCAAGGCATGCTCGCCGTCGCGGTCGCCGGTCAGGTAGGAGACGATCATCTTGGAGTCCGCGTCTATCGCGGTCCAGGTCCACACGTCGCCTGCCTTTTCGGGGGCGGCCTTGGCAGTCGGTAACTTGGCCTTTTTGCAGTAGTTGAACTGCCAGATTTCGTCGCATTGCAGGCGGCGGGAACGGACATTGCGGACCTTTTCGTCATGGTGGGCCGCGCAGGCTGTACCAGCATCTTCAAGCAGCTTGGTTACCGTGTTGATGCTTACGCCGGTCACCCTGGCAATCGCCCGCATGGGCGAACCCTCTACCAGAAGGTGCAGGATTTGCGCGCGTTTCTCGGTAGGCAGTTTGTTCATGCGCCCACTATGTGAACTTTTCTGCTTAGCGTCAAGAAGAAAATTCACTCGCGTCGAATTTTTCACGACAGCGGCCACCTTTTCTGGTATAAAGATGGCGTCCCCAGCTGGGATCGAACCAGCGACCTCTCACTTAGCGGGCGAGCGCTCTTTCCTTCTGAGCTATGGGGACACCTAGGGGCATAAGGCTTCGGCCTTTGGCGTCCGGCGCGATGTCGTCAGCATCAACCGGACGCCCCCGCCCTTGTCTCCGTTGGGACGGTGCAGGCAACGGTTTCAGACTCTCACTGTTCTTCCTGACCCTCCGTTGTTTCGGTCTGTTGCTCATCGGCGGCTGCGTCATCAGCCGCCTTTTCGCCGCCTGCGCTGGCAGGCGCGGCGGGAACGCCATTTGTCTTCTTGGCGCTCGGTTTACGCGGACGCGCGCCGTACCACTCCACAAGGCCAAACAAATCGCTATTCGGAAGCTTCACGAAGGCAACGCTGTTTTTGCCAAGAGATATGCGAATGCCGTTCTTCTGGGCTTCGGCGCCGCTGGTATCGAATGCGAATGAGCCGTCACAGAGTGCGGCGTAAATATCATCCACTGATGCCGGCGATGGGCTGTTCCCGGCCGCCTCAGCCCGCGCTTCAAGGATACGTCGAACCGCTGTTGAGAGAGGGGCGTTGAAGAATGAGCCAGGCGGCCATTTCACGGCACGCCGCACACTGACACCTGGCGTGTGCCCGCCAAGAGACAAACTCGCGGCGTTCTCGTCATCGGCTTCCGGGAATCGTGGTGGCTGGTCGTTCAACCGATCGGCGTCATTTACGAATCGCTTCAGCCTGACCGTTTCGGAGTTCAGAGAGGCGAGGCGATCAAGCGCCTTCTGAACCAGGGGATCGTCAGAGGCCATGTAGCCATCCTCCTTGGTTGCGCGTCCACCATAGGTGCAATCGCACAATCTGCCAAGAGGATTCTTTGTGTAATCCTACATACGCCCTACTATATATGCTAAGCCATTGATATTAAAGAGTTTTCTAATTGGTGACGTGTAGATCGATGACGCGAAGTGCATTGAATGTCACTTTTTTCGGCTTCGCTTTGACTCCTTTAACCAGCGCGCATCTGCCGCTGTTTTCGCAATCTCCGAACGCTTCTTCTTCGAAAGATTCGCTGCTCTTGCTCGGCCGCCGCGACTGCCAAGTTCCGCAGCCGCGCTCTTGGGCGCCGGCAATGTTTCGGTAATCTCGCCAGTGGCGATCTTCGCCACCATGACGGCGCAGGCGTTGGCGTCAGCGGGGCGGCGCTGACCTTGGGGGCCTTTAGGCATTGGCTCTTCCGAGTTATACTTAGCGGTAAGCATAAGGCTTAGGTGCCGAAATTAATAGGGGCAGTCCGATTGATGGTCTTCTAGGCCTCCTTCAGGTATTTTTGCGATGGCATCCCGTCCTCGGTTTGGCCTTCGTGCGAAACAGGGGTCTGGCGGCAGGGGCTGTGTAGGCAGTGTTCCAAGAACTCAAGGCGGCCGCGCGGGCGCCGGTCACCATCGTCGTAGGCGCCGGCTTAGGTGTCGTCAGCGGCATCGTATTGGTATTTGCGTTCTGGCTGGGCGTGACCATCGGATCAGCGATGGGTGAGGCTCCGTCCGGCTATCAGTATTGCTGGGCCAGCGGCGTTTGTGGCCATTACTCCACGCTGACACCACTCTATATTGTTCTCTCCGTTCTTGCCTGCTGCGGCGTAGTCTTCGGTGCCGATGTCCTCGTATCGCGCAAATTGCTACCAGAATTGCCAACGCAGTCGGATATATTCCCTCGGTGGTACGTCACCTACTGGATAGTTAACTTGGCCGCTATCGGGGGTGGTGCTCTGCTGTCGCTGCTCCTGCCCGCAAGCATCATGAGCGCCGTTCAGTAGCGCGAAAAACAGAGACGAAGAGCATCGCCGAAATTTCAAAGTGAGACAGTGCCCTATTGCCTGCATTTCGTCGACGCCATCTTTCTGGACTTCACGAATCGCCGCGCTTCTTCCGCAAGTGAGGTCTCAACCGCCTTCAGATTCAGTTCCGACAGGTCCGGCATGTGGCCTTTCAAACCAAGTGCGGCCGCAACCGCTTGGCGAAAAAAATATGGCGTGAGGTGAAGCGGGTGGAGGCCTGTGTGGTCAGAGAAATCGACGCCCAGCGTTGCCGCGAACTCCATGCGGTCGTAGTCATCCTTAAATTCGCGCCCCATGCAAAGCTGCTGTTCAAACTCATCGATCGCATTGAATACTGCTTCCCGAGGGGAGCCTTCTTCGAACTCGTCGAAGTAATCGCTGCCGAAATATGGCCCCATCTTGCACACACCGAACAAAGGGGCGCTTTCCCAAGCTTCTTCACTCTCAAAACCGTCCAAAAACCACCGAGGTGGCTCGTAACAAACCTGGTCGGCAGTAATGCCAAAGATCGATAGCGACACGGTGTCGACATCATCCTTGCGCATCCCGTGGTGGAATTTGTTGGCGATCATTGCATCACTTTCGAGATCGCGGATGCCGGGCAAATCCCGGAACCGAACCACCGTCTGCATTGAGCTTTACCGATTTGAAGAGGGGTTGGCGGGCGAATCATGGCCACGTGCCCAACTATAACGCACGTACCGACGGCGCCAATCACGCCATGTGCTCAATTCGGCGTGGCCCAATGGCCTGCAAGGCAAGAATTCAGCAAAGGTCGCCCTGATATTTTTCTTCGCGAATCAAGCAACGCGAAGCGGGGTGACATTTTCGGCTGGCTGCTTACCGTCCAGGGCCGCAAGCAGATGCGAAGACACCCTATCCGCCGCACTGATCAGAACGGGATCTGGAGCTGTGGCATATCGAGCTGTGATTCCTCGCTTGGCGTGCCCGATGAGTGCCCCGACGACGAGATCAGAATAGCCCAACTCGGTTGCCGCGCTCGCGTACCAGTGGCGGAGCCCATTGATCGTGATGCTCTTCTCAATCCCGGCTCGCTTTGCAATTCGAGCCCAAATCTTAGGCAGGCCCACCAAATAGCCGGTCCTTCCTGCACCCGGGAAAACGAAGTCGGTGGGCTTTGCAGCCTTGGGTTCGAAGCTCGTGAGATTGTCCAGCGCGCCCCGGCCGATGGCGCGGATTTGCTGGCCGGTCTTTGTGTCGCTGTAACGAAAGCATTTGGCGGCGCGATCGACCGTGCCCCACTGGAGCCCAAGCCCCTCCTGTCTTCGTCCGCCTGTCAGGATTAAGTGACGCAACGCGCGAATCCCAATTTCATTGTCACCGTCCGCCACAGCCTCGCGCATCGCCTTTCCGACGCGCTCGACCCGCTCGAACGAAAAGGGCGGATCGGCCGATTTGTCCTTGGGCCGCTTGATACCGCGGACCGGATTCTCGGCGATGATCTTGGCGCGCACCGCCCCCTGAAGGATGGTTCCGAGCATCCCAAGGGTGCGAGACGCCACGCCTCGACCTCCGCGGGCGACACCGCCGCGCGTACGTTTGCCCGATTCAGCAGCGGCGGGACGCTCGACCTTCACGTGTTTGCCGGCGATCACGTCCTTAAGAAACTTTTCCATGTCGGTTGCCGTCAGGCTCATAACGGGGCGGGAGCCAAGCAGCGGCTTCACGTGGCGCTCGATACGTGACTTGTCGACGGCGAGTGTGCTGGCCTTGATCCGCCCGACACCATTCTCAAGGTACTGGTCACAAAGCTCACCGACCGTAATGGCGCCACGCTCGCCGGCTCGCTCGGCCGCAGGGTCGCCGCCGTCGGCGATACGACCACGTAGCTTTATGGCTCGGTCCCGCGCCTGGTCGGGCGTGATCTCGCCGACACGGGCAATGTGGAACTTGCGCTGTTGGCCGAATCGGTTCCGATACTTCAGCACATAGGACTTCGCGCCTGACGGCTTCACGCGCACGCCGAAACCCCGGACCTCTGAGTCGAAGTGGATCACGTCCTTGCCCCCTGTATCGGCCTTCAGCGCATCCACAATGCGCTTCGTGAGCTTTCGTGCCTCTGCCATTGGCTCCCTCCAATGTGCCGGCCTCCATCGGCTGCAGGGTACCATCGGGGTACCAAGCGGGCGGAAGTTCCGGGAATGTTCAGGAAAGAACACCCGCCTGAGAAGTCCGCTTAAAACCGAAGGATTTCCACCTGACGACAATGGCGGAATGTCGGGGAATTTTCAAGAAAGATGCGATCTCAACCTTGCCAAGGTTAGGGTCGCGCGTTCGATTCGCGTCGCCCGCTCCAAATCTGCCGCGCCGGCCCAGGGCGCCATACATTGCAGCGAACATGTGAAAAACGACTGTGTGCGGACGGCAGCAATATTGGTGTTTTCCGCTTCGCCATTCCGAATCGAAAAGGGCGCCCGGAGGCGCCCTTTTCTTGTTCTCAACTCACGCACTTACTTCGGAAAATTGAATGTCGCCATCAGATCGCTGATCGCAGGACCGTTGGTCGGCACGTACGGATTGTTGCCAGTGACGCCGGCGGCGTCGCCTGGTTTCCGTTGCCGTCGCTGTACTACAGGTCGTCGGCGTAACCGAGATAGATGCTGTCGACGCCCGTGCTGCCCTTGACCTGCTGGTGGTAATTGTCAAGCAGCGTGTACTGTTGCGCCAGCAAGTAGAGGTGGGGCGTCGCCGGACTGTACGTTGTAAAATCCCATCGACGTTGCGCCTTCCAGCGTGGTTTCGTCGTTGTAGTTGGGTGGCGGCGGATTGCCGTCGGCGCCCGCACCGACCGTTACTTCGGTCCAGGGGAAGAGATCCGCACGACAGCCGCTCGGATTTGTGGCGGTCGCGTAGGAAGCGTTGCAATCCAGCTGCTGGAACATCTGATAGAAGCGATGCACCGGGCTGTCGGCGTAGTCTTCCGAGCCGACGCCGGGCGAAAGCTGGAACGGACCGGACGCCAGATCGCAGACGTTGTTGATGCGCGTATCGATCGTTGCATAAGGCGGGCCCGAGGCGCCTTCGGTCGCCGCTCCGATTTCCTTGGGCAGAATTCCGTAATCGAATTCCTCGGCCAGGTTTTTGCTGATCCACGGCGCGCCGGTGTAGCTCTCATATTCCGGCGTGTAGGCCAGATTGGGTGGCGGAAGCGTAGAGTATGCTCCGGTGGTCGTCGGGCTGACGCTGTACGTCGTCGTGTCCGAGGCCTGCTGCTGCGCGGCGTTGGCGAAATTCGGTCCCGGCGTGCCGTCGGCGTTGATGATTCCCTCCGAAAGAAGGTTCAACACCGAATCGCCGGACGGAGCCACACAGGTTGCGAACAAATGATCGAAGCTGCGGTTCTCGCCGACGAAAATGACTTTCACGGCGCGCATCGGCTCAGGCCGATACCTTGGCTCGCGTCTTCCCGCAAATCATCGCGACGAAGGCCTGTGCGGCGCGGGACTGATATCGGCCGCGGTGCGCCAGCATGTTGAAGGCGCGTTCGGGCAGGTTGAACCTTGCGCGTACAAGCGCGCCAGATTGCAGACCTGCCGCGGCCGCCAATTCCGAAATCGCCGTGGCGCCGAGGCCCGCTTCGACAGCGGCCCGCACCGCATCGTTGGAAGGTAATTCGAGCGCGATATTGAGCGCCGCTTCCGGAGTGTCGTAGGTCCTGAGCGCCGATTCAAATTCCGAGCGCGTGCCCGAGCCTGCCTCACGCAGCACCCATTCGCTTTCGACAAGATCCGCGGGCGACAGTTTCGCCTTGCGCGCCCAAGGGTGCGAGGGCGCCACGACGATCACAAGCCGGTCGCGATCGACTTCGGTCATTTCGAGCGCGGGTTCGTCGACATGGCCTTCGACGAAGCCGAGCTCGGCCGCGCCTTCGCTCACTGCCCTGGCCACCTGCTGCGTGTTGCCGACTCCGAGCCGGACATCGATATCGGGCCACGCGCGGCGGAAGGCGACTAGGCGGGACGGCAGCCAGTAGCTCGCGATCGTCTGGCTCGCCTCGACCGTCAGACTGCCGCGCCGCATGCCGCTGAGGTCGGCCAGCACGCGTTCGGCGGCCTCGGACCGTGCAAGTACGGCCCGCGCCTCCTCAAGAAACAGTTTGCCCTCGGCGCTAAGCTCGACACGGCGGCCGACGCGGTGGAACAGCGCCACGCGATAACGGTTTTCGAGCGCGGCGATGGCGGCGCTGACCGCCGATTGCGTCAGATGCAGCGCCTCGGCGGCGCGGGTCACATGCTCGCGTTCGGCAACGGCGATGAAGATGCGCAGCTGCTCAAGCGTCATACCTCAAGAATATATAATCAGCTTGATGAGCGCGAGGCTGAAACAGCTGATGAACAGCCAGGCCGCGGCAGCGAGCGCCAGCGGTTTCACCCCTTCCGCCCTGAGCTTGCGGAAATCCGTCTCAAGCCCCATTGCCGCCAGCGCCATGGAGAGCAGGAATGCCGTGAGCGGCGCGGCGACGGCCTTTGCGGAATCGGGGATATGGACCATGCTGTTGATGATAACGAGCGCAACGAAACCGAGCACGAACCACGGCATGGGGGGTGCCTTGCGCGCAGCGGAATCGGCGGCATAGGCCGCGCGGCGGGCGGCGACAAAGCCCAAAGTAATTACCAGCGGCGCCAGCATCATCACGCGGGTGAGCTTGGCGACGGTGCCGAACCGGCCGGCCTGGGCGCCGTCCTGGAACGACGCGGCCACGACTTGCGCGATCTCGTGGATCGAGCTTCCGGCCCACAGGCCGAAGGTCTCGGCGTTCAGATGCAGCAGCCCGGGAAGCAGCGGATAAAGGAACATCGACAGCGAGCCGAAAATCGTTACGCAGGCGACCGCATAGGCGACATCTTCGTCCTTGCCCTGCGTGACGGTGTTGGTCGCGATCACGGCCGAAGCGCCGCAGATCGAAGTGCCGGCGCCGATCAGTTCGGCCAGCTTGGGATCGACGCCGATCATGCGGCCGAACCATTTGGTGAACAGGAAGGTCGCGACCAGCGTCGCAATTATGATGGCGACGCCCGCGAAGCCAACCTGCGCCACCTGCGAGGCCATGAGCTGCAAGCCGAGCAGGATGATGCCAAGCCGCAGGATGCGCTTCAGGCTGAACACAACGCCTGGCCTCGCCCAGCCGGGCGTGCCGACGAGATTGTGGAACAGCATGCCGAGCAACGTCGCCAGCATCATCGGGCTGACGATTTTGGTGACCGGCGCGAGCGCGACCGCAAATCCGGCAACCGCCGCCGTCAAGGCGAGGCCCGGCAGCAACTTCGCGGCGCCGGAAAGGATCTCGCGCTCCGCCTCCAATGCGGCAAGCGAAGGGCTTCGGGCGGCAAAAGACGTGTCGGTCATGGCTGGTCCCCGGACGTTACGCCATGATCGGGCGAGCGGAACGATCTGTCCAACGGATTAAATTGCTCACTTCAATCGAAATTAACTATAATAACGTCGGGACAGGTTTCCGATCCTGTGCCCGGCAAAAGCGACAATCTATACGGCACGACCGATAGCGGAAACGGGCGGGCGGCAGTCGTCAGGGCGCCACCAGCAACAACAGTCCCATCCCGATGGCCAGCGTTCCGATCAGAATTGTTATCGGGCCTTTCAGGACGGCGTTCGGCGGCAGGGTGCGGGCGAGCCAGGCTTCGCCTCTCGCAATCGTGAGCATGCCCGCGACAATCGCGAACAGGCCGTTCGCCACGTGAGGGCCGAGCGACATGGAATATTCTCCTGACGGAACCGGGAGGATAGCGCGGCGGACTTTAACAAATTCTATCGAATTGGACGCAATCGCGGGCCGGAAGCAGGAACGCCGGCCGCGAGTCGGCACTGCCGCTCGTCGCCGACGGGAGAGTTGTCTTCTAATTATATCCGACGCGCGACCTGGCGCTGTATGCGCGGCGAGATGAAAACCCCGCCGTGGGAGGCGACGGGGTTTTGTCTTCTCAAAGCGGCGGGAATGCCGGCAAAGGCTTGCCAGGATGCACGTCCCGCTTCCCGTGTCCACCCGTTCGCGAGCGGTCGTAGCGCGGCCGGAGCGAATTTGTCTGTAGGAATGTCGTATAAACGCGGGCCTGCTTTTTTATGAGAGGGCGCCGCGATCAGGTCCAGCCTCGGCCGTTCCCGCGGATGGTCGGCACGAAGGCATAGCCGTTGAAGGCAAAACAACCGCCGACGGCAACGATGCTCAGCGAAATGACCGGCCCCGCCAACCAGCGGAACAGCATGGTGAGGAGCTGCCTTCGCAGCGTCCATATCTGGCCGGCGGCCAGGCTCGGGACGAAGAAGACGCGAACGAAAACGGGCAGCGGCGGCGTGCCCCAGATGCCGCCCGCGATCGCGCTCGGCACGATATAGCGCCAAAAGACCCCGTTATTCCAAGCCGACAACTCCGGCCCCCGGTCCCCGCTCCGCAGGCGCGGAAATTACCCGCGCGGCATGAACTGTCAGTTATCGGCTGCGGCCCGGTCCAAACTCCCCCCTGCCTCAGCCTTGCGTCGCCGCCGCCTTCTGCCGCACCGGGAGTTTCCAGTTCGGGCGGGGGAAATGGCAAGTGTAGCCCGAGGGGTAGCGCTCCAGATAATCCTGATGCTCAGGTTCGGCCTCCCAGAAATCGCCCGCGGGCGCGATCTCGGTCACGACCTTGCCGGGCCAGAGCGCGGAGGCGTCAACATCGGCGATGGTATCTTTGGCGATGCGCTTCTGTTCGTCGCTCGTGGTGAAGATTGCCGAACGATAGCTCGTGCCCACATCATTGCCCTGGCGGTTGCGCGTCGTCGGGTCGTGGATCTGGAAGAAGTATTCCAGGATCCGGCGATAGCTGATCCTGGCCGGATCGAAAATGATCTCGATCGTTTCGGCATGCGTGCCGTGATTGCGATAGGTCGCGTTCTTCACATCGCCGCCGGCATAGCCGACGCGCGTGGAAATCACGCCGGGCTGGCGGCGGAAAAGATCCTGCATGCCCCAAAAGCAGCCGCCGGCAAGAATGGCTCGTTCCGTAGTCATCGCCTGTCCTCCATGCAGTTCGGATCGTGCCCGAATGGCGCGCCCGCGACCGACATAGTAACGATTCCCCGCGTCGCAAGCGCGCCTCCGGGACTGTGCGGCTTCCATGGCGTCAGGTTCAGAGGAGACCGCCGCCGTCTATGTCGAGGACCGAACCTGTCGTGAAGCCATTGGTCATCAGGAAGAGATAAGCGCGCGCGAGTTCTTCCGGCCGGCCGACGCGAGCGACAGGAAGTGACGAAGACACCTTGGCGACAAATGCGTTCCGCGCGTCGGATCCCGCCTCGCCCCAGAGATCCGTATCGACCACGCCCGGACTCACTACGTTCACGCGCCGTGGGGCCAGCTCCTTGGCGAGGTGCCGTCCTGCGGCGTCAACCGCCGCGTTGAGTGCGCCCTTGACCGCGCTGCCCGAACCGTATTTCCGCGACACCTGGCCCGACGTGAACGTGATCGATGCATTCGGGGCCAGAAGGGGCAGCGCCAGCCGAACGGCGTGAAGCGCGCTGAACAACTTCGCTTCGAAAGCGGCTGGCGGGAGCGCCTCTTCGAGCGCAGCGACCGGGGTCGAGCCGAAGCGCAGACCAACGGTGTGCACCAGATGGTTGATGCGTCCGATCCTGCCGAACGCGACGCCCAACGCATCCCGATCGGACACGTCGAGCCTGATCGCGTTCGCAGATGCGGGGGCCTTGCCGGAGCGGCCGAGCGCGAAGACGGCCGCCCCTTGTTCGGCGGCGAGCTCTGCCACGGCGAAACCGATGCCCGAACTGCCGCCAAGAATGACGACCGTCTGCCCTCGCAACGCATCACCCATCACACCCTCTCTCGATATTGTCGTCTGTTGTCCGTGATATGTAACCTATCTAACAGGTTACAGAGCGTGCTTGCCACGCGCGGGATAACCTGTCAATGGGGTTACATGGTTGCCGCGGAGCTGCCCGAAGACAGAGATGGTTTTCGCTTTCGCGGCGGCTCTAACGTCATCGATCTGCCCGCGACGCTGCAGGCGAGGCTGAGCGCTACCCCGCGCGAACTCCTAGCCACGCCTGAGGACCTGGGACGCTGGCTGATATCGGCCGGGATGGCGCAGACCGGCTTGAAGCCCTCAGCCAAGGACCTGGCGGCCGCGCGGTTGCTGCGCGAGGCCATTTACCTCCTCGCGGGCGCCCGTCGCGGCGCCAAAGCCGAGGCGGCGCGCGAGACGATGAACCGGATCGCTGCCGGCGCGGCTGCCGTGCCCCAGCTCGGGAACGACGGAACCGTGCATCTCGAGGGAAGCGCAAACGCGCTATTGGTGACGCTGGCGCGCGATGCAGTCCGGCTTTTCGGCAGCGGAGCCGTCAAGCGGCTGCGGAAGTGCCAATCTCCCGCATGCACGCTCTATTTTATCGACACCTCGCGCAGGGGCGATCGCCGATGGTGCTCGATGTCGGCATGCGGCAACAAGGCCAAGGTCGATGAATTCCGGCGGCGCCAGCGCGCTGGCGATACCTAGCCGGCTCAAGATTGCATCCGGGCATTCGTGGTCCGACAAGCGGACCGGCGAACTCGCTTCCCTGCGATAGTTTGTTTGCTGGGCTTTTGCTCGACTGCGATGTCGTCGCACGTTATACAATCGTGACCTATATGCGTCGGAGCGGTTTCGGTGGCGGCGCGGCAGCAGAGCTCTCCGCGATTGTGGCAACGATTTCGTTGAGTGTTCGGCATTGAGGATCACATTTCCGGCGGAGGAGCCATATCGAAACCGCTGCCGAAGACAAGATGTACGCAACTCTCACAAGGAGGCAGACATGATCGCCAGAAACCGAATTTCACGTGGACTGCTTGTTGCCGTATTGCTCACGATTTCCGCGCCTGCTGCCATGCCGAGGATGCGCTGACGGCACGCAACAAGGAGATCGTGCGGGATTTCTACACGACGGTGTTTATCGGGCGGAACGTGGATGCTGCGCCGCGGTTTCTGAGCCCGGGTTATATCCGGCATTCGGCCGAAATTCGAAGCGGTCTCAGGGCCTTCATGGATGTGTTCCGGCGGAATTTCGCCAAGAAGCCGCCGCCCGACTACAAGCGGGAAATCATACGCATCGTGGGCGATGATGACATCGTGGTGTTCTTCAATCGCCAGAGCGAACGCATCCCAACGGCTGGCATCAGGTGTTGCCGCAATTCGACATGTTCCGGGTGAAGAATGGGATGATTGTCGAACACCGGGATGCAGACCCGGGCTCAAGCATATAGATCAGGCGCGCGCGGACAGCATGCGGCGCAAGCAAGCCGCAGGTGAGCCACCTTCATTGTCATGGACGACGGCGTCGACGGGAATTCGCGGTGTTAGTGACAGCAAGATATAGCGCCTTTCTAATTTTTTTGTGCGCCCATAATACATGCCATCAGATGGCATATATTGGCGATTAAGCTCGGGGTCGAACTCACGAGGAGGTTTGACCCCATGGACACTCACGTTCTCTGCATCGCCACATTCTCTTTGGCTCTCTTCTGCGCGCCGGCCTTGGCGCAACAGCAGACGCAACAGGCTCCGTCGCCATCGAATGCGGCCGATGCCGAGTCCACACCGGATCACCCGGCGGCTCGCGACGGCTCGCATGACTTCGATTTTCTCTACGGCAAATGGCGCATGCCCAATCACCGGCTGGTCAAGCGCCTTGCGGGCTCGCACACATGGGACGATTTCGTCAGTTGCGACGAGGCGGGGCCGCTGGCCGGCGGTCTCGGCAATATGGATGTCTACCGCACGAGCTACTGGAAGGATTTCACCGGTATCACGATACGTACTTACGACCCGCAGACCGGGTTGTGGCGGCTCTACTGGCTCGACAATCACTTCTCGCATGGCGTGATCCAGCCGTTCGTCATGGGCCGGTTCGACGGCAATGTCGGAGTCTTCACGGGCGATGACACGTTCAACGGCAAACCCATCGTCGTGCGCTTCATCTGGACGATCAATCCGAAGGGCTCGCGGGCGGTTGCGAAATGGCAGCAGGATTTCTCGCCCGACGGCGGCAAGACCTGGGAAACCAACTGGCGCAATGAAATCATCCGCGACGATCACTGCAAACCAGGGTGAGGATTTGGAGCGTCCGGACCCCCGAGATTCCTGATGATCGCCGTTATGGCTGTTGCGGCGGTTGGGACGGAGTGCGTCTGTCACAATTCCGGGTTAGGGTCACTGTTCACCCACGGAGGCGGCCATGACCGGCAAATTCTTCTGGTACGAGTTAATGACGAGCGATCCCGAGGCGGCAGCGAAATTCTATGGCGACGTGGTCGGCTGGGGCATCCAGGAATCCGGTACAGAGGGCTACCGGTTGTTCACCGTTACAGAGGGTCGCGGCACGGCCGGCTTGATGGCGCTGCCCGACCATCTGCGCGACGCAAAGGTCCCGCCGCACTGGATGGGCTACATCGCGGTCGAGGATGTCGACGAAACGGTCGAGGAGATCGAGGACGAAGAGGGCACGATCCATCGCGAGCCGTTCGAGATTCCGGGGGTGATCCGGCTCGCGGTCGTCGCCGATCCACAAGGCGCTGGGTTCATCGTCGCCAGGGGATTGATGGAGCCGCCGCCGACCGAGCTTGCGCCCGGCACGCCGGGGACCGTCGGCTGGCACGAACTTTATACCGGCAATGTCGAAGAAGCGTTCGATTTCTACGAATCGCTGTTCGGCTGGACCAAGGGCGACGCGATGGATATGGGCCCGGCCGGAATCTACCAGCTGTTCGGCATGGGCGGCATGCCGGTCGGCGGCATGATGAAGAAGCCCGAGCCGATGCCGATGCCGGCCTGGCTGTATTATTTCAACGTGCCGGCGCTCGACGCGGCGACCGAGAAGGTCGATGCGGGCGGGGGGAAAATCCTGATGGGGCCGATCGAAGTGCCGGGCGGGCTGTGGATCGTGCAAGCGACCGATCCGCAGGGTGCGCATTTCGCTCTCGTCGCGCCGAAGCGATAGGCCGCCATGTTTTCGCCTCCCCCAAAAAAGGGGGAGGCGAAGGCGGCGAAAGTGATGTAATATCGCTGTTCCGAAATGGGGAACGAGGGGTTTTCCAATGTCATTCCAGGTTTTTCGCGCATCCGCGCCGGCCGCGCTTTGCGTTATTGCAGCAACCGGCACGGCCTTGGCGTTTGGGCATCATCATCACTTTGCGCCCAAAGCGACGCTCACCATCACGCTCGACGGTACGCTGGGCCCGATCATTTCGGGCAATGATCCGGGCGACCTGGATGGAAAAAACGCGACGGTGACCGTCACCGCGAGCGAGTCGCTCAAGCCCTACAAGACGACCGCCACGTCGGCGAGCTATCACATTCCCAAGGGGGACATCGTCGTGATGGTCAATGGATCAAATTACGAGTCGACTTCGACATCGAGCATGATCGTCAAGCTCGGCAAGAAGGCGGACACGCTGACGCTTAAGGCGTCGGTGGATTACGAAGGCTACAAGGTCCAGGTCACGGATCTAAGTACGCTCCAGGCCGGCAGCTGGGCGAAAACCGTGCTGGAGCATCCCGCGCTGTTCTCACCCTCGCCGCAGGACCTGACCGAACCGGCTTCGACGTTCACCTATACAGTGGTCGGCGAAACAACGGTTCTCGGCGTCACCGGCACCGCCGCCAACAGCGAATAAGCGCGGGGACAGAATTAGTTAAGTTACCGCCGCGCGCGCTTGGAAACGTTCGTCGCGCCAGTTCTCGTCGCGCATGATCGAAGCGAGCCGGCCGACTGCGTCCCAGATATCGACGTAGCGGGTGTACAGCGGCGCGAAACCGAAGCGCAGAACGTCGGGCGCGCGGAAATCGCCGACGACACCGCGCGCGATCAGGGCCTGGATGACCGCATAACCCTGGGGATGGCGTAGCGCGACCTGGCTGCCGCGCTGGCTCGCATCACGCGGGCAGGCGATTTCAATCCCGGTGCCAGTGCAGCGCGATTCCACCAGCGCAAGAAACAGATCGCCCAGCGCTTTCGATTTGTTGCGCACGTCCCGCATCGCGATGCCGTCGAAGGTCGCAACGCCTTCCGCCAGCGCCGCCATGGCGAGCACCGCGGGCGTGCCGCAAAGCGTGCGCATAATTCCATCGGCCGGACGATAGAAATCGCCGAATTCGAACGGCGCGGCATGCCCCATCCAGCCGGTGAGCGGCTGGCGCAGATTGTGCTGATGCCGGCGCGCGACATAAAGAAAGGCAGGCGCGCCCGGACCGCCGTTCAGATATTTGTAGCCGCAGCCGATCGCGAAATCGGCGCGGTCGCGATCGAGAAACAATTCGACCGCACCTGCGCTGTGGCTCAGATCCCAGAGCACCAGCGCGCCAGCCTTGTGCGCGGCTTCGGTAATTGCGCGCATGTCATGCAGCGCACCCGTTTTGTAATGGATATGGGTGAGGACAAGCAGCGCGACGCTTTCGTCGAGCGCGGATGTTATCTCCTCGCGCGCTACGAGACGCAGTTCCGAATTTTCGCCGAGCAGATCGTCGAGTCCCTGCAGCACATAAAGATCGGTGGGAAAATTGCCGCGCTCGGAAAGGATGACACGGCGCAGCGCGTTTATCCGCAGTCCGGCGGCCGCAAGCTTGAAGAGATTGACCGAAGTCGAATCCGCGGCGGTCACCTCGTCGCTCACCGCACCGATCAGCGGCGCAATCCGCGCGCCGACACGCGCAGGCAGGTCAATCCAGTCATGCATATTCCAGCTGCGGATGAGGTGCTCGCCCCATTGTTTTTCCACGATCTCACTTAATCGCGCCGGCGTTGTGACGGGGAGTGCGCCGAGCGAATTGCCGTCCAGATAGATGACGGATTCCGGAATGCGAAAGCGCGCGCGGGCGTGAGCCAGCGGGTCTTCGGCATCCAGTCGTTCGCAATCGGTGCGTGTGGTAGTTACGATCATCCGGCTGCTCTGCAGATTTCCGCACGTGCAAGAAGTTGTCATGGCCCGCAAATGCGGGCCAGCCAGGTGAAATCTGGAAGAATACCCGAAAGTTCGTCAAGCCTATTTGTGCCCGGTCGATACCGCACGGCGCCGCCTGGGTGGCCCGCATTTGCGGGCCATGACACTAATTAGCGACGCTTTGCGGCCGAAAACCGACGATAAGCGCGCGGAATGCTTCGTCCAGCACCGCGCGGAAATCGCGGTCGAGCTTGCCGGCGAATTTCAGCATCAGCGCGCCATGGATCATCGCCCAGAAGACATGGCCGATGAGATCGGGATCGCCCGCGAGCAATCCCTGTTCGACCAGGGGATGGATGTGGCGCGTCAGCGTGAGTCGCGCGCGTTCTGCCGCTTTTGCGAGTTCGGGATAGTTCGAATCGTCCTGTGTGAGGTCGAACATCAGCCTGTAGGAGGTCGGATCGTCGAGCGCGAAGCGGATATAGGCCTCGCCCGCGGCACTCGCGCGCCGGGTCGCGTCGCCCGGCGTGGCGCACGCCTCCTCCAACGCCCCGGCGAATTTGTTGAAGGCGCGGGCGCGGATCGCGGCGAGGATCGCATCCTTGTCCTTGAAATACCGATAGGGGGTCATCGGGCTGACGCCAATCTCGCCTGCGAGATCGCGCATGGTGAAGCCCTCGCGGCCGCGCGCCGCGAACAGGCCCGCCGCCACCTCGCAAAGGCGGTCGCGGAAACCTTCGATTTCGGTATGCGTCAGCGTGCGAGGCATCGCGCCAAACCGGGTTGACAGTAGATCATTGACAGCATAAATTTACATTGTAAGCAACAGGAAGTGAAGCTCGCCATGAACGCTCCCCCTAGCATTAATCCCTTTCTCTCAGGGAATTTTGCTCCGATCCACTGCGAGGACGAACTCGCGGACCTGCCCTCGGAAGGCGAGATCCCACGCGAGCTCAGTGGAACGCTTTACCGCAATGGTCCCAATCCGCAATTTGAGCCGCGCGATCATGATCATCACTGGTTCGCGGGCGACGGAATGATCCACGCTTTCGGCTTTGCGGACGGAAAGGTTTCGTATCGCAACCGCTATGTGCGAACGCCGAAATGGGAAATCGAACATGCGGCGGGCCGCCCGCTCTTCGGCACGTTCGGCAATCCGATGACCGGCGAACCCTCGATCGTCGGAATGGACTCTGGTCTCGCGAATACGAATGTCATCTTCCACGCGGGCCGCCTGTTCGCGCTCGAAGAAGCGCATCAGCCCTTCGAGTTGGACCCCGAGAGCCTCGCGCCGCGCGGCTACGTTCCTCTGGCCGGGCGCGCCAACCGGTTTACCGCACATCCGAAAACCGATCCCGAAACGGGCGAGCTTGTGTTCTTCAGCTACATGGCGGGCGAGGGATATTTTTCCGATCGGGTGGCCTATGGCGTCGTCGATCGCGGCGGCAATGTTTCGCGCCTTGATATGTTCGCCGCGCCCTATTCAAGTATGATCCACGATTTCTTTGTGACAAAGAATCACGTGGCCTTTCCGGTGCTGCCGCTCACTGGGAGTCTCACGCGCGCAATGCGGGGTGGTCCGCCCTTTGCCTGGGAACCGGAGAAAGGCTCGCATATCGGTGTTATGCGGCGCGATGCGGGCGTCGAGACCATGCGCTGGTTCACGACCGATCCCTGCTACATGTTCCATCCGATGAACATGTGGGAGGAAGACGGCACGCTCCATGTTCATGTGATGCAATATGAAAGAGCGCCGCTGTTTCCGGACACGGACGGAACGCGGCGCAAGACCGCGCCGGCGCGGCTTGCACATTGGACAATGGATTTCGATGGCGCAAGCAACGCCGTCCGGCGCGAAATCATCGACGATCTGCCGGGCGAATTCCCGCGTTTCGACGAGCGCCGCGCGGGTCTTTCCTATCGTCAAGGCTGGTTCGCGGCGCACACACGCAACCAAAGCGAAATGACGTTCGATTCGCTCGCGCATATCGATTTTAAGCGCGGTGCCCGGCAAACATACACTTTTCCGCCCGGCGACGTGCCGAGCGAGCCCGTATTTGTTCCGCGCGGGCCCGATGAAGCCGACGGATGGATCCTGGCGATCGTCTATCGCGGCGCCGAAATCCGCAGCGACGTCGCTATCTTTGAAGCCCTGGATATTTCCCGCGGTCCGATCGGGCTCGCGAAATTGCCGCGGCGGGTGCCGTTCGGCTTTCACGGCAATTGGGTGCCATCATGCTGAACCTGCTGCGCGCCTTTCGTCCGATCGCCTCGGATTTTCTTTCCACCATCATTTTCATCATCGCGTACGAAGCGACGGGAAGCATTCTTGTCGGTGTCGCGGCCGGCATCGCCGTTGCGTTCGCGCAGATCGGGTGGCTCAGATGGCGCTCCCGCAAAATCGATCTGATGCAATGGGCGAGCCTCGCACTCGTCGTGGTGCTCGGATCAGCTTCGATAATCACCCGCGACCCGCATTTCATCATGATTAAACCGAGCGTCGGCGCGTTCGCGATCAGCGCTGTCATGCTCCGCCCCAACTGGATGACGCGCTACATGCCGCCCTTTGTTCTCGAACACATATCGCCGCGATTGCCGCTCGTGTGGGGTTATGTTTGGGCGGCTGCCATCTTTGCGCTCGGTGTGGCGAATCTTGTGGTCGCCTTCGCCTGGGGCCCGAAGATCTGGGCGTGGTTCACGTCCTTCGTGCCGGTCGGCCTGCAGGTGTCGCTGTTCCTGGTGCAGTATCTGACGATCCGGCACGAAGTCGTTCGAGCGATCCGCACCCAAGCTGCAGCAAGCGCCTAAGAAATATCTGCGGGCAGCACACGGTTCGCGTCTCCGGAACGAAGAGGCGATGAAGCTCAAGCACGAAGAATCGATGACAGTTATCTGTCAGTCGTTGTCGTTATTATTGTTGTTATTGTTGTCCTTGTCGCCGCGATTCCGGCCGCCGTGATGCTCCGCCATGAACGTCTTGCAGGCGTCGCTCAGCTTGTCCATGTTGTCCCGCAGGCATCGCCTCGGGCGCTGTTCGTTCGCACAATATTTCTGGATATCGTCGGCGCAAACCTTGCGCAGTCCGTTGTGCCCGCCACCCGTGAATTCCTGCGTTGCGTTTTTCTGCTCTGCATTCTTCTGCTGATTCTGGTTGCAGCCGGAGATCATGCCCGCTGCAAGCAGCACGGCAGCAAGTCCTATAGCTTTCCGCGACATCGCAATTTTTCCGGATAAATCGGTTGAACCCTTTCGCACCGATACTACCGGCGTTCCCCGCGCGCGGCAAGTTCCCGGGGCAAGGCGAGTCGCCGCGCCGCCGTTTGTTTCTATTCCCAGTGTTCGACGAGATAGGGCTTGGTGCTGTCGCCCGTCATCAGGACGACGGTGCGCCGGACCATGTGCCGGCCATTGTAATTGGCTTCGACGTCGATTTCGAAAGAACGTCCCGAGAGATCGGTGCCGGACGAAATCGTAGCGCCGCTGCTGTCGCCGTCGGTGTCGCTGGTATCGACATTGGCCTGTGCGAAAGTTCCCGCATGGGCGGCCATAATCTTGTCGACCTGGCCGGGGTTCCCGGGGTACAGCGCATTCAGGACGTAGCGCGGCGCGACATCCTCATCGGGGCTGTCGTTCCGGGAGTAGACGGTCAGGGCGGGCCTCACCCGCTGATAAATCTGGGGTGTCATGCCGAGCACGAGTCGAACTTCGGAGACGGACTGAAAGTCGTCGTGGCGCGGCCGCCAGGGCAAACCCGCGGCGGCATAATCCGCATCCGTTCCGCCGTGCAATGTATGGGTGTCGTCGCTGTCGGCCTCCGTGCGCCACTCGACGATTCGGTCGGCAAGGATGGTCGCTGTCTTCTGGTCTACTCCGACGGATTGAAACAAGGGCGCCAGCGTGTCGTCATCGGCCTGGTTGAGATCGAATTTGCCATCCTCGTCCTGAACCGTGACGACCATGGTCACGCCTTCGAACGTGACCGGAAAGGGCTGGCTGTCGATGCGGCAACGCGATCCCGGCCGCGCATCGTCGAGTGCCAGGATGGCGCGGATCGTTGCCGCATCCAGATCTTCATCGAGGTGCGCGCGCGTTAACGCCCGCCGTTCGGCCCGAACCGATGTCACAGTCAGATCCTGCGTCGCCGCCGCCATCATCGCCAGCATCGCCGTGGTCCACAGCACCGAAATGAGCGCCCAGCCGCGCTCGCGGCGGCGCTCCGAATGCGGCTCGGGTTCAGCCTTTCTGATTAAAGACTGGCTGAACTTCCGGAAGCTTGCGGCGAAGTTCATCGGTAACTGCACGTGCCTTCTGCATGCTGTCGACGACATGGGGTGTTATCAGCACCATCAGTTCGTCTCTGTTGACCGAGTCGTTGGTGTCCGTGAACAGATGGCCGAGATAAGGAATGTCCTGCAGGAACGGAATGCCGCTCTTGCTCTTGGTCACCTGATTGCTGAACAAACCTCCCAGCGCGATCGTCTCCCCGTCCGCGACCGAAACCGAACTCGTGATTTCGCGCTGCTGGATCGTGGGCGAATTGATGCCGGATGTCGTTGTCGTCTCGGGTGTGGCCACTTGCTGATCGATATCCATCATTACCATGCCGCCCTTGTTCACGCGCGGCGTCACCTGGAGAATGACGCCCGTGGACAGATATTGAACGCTGTTGACCTCGGGCGCGTTGCTGCTGATCGTGCTTACCGCGGTCGCCGTCACGATCGGAACCTGGTCGCCGACATCGAGTTTGGCGGTCTGGTTATTCAGTACCAGCACTTCGGGCGCCGAGAGCACCTCCACATGCGTGACGCTGGCGATGGCGCTCAGCACCGCGCTCAGGCTCTTGCCGTTCGAGAACATGTAGGAGAACCCCGGCAGGCTGGCGACGAGCGGCACCGACAACGCGTTCTCACCTGAAGGCGTCGTCGTCGTGGAGCCGTTGGTCAGGGTGAACGTGCTCGTGCTGTTGTTCGTGCTGTTGGGTTGATAGAAATATTGGAATCCGTATTGCGTCTGGTCGTTCAGCGTCACCTCGGCGATCGCGGCTTCCAGCAACACCTGAAGCGGCGCCACGTCGAGCTGGCGCAGCGCGTCCTGAATGACCACGTATTCGCGCGGCGTGGCTAGGATTACCAGCGCGTTGTTCGATTCGTCGGCGGTGATATTGACGGTACCGAAATTCTGGCGCGAAACGCCGCCCACCGTCTCGTACTGGGCATAATTTCCGGCGCCCTGATTGAGCGGGGTGGTTACGGGCTGGAACGGAACCGCCGGATTGTTCGCCCGGTTTGCGACGCTCGTGGAGCCGGACGTACCGGAGGTACCGCTTGTTCCGGTCGTCGAACTGCTCTGCCCGAAACTTGAATTTCCGAAGCTGCTTCCCGATGTGCCCGACGAACCGGAATTTCCCAGGCCGCCGGTACTGCTGCTGTTCGAGCTGGAATTGCTGTTGTTTCCGAAGCTCGACGTCGATGTCGAACTCTGCTGGCTGCCGGCGCCTTGCGATTGCTGTGTGGCCTGTTGCGCCGAGGGTGAACCAAACAGGGTCTGGATCAGCGTGGCGGCGATGTCGCTCGCGCGGCCGTTCTGTACCCGATAGACATAGATTTTCTTGTCGTTGCTTTCGCCCGGCTTGTCGAGCCGCGCCATCCAGAGCCTCATCTCGTCGACATATTTCTCCTGGGGAGAAATAACGAGCACGGCATTAAGACGATCCAGCGGCACGAAGCGGACCACATTGGCCACCGGGCTGTCCGGAGCGCCGACGAGGTCGCCCAGTTCCTTGGCCAGTTCCTCGGCGTCCATGTTCTTGGGCTCGAAGAGTTCGAAATGCATGCCGGCGAGCCAGTCCGTGTCGAAAAGCGCTATGTCCTCGAGCAAGGTTTCGCGCTGTTCGGCTGTGCCCTCGATGACAAGGTCGTTGCGGGTGGTATCGACGCGGATGGTGCCCTCGGAGTTGGAGATCGGCTCCAACAGCTTTGCCAGCGCCTGGGCCCCCACATATTTGATGTGTACGACCTCCATGCCATAGCCGAGCGTATTCGTGATGTGCGCCGGCACACTGGTACCCGCCTGTTTGTGCGCATCGGCGAGCGGCATGATTTCATAGATGTCATTGGAATGGACCAGCGCCAGTCCCGCAAGTCCAAGGGCCTGCTCGAGTGCGGGCAACACCTGCTCACGGTCCAGAGGCTTGCTTGTCTGAATCGTGACAACGCCGTTGGTATTGGCCGAGATCTCGTAGTTCAGCTTCAGATAATCGCCCAGCACGGCCTTGGCGACGTCGCGCACATCGGCATTGACGAAATTGAGGGTAATGCCCCCCGAAGCCGCTTCCTGCATGCCGGCGCTCTGGTCCTGCGCGGCCGGCGGAAATGCGGGGCTGGCGCCCGGGAACATGGCACCGCGCCCTTGCGGGCCGCGGAATCTGCCCGGGCCTGGCCCTTGGTTGCCAACTCCGCCCTGCTGATTCGGCCCGGCCTGCGCGCCTGGTCCGTTTGGCGGCATGCCCGGAGGAACGCCCTGGCCGGGCGGCACTCCGTTGGGCGGCTGGGCGGTCGCCGGAATGGCGCAAAGCGCCAACACGAATACAGGCCAAAACCAGGTGCCAACCCGGCGCGATTGTCCGTCAGCCGTCAACAAAGCCATTACAAAGCCCCAAAATACGTTCCCTTATAGGCAAATCGCGCCGCCGCAGTCTCCTAACTTTTTTTGCAGACAACGGCATTCCAAGGCCGGCGCGGACGGCCTTTTGCCTTATTATATTTCCCCCGAACAGCCGAATTTGCGTTCTTTGCAGCCCAGCTTCACCTGAGATGCTTGCGTATGACGAGCTTCAGCCCGGACCAGATATCAGCGACCGCACATACCTTTACGTCCACGAGATCGGTCTCGAGCGCAAGTCTGCGAACAATGTCCTCGGTGACATCGGTCGGAATTCCCGATGATTTCTTGTGCCAGGAAACCCAGATCGCACCCGCCGGCGTGATCGTCCGGCGTGCCTTCGGCAACGTGCGGCGCAGCGCCGCGAAGGACCCTACGAACAGGTGAACGATGTCGCAATTCGACTGTCCGGCGCGCTGCTCGAAGACGACATTTCCGGGCAGAGGCGCGAGCCACTCGTGGTAGCCGGGAGGTGTATCCATCGCATGAACATGAGAACCCGGCTTGATCCCGAGCTTCTTCGCCAGCGGCGTGCCCGGGTAGCCGGCCACTGAAATAGCCGCCGAATTTACCGTTTCAGCTCGATGATATCGAAGGTGGATTCCTGAACGGGGTAGGGGAACTCGATCCGGGCGGACGATCTGCCGGTCGATTCCAGCAATCCGATGGCATCGTCCGGCGTGGCCGCGGCGCCGGCGGAAGGACCATTTCCGGAATAGCGATGCGGAGGTTCGCCCTTGGCCGAGAGCGCGCCGAGCAGAACGAAGCCGCCCGATTCGTGGGGATAGAGCGCGCCGTTAAGCCGCTGCGTGCCGTTGAGTTTCGAAAAATACATCCCGTCGCCACGGCGGCCGATACGGCAGCGGAACCAGGAATAGACGATGTCCGGGCTCATGCCGCCCAGCCTGATCGTGCGGCAACGCCAGTCGCCTTCAAGCGCGCGCGCCGAAGCGGGCCTTGCTTGCGCATCCAGCACGGCGTGAATGAGGCCGATATCGCGGCCGGCCTGCGCTTCCGAAAGGCCCTTGGCGCGAGCCTCGTCGAGTCTGGCGAGCCGGTTGGCGTCGAAGGACGAAGCCTGATCCTGCCAGCCGCCCCAGGCCGAAGAGCTCACGAACAAGACCGCAAACGTGGCCAGGGCAATCCCGCTAAACCTCCGCATGTTCCTTTTCCCCTTCCGCGGGCTCCTGATCGCCGTTCTCCGGAGCAATCCAGCCCCGCAAGTCCCCGCTCGGCGGCATGCCGATGATGTTGTAGCCCGCATCCACGAAATGGATCTCGCCGGTCACGCCCGCCGACATATCGCTCAAAAGATATAACGCGGCGTTGCCGACTTGCTCGAGTTCGATATTTTTCTTGAGCGGGCTGTGCGCCCGGTTCCAGCGGAAAACCACGCGCGCCTCGCCAATCACCGAGCCTGCAAGCGTGCGCATCGGTCCTGCCGAAATGGCGTTGACCCGGATGCCGTCGGGCCCGAGATCGGCCGCGAGATAGCGGACGCTTGCCTCCAGCCCTGCCTTGGCCACACCCATGACATTATAATTCGGTGTGACTCGCGTGGCGCCGAGATAGGTGAGCGTGAGCAACGAGCCGCCGCCTCCACCGAGCGACGGGGGCACCATCATCCGCGCGGCACGCTGGGCCACGGCGGTAAAGGAATAGCAGGAGATGCTCAGACTACGGAGGAAGTTGGCGCGGCTGGTGTCGACGTAACGTCCTTTGAGCTCGTTCCTGTCGGAATGGGCGATCGCATGGACGAGAAAATCGAGCGTGCCCCATTCCGAACGCAGCACGGCAAATGCGTGGTCGAGCTGCGCGTCGTCTTCCACGTCTCCGGGCAGCACGATCCGCGAGCCGATGGAATCCGCGAGCGGCTTCAGCCGCCGCGCCTGCGCTTCGCCCTGATAGGTGAACGCGATTTCGGCGCCATGCGCGGCGAGTGTCCGCGCAATTCCCCAGGCGATGGAATGGTCGTTTGCAACCCCCATCACCAGGCCGCGCCGCCCGCTCATCAAGGTGCTTTCGTTCATCATCTTTGCCCGCCGCCCGCGCTTCAGCCGTTGTAGCGTTCGAATACGAGTGTTGCATTGGTGCCGCCGAAACCGAAGCTGTTCGAAAGAACGCGCTCCGGCTTCACGCCATCGATGCGCGAGCGCACGATCGGCGCATCGGCGATTTCCGGATCCAACTCGTCGATATTGGCGCTTTCGGCAATGAAACCGCCTCGCATCTGCAGGAGAGAATAAATCGATTCGTGGACGCCGGCAGCGCCAAGCGAATGGCCGGTCAGCGACTTGGTCGAATTGACGGGCGGAATATGCGAACCAAACACCTCGCGGAGCGCCTTGATCTCCTGCACGTCGCCGACCGGCGTCGACGTACCATGCGCATTGATGTAATCGATAGGACCCTTCACGGTGGCGAGGGCCTGCTGCATGCAGCGCATTGCGCCTTCGCCCGACGGCGCCACCATGTCGTAGCCGTCGGATGTGGCGCCGTAGCCCACGAGTTCGGCGTGAATCGTCGCGCCGCGCGCTTTTGCGTGCTCGAGTTCTTCGAGCACCACTACGCCTCCGCCCCCGGAAATAACAAAGCCGTCGCGATTCCTGTCGAAGGCCCGCGAAGCCCGTTCCGGCGTTTCGTTGTAACGCGAGGACATCGCGCCCATCGCATCGAAGAGCACCGACAGCGTCCAGTCGAGCTCCTCGCCGCCGCCGGCGAACACGATGTCCTGCTTGCCCCACTGGATCAGTTCGGCGGCATTGCCGATGCAATGGGCGCTCGTCGAACACGCCGAACTGATGGAATAGTTGACGCCCTTGATCTTGTACCAGGTCGACAGGACGGCCGAGCAGGTGGATGACATCGCCTTGGGAACAACGAATGGCCCGACGCGCTTCGGACCCTTGCCCGGTTCTGTCCGTGCCGTGTCCGCGGCCGAGACGATCGCCCGGGTCGAGGGACCACCGGAGCCCATGATGAGGCCCGTGCGCGGGTTGATAATATCCTTTTCCTCCAGGCCGGAGTCTGCGAGCGCCTGTTCCATTGCGAGAAAATTATAAGCCGCTCCGTCGCCCATGAAGCGCCGCGCGCGCCGGTCGATCGCCGCTTCGGGATCGATCTTCAGGCTGCCATGCACCTGACAGCGAAACCCCATCTTGTGATAAACGTCGGCGAATGTGATCCCGGAGCGCCCCTCGCGCAGGGAGCTTTCCACTTCGGCCGCATTGTTTCCGATCGAGCACACAATGCCCATGCCGGTGACGACGACGCGCCTCATCCGGATTTCCCCTCAGCGCACATACAAATCATCCTGGGCCGGGCTTGCCCCATTCACGCCGGCACCGCTTCGGCGGCAAGAGCCGATTGTCGCTCTTCGGTGAACAGCCCGACCTTCAGATCCCTCGCCTCGTAGATCACCTTGCCGTCCACCTTCATGATCCCGTCGGCCACGCCGACGACCAGCCGGCGCATGATCACGCGCTTGAGGTCGATGTAATAGCTGACGAGCCTGGCGCTTGGCAGCACCATGCCCGAGAACTTCACCTCGCCGACGCCCAGCGCCCGTCCCCGCCCCAGACCGCCAAGCCATCCCAGAAAGAAGCCGACCAGCTGCCACATGGCGTCGAGGCCCAGGCATCCGGGCATCACGGGATCGTTCTGGAAATGGCACTTGAAAAACCAGAGGTCCGGCCGGACATCGAGTTCCGCCTCGATCTCGCCCTTGTCCTGGCTGCCGCCGCGGTCGGACATGCGGGTAATCCGGTCGAACATCAGCATAGGCGGCAGGGGCAGTTTGGCATTGCCTTCGCCGAAGAGTTCCCCACGCGCACAGGCGAGCAAACCCTGCAAATCGAAGCTCGCGTTACGTCCGAGCATTTCCACCATCCATTGTGGGCACTTGACAATCCACGCTGCTTTATATGTCCTACAGATTAGAAGGATTCCAGAACTGTAGGGCACGAACCAAAGCGTAGCAGAGATGCGCCACAGGTGACAGACACGCAAGAGCCGGAAGCGATTGATGGTTGGTCATAGACGAGATGCCGATTTGCCGGACGATGCGGTTGCGAGATTGCGCGAGGCAGGGCTGCGGCCGACGCGGCAACGCCGCCGCCTTGCAGACCTGCTTTTCCGGCAGGGCGACCGGCATGTCACGGCGGAACTCCTGCACCAGGAAGCCGACGAATCCGGGTTTCATGTCTCGCTTGCGACGGTTTACAACACCTTGCACCAGTTCACGGCGGCAGGTTTGTTGCGTCAGGTCGTCGTCGATTCCTCCCGCAAATATTTCGACACGAATACCGGGCCCCATCAGCATTTCTATGATGAGGCGGAGGGTCGCCTCACGGATATTGCCGGGGACGATATAACGGTTTCGGGTCTTCCGGCGCCGCCTGCGGGCATGGCAGTTGCCAGCGTGGATGTGGTCGTCAGACTGAGGCCGGCCCGCTGAGCAGGTTAGCGCGAAATCCGGACAGTTCGAATCGGCACACCCTTCGACCTGCCCGCCTACGCTAAAGCTTCGGCGGGTCGGGAGCTTTTACTTGTCCGCCGGAGCCTCGGCGAAGGAGGATCGAAGCATGGCAGCGAGACACTGAGGTTAAAGCCGATCCGTTGGACTTCGTGGGGGCTGACGAGCGGATCGGCTTCATGCACAAGGTGCATTTCGCACCGCTGACATTGCAATCATGATAGAATCGACCCTCGACGCGGCCCAGCAAGCCGTTGCGCAGAAACTGGACGTGCTCGCAGATCAGCTGCGGAATTGGCGCCCCGGGCGTTTGCGCTTGTTCGGCCGCAGGATTCGACCGCCGCGCGGAATCTATCTCTGGGGCGATGTCGGCCGCGGCAAGACCATGCTGATGGATCGATTTTTCGAACGCGCCGAGATCGCACCCAGGCGGCGGGTGCATTTCAATCAGTTCATGGTCGAAACCCATGCGCGGCTGCACGCGTGGCGCGGACTGGATGATCAGGCGCGCGCGCACCGTCCGGAATTTGTTCGCGATGCGGGCGACGACCCCATTCCTCCCGTCGCGCGGACCATCGCCGCTGAGGCACGGCTGCTCTGTTTTGACGAATTCCAGGTTCTCGACGTCGCGGACGCGATGATTCTGGGACGCCTGTTCGAACAATTGCTGGCGCTCGAAGTGGTGATCGTCGCAACCTCGAATACGCCGCCGGATCGTCTCTACGAAGGCGGTCTCAACCGGCAACTTTTCCTGCCGTTCATTGCTTTGATCGAAGACAGACTCGATGTCGTTGAATTGGACGACGGCCCGGATTATCGGCTGGGACGCATTGCCGGGCTCGATCTGTATGTCACACCGCTCGGACAGGAAGCGGACGCCGCGCTCGATCGCGCATGGTCGCGGCTGACGGACAATGGGAGGCCCGCGCCGGCGAAAATGACCGTGCTCGGCCGAACGCTGGTCATTCCCTGTGCCGCGGCGCATGCGGCGCGTTTTACCTTCGCGCAGTTATGCGGTCGTCCGCTCGCCGCAGCCGACTACCTGGCGATCGCGCGACGCTTCGACTACCTCGTGATCGATCATATTCCTCTGCTCGGGCCCGAGCGGCGCGACGAAGTCCGCCGTTTTACGGTTCTCGTCGACACACTCTATGACGAGGGCGTGAAGCTGATCTGTTCCGCGGCTGCTCCACCGGAATCCCTTTACTCCGGAGAAGAGGATGCCGTTGCTTTCCGCCGCACGGCCTCGCGTCTTCTGGAAATGCAGAGTCGCGATTATCTTCGCCGGGCGCGATCCTCGGCGGACAGCGATGTCGCGCGCGAACGCGGGGTCGTGGCATGAACGGGCTTTTTTCCACGGCGGGACTGGTTCTGGCGGCGATCGTCGTCTACCGCTTCCATCGTCCGATCCTGGCTGCGCTCGCGCGTTTCGATGCCCGCAATATAGAGCGGAAGACCGGCGAGATTCGCGACCGCCAGGACCGGCAGGCGCATTACAAACACACGCTCCAACTTGCCGAGGAACAGGTTGATATTATCCGCGAGAAGACGGTGCCCGACGAACGCACCGGCGAACCGGTGTCGCGCTTCCTCTTCGCCGGCGAGGTCTTCGCAACCCGCGAAGACGCCGAAGCCGCGCGGCAGGACGCGATCGTCTCCAAGGCCCGCGAATTCTACGTCGAACTCCCCGCCGCCCTGACGCGGCGCGGCGGGGATGGGACGCTGAGGTAGGTTCTTGCTGGCATTTCTACAGGGCAATGCGCTCGAAAGCCGGCGGTCTTGAGTAACGGAATGCAGTATTCCGTTCACGTGCTGGGCTGAAATACATATCATCTCGTCGTTCGTTCCCAGCCATTGATCCTCCCCCGCCGAAGGCGGGGAAGGAGGACGGCACCCCTGACCTGCCAAGTTCGGGTTGCGGATAACATAAAATTCCGCCAAAACCACGGGCGTCACTTTCATGAACAAAGTTGGGGGTGTCAAATGACTGGAATTTTGCGTTTTAGGATCGAACTCGGCATATCGTGCGCCCTCGCGCTCATGACACTAACGCCGGCAGTTGGCGCACACGCGGGTGACTTGTCAGTCCTATATGCTTTCGCCGGGGCGCCAAACGATGGTAGTAATCCAGTGGGCAGTCTACTAGAAGATGGGGCGGGTAATCTCTTCGGTACGACCGAAAGCGGAGGATCAGCCTGTTCAAACTACGGCGGCTGCGGAACAGTATTTAAATTGTCGGCCGGCGGTACCGAAAAATTGCTATATAGCTTCTGCACGCAAGCCAATTGCTCGGACGGTGAAACTCCGGAAGCGGGCCTCATCGAGGACAAATCCAACAATCTGTACGGGACCACGGTTGGCGGAGGCGCGAATGGCCGCGGTACGATTTTCGAAGTGACTCCAACCGGCCAAGAGACTGTATTGTATAGTTTTTGCACTCAGGAAGATTGCGTAGACGGAAGCGAGCCGATTGGAGGACTTGTGATGGATAGTGCCGGAAATTTATACGGCACAACCGAAGGCGGCGGAGCGAATTCTTGCGGTTGCGGTACGGTATTCGAATTTGCGCCTGATGGGACAGAAACTGTCCTTCACTCCTTTGCTGGTTATCCCAGTGATGGCGCACTTCCCTCGGCCACTCTGTATATGGATAGTTCAAATAATCTATACGGCGTTACATTGTACGGCGGAGATGGGAACACTACAAATTGTGACTATGGCTGCGGTACGGTATTCAAGGTCAATGGAGTTGTAACGGAAATCGTATTGCATTCATTCTGTGTCGAAAACAATTGTCCGGACGGAAGTGAGCCTTCCGGAGCGTTGATGATGGATCCGGCGGGCAATCTTTACGGCACGACTGGCGGGGGCGGCGCAAATTGCAGTCCAACGGGGTGCGGCACCGTTTTTGAGCTTGCGCCAAGTGGAACCGAAACGGTAGTGTACTCATTTTGCAGCAAAGAGAATTGCGAGGATGGCCGGGGACCGGTCGGCGGCGTAGTTGCGAATAGCGAAGGTGTTTTGTATGGGACAACATATTACGGAGGACACAATCGTCATTTGGCGGGCGAAGTGTTTAAGATTGCGCAAGATGGATCAGAGCGGGTATTGACTAGGGTCCAGACTCATAAAATCCACCAGACGATAGCAGCGACGAGGCAGACG
>Ga0335074_10000511_pt1 | contig 55563 bp, 49 predicted proteins | sample Lox_Sample_23_FD_206715 | JGI IMG/M metagenome (GOLD analysis project Ga0335074, IMG submission 206715) | Soil microbial communities from Loxahatchee National Wildlife Refuge, Florida, United States - Lox_Sample_2.3 | ecosystem: Environmental > Terrestrial > Soil > Wetlands | place: USA...
GCGGCGATCGGCACGGTATGCGCCCGGCCGTTGTTCAGGCCGCGGGCGCTGGCCGGAAGGCTCCCCTTCCCCGCGGTCGTGAGGTGGCGCCACTCGGCATCCTCGAGGAGCACGCCGACCCCGGCCGCCTCAGAAAGATGGGCGGCAAGCGCCTTCGCACCGCCGCCGGCCGCGGCGATGCGGGCAAAATCTTCCGCAAACTCGACAATCCGGTCGGGGGTCATCCGCGGCTCATTCGTCGAAATTGACGATAGTTCTTGGAGATGGATGCACACGTTCTGCGCGAGGCCGTGGCCTCGATGTATCAAGACACCCCCGACGCCGTCGTACTCTATGACACGTCCGGGCATACTATTGCCGCCAATGAAGCCGCGCAGGCGCTGACCGGATACCGTCCCGAGGAGTTCGTGGGCTCGCCTTACCGCGTCCACATGGCCGACGAAACCGACCTGTCGCGCGTCGACCTGGCGATGAAGACCGCGCTTGCCGGCGGCACCGATCACTTCGACACGCATGCCAAGCATCGCGACGGTACGGTGATCCCGGTCGAATGCTATGTTTTTCCGGCGCGCTTCAACGGCGAGATCGTCGGCGTCTTTGCGCAAGCCCGCGACATCGTTGCGCTGCGCACCGCCGAATCGTCGCTGACGATCAACCAAGAGAAGTTCCGCTCGCTCTTCGAATATCACCCCGACGGCATCATGGAACTCAAGAGCTCGGGTGCGATCTCGCGCGTGAACGTCGCGCTCGAGGGCGAGACCGGCTTTTTCGGCGAGCGCATCGTCGGCAAACCGTGGACGGAGTTGATCGCCCCCGAACGTCGCGAAGCGGCGCACGAATTGTTGCGCGCGGCGATGCGTGGTGAAGCCGTCGAGGCCGACACGCTGCTGCTCGATCGGCTCGGCAACCGGCTCGACGTGCAACTCAAGCTCGTGCCGCTGCACGTCTCCGGACAAATCACCGGCGCGTACGCCATCTTCAAGAATGTTGCCGCGCAGCGCGCCGCCGAACGCGCGATCGCCGCGCAGAGCGAGCGCTTACGGCGATTGGTGATGGTGGCCGCCTCGGGCAATGAATCGCACGAAGTGCAGATCGACGAAGCGCTTGCGCTGGGCGTCGAGATGTTCGGTTGGGATATCGGCTACGTCGCGCAATATCAGCGCGATCGCGTGCTGCTGCGCAACGCCTCGGGCGAAGCCTTGATCACCAAGGGTACGATCTATCCCACGCGCGCCTCGTTCGCGCATCATGTCATGGAGCGCCGCGGCCCGTGCTTCGTCCCCGACATGGATGCGCCCGAGCACCGCGACGACCCGATTCGGGTGACGACGCCCTGGCGCTCGTACTTCGGCGTGCCGCTCACCGTCTTCAACGAATTCTATGGCGCGCTGGTCTTCGCCGGCCGCGCCCCACGCGACGAAACGATCGATCCGAGCGAACGCGATCTGGTGCAGCTCATCGGCCTGTTCGTTTCAGCGGCGCTCGAGCGCGCCGCGCAGAACGAGCGCATCGAGCAGATGGCCTTCAACGATTCGCTCACCGGTCTGCCGAACCGCGTCCTCTTCAACGACCGTATCGAGCAGACCATCGCCACCGCGCGCCGCTACGATCGCGGCTTTGCCGTGATGTATCTCGACGTCGACCATTTCAAGGCGATCAACGACAAGTACGGCCACGCGGTGGGCGATGCCGCGCTCCAAGAAGTCGCGCATCGTCTGCGGCTGGCCACCCGCGAGTCGGATACGCTGTCGCGTTTCGGCGGAGACGAGTTCGTGATTTTGCAGCCGATCGTCGATGGGCCCAGCGACGCCGCCGATCTGGCGCGCAAACTCAACGTCGCCATGCAGGATCCGGTCGTCATCGACGGCGTGCCGCACAAAATTCGGCTCAGCATCGGGATAGCGCTCTACCCGAGCGACGGTTCGACCATCGAGACGCTTATGGAGGCGTCCGACCGCGCGCTCTATCGTGCCAAGAAGGAAGGCCGCAACCGCTGGTGCTTTGCTGACGCGGAGTCGGCACGCCGCACGCTGACCAAGCCGCGCGTCATGCGCCGAGAAGCTGCGGAATAAACTGCCCGGCCACGTAGAGTAGCGAGAGCAGCCCGATTACGATCGCGGTCGCCCAGGCGATCGTATTGGCCAGCGGACCGTTGGTGTGCGCGCCCATCACCGACTTGCGGTTGATAATGATCAGCATGAGCACGAGTTCGGCGGGCAGTAAGATGCCTTGGAGCACCTGCGCGAAGAGAATCATCTGCAGCAGCGGCAGGTGCGGCGTCAGCACGAAGCCGGCGCCTAAAATCAGGCCCGCGGCAAAGAGCACGAAGAAGACCGGTGCCTCGGAAAATTTCCGGTCGACCGCGGCTTCGAAGCCAAGTGCCTCGCAGACGATGTAGCTGGTAGAAAGCGGCAGCACCGTTGCCGTGAAGAGTCCGGCGTTGAGAATGCCAAAGGCAAAGATCAATTCCGCGAATTCGCCGGCGATGGGGCGTAACGTGACGGCGAAGTCCGCGGCTTGCTGCGGGTTGAGGTGACCGCCGTGCTGATTGGTCACCCAGATCGTCGCGGCGCTCGCGATTTCCATGAAGCCTGCGAGCACGATCGCTAGGATTGAGCCGTTGATCACATCGGCGCGCGCCAGCGGCAGATCTTCGACCTTTGAACCCTTCTCGACGACCGCCGATTGTAAAAAAAACTGCATGTAGGGCGAGATCGTCGTGCCGATGATCCCGACCACCATCGCAAGCCAGCCGGCCGTTTGCCACTGGAACGTCGGTACGAACGCTCCGTGCAGAACTTGGTGCCAGTCGGGCTTGGCCAAGATGGCCGAAACGATGTACGTGACGTAGATTAGTGAGGCGGTGACGAAGACGCGTTCGACGATCTTATTGTTGAAGCGCAAGACGAAGAAGAAGACCGCGATCAGCGCAACCGGCACGGCGATGTAGCGCGAGATGCCGAAGATCTCCGACGCTGCCGCGATGCCCGCAAACTCCGTCGACGTGATCAAGGTGTTGATCAGGAAGAGCACGAGCATCGAGAGCACCGAGATGCGGACGCCGAAGTTCTCGCGCACCAGCGCCGCGAGGCCCTTGCCGGTGACCGCGCCCATGCGCATCGACATCTCTTGCACCACGATCAAGGCCACGGCCAGCGGGACGAGCACCCAGATGATGCTGTAGCCGAATTGCGCCCCGGCTTGCGAATAGGTGGCAATGCCGCCGACGTCGTTGCCGGCCGAGGCCGTGACGAATCCAGGGCCGAGCACGGCCGCGACCAAGAGCAGCGAACGCCACGGCGACCGGCGGCGCGGCAGCTCGGGAGGCGCCGCGTCGCTAACCGGCGATGCCAGCATTTGGTTGGTGCGATCGACGATGGGCGGTAAACTTGGGCAGTTTGCGCGCTATGTCTTCGGGCATGATCGCGTCGATGGCGTCGTCGACCGTGACGATGCCGAGCATCTTGCCGCGGTCGTCGACCACCGGTACGGCGAGCAGATCGTAGCGCGCGATCGTCGCGGCCACGTCCTCCGACGACATGTCAGGGTGAATGGCGACCAGATCGGTGTCCATGATCGACTCGATCGGCGCGGCCGGATCGGCCAAAAGCAGCGTGCGCAGCGAGAGCGCGCCGAGCAACGCGTCTTCTTTGTCGACGACGTACAGGTAGTAGATGAACTCAGACGTCGGCGCAATCTCGCGAATCTTGCGAATGGTCGCCTCGGCGGTGCGATGTGGATAGATCCAGGTGTAGTCGGTGGTCATGAGGCCGCCCGCACTGTCTTCGGCGTACTTGACCAGCGCGCGCAGTTCGCTCGCGGTGTACTCGTTCATCTCCGAGAGCAGCTCGTGTTGTTGCTCTTCGTCGAGTTCGGAGAGCAGGTCCGCGGCATCGTCGGCGTCCATCTCTTCGATGATGTCGGCGGCGCGCTCGGTGCCGATGTCTTCGATCAGCGAGCGCTGCGTGTCGGCATCGAGATGTTCGAAGGCGTCGGCGGCGGTTTCGTCATCAAGCTGACTGACGACCGCGGCGGCTTCGCGCGCGGAGAGATCACTGATGATCTCGGCGAGTTCGGAGGGATGCAACCGCGCAAGCTTGCTCTCGGTCACCGAGAGATTGACCTGCGTCGGGTTGGCGTCGCGAATCGGCGCCACCGAATCCCACGCGATCATCGAGCGGGGAATCCGGCGGTAGATGCCGGGCGTGAAGCGCTTCCCAAACGATTTGAGCCCGAGGCGGCGCAGCAAGCCGGCGACGCCGACGTCGGCGGCGACGACGCGCAGGGCGTCGCCGGCGCGCGCGATCTCGAGGTCGTTGATGCGCACGACCTTGCGGCCGTCGACGTCGACGATCTGTTTGTCGAGCAGGTCGGCAATGAGCAGCAGTGCGCTCTCTTCGGGCGGCGCGGGCTCCTTGGGCGTCATCGAAAGCTCGACCGTCCGTCCCTGCGGATCGATCTGGGCGACCGTCTCGATCGGCGCAAAGCGCAGCCCCTGCGAGGTCTTAATGACCAGGCCGTCGATCCGCGGGAAGACGTCATCGGGCTTGTTGACGAGAAAATCGCTGACCCGGCCGATCGGAATCTCGTTGACGGTCGCCCTCCGCCCAACGAGTTCGGAGATGAACCCCTCCGTAAACGCCATCATCCACCTCAATCGCAGTAGAGCTTTGGCACCACGGATCTTAGGGGCACGCCCCAGCCGCGTTAGACACCGCCTTGTCTCGGCGCAGTCTGTTCTACCTCACTTGGCGTCTCTCGACGTTTCGGGGCAGCGGCATGTGTATCACGTGGACGCCTCACCTAGCGAGGTATCCTCGTATATAAGTATAGGTTGCGGGTCAACCCGTCCCGATGGTGGCCTGCCTTAGGCGATGAGCGCTTGAATAAGCAGCGCAGTCATGATCTTGCCGTTGCTCTGGATCTGCGAGAGCACCTCGGTGCCGACGCTGGTCAGAATCTGTTCTTGGGTGTACTGGGTCGTCGCTTGGCCGACGTTGAGATCGGCGATGTCACTGATCGATTGCTGGTAGTTGACGATAGCGGTATTGTCGTCGCTGTTGTCGTCGTTCATTGCGACGATTTGCGCGCCGATCTGCGCTTCGTTGGTCGTGATCGTGGTGAGGGCATTCTGCACGAGTAGCTGCGAGTAGGAGGCGGTTATGTTGTTACTCGCGTCGGTGCCGACTTGCGTTGCAGTCCCACCCGATCCGGCAACGATCGTCGTTTGTTGCGGCAACAAGCACGTGATGTCCGAAATGCCGAGTGCGTTGGTATTGACAGTCGGCAAACTGAAGCCGAGCGTCTGCCCTTCTTCGCCGCCGTCATTGATAGTAAGCGCCGTCCCACCCGCCGCTGCGGTTGCGCCTGTTATAAGGAATGCCTCGGAAGATCCCACATCTTGCTCGGTGACATTGTTGAAGGCGTAGTTCAGGATATTCGTGCCACCGCCCGCGAAGAGCGCAAGCGTGCCGAAGGGATTTGGGCCTGCGCCGGCCGGGTATGCGGAAACGTCGGTGAAGAGCGGCTGTGCGAGCGATCCCGAGTCATTCGTACTGTAAACGTCGGTCTGTATCAACACGCCGGCGCCAGGGAATTGGACGACCCCTGAGTCCGGATCGACGAGGTTCTGGCCCTCGGCGACCACGGTGAAGACGACGAAGGCGGGCACGTTGAAGCCGCCGACGTTGGGAATCGAAGCGAACTGGATTAGCGGACCTGCATTGCCGGGACTATCAGTGTTGCCGCTTGCATTGACGACTTGATCGGTTCCCCCGAACGGCGATGCTACCCGTGTGATCGCCGGATTTGATCCCTCCGATGTATCAAACGCGCCGTCGAGAAGATTCAGTCCGTTGAAGTTGGTCTTCTCGCCAATGGTATTGATTTCGTTCATGAGCGAATTGATCTCGGTTTGGATATCTTGGAGATCCTTCGCCGAGTTGATGTCGCTGTTGGCTTCGACGAGAAGGTTGTTGATGCGCACGAGGATGTTTTGAACCGAGACGAGCGCACCGTTGGCAACGTTGAGCGCGTTGATCCCATTCTGCACGTTGTTGACGGCTTGCTGGAGACCGCCGACTTTTGACGTGAGGTTGGTTGCGATCGCGTTGCCGCTGGGATCGTCCGCTGCGCTATTGATGCGCAGACCCGATGAGAGTTGCTCAACGGTCTTCTCGAACGCTTGTTGATTGCGGTCGAGGTTGAGCAGGACGACATCCGCTCCGGTTAACACGTTCATGCGCGCACTCCCATCCTATGGAGTGAGCGCTGAACGGCAGGCCGGCAGCGGCCGTGCGGACGTGCAAAACCGATCGAGCGGATGTGCTGGATACACTCGATGCGGTGCAACGTGCTGACGGCCGTGACGGAAGCGGATGGGGAACCGGTGCTGGGCACACAAACGAAAACTGCACGAGAGACTCCGTCTTTCGCGCGCATTAACCGTCCGTGTTTTCTTTGAACCGGCGGACCGTTCCGTAGAACGAAGCCGCGGCTCCCCAGCACATCCATGAACGAGGTCGTTTCCTCCCTGAAACTTCCCTGTACTACCTCTATCGGCAGGGCGGCCGGAAAAGTTTGGGCCAAAGGCCATAAGGAGGGTTAAGCGGGGGCACCCGGTTTTCCGAAAGACAAGGAGAACCATGGGTCGCCTTCTTCAGATACTCGGTTGCGCGCTAATGCTCGCGGCGATCGGCCTTGCCGCGGGTGGCAGCCGGGCGGATGCCGAGATTTTGGCACCCATCGCGCGAGCAGTTCAGGCGGCAGTCCAAGCAGCCGGTGGGGCGATCGGCGGCGCAAGTCCGGCCCCGACCCCAACGCCGATCCTGACCCCCAAACCGAAAATCGAACAGCACGGCGGCCCATTGGAATTCAATCTCGCGGGCAGCCTTTCGCTGGGCGAGTCATCGACGACAAGCACGCTCGGCCAGACCGGGTTCTTCACGCCGACCCCCAATCCAAACGGCACGGCATCGCCCGGCCCGTTCCCGTTTCAGCAAGCTTCGACCACGGCGCAGCAAGAAGCTGAGTTGGGGGCCGGATTCACGGCCGACGTTTCGCGTCGTACGGCAACCACGACGACCGATCTAAGGCTGCCTTTCGGCTGGTCAGCCAATGGTGAGTCGGAGCTCGGGACGCCGCAGTTTCTGTACTCGACTCCGAAGTACTCGCTAGGGTACGGCTCGCAGCAGCTGCTCGCGCTCGGTCAGCTCCAATTGGGCTCAACGTTACGCGGATTCTCTTTTATAATGCCGCAGCGCTATGGGCAGGCTACCTTTTATGAAGGTCCCGCGCTTGGACCAAATCAGGAAACCGACAAGCTCGAGGGCGTGCTCGTCCAGGAGGTGCGCGGCCGCGCGCTCGTCGAGGGCGGACTCACGTACGGGGACGGCCCGGCGCTGGGACAAATGAAAATGCTCGAGTTCGGCGGTGCTACCGCCTTGCACAATTTGAGCCTGATTGCCGAAGGCGCGTGGCAGACGCGATCGGCAGGCGATGCGACGCCGCACGGGATCGCTGCGCAACTGCGCCTAGATGAGTTGGGCAAGCAGGGCGAGTGCGCGGCGACAGTACGCGGCGTCCCCGATCATTTCGTCGCTTTTACTGCGGGCGAGATTTACAGCGACCGGTACGCCGACTTTAGCTGTCACCCGACGCGTCTGCCGTTCTTCTTTGATGCAAACTACGAGAAAACCGGTGACGAAATATTCGGTGTTACCGAACAACGGCTTGAAACGATCAGTTACTCGCCGACGCTCGGGAAACTCGGCGGAGCGGCGTTCTCATTTACGCGGCAAGACGCAAACAGCAATGGCGAATCTCTTTGGACGAACGCCGGCAGCGCGACGTTGCAAACGCAGTTCCTCGGGGCAACCGCGATGATCGGCGGATCGTTTCAGCGCTCGCTCGATGACGGCGCAAGCAACGACACGCAATCGATTTTGATGAGTCTGCGGCGCGCAATCGGCAGGCATCTCAGCCTGGGTCTCACCGGACAGATCCAGAAGTCGTCGCAGCTCGCCGCTGCCGCATCGCCGTTTCCGGAAACAACCGCGACGCCATTCGGCGCGCTCACGCCGACCCTTGGATTACAAAAAGGCGTTGCCTTCGACATCTCGCAACAGTGGAAGAAAACAACGGTCCAGCTCGGCGAAACGATCACCCGCACGATTTCGACCACGAGTGACGCAATCCAACGAACGCCGCTGATCGATATTACCCGACAAATCTCGCCGGTCATCTCGGTCACAACGTCGCTCGGGTACCAAACGCTGAGCGATCGCTTGAATCCGGCAGCCGACGGACGTACGCGCGTCTTTTCGATTTCGCTCACCGCGCCGTTCAGCTACGGCAATGCGAGCGTCAGCGGACGCATCGACCCGCGCCTTCCGGCGACGATCTCGGGAAAGGTGCTGATGGCCGGCACCAATGCGACCGGGTCCGGCGCAAATTCGAATTTCGCGACGTTCGGAAACTCTAGCGGCGGCGTCGGGAACGTGCTGGTCACGCTCGACAACAAGTACGTACAGAGAACCGACGTAAGCGGGTCATTTCAGTTCTCGTTCATTCCGCCAGGCCAACATCAGGTTACGATCGACAACGCGTCGATTCCGCCCGGGTTTACAGCGAGCAATCCCGTGCAAACCATCACGGTCCAAGGTGGCCAGGCCGCAACGGTGTCATTTACGATCGGCACATTCGGCGGTATTCTCGGCCACGTCTATGGGACCGATCCTAACGGGAACCCGATACCGCTCTCAAACGTCCAACTACGCGTCGACGGCGGTACGTATGCGCAAACCGATCAGAGCGGCGCTTTCGGTTTCGGCGGATTGAGCGCCGGACAACACGTCGTGACGGTCATTCCGCAGACGATTCCGGCAACTGCAGACTTCGCGCCTGAAGCGCTCGTGCGCAAGGTTTCGGTCAATGACGGTCGATACACGACGCTCGATTTCCGCGCGCAATTGCTTGGTTCGATCGCCGGCACGATTATCATGGCGAAGGATATGGATAAGCAGGCAGGTCTCGGCGTTTATAATGCCTATGTCGTTGCCGAGCCCGGCGAGCATGCCGCCATCGACGAGGAAGATGGGAGTTTCATCATCGATAATCTCGAGGCCGGCGATTACACCATCTCCGTCGACCCCGAGACGATTCCCCGCGGACTCGGTGCGGCTCCTGATAGCGTCTCGGTGCACTTAGCACCCGGGGAGCACTACAGTGGAATTCAATTCCTGGTCGGGCACAACGAAAAGAAGGTCGTCTTCACGCTACTCTCTGGGGGCGGTGGTGCCCCGGCGCCGACCGTGCCAACGATGCGTTTGAGTGAGACGCGCCTGCCGCCGCGTGGGACGACCACGGTTGAGATCAGCGCGCCCGCCGACGCCAAAGACGTTTCCGCGACCGCATTTGGCAAGCGCATCACGCTCGCATTCGATAAAGAGGTCGAGAAGTGGCTCGGAGAGGTAGAGGTCCCCCTTCATCAGGTCGCGGGCCAATATCCGGTCGACGGCAGTGTCGCGGGGACGGCGGTTTCGCCGAACGCCATGCTTACGGTGGACCCGAAGTTGCCGCTGGTCATCGTGCAGTTTTTGTCGCGCAGCAACCAGGTCGGCCAGACCGCCACGATCCGGGCACGGTTCCTCGTGGACGTCCATGCCGGCGACAAGATCGCGTGGGAGGACGGCACGCAGACCGTGCTTGGAAAGCCCGTCAGCGGCCGTGTCTTTACGTTCGAAAAACAGCTAACTTTACTTCCCCTACACGGACTGTTATTAACTCCCAAGGGAGCGATACCGATAGAACTGTTGTAACTCGCTTCCTCGCTCAGCAACGGATGGCACCCTCGCGCATGGTGACAAGGACAACGCAACGTGATTTTTCCTCTCGCGTGGACTTGCGCCTAATCGGGGCCGACCGGTAATGATGCGGACCCCCTTTGGCCTTCGCCGTTGGATGGCTGCAGCCGCCGCCGTCGTCGCATCGATGGCAATCGCGGCCGTGGCGCTCGCCGGCGGCAGTGTCGCCGTGCCGCGCGTTGTCGCGAATCCGCTGCCTGCGATTTCGGCTCGACCGTTCGTCACGGCGGCGCCTCTCCCAAGGGCGACGACCGGCGCCAACCGTTTGTTGCCGGGCCAGTGCCGCGGAATAAATCTCAAGAAACTGAAGGCCGGGCAGCAGGTGCCCCTTTCGTGCTTTGGGGCGTTTCCCGCGAAGACCACCGCGAACACCGGGACGCCCAGAGCCACGGCGAAGGGCGCTCGCTATCATCCGCTGGCGGCCACCGGCGCGACGATCGACCTTACCGCCGGAGCCGGTTGCGGCACAACCGGAGCGCTGTATGCGATCGGCTGTTCCATGGGCTGGGAAGCCACCAACAACGGCGACTGGAGCCAGACGGACACCTACGAGGACTACTACGTACCGCCGACGGCGGTTACGGCTACGCTCGTAAGCGCCGGGCCTTACGCGTATAACGCGGCTACGGCGCACACGACGACGCTGAGTACGCAGGGAACATATTCGTTCTTCGTCTACGACACGACGGCGCAAGTCATCGTCTCGATCGTCTACGTCAATGCCGGGCAGTCGTTCTCGATCGGGGTCTATCAAGATCCGTATCACACGTCGGCCGAGTATCAATTCAACGTCAACACGAGTAGCGCAGCGTACATCTATCTGCCGGACGTTTCGACGAACGACGATTACGTGGTCTACGTCGAATCGACGTCGGTCAATACGTTCTGCGTCTATCTTACGCCGAATTCGACGCCGGCGCCGTATTCACCGAGTCCGCCGCCAACCGGGGCGCCCAATGCGTTGATATGCAATCCGGCAAACTCACCGGGGATCGCTGCGCCAAGCGGTCAGCTTTCGCTGACCTGGTCGCTGAACAACAACTATCCGGCCGGAACGTACTCGGTCGTGGTCTACGACAAAACCGCGGGCACGACGCTCGGCCAGGTCCAGGTTTCGATTACCGGCTTCCAGCAGTACGGCTTCGTGCTCTTTCCGACGCCGGCTGCCAACCCGTCGCCGGCGGCGCCTGCAACCCCGTCGACCACGTTCTTCGCTTGGGACAGTGCTAACGACCAATCGACGGGCGGCATTTATGCGACCGTTCCGAATCAAGTCGCCGGCACGTACCGTATGACCGCGAGCGACCCCGACGGGCAAGTGGTCTACATTGGAACCACCAATACGATTCCCGCGACCTGCACGCTAACGAACAACACGGCCGCGAATTGTACGGCCGATGCCACGTTCCAGTTCTCGGCTGCGAGTCCAACGCTGAATTCGCCGGGCACGTATCCCAATAACATCTGGACGATGCAGCTCTACAATCCGACGACGAAGGTCGTCGAAGCGTCGCAGGCATTCCAGTTGATGGGCTATAGCCTGCAAACGCAGTTCAACGTCGGCGGCGTACTCGGCAACACCGTGGCCTTCCAATGCTGCGGCAACCCCGACTATACCGTGACCGCCGGCATGGTCTTTACTAACACCGCTAATTTCAACTATCCAAACGCCGCCGATCCCATTGCAGGAATCGAATACGGCACCGGGCCGGCTGCAACGCTCACCGGCGGCGCTTTTACGCCTCCAAGCGACACGACCGGGTACGGCGTCACGGTCGCGCTGCCCGCGGCCGCCGGCTGTACCAATGCCGAGTACATCTCGGCTACCGGATGCACGGAAACGGTGGCGGATAGCAGTGGCAATAGCTGGACGCTCGCAGATTTTTGCAGCAAAGCTCCGGCCGCCGCTGACGACACGAGTCAATGCGTACTGAAGTTTACGCCGCAGAATCAGGTCACGCTCTTACCCGGAAAGTCGATCACGCTGAGCGGACTGACGTTTTATGCCTACAACGATTCGAATGATACGTCGTGTTGGGCGGCACCCTGCGCGACCGAGACATCGATCTTACCGGCTTACGGGCTGAGCTGGTCGAGTACCAACGCGGCGTCACCGGCGTGGAATCCGGTCTATTTCGGGAGCGAAAACGTCGTGCTTTCGGGAACGGCCAACGCGCACTTCATCGGCTCGTGCACCATAACGTCTTGTGCCGTCGCCGCCTCCGGACGTAATGTCGTGGCCGAGGCAACGAACCCACCGACAACGCCGTGGATCAACACGCATTTCTATCCCAGTACCTTTGCACAGGGCGAATATCAGAACCCATCGCCGTTTGCGGCGGCGAGCGGGCGTGAGGATATCCTCGTCATCGACCTGAGCACGTGCAGTGCTTCGGCCGCCCCTGCTCCAAATTGCACCGCCGCCTCGGCCGAAGGCATGGGCGAAGTCTATATAAACTTTCCGAGTAACATCAACGCCTCGCAGATTACGATCGACGCCGGCGAGCCTACCCTGCCGACGGCGACCGGCAATACGTGTGGTCTCACCGAGGAGGGGACGAACCCAACGTGCCCCGGCGGGTACTACGTCCTTGCGACGACCGGGAACAACAAGTGCATAACCTCCGTTCCGATCAACGCGATCTGCTTAAACCCTGGCGCGACGACTCTTACAGGAGCGGGCAATAATGCGGATACCGGCGTTCCCGTCGGCGATCAGGGGCAGATCTGGCTCGATGTTCCCGCGTCGACGGCCTCGTACATCGCCCAAGACCTTCAGATTCAAATGTACTCCACCGTGGAGGAGACGTGGACAGCGATTGGCGCCGATGGCCACACCGAGACACCGGTTGCCGGTGGGGGGAGTGGCGGCACGGCCGTCGACAGTCTTTCATTGCAGGGCTTATCGCTCAATAGCAACCTGATGGCGGCGCAGTTCGATCCGGCGACCGTCTCACCGGGTGCAACGACGACGAGCTATTCGCTCAATTTCACCAACACGACGTTTGCCGCGGACAACAACCCAGATCCGATCGATGCCATCGTGCTCGAGCAGGCCACCAGCAGCGGCTGGACGATAAGCGGCACGCCGACAATCACCGGGACCAACACCGGTGACTGGGCAAATCTCTCCGGCACCGGTTACAACGTCACCGGCAACGACATGGAATATTGGTTCGGCATTTGTAGCAATCAATACACGAATCACCTCACAGCTGGACCACCGCAGCCTCCGACCGCCCCGGTCAATCCAACTGCGGCTCAGACCGTCCTCGGTGCGGCATGCACGGCTGACGAAGTCGATGCGATTGCACCCGGCGAGTCTTTGACGATCAACTTCGCGTTGGTGAACACGACGACCGGGACGCAGACCTTCTACCTCTACGCGCACGGCGCGAACGGCGGCGGTTGGTCGGCACCGAAAACCGTCACCGTGACGTCGTCGAACAAGACTGCAAGCGTGAAGTTCTATTCGGTACTGCAGGGCGCAACCGATGCAAGCTGCGACGCGACGTCGAACGTTAGCACCAACACCGTCACACAGGTCTCGAAATCGCCGAACTGTTTCATCTACGAAGTCACCAACACCAGCGCGAGCGGAACGAATATCGGCACGGTCGATATCTCTCTGCCGGCGTTCGATATCAACGGCTTGGCGACCAACACCGGCGACTGGACGCTCGTCGGAAGCCCGATCACGCAATATGTCGTGCTCGGCACAATCAGCGGGGGAACGTTCAAGACGACGGGCATCCCGGCCGGTTGCGCGATCAACACCGCGAACACCGTTGATCCCACGCCGGGCAGCACCGCCGGTATGATTCAGGTAAGCGGCTGCACCGGATTCGCTCCGAACGATAACATCGCGGTCGAGTTTGTCGCTAACACGCCGAGCACCGAGAGCGACAGCTACCTGCTTCCAGCCACGATCGATGGCGCCACCGCGGGCCTGGCCTGGACCGGCTCGGATGAAGTCTCCGTGGCCTTCTCGCTGGGTCTGGCGGTCGTCGTCGACCCAAGCAACCCTGGCCCTGGTAACTCGCATCCGAACGTCGTGTGCAACCCCGCACAATGTACGTTCTCGGGCGAAACCGTGAACTTCGGTGAGTTTGCCGCCGGTACGACCATTACGGGCACGGACGTAGTCCGCGCTACCGTAATCTACGAGGGGAGCGCCCTCACGGGTACGTGTCCGGTGGGCGCGGGCGCGTCCACCAACACCTGGCAGCTCCAAGTCGCGGCCAGCGCTAACGCGACGACCGAGCTCGACACGTCGGTCGACGAAACGAACTCGACCAGTGGCTTGACCTACGGGACCGGGGTCGGCACCTACTTCAGCCCCACGGCAGCGGTCACGACCCTCGCTTGCGGCAACTACGGAGCCAACTCCGACTACGACGTGCTGCAAAACTTCGAGGTCCAGAACGGGGCTGACGTGTCGGGCCATCAGGTTACGATCACCTACACGCTCATCGGCAACTAGCCTAGAAACGTGCCTTTTGTCGCACTCAAAAAGAGGCGCTGCGGGGTCCCGCAGTGCCTCTTTTATGCTGGAAAATAGCCTTGCTGAGCATCTTTACCGTCCGGGGTGGCGTTTCTTTACGCCCCCTGCACGGACTACTACTAACCGAGGGCTTAAGGCTGCCGATAAGTTCTATGTACCTACCAATCCCGCCACGGATGGCATTCTCGCGCATGGTGAAAGGAAAATGAACATTAAACGCCTTGCAGCGCTCGTAACCCTGGGCGCTCTTCTCTCAACCGCGGCTCCGGCTCTCGCCGTGACCGCCACCGGAACCGTCAACGTCGAATGGAACTACGCCATCACGGCAACCATCACGATGTACACGCAGACCACGGCCTCTCAGACTCATACAGTCCCTGCTGCCAACGACGTCTACTGGGCCTCCGACCCGGCCGGCGGCAACAGCGGCTGCGAAGGCACCGTCGCAACGGCGAGTGCCGGCAAAGATCCCGGCGCGGCCGGCACGGTCAACTTCGGCAACGTAGTTGCCGACAGCACCGATTATGGCAACTGTCTCGAAACCAATGCCGTCGACGCCTACGTCGTCACCAACGACAGCCTCGGCGCCAACGTGACTGTTGCGGTTTCGGGCAACCCTACGATGCCGACGGACTACGATACGGCCGGTAACGGCGGCTCGCTGCTCTGCCTCCTGCCCAACGGCACATGGAGCACGACCGGCAACACCGCGTGGACGGCCTCGGCTCGCGTCGCGGCGGTCTCGATGAACAGCACGACAGCGTGCTCGAGCGGCACGGCCCTGACCACGACTGCCGCGAACGTCCTCGCATTGACCAAGGCCACGACCGGCTCGGACCTCAATGCCGACTTGCAACTCAACATGGCACCCCAGATGGTTAGCGGTCAACAGAACGTGACCCTGACCTACACACTGACGAGCAACTAGGATAGAGGAAGAGCGCCCTTCGTCGCGGGACCGGATGGGTTTCCGCGGCGAAGGGAAACGGGATATGCTGCAGTTGAATCGACTCGCCACGTTACTCGTCGCTCTCCTCGTCCTCTTCGGAGGGATGACGGCGCCCGGGGACACCATCGGCCTCGGGATCACAGTAACCCCAGGGAAGTTCGAAGCTTCGATCCCGCTCGGAACTACCTACAACGTCCCGGTAACGGTCGCCAACACTACCTCAACCTCGGTCCACATCTTGGCATCGCTATCGGACTTTTCGCTCTCGCAGAGCGGCAATTACGAGTTCCAAAGGATCGGCACCAGCGAGTACTCGCTATTGCGCTGGGCATCGATCCGGCCGCGCGAGTTCGACATTCCTGCGGGGACGTCGCAGCAAGTGCAGCTCACGATCGCGATGCCCTCTGACGACAAACTCTCGGGAGAGTACGCGGGCGTCGTGTTCTTCCAAACCAGGCCCGAGCGACACGGCGGCGGAGTCGCGTTCTCGGCCCGGGTCGCGTCGAAGTTCTACATCACCGTGCCGAACACGGTGGAAGTCAACGGCGCGATTACCAAGATGACGAGCGCGAAAGCACCCGGCCGGCAAGTCTACCGAGTGCTCTTCAAAAACGTCGGCAACGCTCACGAATATCTGCGCGGTCAGGTGACCGTGCAAAAGGGCGGAACAGTCTTATACCAGGTGCCGATGCCTGACAATATGCTTGTCGAGCGCGGGGGAGTCCGATTGATCGAACTCTCCGGCAAACCGCTCGCAGCCGGCACGTATCAGGCGATCGCCACTATCGACTACGGCGGAAAAACGGAAACCGGCGGCGAGATCAACTTCGACGTTCACTAGCTGACCGGTACCAAAGGCGAACACAGGGAGCGTGTTGGACACTGCGATGAAACGGTATCTTCTGGGACTGATGGGAGCGATCTTCGCTGCTGTAGCGACGATTCTCGTGTTCTCCCCAGCCGATGCGGTGACGGGGACCGGGACAGTCAACGTCGAGTGGCACCAGCTGCCGATAATCAACTTTACGCTGACACCGAACTATTACACCGGCTACGGTGCGGTCCTCGCGACCTTCGGCACCCAACCCGCACCGACGCATGGACCCGGCGCGCCGGGAACTGTGGATTTCGGCACGACGATCGGCGGCGACACGTACCTGTACAAGTACGCCGCCCACCTCCATGTTACGAGCAACGATACCAACGGCTTCTACGTCTACGGCGAAGCAGCCACCGTGCTTACGAATAACGGCAGCGGCCAGACCTACCCGGGACAGTATCTGTATTACCTTCCCAGCGGCGCAAGTTCAGATTCTAACACCGGCTTCACGCCGGGACTGCCCTTTGCCTTGACGATCGGCTCAGTTTCGGGCAGCACTCTCGACGCGGCCGGCCCCGGGCCAACGATTACGTATACGGGTTACCCCAACGCGATAGCGCAGAGCGCTACGGCAAACAACGATTTCTACTACGACTATCAGTTTAAGGTGCCCAACGTGGCCGCCGGCGCCGGCGGTAACTTCTACATCTGGATCGTCTATACGGTGGTCGGCCAATGAAGCGTCTTCAAGTTTTTCTGGTCGCCGCGGGATGCATGATGCTAGCACTTGTGCTGGCACAACCGGTGAAAGCAACGATCCAAACGCAGCAGATGCAGATTTCAATAGACGTCTCGGTGCAAGTCGTCGGGACGCCTGTCGTGGGGTACGTGCCGCATCAGGCTCCGGCGCAGGCCGGCGTGCCGTCGATCGCGGCGGCGCTACGTCGCGCGTCACCTTCGCTCGAGCACGCATTTCACGCGGAAGGTCTGCGCTTCGAGGGCGACTCGACGCTCGTCGCACAGGCGACGCCGCCTCAGCACTCGGTGTTGGTGCAGGCCGAGGTGACACCCAATCCCAAAGGAACCATCCTTGTCAGCAATGTGCCGGACGTTATGATGACTGCAGCGCCGGGTCAGACGGTAACGCTGATGCCGGCGTGCTATTTGACTGTCTCCGTCAACATGTCGACGGCCTGGTCTCTAGAGGAGGGCGTTGCGACACTCTTAACCGACTCGGCAAGTGGCGCGACATTACCAGGCACGGCTCTTGCGAACAACACGTATAAGAATTCGGGGACGCCCCAGCCGGCTGCCACGCCGTACATTGTGTATGCCACAGATGGCAGCGTCTGGTCCGGCTTGGCGAGTGGAACGGCAATAACGACCTATTGCGTCAACCTCACGGTCACGGTTCCGGCGACGGCCGCCGACGGCACCTATACCACCTACGCCGTTTATACGCTCTTCAACTAACCAACGCGCGTGCGCGCACCCGATCCCCTAGCTACGGCGCTCGCGGCGGCGCGCGAAGGCGCGGCAGTATTGCTCGAATACGCGCGGCGTCCGCTCGAGATCCAAGAAAAAGGGCGCCGCGCCGACATCGTGACCGTTGCCGATTGCGCCAGCGAACGCGTCGTCATCGCCCGCCTGCGCAGCGACTTTCCGAACGCCGCGATCCTTGCCGAAGAGAGCGGCGTTGCACCGGGCACGAGCGACGAGCGCTGGATCATCGATCCGCTCGACGGCACGACCAATTACGCCCACGGCTATCCACTCTATTGCGTGTCCATCGCCTACGAGCGCGCCGGCGAATTGCTGGCCGGCGTGGTCTACGCGCCCGCGCTCGACGAATGCTACACTGCCGAACACGGCGGCGGTGCGCGCCTCGGCGATCGCGTCCTGCGCGTTTCGTCGATCGATCGCGTCGGTGATGCGATGGTTTGCACCGGTTTTCATCCCGCCGGCTACGAGCGCAACGCGCAGTACTTCGCGCGCGCGTCGGGCCGCGCGCAAGCGGTGCGCCGCGACGGCTCAGCCGCGCTCGACCTGGCCTTCGTGGCGTGTGGGCGATTCGACGGTTTTTGGGAGTTCGATCTGCACCCGTGGGATGTCGCGGCGGGCACGCTGCTGGTGCGCGAGGCGGGCGGGAGCGTTACGCGCGTCGACGGTGGCCCGGCGCAGCTCGACGCGCGCAGCATTCTTGCAACCAACGGCCGAATCCACGCACCATTGCAGGGCGTCCTCGCGGGCGAAGATAAGCAGGCGCCATGAACGCACCGCTGATCGCGCGCATCCTTGGGTTCGTCTTTCTCGTTTTCGGCGTCGCCGGCTTCGTGCCGTGGATCGCCCCGGCGGCGCCATTCGACGCGCCGGTGGTGACGCTCGACGTGGCCTATCGCGTGCTCTTCGGTCTCTTTGCGCTCAACGTCGCGCACGACGTGCTGCACCTGTTCTTCGGGATCTGGGGCGTGGTCGCGAGCCTGCGCTTCAAATCGGCGGTGCTGTATTTACGCATCGTGACGTGGGTCTACTTGATCGTCGTGCTGCTCGGCGTCATTCCGATCACCAACACGCTCTTCGGCGTTGCGCCGATCTACGGTTGGGATGTCGCGCTGCACCTCATCGTGGTGCTGCTTGCCGCGTATGGCGGCTACGGGCGCGGAGCGATCGTGCCCGAGGCCCAAGCGCCCGCAGCGTAGTGTAGTTTGATCGCGGTGAGGGCGGCGCGCACGCTCCACGCGATGATCCACGCGACCGGCACGGCGAAGAGCCCGATGTGCAGCCGCTCGATCGAGAACCACGCGATCGGCAGCACCAGGACGCCGCACACCAGCCCTACGAGCATCGAGAATTGGGTGTCGCCGGCTGCGCGAATCGGCGCGAGCGCGACCATCGCCCAGCCCTTGAGCGGCATGGTCACCATGTGCAATGCAAGCGGCAGCGCCGCGACCGATGCGACTGCCGCATTCATCGTGAACAAAAACGCCAGCGGCCAAGAGAAGATCGCGACCAAGACGCCGGCGATCGTGGTGACGATCAGCGTCGTGCGCAGGGCGCGGCGCAAAAACGTCTGCGCGCCCAGTGGGTCGCCCGCCCCGATACGCTGACCGATCACCGTTTGCGTTGCGCTCTGCAACGGGCTCGGCACGACGAAGGTGAGATCCGAGACCACGTTGAGCGCGCGGAACGCGGCGACCAGCGTCGAGCCCAGCGGCGCCAGCATCGCAACGATGGCGACGTCGGGCGCGACGATCGCAAAACCGAAGACGCTTTCGGGCAGCCCCAGCCACGCGCAGCGTAGCGCCAGTGCCATGTCGACACCGCGCTGCGCGAAAATGCGGTAGATCGGCTTACGCGCAACGTAGATCAATGCGAAGAGTGCGGCGATCGTCTCCGAGGCCAGCGTCGAGATGCCCGCGCCGGCAATGCCGAAGGGATGATGGGTGAGCCATCCGAGCGCGAGCATCGCCAGCAACGGAATATGAATGAGATTGATGATGCCGAGCAGATAGACGCCGAGTTTGCGATTTCCAGCCGCCCCGAGCCCGACGATGAGCGTGGCCGAGACGTTGATCGGGATCAGCGACGCGCAGCGCAGGATCAAGTAGAGCGCGCTGGCGTGCACGCTGGGCAGATCGCCGAGCATCGCGTGCAGCAGCGGTTGCGCACCGAAGAGGCTGGCGACAGTTAATGCGACCGCCGCAATCGCCGGCACGACGAATCCCGCCCTCACGGTTCGCGCGAACCCGTCGACGTCGTGCGCACCGATGCGCTGGGCGGCGATGATACCTAAGCCGCTCCACAGCCCGTTCAAGCACATGATAAGCGTGAAGAAGACCGTGGTCGCCGCGGTGACGCCGGCCAGCGCACCGGTGCCGATATAGCCGATCGCGATCGTGTCGACCACGCCGAGCAGTTGATCGCCGAGCATTTGGACGGCAAGAGGCAGCGATAGGCGCCGCAGCGCGGCGCCTATCTTGGTGTGATCGACGATCATGGACTGCGCGTCGGTCATCGTTTTCGAATGGCATCCAGCTCGTTGAAGAAGTGTTCGATCTCGTCGTCGCTAGTATAAAAGTGCGGGCTCACGCGCAGGCCGCATCCGGGCCGGTGATCGACGAAGACGCGCCGCCCGACCAACTCGTTGCAGACGCGGTCTGAGCCGTCAAAGTCGATGCCGATCCAGCCGGTGCGCTGGCGTGGTTCGAGCGGTGTGTTGACGCGCAGGCCACGGCGCTGTGCCATCTCGGCAATCATCGTGGTCAGACGCACGTTGTGCTCGCGAATGCGCGCGATGCCGACGTTGGCGATCAGTTCGTGGCCCGGCTGTGCGACGACGTAGCCGGGAATCGTCGGCGTGCCGTTGCCGAAGCGATACATCGAGCCGGCGTAGCGGATCGGTGCGTCTTCGAAATTGAACGGCTGCGCATGGGCCATCCATCCGGTGACCGCGGGGCGCATCTGCTCGCGCAGCGCGGGCTTGAGGTAGATCCAGCCGCAGCCCGGGCCGCCGAGCAGCCATTTGTGGGATCCGCCGGTGACGATGTCGAGATCCCACTCGCGCACGTCGTAGGGATAGACACCGGTCGTTTGATACGCGTCGACGCAGAGCACCGCGCCGACCTTGCGGCAATGTGCGGCGATCGCGCGCACGTCGGCGACCGCGCCGGAGACATAGTAGGCGTGCGAGAGCACCGCGATTGCGGTACGCTTGGTGATTGCGTCGGTGATCTGCTTGGTCGGAATCGTTCGGCCGTCGGGCGACTCGACGATGCGCACGCGAGCGCCGTAGCGCTCCCACGCGCGCCACACGTAGGTGAGCGACGGAAACTGCAACGCTTCGTAGACGACCTCGTTGCGGTCTTGCGTGAAGTCAAAGCAGGTGGCCAATGCGGCTTGCAGCACCGACACGTTGGGTCCCAAGAAGACGCTGCCGGGTGCGGCACCGATTAACGCGCCGATGCCGTCGGCGATCGCGCCGATGCGCGGCAGCCACGCTTCCCAGGCCTCGGGTCCGTTAGCCGCCCACTCGTCCCAGTAGGCGTCGAGCGCGGCTTTGGCGCCGAGCGGTGCTGCGCCCATCGAGTGACTGACCAAGTATGTCGCGTTCGCGAGAATCGGGAATTGGTCGCGATGCAGCGCCTGCGTCGTCGTCGCGCTCATGCGTAGGCGCCTGTGCCTAGATGCGAACGTACATCCCAAAGCTCGGGGAAGAAGCGCTGCTCGAGCGTGCCCTGCAAATATTTCGCGCCCGAAGAGCCGCCGGTTCCGGTCCGCTGTCCGATCATGCGCTCGACCATGCGCACGTGACGGCCGCGCCAGAGCAAGAACCGCTCGTCGAACTCGATCAGATCTTCGAGCAGCAGGTAGAGATCGTAGTTCGCGTCAGCGTGCATGTAGATCGTTCGCAGGCTCTCGATCAGCGGCGCCCCCGCCTCGGTAGCAAATCCGCGCCGGGCGAGCAGTGCTTTGACGTGATCGTAGAGCGACGGCGCTTCCAGCCGCGCGTCGAGGCGCGCGCGCTGAGCGTCGTCCATCTGGATGTGCGCGAGCGTCTCGGTACGGCGCACGCCGGCAAGAAACTCGATCTCGCGAAACTGGATCGATTGAAAGCCGCTGGCCGGATTGAGATTATCGCGGAAAGTGTTGAATTCTTGCGGCGTCATCGTTTCGAGGATGTCGACCTGAGATTCGAGCAGACGCTGAATGGTATGAATGCGCCGAAAGTATTTCGACACGCGCAAAAGCTCGTCGCGGTCCAGCGCCTCGATCGTCGCGTCGAGTTCGTGCAGCAATTGCTTGAACCACAGTTCGTAGACCTGATGAATGATAATGAAGAGCATCTCGTCGTGATGCTCCGGACGCGAGAGCCGGCGCTGAAGGCCGAGCAAGTCGTCGACCTTCAGATACGAGCCGTAGGTGAGCCGGTCGTCCACGCTATTGCACGGTGACGGTATAGGTCAGCGTCTTCGCCGGTGGCGCATCGGGCTCGAATGCGCGCGTGTAATTGAGGACGATCGTCGCCGTTCCGCTGCGGTTGGCGTGGTAGATGAAGATCTGCTGGCCCGGCGCACCGGGAACGGCCTGCGGTGCCGGTTGGGTGACGTTGCCTTCGTAGGCAACGATGAGGTCGCCGCCGGGCAGCGCCTGGGTCCAACTGTAACCGGTCGACGTGTTCGACTGGAGCGCAATGAAGAAGTCCTCACCGGGTCGCACGGTAACGCCCGAGGCCGCGTCGGCCTCGACGAACACCGGGGAATGGGGGTTCATCGCGCCGGCCGGCGCGACGGCGAGAATCAGCGCGGCAAGCACTCCAAATGCAAATCGTTTCACGATACGTGCGCTCCTTGGGTGCGCGCAATCTCGTCGTCGATCGACCCGCGCAGGATGTGCCAGGCCATGAGATAGTCGCCGCGCAGTGAGGCAATAGGTGCGCGCAACGTCTCGGGCTTGTTGTGCTCGATGAAGGCATGTGAGAACCACGCCGGACCGTATCCAGCGACCAGACCGATCGCCGCAAGCCACGGCTTGCGCAGCGCAACCGCGCCGAGCACGAGTGTGGTGCCGGCGATCGTACCGGCAACGTGATATGCGCGCGTACGCGGATCGCTGTGCGCCTGCAGATACCGCGGCCAAAATTCTTGGAAACTCATAGGGCTTCGGATACGGGGCCCGGGCGGCTTCTCCTCGAAGCGGCGTGCATGAAACGAGCCCTCGGCGCAGTCGCGCTGCTTCTATGTATCGCCGGCTGTTCGCAGTCTGCCCAGTCGACGTCATCGTCCTCCTCGGCTCCCTCACCCCGGGCCACCAATCCGATCGACTTTCCTTTGTACAATGGAAGCACCGTGCTCAGCGCACGGGATTGGCGCGGAAGCAACGGCTCGGGTGCAGCGGTTTCGGGCCGTGAAGTGCTGGCGGAATCGAGCGCATCGCTCGAAACGCTCGAGGGCTGGCTGCACGACGTGAGCGTGAATCCGCCGGCGGGCTACACCGTTGCCGTCAGCGGAAGCGCCAGCGACGCGGCCCATCGTCGCGCGCAAGCGATGGGCTTGCAATTCCAAGTCTTTTCCCATCAAGAAGGTGGAAAGTCACGCGGGCTCGTGGTGGTCGTGCTCGATCCAGCCACATTCGAAACCAAAGCCGGGCCGGTTCTGAGCCTCGTGAACAGCTATTCACTTTTGCCGCAAAGTATGCGCGACCCAATCGACCAGCAGGTGAAAGAGCGCACCGGCTTTACCGTTAGCCAAGCGCTCGATCCGTCGCAACCGATCGGCGCAGCGCTGGCCGCAGCGAAGGCCTTGCGCGACTCCGGCGAGCGCGGCGTGGTGTTGGTCGATGCTGCGAAGGATTGATCTTCGGTGGCGCCGCTTGCTCGCGGCGCTTCTGATGTTTTTCGCGACGGCCGCGACGCCCGATTATTCGTACGTCGGCATTCAGGGATTGGCGCTCGTCGGCGAGCACCGCGACGTCGCCGGTACCGAGTACGGCATCGGTGCCGGGCCCCTGCTGCAACTGCACATCGGTGGCCCGCGCCTCGCGGTGCATATGGAGGGCATACCGGTGGTGAGCATCCCCGGCGTGCGCCCATCGGTGACCTACGGACAAGCGACGCCGGCATTGGGGATCTTCAACGGCGACGCCGAGTATGCGATCGATCCCCACTCGCACGTGTGGCTCGGTCTCGGCGAAACGATCTACAACCAGCGCACGCCGTTGCCGGCACAAGCGCAAACCGTCTCGTCGCGTCTGGCCGGCGCCCGGTACACACTGCGCCTTCGCTATCCCTTTGGCAACGCGCACTTCGTCGAAGCATTTGCCGGCACCGCGCCGTACTTGACCGGATCGGACGTCTACGTCTATCTGGACGGCTCACCCAATACGATCAAACCCGAACGCGCCTCAGAAGTCGACGCGTCGCTCGAATGGGGCTACACGCGCAACCGTTCGCAATGGCTGATCGGCATACGTACGCTGAATTTTACGGCGATGTACCCTCTCACCGGCGAAGCCGCCGATCGCAACGTCGGCATCGGTCCCATCATCGAATGGCGCACGAAAATCTAGGCTTGCCCTTGTCATCCCGAGCGTAGTCGAGGGACCGTCACACGGCTTCCGCTCGCGAAGACGCTCGTAGAGGCGGTCCCTCGACTACGTTCGCTTCGCTCACTACGCTCGGGATGACAAAACGATCCCCTCGAAGGCCAGAAGGCGGCGGCGCAGTGAATTGGGGCCTGCGCCTTTGATGCGGCCGTCGGCGCCGATCACGCGGTGCGCCGGAATGAGCAGGTCGTACGGTGTGCGCTTCATCGCCGCCGCGACGCCGCGATGCGCGAGCGGCGCGCCGAGCGCGCGTGCGACGTCGCCGTAGGAGATGAGTTCGCCGACCTCGAGACTTGCTACCAGCTCCCAAACGGCGCACTGAAACGGCGTTCCGGTAAACGCGAGCGGAAGATCGAAGCGGCCCAACCGTTTGCGAAAATATGCCTGGAGCTGCGCGCGCGCTTCGCGCAGCAGCGGATCGCGCACTGGCCCGCTATCCCTCCGCGCGCGGGCGTGAAACGCGCAGGCGACGATTTCGCCGCCCGCCGCGCGGACCCGCAGTGGTGCACCGAAAGGCGTGGGCAGGAGCAGTTCATCCCGCATACGATAAGTCCATTATGTCTCTCAAGGGGAAAACCTTATTCATTAGCGGCGGGAGCCGCGGAATTGGATTGGCCATCGCTTTGCGCGCTGCGCGCGAGGGTGCGAACGTCGCGATTGCCGCCAAGACCGTCGATCCGAATCCCAAATTGCCGGGAACGATCTTTACCGCCGCGGCCGAGATCGAGGCGGCCGGCGGAACGGCCCTGCCGTTGGCGTGCGATATTCGCTTCGAGGAACAGGTGCAGGACGCCGTTGCCAAAACGGTCGAGCGCTTCGGCGGAATCGATGCTTGCATCAACAACGCAAGTGCGATCTCACTCACCGCGACGACGCAGACCGACATGAAACGCTACGACCTGATGCAGCAGATCAATGCGCGCGGCACGTTCGTCTGTTCCAAGGCGACGATTCCCCACCTGGCCCGTGCGGAGAACGCGCACATCCTCAACCTTGCACCGCCGCTCGACATGCAGGCGCGCTGGTTCAAGAACCACGTCGCCTATACGATGGCGAAGTTTGGGATGTCGATGTGTACGCTTGGCATGTCGGCCGAACTGGCGGACGAGGGTATTGCGGTCAATTCGCTTTGGCCGCTGACGACGATCGATACCGCCGCGGTGCGGAACGTGCTCGGCGGCGAGGCCCTGGCCAAAGTCTCGCGCAAACCCGAGATCGTCGCCGATGCCGCGATCGCCATTCTCAACCGGCCGGCCAAAACGTGCACCGGCAACTTCTTCATCGATGAAGAGGTCTTGCTCGCCGAAGGCGTCACCGACTTTTCTGCCTATGCGTACGATCCAACCGGGCCGTTGATGCCGGACTTCTTCGTGCCCGATGCTTCGATCGCGCGATCGAAAACCAACTTGCTTCCGATGCGGTACTGACGAAAATGAGCGAACACATAGTCTACAGCAAGGACGGCGCGGTCGCGTCGCTGCGGTTCAACCGTCCCGAGAAGAAGAACGCGATCACGGTCGCGATGTATCAGGCGTTGTTCGACGGTCTCGAGGATGCGGCGCACGACGACGCAATCCGCGCGGTTGGGATCTTCGGGGGCGACGCCTTCACCGCGGGCAACGATCTCGGCGATTTTCTTGCTGCGGGCGCGCTGGGCCATAACGAAGAACTGCCGGTCATCAAACTCATCCGCGCGATGATCGCGTTTCGCAAGCCTCTGCTCGCCGGCGTCAAGGGCGTGGCGATCGGCTTTGGGACCACGATGTTGATGCACTGCGACGCGGTCGTCGCGGGGCGATCGGCGCGTTTTGCGCTACCGTTCGTGCGGCTCGGCCTGGTCCCCGAGGCTGCCTCCAGCGTGCTCTTTCCGCTGATCGCCGGGCCTACGCGCGCGTCGTGGCTGATGCTCTCGGGCGAGCAATTCGGTGCCGACGAGGCGCAGCAGATCGGTTTGGTAACGCGCGTAACCGACGACCAGGACGTCGACGGAGCGGTTGCGATGATGTGCGGCGCGCTCGCGGAACTGCCTCCCAACGCGGTCGCGAGTACGAAGCGTTTGCTCAAGGCGCGCTTTGCCGATCTGGTGGAGCGTGCGGTGAGCGATGAGACGGCGACGTTCGGTGCGGCGCTGCAATCTGACGAAGCTCGCGCCGCGTTTATGAAGTTCCTGACGCGCTAAGAATTGCCGGCGGCGTCCACACGCCGCTCAACGCGGCCGGTGAGGGCCAATAGAGACGGAGTGCCAACGTGAAGTCCGCGGCCGGACACTGCAGCCAGTTGCGCGTTCCGTCGTGAGGCTCGTCGTGCGCAACGTACAGATCCAGCGAGCGATTTGCGCGGCGCATCAGCGGCTGCCGGCTCTCGAGCACGCGCGGACCGTATCCGCCGGTCGCAAAGCGACGTTCTTCGTCGAAGGCACAGAGCGACCAGAAGGCTCGTGCCGGGGGTTCGTCCCAGGGATCGAAGTGCAGCACGTAGCTCTTGCCGCCGCGCAGCGGCGCGTGCTCCGCGTCGACGCGGGCCTGTGCGCAAAGCGTATCCGCAACGGTATTCGAAAGTAAGTCATATCGCGCTGCACGCGCGCGGTGCACGTAGTCGGTGCCGTAGTCGCCGGCGTCAGCGTTGACCGTCCAGCCGTTCGACTCGTCAGCGTCGCGCGTATCGTCGATCGTCGCGCGCGCGTTCGTGACGGCCGTCGCTATCGCGCTGTCGCTTTCGTGGCCGGCTAGTGCTGCCAGCGCCTCGACGGCGCCGCTGTCAGCGCGCGACGGTGGATTGTCGACCATCAATTCGCGGATACGCGCGAAAGCGTCCTCGGCACCGAGGCGATCGACGTCGCGCAATACCGAAGCAGGATCGAGATGCAGCGTTTCCTCTCCCATCGGGTCGAGCCGATAGTGGTCATGGAGCGTTGCCAGCGCATGGGTCTGTGAAACGTCGTCGAGCGAAGTCTGCGCGACAATGCACGCCAGGTTTGTCGGCGACACGATGTGCGTGCAATGCGCCGGAAGTACGCCGGTCCAACGCGGACCGCTGATCACGTATTGATGCTCCGTGTTTCCCGTGGCGCGCGTGCCCAGCGTCGCGAAGACATTCGTCCATGCGTCGATCAGCGACGTCACATAGTAGTTCTCCGTTTGCAGTGACGTGAACACGACCGGTCCGAGGCGCAAGTCGAGCCAGGCGATCGAGAAAACCAGATCGCGGTTGGGAAGCACGATGCCGCGAAGCCACGTTTCCGCGAGATCGAAGCGGTGCAGGAAGCGGTTGAACCCGACTGCGTTGGTGGCGTGCCGGGCCGCAGCGCTCATGACGAGGAGCGGAAAGCCGAAGAGGTATGCTTCCACGGCTGCAGCGTCGAGGTTCGCTACGCTAAAGCGCGCTTTTCGTGCCGGAACCATTGGCGCATGATAGCAGGATGCGGCGGTGTGAACACCGCCGCATCCTGGACGACCTTGCTATTTACGGATTGGTCGGTGTCTGCGGGTTCCCCGCTTCTTGACCGAACGGATCGAAGTCGTACTGCGCGGCGTACGGCGTCCCGTTTCCGACGACGTAATTATAGCCGCGAGTCGAGGGATAGCCATTGTTACCCGGGATGTCGTTGTGGAAGACCGGGCCGTTCCCGACAGTGCCCAGCGCTGCAAGCGCATAGAGCAGATAGTTCACGTTCCCGGTGCGGCTACCGAGCAGTTGATCTTGAACCGCTTGCAGACCGGCGAATTCGGGAGAAGAGGCGCTCGTGCCGATCAGCAGATAGAAGTTCCCGCCCAGCGCGGTGACGTCGGAGCTGCGATCGGGCCCGCACGGCGTAACCGCACCGACCGGACAGCCGCCCATGTGCATGGCTACGTCGGGTACGGTGCGCGTCGAAGCGCCGTTGTTGACGAGATACTGGTAGAGCGGCTTCTGGAAGTAGACGCTCTTGCCGCCGCCCGAACCCCATACCTCACCGGCGGGCTCACCCGAACTCGGTGAGAAGAGATCGTCGTAGGCATTCTCCGAGACGTATGCGGAGCGCAGCGAACCGCTGTTATAGCTCGTGACGAGATTGGTCCCGCCAACGCCGGTGACGTCGGTATCGTCGGCCGCCCAATTTACGCCGAGCGTCGCAACCGCGCCGCTCACGTCGGTGCAGTTCAACGCGCCGTTGTCGCCGGACGACTGTACGAACGTGATGCCTTGCGCGTTCCCTTGCCGGTAGAGATCGTGGAACGTGCTCAAGAGGTACGTAAAATCCTCGCCGCCGTTGTAGGCCGCCGCGAAGTAGAGTTCGCACAGCCCGAACGAGGTGCTGACGACGTCGGCTTTGTTGTCTTCGACGATTGCCGTATACATGTCGAGGAACGACGGAACGATTGACGCGTCCGGAGCCTCGTAGACCATGACCGTTGCGCCCAGCGCGGAGCCGCCCGATTGCTGCACGTCGAGCGAAACCTCGTCGCAGTCGCCGTTATTGATGTCGAAGGCTGGGCTGCCGCCATCGACCGGACGGCGAACGACGTGCGGCGTCGGGGCGTGTTCGTAGTTGAAGTAGAGCGAGACGTCGCTATCGAGGTAATCGCAGGCGGCGACGATCCCGATCGTGCGTCCGTTCCCGTCGGCGGTGGTGTAGGACGGATATTTATAGGCTTGTTTGAGGTCGTCGAACCAGTAGGGCCCGGCGTTGCCGTAGCGATTGTCAGTAAATGCGGCAGTACTGACCTTCATGAAATCCGGCCGCATCGCCGGAAGCGGCGCGAACGCAGCGACCTGCGCGCCCGCGCTGGCCAGCGCCGCGGGTACGGTGGGCGGTTTGTCGGCCTGCAGCAGCGTCACCGGCGTTCCGCGCGAAAGCGCGGCAGCGCGATTGGTCAGGTGCACGTTGAACACCCGCTCGACCGTTGCTTGCGGCGCGTCGGCGACGACGCCTTGTGAGGTGATCGCGGTGGTGAAGCCTTGCGCGTTCAGTGCCGAGGCGACGCCGGCAAGAGCGCTCGCCGTCGGCCCGTAGTCGGCGCGAAACTGCGCGGGTGTCAGCCACTGATGATACTGTGGAGAATCTTTGCTGCTTTGTTGCGAGATCAATTGATCGAGTTGCGCGCTGTTTCGCAGCGGGAGATGGACGTAGATGCGTACCCCCGCCGGCGCCGTTGCGGGATAGGCGTAGGTTTGCCCCGGCAGACTATTCGCGGGATTCGCTTGACTGGATTGCTGCATTGCCGTGGGAATCGAGTTTGAAGAAGTGCCGCCGCCCCCGCATGCAGACAATGCGAATATGGCCGCAGCAGCAAACCCAAAGGATGCACGTATTGCCATTGCTTTCACTCCGTTAAGAAAGTAGTGTCACATGTCCCGAGTGAAGGTCGTACACGCCGCCTGCGATTTCGGCTTTGCCGGTGGTCACCGCGTCAGAAACGATACTCGACATTGCACGAAGCCGATGCATTTCGGTGCGAACGTTTGCAGCGATTGCGGCGTTGAGCGAACTCGTCGCGTTTTTGATGCCGGGCGCGATGCTCTCGACGAGATATTGAATGTCGCCGGGCTGCGTTGCCGACGAGTCTTTGGCGTACGCTAGGGCAGCCTTGACCGCACCGCACTCGCTATGACCCAGCACAAGAATGAGCGGCGACTTCAAAACTGCTACGGCGTATTCGATTGAACCGACGCCACCGCGATCCATAAAATTGCCGGCGATGCGGATGCCGAAGATGTTGCCGGGAATCTGATCGAAGACGGTTTCAACGGGAACACGCGAGTCCGAGCAACTTACGATAATAGCGAAGGGACTTTGGCCTTCGGCGAGCTCCAGACGCCGAGCGGTGAGCGGCGGGCAGACGGCTTTGTCGGCGACGAAACGAGCGTTGCCGGCCATGAGCGCGTCAAGCGCGCCGCTTGCGTTATATGCTTGTACGGGGACCGGGGCTGCTGAAGCGGAAGCTGTTGCAGCCAGCGTGAGACCGGCGGCGCTTTGAAGTAGAAAAGCCCGGCGATCGTAGTTCATGTGGCCTCCTTATTAATCGGCGTACGAAGGATCGATTCGGTCCAGTTTCCGTAAGAGTCCCGGCCACGCAAGCGCTCCACCGCCGGCGCCGCGGGTCACTGCTCTGGCTTGCGCTTGTGCGCCGGCGATGATTCTTGGATCGACGGTGATGAGTTTGTCTCCGCAGCTCTGCGCGCGGACTTGAATGTTACAGGTGGTTTCGAAAATGTAGAGCGCGAGAAACGCTTCGGGGATCGTTTCGGACACGGTGAGCAAACCGTGGTTGCGCAGCATGAGAAAGTTCTTGTCGCCGAGATCGGCGACCAAGCGCGGCTTCTCTTCATCGCGAAGCGCAACGCCTTCGTAATCGTGATAGGCAAGCGAGGAGAGCACGAAGATCGATTGCTGCGAGATCGGCAGCACGCCGTGCTCTTGCGCCGAGACGGCGATGCCGTTGAGACTGTGCACGTGGAAGATGGCCCTCGCATCGTCGCGCGCTGCGTGAATGGCGCTGTGAATCGTAAAGCCGGCGGGATTGATCTCGTACGGCGATTCCATCACTTTGTTGCCGGCAAGATCGACTTTGACTAAGCTCGAGGCGGTGATCTCATCGAACATCATCCCGTAGGGATTGATCAGGAAGTGATGCTCGGGTCCGGGCACGCGGGCGGAGAGATGGGTGAAGATCAGGTCGTCCCAGTGAAAATAGGCGACCAGCCGATAGGCCGCCGCGAGGGCGACCCGCTGGTCCCATTCCTCGGGCGAAACGCGACCGCGAACGCCCGCTGGTGAAGTCGATACTGCGCTCATGGCGGGGGCTTCCCGCAGGCATCGTAGACGACCTGGTCCCATTGCCAGAGTTGCTCGAAGAACGCGCGCGCGCGTCCGCGGTCGCTGTTCGCGCCACAAATCTGCGCGATCGTGCGCGCCCCGTCGATATGGCTCAACCAGTCGTCTTCCACGGCATCGATCGGCAAGTAGAGATCGGTGAAGGTATGGCTGCGGTTGATTAACACAGCGGTCGCTCCGTCGGGAAGACGCTCGCGCACGGTTACCGCTTCGGGCGCGCGGATCGGCACGTAGTCGAGCCAGGCGTCGCTTTCGAATTCGACGCCACGCTTCGTTTCCCGATCGCTTCGATAGGCGACGGCAGCGTGCCGCACCATCGTTCCGCGGAAGAGTTCGATCGCGGCGTATTGTTCGCCGGCGGGAAGCGCTGCGAGCTTCGCCGCGTGCGGCGTCGACGCGACCGCGCCGCATTGCGGCAGGTAGGGAGCTTGCCGGATCCAGCGCCCGAAAAACAGATCGGCGCGTGCAAGAAAATCGAGAAACTGCGGAACCGAATACGCGCGGTCTTGCGGGTGCAGCAACGCGTCGGCCAGGCCTTGCGTACTCGCAAAGTCCGGCGAATTGCGTAACAAGGGCACCAGGGGATGGTCGGGCGGCAGCGCGCGCAACGCCGCGGCGAGATCGTGGATGTCATCGTCACCCGCGCTCAGTCCGATCCGGCGGCAATAGTCTTGCAGCATGTAGACCCCGGCGCGGCCGTAGGGCGCGTACACCATGAGATGCATTGCGCCGTTTTGTTCAAGCACGTCGTGCAGCGCGCGCAAACCAGCGTCAGGATCCAAAAGATGATGCAAGACGCCGGTGCAGACGACGGCGTCGAAGCGCCGGCCGAGTTCGGGCGCGCGCTCGATGGGGAGCTGATAGAGTTCCAGGTTGTCGAGCGCATGTGCGTGCTTGAGTTCTCGTGAGGAAGCCAGGCTCGTCGCGCTCACGTCGATAGCGGTGACCTTGGCGCAAGGCCATCGCGCCGCATAGTGTGCGGCTTGCGTCGTGCCACAGCCCGCGACAAGAATGCTACGGTCGTCGCGGTACGGTTCGTGCGGCCAGAACAGATGCGAGTCAGCGCGGCGCCGTTTGTCATCCCAAAACCGGCGGTAGGCGACCAAGTCGTCTACCGCCGGCGGGTACGGATGCATCTCGTAGAAGGCACTCACTTCATCGCGCATGAGTGCTTTCGTGGTGCTAGCCGTGTGGTGTTTTCACCTGTTCCAGGACTGAGTCGAGGTTGAACGACGCCGGCTTTTGACGCGGCGGGAACTTGACGAAGTCCTCGATCTGCTGCGCCACGACGGCTTGCATCAGGTACATCTGGGGCACGTGATCGAACATCCAATCGTAGTAGGTGTTCGAGTTGTATTCAGCCCGTTCGAGAGGGTCGCGCCTCAGGTTCATAATATGGGGGAGGCGTAGTTTCACGAATGGTTCGGCCCACTGGTCGAGCTGTCTCGCGCGTTGAACGGCCAGATGGAATTTATAGTCGCCGACGCGGACCGCAATGACGTCGCCATCATCGCTGAAGTACACGATCCAGTTTCGTGGGCTTTCCTTCGCTTGGCCCGAGAAGTATGGAATCATGTTGTAGCCGTCGAGATGGACGTTGTATTTTTGCCCGTTCACCGTGGTGCCCTTGAGCAGTTGCTCGGTGACGTCCGGATTTCCGGCTGCTGCAAGCAACGTCGGGAACATGTCGATGTGCGAGACGATGCCGTTGTAGGTCGATCCGGGCTTGATGACGCCGGGCCACTTGATGAAGCACGGGACGCGCCAGCCGCCTTCCCAGTTGGTGTCCTTCTGACCGCGGAACGGCGTGTTCGCGGCGTCAGGCCAGGTGTCGTTCTCAGGACCGTTGTCGGTCGAGTACATGATGATCGTGTTATCGTCGATGCCGAGTTCCTTGACTTTGTCGAGCATCATACCGATCTGTTCGTCGTGTACGACCATGCGATCGCTGTAGGGATCCTGTCCGCTCTTGCCGAGGTTTTTCGCCGCGACGTGAGTTCTTACGTGCATGGCTGTGGCGTTGTACCACAGGAAAAACGGCTGATCGGCCTTGACCTGTTTCTCCATCCACGCCAGTGCCGCGGAGGTTATCTCCTCGTCGATCGTTTCCATCCGCTTCTTGGTGAGCGGTCCGGTGTCTTCGATCGTCTGCTTACCGACTTTCCCAAAACGCGGGTCTACCGTCGGATCATCCTTGTCGCTTGCGAGGCAATGCAAAACGCCGCGCGGACCAAACATCGCCTTGAACTTCGGATCCTTCGGATAGTCGGGCAGCTCGGGCTTGAGGTGATACAGATTGCCGAAAAATTCGTCGAAGCCGTGCACCGTCGGCAGATACTCGTTGCGATCGCCGAGGTGGTTCTTGCCGAATTGCCCGGTGGCATAGCCGAGCGGCTTTAACAGCTCGGCGATCGTGGGGTCTTCTTTTTGCAGACCGACGGTCGCACCGGGACATCCGACCTTGGTGAGGCCGGTGCGAATTGGGTTTTGTCCGGTAATGAAGCAGGCACGCCCGGCGGTGCAGCTCTGCTGTGAATAGTAGTCGGTGAAGAGGCCGCCCTCGTTGGCGACCCGGTCGATGTTGGGGGTGCGATACCCCATCATCCCGTTACTGAATTTGCTGATATTCCAGATGCCGATGTCGTCGCCCCAGAGTATCAGGATGTTTGGCTTCTTCGCTGGCATAGCTATGTCGTCTCCCCTTCGAAGTGTTCACTCATCGTATCGCCGCGGAGTACGGCTCCGGCATCCCAAAATGCGTCGATTTCCGGTGCGCTTGTCCAGGACAACGAGGCGCAATCCGGAGCGCCTAATGCGGGAGCACGGCGAAGAACGGCAGCGCCGAGATCCTCTTCGCGAGCATCGGATCGTTCTGCTCAAAGAGCGTGGTCTTCTGGATCAGCTTGCCGCCGCTCGTGTAGTAGGCTTGCTCGGCCCCGCCGGCTGCGAGACTGGGTACGGTTGTGGCTTGACGCGCGCGTTCGAGCGTGCCATCGCTTTGCCGGAAGCAGAGCTGCGTCGCTCGTTGCTTTCCTGAGCTGTCGAACGTGTGCGACTGCACCCATGCGTAGCGGGTGCCTTGCTTATAGACGTCGGCCAGGGTCAGCGACGCGCCGACCTTTTGAGCCGCCATATAATTGGCATCCGATACCACGAGCCACTGGCCGCTTTTATAAGCAACGTGAATGGGATGCAGCGCCATGACCGCATCTTGAATCGCGTTACATTCGGTGTCGATCTGCTTGATCGCAGCGGCGCCCGTCATTTGTGCCTGTGCCGCAGCGGTGAGGACCGATGCGGACAGAAGCGCCGCGCCGAGTATTAGGGGGAGCTGGCCCCTCGAAATCTTCAACATGGGGAAAGCGTACGCGCGGCGCGGGGATAGCCGGTATCCAGAAATGCACGGAGAACAGCCAAGGAGGCGGTCCGATTTGAACGGACGGTACCCTCATCAGGTACACTAGTTTTCAAGACTAGCGGTTTAAACCACTCACCCACGCCTCCGGGCCTCGGCTCGTTCCACGCCCCGGGTCGCCGTCCTCCACGAGGTAAAGCATGCAAGACGCCCATGAGTTTCGAGACGGCCGGCTGCTGCGAATCTTCGTCGACGAAGCCGACCGGCGCGGTCTGCAGCCGACGTACACCGCGATCGTAGAGTTTCTAAGGAAGCGCGGCGTCGCGGGCGCGACCGTTTTCCGCGGGATCGAAGGCTTCGGCGGCCACGGTGAAGTGCACATGGCCAAAGTGTTTGCATGGCTTCCGAACCTGCCGATCCTCATCGAGGTCGTCGACGACTGGTCGGTCCTGGAACCCCTGATCGGCGAACTCGAGACGATGATGGGCGAGGGCCTGCTCACGGTCGAGGCCGCGCAGTACTTGCGGCTCACCAAGTCCAAGCCGACGCGTGCGTAGTTGCATCTTGCGTGGTGCGGGGACGGCGAAGCCCCTCATCGCAGACCTATCGCGCCGCGCTGTCACGGTTGGCCCACCCCGACGATCGCAAGAGCGACGAGAAGCGTCGCCAATGCGTAGCCGACGTAAGCTCCTAAGCGTCCATGATGCATCCGAGCCAACATCACAGCGGCGCTGCGAACGACCTTGGCTATCGGGTCGCTGATAAGGCGATCCGACAGAAATATATCCTCTCGCGCTCGACGGATCGCCGCACGGAAGTGTTCGTGGATCGTCTCCCGCGTATTCTCTACCTCCGTCGGGTCGAACACCGCCTCGAAAATAACGCGCACGGGATTCGAGAATCCCGTAGCTGTGTACGTCATCTCCGGCAGAATCCGCGTTAGACCGCCAGCCCAGGTTCTCGAGCGTTGTGCACGGCGCGCACGGGTCGCAACGCGTACTATTGCATAGGTAATAAGCGCAAGGAAGGCGATAATCACCCAAAGATAGGTCGTCGACATTGCGAACACCACGGGATTCGCGCTGCCGCCGCGGAGCATCACGACCAATCCACGGCCCGGAAGCCACGCGCCGATTTGGGCTCCGAGCGCGTGAAACGTTGCAACGAAGTCGGCCGGGAGCGGAGTTGGTCCTCGGCCCGGCCGGAAGAACGGCGGAACCAGTGTTCCGGTCACCACGTCCGCACCAAATGCCGAGACGGAGGCGCGCCCGATGATCGGCAAGACGTACGTGGGCAGCGCGCCCAAAAGCACGCATTCGATCGCCAGCAGCGCCATACCAGCGAGCATGCTCCGCGGCGCTTCGGTCGGCGTCGGGCGATCGGTCCGCTGCCAACCGAGAAACGACATGCCGAACACCTTCACGAAACACGTGACGGTTAAGGCCGCCGTAAGCGCAAGGGTCGCGCCGCAGAGTGCAAAGATTACACGATAGGTAAGTGACCCAAGCTCGGCGCTGCGCAGCAGCGCCTGAAGTGTCATCCACTCGCTAACGAATCCGTTCAGTGGTGGAATGGCGGCAATCGCGAAGACGCCGACAAAGAACAACGCCGTCGTGATCGGAAGTACGCGTATGAGACCGCCGAGAGCGTCCATTGAGCGCGTGCCCATCTTTGCGTCAACCGTCGCGGCTCCGAGGAACAGCAGGCCCTTATATGCTGAGTGGTTTGCGAGATGATACATGCCGGCGGCAAAGCCGATGCCGGCAAAGAGCGGCATCCCGACTGCGATAAAGACAAAGGCGGCGCCCAGAGCCGTGATCGCAATGCCGATGTTTTCGATCGAGCTAAAGGCGAGCATCGCCTTCATGTCGTCGACGGTCGTCGCATAGAGAATGCCGACGATTGCTGAAATCGCGCCGACGACCATAACGACGATTCCCTGCGCAGGCAGGTGCGAAGGCGCCAAGACCATGTTCACCAGGACGATGCCGTACACGCCTACGTTCAATATGACGCCGGAGAGAAGGGCCGATACGTTTCCGGGTGCGAGCGGATGGGCGCGCGGCAACCACGAGTTGATCGGCAAAAGTCCCGCTTTGACGCCGAAGCCGAAGAATGCGAGGAGAAAGACCGTCCATGACATGGCGCCTGAGAGCAATACCGGTGGGCCGGCAAATGAGAGTGATCCAGGCCGCGCCAGAAGCATCGCGAGAATCGCCGCCACAGTGCCAGCTTCGCTCATGCCCAGCATCGTGAAGGCCGCGCGCGCGTGGCTAACCTCGCGCCACTCGAACGCTACGAGCACCGCGCTTGCGATCGCAATGACCTCCCAATCGATAAAGAACGAGGTCACATCGCGGCAGATGAATAGCCCAATAATCGCAGCGAGCAGGGCGCAATACCAAATGGCGAAGGCTCGCAGCGAATATTTTGCTGCATAGCGTTCCAGGTATCGGAACGTGAAGATCGATGTCGGGAAGTAAACGAGCGACGCGACGCAGGTGAACCATGAGGCAATCGCTGTCGTCCCGATTGAAATTGGCCCAAGCACCGGAAGGGTCCAAAGCACGGCGTCGCCGCTCGGCCCCGCATAAAGGCAGAGCGCGCCACCAACGAATGAAAGCGCCGAAGCGAGACAGCCTGTCGCGAGCAAGACGCGCGAAACCCATCGCTCGGCGCACTGGAGCGCTACATTCGCACCGATGATGCAGACGGTGATGGCCCACAGCGTCAGAACGAGCGCAAGTGCATCCATTACTGCGCTACTCGCTTGATCTGACCGCAGACGAGCCGTAGGGCATCGATGATCGCATGCGGCGGAGGTGGACACCCGGGCACCACGAGATCAACAGGGATGATCTCACCGATGCCGCCCGATGACATCAACGAAGGCCCGAAGATACCGCCGCTTGCCGCGCAGACGCCGACCGCAACCACCCGCTTGGGCTCGGGCATGGCGTTGTAGGAGGTCACCAGCGCATCGCGCATCTGGCGCGTTCCCGGTCCAACGACGAGCAAGACGTCGGCTTGTCGCGGCGTGGGGGTGACGAAGATCCCCAGCCGGTGCAGGTTATACAATGGGCCGTTCATCTGCGCGAGCTCGTTCAGGCACGATCCACAGTCGCCGGCATCAATGATTCGCACGTGAAGTGAGCTCGCGAAGGCACTGGGCAGCGGCTCTTGCGAACTCGCGCCGGCCGTATGCCCCCACGTGATGTCGTGGCGCCACTTCTGTCCATCTCGACCTTTGCACCGCATGCACAGCACGCAGCGATCATCGTCCACTTCGGCGGTAGCGCCGGAAGCGTGAATGGCATCCGTAGGGCAGCGCGTCGCCATTTCTCGCGCGAGCTCCGGCGTCGCATATTCAGTCGTGGTCGGCAGCCCAGGGGAGAGCGCATTTGAAACATTGCCGCTGCCCGGGAGCGCCTCGGTCCAAATACCCGCAGTAACACCGCGAACAAACCAATTCTTCATCGGTCGTTCTCCGCAACGGAGAGATCCAAGGTCGCAAGGACAATCGGGAAATCCTGAAAGGCAAAGTCCTCAGTAGCTACGTGAAAGCCGTGCCAATTTCGAAACGAGGGCGGCGTCAGCCGATATCGCAGCACTACGCCCTGCGCGTCGCACTCGACCCAATGGATGGAGGCGCCGCTCGGGGCCTCGCTCCACCCAAGAGCCTCACCCGAATGTAGCGCGACTTCGCTTGCCACTGATCCTTGGGGAAGGTCCGCGACAATTGCGTGCATGATCCGCAGGGACTGCGCCATTTCCCAAAAGAGGACGCGCAGGCGAGCGTAGCCGTCGCCTTGCGCTTCGATGGGCACGTCGAATTCTATGCTGGGATACGCGCCGTAAGGCTGTACGGCACGCATGTCAGCGGCGACGCCGCTCGCGCGTGCAAATGGGCCGACAATCTCGAAATCGCGTGCGGACTCTTCCGAGACGATGCCCACTCGCTCGATTCGATCGAGGAAACTGCTCGCGTTTTCTAACGCCTTGCGCAACGGTTCGACTTTTCGCAGCACGTTGCCGGCATCATAGGCCGCGTCTTCCAACATTTGGCGGTCGCAATCAAACATCAAGCCACCGATGGCAAGCACGCCGAAGAGATATCGGTGCCCGGCAAGGTCGCCCGAGATGCGCAAAAGTCGTTCTTCCATCCAGAGTGCTTGGCTCTCCGCGACTTGAAGCGCCGTTGATGCACAGATCTGGCGAATCGAGGTCATGTGATGACGCAAACGCTCAAGTTCAGCGAAGAATGCGCGCAACGATTGTGCCCGCACCGGCACTGTGATACCGAGTGCCCGCTCGACCGCCTGACAATAGGCCACGCCGTTCCCGATCGCAGACGTCCCATTGCACCGTTCGGCAAGGAGCAGGACGTCATGAACAGTCCTACCCTCAGCAATTTTCTCGATGGCGCGATATTTGTAGAAGAGCCGAGGCACTGCGCGCACAACGTCCTCGCCGACCGTCTCGAGCAGGAAGAGCGCCGACTCGGCGTCGCCCGAGTACACCGGGCCCACCGGCATTACAAAAGCTCCCTGCTCCTCGAGCACACGTTTGGGATGCCACTCTCGAGGCCGCTCGGGAATGTCCGCGTCCAAACGAACCCGCGGGCGCATCAACCCAAGATTTTCCGCCCACTGCTCATTGTGTAGTACAAAATCTCCTAAGCGTGGGTGTTCGGTGAAACGAATCGAAAAGAGGTCCTCAATCTCGCGTTCGAACCAATCCGCCGCAATTGTGACGTTCGTGAGACTTGGTAGCACTCGGTCGATCGCGTTCACGTCCACGCGCAACTCAACCCAACCTGAATGCTTCGTTGCGTAGAAAAAGTAGCGCACGTGGACGTCGCGCCCGTTCTCGCGCGCGACGATCGTCCCGATGCGCCACTGCTGCGCGGTAAAATACTTGGCCATCGCCCGCAGGTACCGAGCCTCCACCTCGGCGGAGATTAGCTCACCGTCAAGACGCCAGTCGGTTTCGGGCCAGATCGTGCGAAGGTGATTCACAAGCTCGGCGACCATCGTATTACGCCCCCAGGACCTTGGCTGCGGCTTGAAGCGCGTTCGCAAGGCCAGTCGGCAGCCATACACCCAAGACAAGCACCGGGATTGCCGCCAGAAACAGTGTGAGGCTGCACGACCTCGGAACGTCCCGGACTATCTGCTGGCTGGGCTTACCTGTGAGCATCGACGTGACGTGCCACATCACGCCAAAAAACGCGATCACGATGAATATGGACAACAGCACCGCAAGGGCGTAACCGTGCGCCTCGAGGGCGGCGCGAAGAATCGCGATCTCACTTGGGAAGACAACCATCGGCGGCGCTCCGCCAATCGCGAGACCCCCGACCAACAGTCCGGCGCTGGCCACCCGACTCATGCCAAGCAAGCCGCGCACGTCGGCGATGTCGCGGGTTCCCGTGACAATAAGCGCTGCCCCAGCGGCATAGAAGCAAAATGACTTGGTCACAGCATGGGCAAGCATCTGCCACAATGTAGCGACGTCGCCGATCGGCGAAAAGATGCTCGCCGCGGTCAAGATGATTCCCATGTGCTCAACGGTGGAGAAGGCAAAGAGCCGTTTGTAGTCGTGCGCCTGGACAATCAACAGCGCCGCGACCCCAACTGAGATAAGGCCTACGACGGCAAACCATAGACCCACATGCAGGTCACTGTCGGCTGCAAAGACATTTCGCAAACGCAGTAACACGTAAAGCACCGCGCTGGTCTCGATGCCTGAGAGCATCGCGCACACCGGCGACGGCGCTTGACTGTGGGCATCGGGTAACCACGTGTGAAGCGGGACGAGGCCGATCTTCGCCCCGTATCCAACGAGCAAAAGCACGAACGCCGTACTTAGCAACGCATGATTCATGCGCGGTGCTGCAAGGCGAAGGCCACTCCAGGTGAAGTCCGTACTTCCGGCCGCGTGTAACGTCCAGAATAGCATAAGGACACCGAGGACCGCGATCGTCGCGCCAAGGAGCGTAAGGACCATGTACTTCCATGCTGCCTCGACGGCTTGCGAAGTCATGGCGTAGCTCACGAGGAGAACCGATAGCAACGTCGTTAGCTCGACGAAAATCCACACGAGTCCGAGCTCGCTCAGCAGCGGAATACACAACATCGAGAATGCGAAGAGGTTGAAATTCGCGTGGTAGAGACTCGTGCGGCGCTCGGTGTGCTCCTCAACGGCCAGGTATCCCCACGAAAAGAGCGCGGCAGTAAAATACACAAGGGCGATGAGAATCACGAGGAGCGCCCCAAGCGCGTCAACTTCCACCCATCCGGGAGCGACAGCAACTGTCGCGCCAAATTGCAACTGCAGTAGGAGTCCAACTGCGACGACTAAGGCGATCAGCGATGCGACGACTGTGATCGTCGGCGCGATGCGTGCGCTGCGCGGAATCGCGTTCCAGATCGCCGCGAGCAACGCGACGCTCGGAATTAGGAGAATCGTCACGGGCCCTCCCGCAACGAGGCGAAGGTCCCGACTTCCGTAGTTCCCATCTGGCGGTACGCGATTCGGGTGAGTAGCGCAACAATGAAGGCTAAGAGCGGCACGTCGAATGCGATCGCAAGTTCGGCGATAAGCGGAAAATCCGGCGCGATCGCGATGCCAACGAGGAACGCAGCGTTCTCCATTGCGAGGATCCCGAGCAGCTGGGGCACAGCCTCAGTTCGAACCGCCAGTATCAGCAGGCCGACCAGAAGCGCCGCAAAGCCCATCGCAATGTTGCCTGCAGAGAGATTCGGCGCCGCCCGCACAACATGTTGCGCAAATGCATAGCCGGCGAATGTCAGAGCGAGCGCGATCAGAAGCGTTATGGGAACGTCTAGCGCCTGCGATAGCTCACGCCGGTAGTAGTTGCCGCGAGGTGTCAGGACTCGCAGGAGCCACGGAATGATGATGGCCTTGGAGACCACAGTGACGCAGCCTAGTGCGAAGAGATGCCAGGAAAACGGATCCGCGCCGAGGAGGAATGCCGACGCCGCGAGCAGGAGCGATTGCACGACAAAAATGAGCATGCAGGCGCCGATCTGCCGCGTAACCGTCATTGCAATGGTGCAGATAATGAATAAGCCGAGGACGAGTCCGTTCAGTTCACTCAAAACCTGCGTCATAGGTGCAGAATCTCCGTAACCATTGCGGTTACCGATACGATGAACGCCGCAGTCAAAAACTCTGATATTCGGAAGAGACGTAGCTTTGCGTAGGAGGACTCCACGGCGACCACGATCCCGATGAGGATCAACATTTTCATCGCAACGAGAATGACCGCCAATCCGATATTCGGGAGCGCCGCACTTGTAGCGAGTCCCCATGGCGTCGTTAGCACGTTGAGGAACACGATCCCAAGAACGACAAACTTCATGTAGCCGCCCCACTTAACGAGCGCGGCAGAGCGTCCAGAAAACTCGAGCGCTTTTGACTCGTCGATCATCGCCAGCTCAAAATGCCCGGTCGGATTATCAACCGGGAGCCGCCCAGTTTCCGCAAGGATGACCATGAAGAACGCGATCAACAACAGCACGTGCGAGGGCGCAAAGAAGTTTGCAAGCGGATGAACCCAATGTTGTTGTACGATGTACGGAATCGTGGAATTCGCGACGAACGAGACCGTAAACAGGACGATAATGATCACCGGCTCCGCCAGAAAGCCAACCATGCGCGTCCGACTAGCTCCCATTGCGCCGTAAGGATTTCCACCGTCTATCGCCGCAAGCGTGAAGAACATTCCCGAAATAGCTAAGATAAATCCAGCGCCGAGCATGTCGCCGGCAAACGCGAAAAATAACGGGAAATCAGTCAATACCGGAATGAGTAGGGTGACGATCAGCGGGACGATGAAGATGAAGAACGGTGCCGTTCGAAAGAGCCAGCCGCTTTCTTCGGATACGCGCTCATCCTTCGCAAAAAGTTTGCGTAGATCGCGATACGGCTGCAGAATGCTGGGGCCACGCTTCGACTGCACTAGCTCCTTTGCTCGCGCCAGAACGCCGGCAAAGAGTGGGGAGAGGAGCAAGACGAACGCGATTTGCAGAACGTTAAGCCCAATCGATTGCATCATCGATCGTAGTCTACCGCACCGGAGAAGGGTTTGGCGCTACCACAACAGCTCCCATACTCAAGAGTGATTTGAGTAGGAGCCATCAGCCCAGTATGGGCATTAAGCGAGCTCCATCGCTGTATGGACCGTTGTCGGCCTCTTCTGATGCCGTGGGAGAAGAACCTTCCCGAGCATCATCGTCGCGTCTTGCCTTCACCAAGCGCCGCGTCCGCAAGAACACACGGACGGATGACAATTCAGACTACGACCTGTATCATGGGGATGATTTTGCGCTGCGCTCGCGGCCTGGGGTATGAATGGTTGACTTCAAAAAAGGACAGCTGCTTCGGATCTTCGTCGACGAAGCGGATCGTTGGCGAAGGTCTCGCCCAGCAAAACCGGGACGCGCGCACGCGTGAGTTGATACGGAGGAGCCGGTATCAGCGGCGAACGGGTGGTCGCCTTTTGCGACTTTAATGGGACGATCGTTGATCGCGACATGCTTGCCTATCTCGCGTCGACGACAGATAGATATTCCGAGGGCGCTTCGTTGCCGCTAGAGCGAGAGTATCGCAGCGACATCGCGCGCCGCGCGCGCACGCTGTCCTTTGATCAGGACGAAGCCGAAAGGCGGCTCGAGGCCGGCATCCAATTCGACGACTCATTTCCGGAGTTTGCGCAAGCCTGCGCCGCTGCGGGGGTTGCGCTTCTTGTGCTGACATCCGGGATTGAGGAATTGGTTAGGCGCTATCTTGCTCGACGCAGCGTGAATCTGCCGGTCATCGGCAACGGTGCCGAATTTCGAAGCGATGGCTGGCGGATCCATTTTCGCGATGACAGTCTCGCGGGAATCGACAAGAGGGGCTTCGTTGAGAGCGCGCGCAACGAGGGCCACCGCACCGTCGTCCTCGGCGATGATCGATCAGACTTCGAGGCGGCTCTGCGGGCCGACGTAACGTATGCAAAGACCGCCAGTGAACTGCAGCGTTATCTGGTTTCCCAACAGCGACTTTGCCGCGAATTTGGTTGCTTTAAGGAGATCCTTGAGCGATGGCCGCCTTCGGCGTGGTAGCCGGAGGGCGCGCACTTCAAAGGCTAGAAGCTAACGTTGGACGGGGATGGAGCACCCCCGCGAACCGCCGGACCCACCGGCTGATGGCTCCTGACCACTGTTGTGACGGTCAGGAGTTTTTTTGATGCCTCACACGCCCTACCTCGAAGAGCTCTTCGCGAGACTCCGAAGTGTCGAGAAGGCTGCCCGGGCGCGTCTGATTGCTGGCTGCGCTGAGGACGATGAGCGACTAGAGCAGTTCTTTGCAAACCCGCTGCGCGTGGTCGAGCGCGAAGCGCTCGCTGCTCTTGATGGACAAAGCACAAACCTAGAACGCGACCTTGCGACCAACCTTCGTCGAGACATATTTGATCGAATCGGATTAGGATTCGGACGCCTGGTATGTGCGAACGTTGGTCTTCGTGCTCGTGCCCGGTTTAAGATCTATGCTCGCGAGATTGCCGATGCGGAAATCGCCATTGCGGAGGCCATCGCGGTGATGCGCGTGGTGCGAGCCAAGCGCCTCTTGCCAAAAATGTTCGCGATCCAGCGCGTCTGGATCGAGGATCTTCGAGTGCCGCCGGGCCCTGAGCACGCATCTGAGGTGTGTGCCTGGGTGGGGGAACTCCATAGGCTGGTTCGTGACGAAGTACGCTGCACCGTAGCGCTTTCGCGAGACCATGTGCTCGCGCACGGATCGGAGCGCATGGGGATTGTGAAGACGCGCATTGCACTCGCAATGTTTGCTCCAGTTCCCGCGAGACCACGCGCAGGAGCCCGACATGCAAAGTGATCTGCGCGGACCAACGATCGAGTCGATTGATGCGATGGAAGTCCTCGACTCACGCGGGTCACCCACGGTCGGCGTATTCACGCCCCGGCTTGGAGGCCACATTACCCTCGTAGACGTGAGCGAAACCATCGATGCGTGGCGCGACGCAGTCCGCGGCGGGTACAAGACGGTCGTTTCCCACCGATCGGGAGGAACGCGCGGCACCTTTATCGGCGATCTCGCGGTCAAATACAACCGCTTACTTGAAATCGAACCCGAGATGTGCGCGTGATGATCGAGACAGTGCCGGACGACACAAAGAGGTATCTCGATTCCCTTACCGCGCTGGCTGACATCTACGGCGATGACCTCTTGCGCGCCGACCTCGCTTCAATCGTCGAACAATCGCACAGCAATGCAGCCTCGGTCGTCGTCCTCGGCCAGTTCAAACGCGGGAAAAGCTCGCTGATCAATGCGCTCCTGGGTGACGACGTCCTACCGACGGGACGTCTCCCGCTCACCGGCGTGATGACCCGCATCGCGTTTGGCGAGCGCAGAGCGACCGTACACTATCTTGACGGCCGCGCGGAGCCCGTCAAACTTCGCGATCTAGCCACCTTTGTAACGGAGGAGCACAATCCAAAGAACGAGCGCGGCGTTGCTCAAGTCGATGTAACGTTACCGATCGCGATGCTACGCGAGATGACCCTCACTGATACCCCCGGCATTGCCTCGACGTTCGAGCACAATACGCAAACGGCTAGGGAGGCAAGCGAACGCGTTGACCTCGGCATTTTTGTCACCGGCCCGGAACCTCCACTGACGAATGAAGAAGTGGCGTTTCTTCGACATATTCGCGACCTCGCCGATCGCGTGATCGTTGTCCTTGCGAAAATAGACCTCGCCGAAGAGGCCGAAGCCGAAGTCGTAGCCTTTACTCGAAATACCGTTGAGGCGGCGCTCCACGAACCGGCGCTGCTGTTCTCCGTCGATGCAAGGCGTCACGACGCTCGCGTCGACACTTTGCGCGACGCCATCGGCGCCATCGTCGCTGAAGGTGGAGGCAGCCTAGCCCGAAGATCCCGCTCCCGGCGTATCCATCGTGTCGTCGGACGGATTCAACGTAGTCTCGAGTTACGACGTGCAGCCACCTTGCTCCCGAGCGAGCAACGCGCAGAAGCGCGCGATCTCTTTGCGCGGATCGCGGACGACGTGGACGAGCGTGGTCAGATCCTTATCCGCGCAATCGAGTCGTTCCCCATGGAAGAACTTATTTCCATCGACGTGCTGCTCGACGATCTCCTCGAAGGCGCTGCGACCGCGCTTCACGCCGACATTGATCGTTTCGTCGACCTAGGTCCCAGCGACGGGGAGGAAGCCATCTTTGAGCGCGTGGCCGCATTCGAAGCAGACTGGGCCGAGCAAGTTTCGTCGGCACTTGCGAAGCGGATCGAGAAGCGTCATACTTCGGCGTTCAAGCTTGTTGCTGAGCTTGAAGAGCGCTTCTCGCAGGCAGCGAACGAGGCACTCGGTCTGGAATCTTACGAAGATACCGAGGCTGATAGCGGCGAGTTTGGTACGCGCGAAGCGGCTACCCGAATGAGTGCGCCAATCCCGACAACCGGCCTTGAGCTCGTGACCGGCGGCCTATTGAGCGCGCTCCCTGGGCCCCTTCGCTCACATGCGCTGCGCAAGCGATATCGGACTCGCGTCGCCGAACTTCTCGATCGCTCGAAAGGGCGCGTTCGCGCAGCGGCGACACGCTATCTGTTGGAGTGGCGGCTTGCGAACGTCGGGCTGGTTCGGGAGCGGCTAGCCGCTGCGCGTCACACTATCGAGGACGCTTTCGATCGTGCGAACGCCTCAGCGGATGATCCGGAGACGGATTCACGTTTGCAAGGCATGGAACGTGACGAACGGATGTTGGATGCAATTGTGGCGGCGTTCCCGTAGCCGGCTTTCCACAACTATCGAAATGTTGTGTCCGAATGACCGCGCGCGGCAGGCGATGCTTATGCGAAGCGTGCATCAGCCCTTCACGAGCCAGGACGTGGCCGGAACGCTCCTGGGCGACAATCTCTGGTACCCGCCGCTGGAAGACTATCGGGTGTACCTACAGTCCATCCATCAGCGGCCGCACCTATGGGAATTTGTCTTTGAGGAGTCGGGGAAGTGGCGCGATGGGCGCTGGCAGTCGCTCACACTTGGGGCACGCGTCGCGCGAACGCGGATTGGGTCGATCACGGCAGCATCGGTGTTCGCATTTGCCCCCGCGGCCGTCGGCCTTGCACACGCCGAGCTGAAAGATGCACTCAGCGCGCTGAAGTCTGCGGATCTCTGCGAAGCCCTCCCCGACGGCTCGTATTACCTTGCTCCGATCGCATCTACGGACGCCGTCCGCGGCGATTTACATCTAGCCGAAATCGTAGCCCATTGGCTCGCAATGCTTGCGCATGCCGACGGGGTTGCAAAGGTGCGCAGTCCCTCGGGTTACGAGGTCAGTGGTTACGAGCAAGCGTGTCCGGCGTGCCGCGCTGCGTGGGGCATTCGCGCGCGAAAGCTGGAATGGATACCGCCGTTTCATCCCGGTTGCCGCTGCTTTGCGCAACCGCGTTTCAGCAGAGAGCGCTCGTCGAAATAGCTGGGCCGTACCTAAGCGTCGATCCAGACCGCGGGCAGTGCCGACGCTAAGCCAGAAGCCTCGCTAGGCTCGTGTACTGTTCAGCGTGCTTTTCAGTGTCGACTTCTCTCAAGCGCGCGAGATTTTGCAATTTCCATCGAATCCCGGGAAGTTTCTCCAGGTGAGGTATTTCCAGTTGGCCCCAGTCCGGCACGTTTTTAACCAGCGACAGGAGAAACTGTCGCTCGCTGTTATCCAGACCGCGTTGGAGGGTTGAAATCAATCGCTCTCTTGTGGCGAGAAGGTCGTCAAGCCCGATGGGGTCAGCCGTCATGCCTTGAAAAGCCGTCTTGAACTCAAGCGCGATATCGCGACGAGGCGGGTTGAGGACCTCATGAATGGGTCGGTGGTGGCTCGCTAAGTAGACGACAAAGGCTCGACGAATCTCAGGCGTGATGCCATCATGTTCGAAGAGCTGCATAACGTCAAAGAGATCGCGAGGATGCTGTCGATCCAACGCGGCGACCAGCTTGCCGCCGTACATGTCTTCAAGCGAAACAACTGGAATCTCCATCTCCGCTAGGAGCGCGGCTTGCGCGGCTGATTCCCCCTTTGCACAAACAATTTTGTCTCTTGACCTTCCTGGCCACCTGATTGCGTTCGAAAGCCGCGCTTCGCCAAGCGTGTAGACGCTTGCGCAAGGGACTCGTTGATTTGCGCTAGTGCTTCGTCCCGGGTCGTGCTGTAGCACAAAGAGATTGATTGCGGTGCCGCCCTTGAGTGCGAAGGTATCGTCAGCGAAGACCAGAGGAGCAACTTGCGTAAGCAAGCGCGCTGTCTCGAGGTACGTCTGATTCACGGCTTGAGCGTCAACACGCCTTCGGGTGTGCGCGTAACCCAGTCACGACTACTACCCGTTGGTAGTTCCACTGGATTAAGTTTGCTTGCCCATGGCAGAGCCAGTTCGTTGCCAAGTTGCAAGCATAGCCGCACGGTCTTGACGCTGGTGCAGCGCTGCAACAACTCGCGAAGAACGCTCGCGCGTAACGTATGCGCACCCTCAAGTAACTCACGCGCTTCCTGAATTGGTTGTCGTTGTCCGACCTCACTGAGCAGTTCGAGCACGGCACGCTCTGGCTCAGAGGTATCGGGCTCCGCAGCGCGCTTCTCGAATGGTGTGACGTAGAGTAAGTGTTCCGGTGCTTCTTGGAAGAGGCGCTTACGGTGGAACTCTACAGCGAAGCGCTCCGTGAACCACGTTGGCAGACGTGCAGATGAACCGGACCATCCGTAGAGATGGAGTGTGGGTTGCTGGGCTACATAGTGGCGAACGCCGTACCAGTCGAGTGCAGATTTGCCGCCGACATGCAGACCTTGGACTTTGCGCTGGAGGACAAGGAGGCTCGGCTTAAGGGCGAGCTCGTCCCCGGCCTTGGCATAGACGCCACGGCCAAGATGGTTCAGCCAGCCGGCACGGACATAATGCGCTGCAAGGATGGGCGATATGCCAAGGTCACCTAGTTCCTCAGTCGTCAAGGGAGCGCCAGGGAAGAGGTGCTTGTAGAGAGTCCTTAGCTTATTGCCAGCAGTTATAGCCATACTATAACTATAGCGCCTTTTCTAAGCCCCGTCTACTTAAAAATTATACAATACTTATAGCGAGGCTATAGCTATTGCTCACCGTCTAAGTATTAGGCCGGAGGCTAGAGCGGGCAAGCTCAGCCCCAAACACCCGCCGGTAGATGTCTTCGCCGTAGCTTGTCGGCAACGGCTCGCCTTCCCGAAGCCGGAAGGTTCGCTGACCGTCCTCGCGGCGGTCGGCGCGCAAAAATAGCGCCTCCCCTGGACGCTCAGTCCACACTCGGTGGGCAAATTCGTAGAGATGCGTTACGAAGGCGACCCGCACACCGCTGTCGACCAACGCCTCAACAATCTGCCGCGCAATCTCGGATCCCTCTCGATCGTTTGTCGCGGCGAACGATTCATTAAGCAACAGTAGCGTACCGGGCGCAAGATGACCGGCAAGCGCGTTCATCCGACGGAGTTCCTCATCGAACTTTCCACTCTCCATTTCCGCGTCTTCCTCGCGCTTGTAGTGAGTAAACAGTCCATTGCACAGGCTCGCGTTGAAGGTATCGGCCGGCACAAACATCCCGCACGCCATCATCAGCTGGGCAGTACCTACGCTCCGCAGGAACGTCGACTTGCCGCCCTGATTAGCCCCGGTGATGATGATCATCATCTTCCCCGTCGCGTAGGCCTCATTCCCGACAACCCGCTGTGGCAGCGAAAGCGCCAAGCTGGGATCATAGAGCCCGCATACGCGGTAAATCCGAGCGTCAACAGCCTGCGGAACCGGAAAGCAGAGAGGCTCTTCCTTTGCGCTCAGCCGTTCATGGAGACTGATGCAGCCCACGTAGAAGGCGAGTTCGTCTCGCAGCGCATGAAAGAACGCGAGAATATGATCTGCCGACTGCGCCAGCGCATCAGCTACAAGGTTGACGCCTCGATCGCCAAGCTCCGATAACGCCCGTGCACCGCTCTCGTCCCGCGGATGCAGCTCGAACGTAAAGCCTGGCTCCCGCGGAGCAAATAATCGTGTAAACCAATTCTGAGGGGGCCGATCGAAATCTCGCAAGACGTAGTCCGAGCCATGGTTTCCCTGCCCAAGTCGCGCTGTCATTAACATTCCGCCACGGAACTCGACAGCGCGCAATTGACGATAGACTTCGTTGAGGTACGCGTCGTCCAGCTCGTCACGAAGCATTGCGAAGAACCGAGAGAACCCTTCAGATTCAAAGACGCTGCCATGCTGATCCGCGATCCCTCGAAGCTTGCGAAGGATTTCGAAAAACATCAGCAACACGTCGCGCGCCCGGCGCAGAATTGAGCCCGCTTGTCGCGTTCTGATACCCCAAAAGTTCCGGCTCTCGTTCTCGATCGCTTCGCCGGCAAGCTTATAGATGTCCCGAACGATGTCGCGCTGTGCTAGACAATCTCGTAATACAGCCTGGCGATACAGAATGCCATTTACATCGGCTAAGCTCCAAAGGATGACCTTCGTTGCGATCGGGGTAATGATCTTATCGCCGGCAGCCATTGCCTGAAAGAGCGCCGCGAGACCGAGGTCGGCCACCAGATCGTTGGCATTTGCCGGCAGCGGTTGCTCCCAATCGACGTCTTGGTCGCGATACAAGAGGAACGTCTTCACTCTCTGCCCCCGCTTAGGCGCGTCCGAAGCTGCCCGTAGGTGAGCGAATATTTCTCGGCAAGAGAGACAGCATAAGCGAGCCCATCGGCGGGCCGTCGGACAAGCTTGTAGGTGCGAACGTCGAGATTAGCCGGGTTGACGAGACTCACCATGCTGACAGTCTTCTCGCTCAGCGTCGATAGCTCATCAATGAATGTCACGCAGACGCACAGGGCGTCAAGATCGAGTATACGATCAAGCACCCGATGCCCGAGCACACTGGCGTCGCGGGCGGTCGAGGATGCAAAGATCTCGTTCAGGATGATTATGCTGTTCGAGGTCGCCTGCTCAAGGATGTCATGAATGCGGATGACGTCGTCTTCCAGCTTGCCCCGCAGAGCCAATGGGTCTTCTTGCCGCTCGAAATGCGTGAAGATCGCGTCGAAGAGGTGCGCCGTCGCTGCTCGTCCAGCAACTTGGCATCCGAGCGCTGCCAGATAGTGCATTTGCCCGAACGTCCGGGCGAAGGTGGTCTTTCCACCCTGATTCGGTCCGGAGACGACAAAGACACGCTCACTGCCGCGGAGCTCGAAACTATTACATACGACATCTTCGTCTGCCTCGACAAGGCGTCGAGCGAGAGCAACATCGAACGCGTCATCCGCGTGGACGGCCTTGTCATCGGTGCGAACGTCCGGATAGCACATTGGCAGGCCTGCCGCCTCAAAGATCCGCGCATACTCGATATAAGCGAGATAGAATTGGACCTCACGATTGAATTGCCTGACGAGGGGATGGATGAATTCTGAATGTTGCTCTGCGAACCGATCGAGCTCACTGAAGACATCCGGGTGCAGGCGCGCGACGAACTCAAGGACCTTTGCCTCGATGCCATTCATCCCCAGGCGATTCGAAAATTTTAGAAGGTAGCTCTTTGGCGCTCCGTACCTAAAGCGAGCAAACGTTTCATGAATCGCGGCAACAAGGTCGCCCTCACCTTCCAGATCGCGCACGGTAAGCCGATTGCCATCGATAAGCACTGCATAGGTGATCGCCGCGAGCTTTTCGCGTATCTGATCAATGTCGGCCACGAGCCCGCGAAATCCACTAGACCCTTGGTAATCCGTGAGGAACCCGCGCAGCGCCAGTAACCCGCGCGAAGCAAGCGGTAGTCGGTTAAGTTCGTTGGAAAGGGTCGTCACCGCTTCGCAGTAGCGACTCGAGGCATCGACGATCCAACGTTCACGCTCGTGCGGGTAGTAAAGCTTTGCTATCGCGTCGAGCGCATCTCGAATGATCCGCATGGACTCGGAAAAGGTCGCGATCGCCTCAAATACTGGTCCCTGCTCGAGATCGCGAAATACCTCGTGCCGGTACGCGACCGAATCGACGTCCTGTAAGGGCATGCGAAAGAACGGGCGCAGATTATAGGTCTCGCGACCCGCAAGAAGCGCGTCAGCCACCTGATCCAAGTTGAGGTCCTCAAAGAACGCAGGGTCCTCACTTGCCTCTGCACGCGGGGTATCTTCGCCAAGGAACAAGATGCTGCAAAAGCTCATAAGTTGCTCGCGATACCATTGATCCCGCGACTGCCGGCAAGAATCGAGAGGCCGCGCTGATCCGCATTGCGCTCTTCGGGGTCCATGAGAGAATGCCGGGTCGCATCAAACTTAAGCATGTAGCGACGCATGTCGTCCGCCGCGTGCTCCATGGCATCAGCTTGCGATACCGCAAGCCGGAGGGCGTCCCTGGGCTCTGCGACGGCAACTATGCGCTGAAAGTGGCGCAGGCAATAGGAGGCGCGCGCCGCGACGAGGGGATCAATGCGTTCTGCAAGTGACCGGTCATTGGATCCCAGCGCGCTTTGAATACCCAATGCCACGCGTCCCAAGACAGAAGACATCGCGATGCAAGCCCCGCGCGATCCGGCTAGGAGATCATACTGCCACGCATGTGTCCCGCAGAATCCTCCGCGCTCGGCAAGTTCTTCGCGCGCCGCGCTTGACGCAACTAGCTCATGTTGGTAGGTGCTCAAGAATGCCACAACTGCATGCGTCGAAATCTCGCAGATCCGGCATCCGGAGAACTTCGATTGAGCAGACGCCTTTGGCCCCTGCTCGACGCGGCTTGCGCCGATGCTCCTCGCAATGTTGTTCAGTTTCGCGCGTTCCCCCTCAGTATGAGCGATCCTTATCAGAATGGTTGCGATGCGCTCGCACATCACGCGCAAGAACTCGCTGTGCTTCTGCTCGATCAAGAACTCGGCGAGGTAATCCGCAAATTCCGGAATGCCGTCTGCGTACCCTCCGGACGCACTCACTTGAAAGACCTCCGGATTGGGGACGTCCATTGCGCGAAGCACATCCCGCACGTATTCCATCACCCGGATGCGCTCGTCGCTCGTGACGAGGTCCTTCTTGTTGACAATGAAGAACAGGCGGCGCCCGTACGACTGTATGGTCTTAATAACTTCTATCTCGTCCTCGGACAGGGGGCTCTCAAAGCTCGTAACGAGCAACACGGCGTCAGCCTCGGGGAGAAATTGGTGCGTTGTACGCGTGTTCTCGACCGTCGCCGACCCGATACCCGGTGTGTCGATGAAGTAAAAGCCACGCCGGAGAAGCTCGGAAGGCAACTGTACTTGCGCTGATTTGATGCACAGTGCGTTCCCGGGGTTTCCCTCTTCGGTGATATAGTCTGCGAGCGAACAATACCCACCGGAAGGCGGCGTGTCGATAACAGCGCATTCATCAGGGATGTCTTTCCCCGATTGAATCGCCCGACGGCAACCAAATTGAAGCGGTCCTCTGCCAGGCGCACAAAGGCATCCGGAATCGACGGATCCGCCTCAGCCGCGTGCGCGCGCGCTAGCGTCGCTGCAGAGCGCACGATCTCGGCGAGGGCGAACTTTATCTGCTCATATTGTCGAAGGTCCATATCCTTAGGGCTCGGCATCTGGTTTGGGCTCTTGGATCCGAATGGGCTCGGTATCGAAATGTTCGTCTTCGACCGGCTCAAATTGTCGCAGCCGATCCTTGAGCTTTGCGATTCGCGCCTGAAGTGTGCGCGCGCGCTCCATCGTCGTGTACAGTGCGCCGAACGCGCCGGCGTTTCGCATACGCTCTATCTTCAGATCACGCATGCACCTCTGAAGCTGGAAATGTTCTGAGGCGTAGTGTTGCTGCAACTCGTAGAGAGCCTCGCCGCGTTCGCGAACAAGTCCTTCCTTCTCTGCGAGGCGCGCCGCTAAGTCCGCGCATTCTCGCTGGAGCGCCTCAGCATGGTTCGGCACCACACTTTCCGGCTTCGGCTCCACGCCTTTTCGCAGCCCCAGCCAAGAGAAGAGTGCGAACATCGCGACGCCGCTTTTTATGCCGGTACTGGGTGGACGGGCCACGGCAACCGACTCAAGGGACGTAAGCTGCCCTCCGTTAGCTCTCGAATACATACGTCTTGCACGCTACGGGGAAGCGAGGAGTGATGAAGGCTCTCGACCGCCATTCCTAGGTCGTAGCGAGATGCGCCAAACGAGATCTTACCGCGCTCAAAGAGCACATAACTCGTTCGTCCCGGCAGAGAATTCTGTCCGACGCTCCCGGGATTCACAACGAGCCTACCGCGGCTGTGCCAGCTCCCCTGTCGATGTGTGTGCGCAGCTACGACAAAGTCGGCGAGTGGAAACGCTCGCGTCATCCGTTCGAGTTCCTCGTCGGTCGGTCGTAGGTAGCGGTTGTAATCTCCGGGATACGCGTGCACGACGCCAATGCGGTACCCATCGACTGCTACGTGGATCTCGGGCGGGAGGTCCCTGAGCCAGGCCAGATTCGAGGGCGTGATTTCCGAGCGGGTCCATGACCGACTCGTGATGCCGGCGGCGGTTAGGCGGTCCGGCAACGCGTGAGCCACATCGTGTGCGACAGCATCGTCCTCTTCACCGCGTATGCACATCGCATTACGCCGGCGCAGCCAGTCAATGCATTCGTTCGGTTCGACGCCAAAGGTAACGATGTCGCCAGCGCAGATGACCTGATCTGCCTCTGGAAGCGCAGCGAGCGCTGCGGCGTTTGCGTGGATGTCTGCGATAATTAACGTGGTCATGGGCTACTCTCCTACTTATCAAGAAGCAGGAGCCATCAGCCGCGTAGCGCGGCATTCGTGGCGGGCCCCATCGCCGCTGTTTTAGGAAACGGTCTCGCGCGATGCGACTCCAATATACCGGCCGCGCTTGCGCACCGAGAAAAGACCTGCATGCGGCATATGTTGCCGAATATCGCTGTGATCAAGCGGCAGCCACTCCGCGGAGAACACGCTATCGTGTGCGACCGGCTTCTCACGGACTTCCGAGACGATGTCTGCGTAGAAGCAGATCTCCAATACCGACGTTGACCAACGATCTTCGCGCCTTTCGGCAACGAAGGCGACCTCCGTTGGATTCACGCGATAACCCGTCTCCTCGAGAACTTCACGGGCTACTGCGCTTTCGAGGGTTTCTCCAATCTGCGGCGCCCCACCGGGTAGATTGAGTACAGAGATGGCAAGCCGCGATTCACGGACGACCAACAACTCATCCCCTAGGCGCAGCACTGCTGCGGAAACACGCACGCGATAATGGTCGGCGTTGTTCATGGTCGTATGCTCCGCCGGCGAAACGGCAGTGATGTAAACAAAATAGCCCCCATTCGATCACATCTCGAATAGGAGCCATCAGCCGCAGGGCGGCGGTTTAGGCGGTGCTCCATCGCCTATTGGTATTAAACGTTCGAAGAGCTAGGTCGTGCTCCTCTCTCGTCTTGCCCAGGAAGCCCCGGCGACGGGTAGAAGGCACCCCCGGGCGGTGGAGTTCGCCCGCAACGCAAGGGTGCAGTTGCAAACTGCCTTCGGGCCAATGACTCCTGACAATGCGGTTGCGTTTATTGTCAGGAGAATTTGTTGATCTTACACCCGCTGGCGGTGCAGGCAGCTCAAGTGTTGACGCTCTTGCTCCTCTCACCGCTGCTCACGGGCTGTATCGCGCGCGCCGAGGCCATTGTCGCCGGGAAGCGTGGGCCATCGATTTTTCAAACCTACCGCGACATCCTTAAGTTCTTTCGGAAACAGGCGCTGCGGCCGGACCCAGCGTCCTGGATCTTTCGGACCGCACCATATGTTGCGTGTGCCTCGTACGCCACGATTGCAACGCTGATCCCCGTCCTGACAACGTACCCCTTACCCGGCGCGACATTCGGCGACATACTCGGCGGTGCGTTCCTCTTCGCCCTAGCTGGCTTTGCTACAGCGCTTGCCGGCATCGATTCTGGATCACAATACGCCAACATCGGGAGTAGTCGAGCAACGATGGTCGGCATTCTTGTCGAGCCGACGCTGATCTTCGTCTTTTTCTCTGTTGCCTTTATTACGGGTACCGATCTCCCGTACGCGATGAACGCAGCGCTCCGGCACTCGGCGGCCGATGTGCTTCGCCCG
>Ga0335074_10000512_pt1 | contig 55410 bp, 46 predicted proteins | sample Lox_Sample_23_FD_206715 | JGI IMG/M metagenome (GOLD analysis project Ga0335074, IMG submission 206715) | Soil microbial communities from Loxahatchee National Wildlife Refuge, Florida, United States - Lox_Sample_2.3 | ecosystem: Environmental > Terrestrial > Soil > Wetlands | place: USA...
TAAAACCGTGGGGGTTCGACTCCCCCCTTTCGCACCAACTCTACCCCCTTAGATCCTTCGCACGAAACGCTCAGGATTTCGCCAGCGGGCTCCCGCTTCGCTCACGCCCGCTAACCGGCTCAACTTAAGATCTGGCGGGTAAAACCGTGGGGGTTCGACTCCCCCCTTTCGCACCAACTCTACCCCCTTAGATCCTTCGCACGAAACGCTCAGGATTTCGCCAGCGGGCTCCCGCTTCGCTCACGCCCGCTAACCGGCTCAACTTAAGATCTGGCGGGTAAAACCGTGGGGGTTCGACTCCCCCCTTTCGCACCAACTCTACCCCCTTAGATCCTTCGCACGAAACGCTCAGGATTTCGCCAGCGGGCTCCCGCTTCGCTCACGCCCGCTAACCGGCTCAACTTAGGATCTGGCGGGTAAAACCGTGGGGGGTCGACTCCCCCCTTTCGCACCAACTTGTTTCAAGGCACCGCGGCAGTTGAAATATATCTAGCGCTGCATGGTCCGCACGCTGAGCCGCGTCCTGCGACGGTAGACGCGCACGTAATCCACCAGCATGGTTTGCGGGAAAGTCGTCGAGGCATCGGGATCTCCTGGCCAGGAACCGCCTACGGCCACGTTCAGCAATATGAAAAATGGATGGTCATACACCCACTTCGCGCCCGCCGGCAAATCGGAAGGCGTGCGAGTTTCGTACAGCTGATCGTCCACAAAGAACCGGATCGCATTCGGGTCCCACTCGACCGCATAAACGTGAAAGTCGTCGGCGAAATTCTGGTTTGCGGGAAGAGCGAACGGAGCGCCGAGGCCGTGCTCGCCGGAATATCCTGGGCCGTGAATCGTGCCGTGGACCAGCGCAGGTTCTTTGCCGATGTTCTCCATAATGTCGATTTCGCCACAGGCGGGCCAGCCAGCCGTGCCGATGTCGGCGCCCAGCATCCAGAATGCGGGCCAGATTCCCTGCCCGTGCGGAATCCTGATGCGCGCTTCGAAACGACCGTAGGCCTGTGAGAATTTGTTTTGGGTTTTCAATCGCGCCGAGGTGTAAGTTCTGGTGACTCCGCCGGCGCCGGTGTATTTTTCCGCGAGCACTTTGATGACAAGATTGCCGTCCTGCTGGTACGCGTTCTGGGGACGGCCGGTGTAGTACTCGAGTTCCCGGTTGCCCCAGCCGTTTCCGCCGGTCTCAAGCGCCCACTTGGATGGATCGGGAGGCGAGCCGTTGGGTCCGTTGAACTCGTCGCTCCACGACAGCACCCAACCCGGCTGCTCAGGCTGAGCCGGGCCGGTCTGCGCGGCGGCGCAGGCGCAGAGAGACAGAATCGCTGCCACCGCGATCGAAAAATGCCATCCGCATCTCATGCTTCGTCATCCTTAGGGGCGAATCGTCCGCAATGTCACAGGCGTCAGTCACATCTTAGAACCACAGATCTTAAAGCCACTGATGAGATCGCTGCCAGCGGCCATGTCGACAATCGCCTTGCCGATAGCCAGCGAGGCGGTCGCCGCCGGCGATGGCACATTCAGTACATGCAGCATCCTAGCGGATTGTTTAAATTGAAAATCATCCACCAGCGAGCCGTCCGGCTGGAGCGCCTGGGCGCGCACGCCGGAGCCGCCGGGAATCAAGTCGCTCTCTGAAATTTCAGGAAGCAAGCGCTGTAGCGCGCGAACGAAGGTTGGCTTCGACAGGGAGCGGCGCCACTCGTCGAGCCCGCTGCGCCAGTGCCGGCGAACCATGCGCCAGAATCCGGGAAAGGGCAGAGAAGAGGCCAGGTCGCGCAGGTTGATGTCGCGATGGCGATAGCCTTCGCGAGCCAGCGCGAAAACGGCATTGGGTCCGGCATCCACCTTGCCGGAAATGCGGCGGGTGAAGTGCACGCCGAGAAAGGGAAAGCGCGGGTCGGGCACGGGATAAATCAGCGCGTGTACCAGATGGGCACGTCCGGGCAAGAGCTCGTAGTACTCGCCGCGGAATGGAACGATCTTCACCCCCGGGTCGTCGCCCGCCATGCGGCAGATGCGGTCGCTGAAAAGGCCGGCACAATTGATGAGCGCGGAAGTCGAGAACGCGCCGCGCGGAGTTTCAACGATGACTTCGTCCGCCAGCCGCCGGATGCCGGTCACCTGAGCCGACATGAGAATGGAGCCTCCGGCGGCGGCAATGAGCTCGGCATATTTTTCGCACACGGCGGCGTAGTCGGTCACTCCCGTGGAAGGCACGACCAGCGCCTTCAGTCCGCCGGCATGGGGCTCGATCTCGCGCAACTCCTCGGGAACGATCAGGCGCAGTCCCGTCAGTCCGTTGGCTTCGCCGCGCGCACGCAGTTCTTCAAGGCGCGGAAATTCCTCCGAGCGCGTCGCCACGATGACTTTCCCGCAGACGTTGTGCGCGATGCCGTGCTCGCGGCAGAACTCAACCATCGCCGCCGCACCGCTGACGCACAACCGCGCCTTCATCGATCCTGGCTTGTAATAAACCCCGGAGTGAATGACGCCGCTGTTGTGGCCGCTCTGGTGGCGGGCAACACCGGATTCCTTTTCCAACACCAGGAGCTTAAGGTGCGGAAAGCGGCGTGTAATTTCAAGCCCGACGCCAAGTCCGACTACGCCGCCACCGACGACAATAACGTTGTACCTGCAATCGGCCATCGCTGACGATCATAATGGAAGGCCGCCCAATTGAAGTCGCCAACAAATTTATGTAGCGGGATTCGAGCTGATCACGAGAAATACAGTCGCCTGGTTTGCCAGGCTGCCCGACGTTCCGGTAATCGTGATGATGTAAATGCCCACTTGCAAGGGTGGTGAGCTGGGTGCCGAGGTTCCGACAGAGTCCTCGGCAGCGACGGTAAAGGAATAGGTTCCGGGCGCCAACTGCGCGCCGTAGACGGGACCAGGGACGGGGATTGACGATCCGCCGTTTTCATCCAAAAGGTAGGTGACTGTGCATGCGGGATTTGTGTTTGTGGCCGGCCAGGTTAGGGTTGTCGATACCGTGCTATTTCCTGTAACGGTTGGCGACGAGGACTCCGGTTCCGCCGGCACGCCGGGAGCAGAGGAACAGTTTCCGTTCCCGCCTCCTCCACCGCCGTTGCTCACCCCTGAGCATGACAGAAGAGCGACTGCGAGCAACGCCAGAACCGCTGGAAATGCGATCTGCCTTGAGGTTCGCTTGCGGGCCCGGCGACCCAACACGCATAAAATCACGATTCCCGGGGCGAACAGTTCGGCCGCATCGAGCGCTGCGTGCCGACGAATGCTGGGTTGCGAATTGATGATTGAGGACGACGTAGAAATGCTCATTACGACGTCCACCGCAGAGGTGCCGGGGGTGATCGGCGTGGAGGGATTGAACAAACACTGCGCGCCTGGCGGCAGCCCGGAGCAGGAGAGCGTGACGGGGGCATTGAATGCGCTGCCGACTGGCTGAATCGAGAGGCTGTAAGCGCCCGTCGTCTGTCCGGGAGCGACGGTCTGGATCGGGGTCGCGGAGAAGACGATAAAATTTTCCGATACGGTCAATGCAAGCGTGAAGGAATGGCTCGGCACCCCGTTGACGTCCTGCGTGTTGATCACGATGTTGTATTGGCCGGTCGCGGCGTTGTTGGGGACGTTGACGGTCACCGTAACGTTTTTGGTTCCATCGGCCGCGAGCATGATCGGACTCGCTGGCGAGATTACGCACTGTGCTCCAGAAAGCGCGCTGGCGTCGCAAGTGGCATTGATATTTCCGCCGTAGAGATAGATCGAGGTTAAAGTGAGATTGGCCACTCCCTGGCCGCCAGGGTTGAGCGAAAGGGACTGCGTGCCAGAAATGGAATAGTCGCCTACGTTGAACGGCACATTGACCGTTTGTGTGATCGATCCGGAAGTTCCGGTGACGGTGAGCGAGTAGCTGCCGGGCGCAAAACTGCTGCCGTTGATAGTCAATTCTGCCGTCGCCGGGAACGAACTCACAGTCGTTGGGCTGATGCTGCAACTATTGGCGCCAAACGTATTGGCACAACTCAAAGCTACCGTGCCGCTGAATCCGTCGAGAGCAGTAATGGAGATGGAACCTTGTGTGCCGGTACTGCCAGCGTTCACCTCGGGGAATGAGGAAGATTCGGTCAGAGTGAAATTCGGGTTGGTGGTGACGGTCAGGGTGAACGCAGTCGAGAGAGTTGCCGGCGCGCTGGCGGTTGAAGCTTCAATCGTCACCGTATAACTGCCCGGCGCGGTTGCGGCGGGCACCGACACGCTGGCGGTCATTTCCACGGGAGCGCTCGACGTAGGGTCGACCGTGGTTCCCGGCGTCAGCGTGCAAACGGCGTCGACAATAGGGACGCTGCACGAAACTGTGACGCTCTGATCGAACGGTCCGGCAGCTGTAATCATGAAATCCACCGGAGATGAGTTTGTCCCTCGCGGCACGGTCACCGTCGAGGGCGTGGGCGTGGAGAGAGCGAAGCTCACAATGTCCAGCGTGAGTGGAAGCAGATGCGTGACATGTTTGGCATCCGATCCCACGCCTTGCAGGTTGAAGTTGTAGGCGCCGGAAGCGCCGCCGACGGTTACCGTGAACGTGACGTTCGTCCCCGGAGTCAGCGTGGTGGGTGAAATCGTGCAAGTGCTCGGTGGAGCTGTAGCACCGGCAACGCAACTGAGCGTCACTGCGCTGTTGTAGCCGTTTATGCTGGCGGCCGATCCGTTGAAGGTCGCGTTCTGTCCAGCGAAATCAGTGAGCGGAGTGTTCGAGACTGAGAGTTGATAATCAGCCGTAGCCGCGATGGGATACTGCCAGACTCCGCGGCCATAGGTGGAAGCGCGCAGCAATTCCTCGCCGCCGGAATTGAACAGCCCCAGCGCGGTGACTGCAACATTGGGCAGAAATCCAGATTGGCTCGTGCTCGGACCGACTTCCGTCCAATTCGCCGAAGCCGTCGAGCTGACGAACACGCCGACATCGGTTCCGACATAAACGTTGGCGTTCACCGAATCCACAACCACCGCATTGGCTGGAGAATCGGGAAGATTGGCGGTGAAGTCGGTCCAGGATGCGCCGAAGTTGGTGGTCTTCCACACGTGGCCGGGTCCAGTGGTAGAACCGGGCGGAGCCGTGAAGCCCATCACCGTGACGTACGCGGTGCCGCCGGTGGTGTCCGACGAGTCCATGGCGACATTGGATATGGGGAACTGATTCGAATTGATGCTTCCCTCCGGGCCGTTGCTGGTCACGTTGCTGAAAGTTGAGGGCCCGGCCGTGGCATTCGCCGTAACCCAGACGTTACCTCCCGCGGGCGAAGAAAGAGCTCCGTTGAGCGGGCCGGATCCGCTGGTCGTGGCATAAACGACCAAAGACCCGTTGCCGTCGGTGGGGCCTCCGGCGGCGAGAGCCTGCACCAGATTGACCTCGCTGCCTGAGCAGGTGCCGGAGCCAAAGGTATCGAAATTCGGGCTTAGCAAGGTGTATGCTCCGCCCGCACGCGGACCGCGCCACACGCGGCACGTACCCACCAGCAAGCTGGTCGTCGATTGCGCATCGAGGATGTAAGGAAAATAAAACGCTCCGTCGTCGCCGCCCACGCTGTCGCTCGTGACCACAAAGTTGAAGCCGCTGTCCACGCAGTTCACACCGCTCGAACAGAGCTGAATGCCCAGGCCGCCGGGCGGAACGTCAGGGTTTGAAGCATAGAAGTTCAGCGGCGTATTCGGATCGATGGCGTTGTACCCGCCGTCGCCGCCGAGAATATTGCCCCATGCCGGGTTCGTGGTCGCCTGGCCGGTTGCGGGCGAGCCGTTATCCTGCGTGCCTCCGAGCAGCGTGTTGGGATCGCTCGGGTGCTGGGAGAAGCTGACGAACTGCGTCATCGATCCGAGGTTCTGGTTGAGATCGTCGAATTGATTTGTGCCCGAGCACGAGCCGGTCGTCAGCCCGCTGAATCCGTCGAGCGCGCGGTAAATGCCGCCGTCATTCGCGAAGTACATCAGGTCATCGCCCGAGTCGCTGCCCGAAGTCGGAATCATGTAAGCCAGCGCGTGCTGATCGGGATGCACATGGGAGGGCGCTGCAAGCGGATCGCATCCGTAAACATGCGTGAGATTCAGGAACGACGGCGATGTGCAGACAGGATTCTGCGAATTGATCGAGCACTTATAAAGATTGATTGCGCCCGCGTATAAGTCCGTGCCCGCGCCGTTCGGCATTGCTTGCAGTTCGAGGTTGTAAGCGCCCTGCTGCACGCCGCAACCGTCGATGTCGCCGCAATTCGTGATGCCCGTGTCGGAAATCGCGTTCCAGGACGAACCTCCGTTCAGGCTCTGCCAAATGCCGCCGTCGGTTGGTTCGCCTCCCGAGAGATAGATGTACCAGGCGTACATCTCATTGCGTCCCGGCACCACCGTGATTTCGCCGCGGTAGATCGGACAAGCATAACTGTTCGACGTCGACTGCGGCGGACATGCTGCTGGGCTCAACGCGCTGCCACCGGGCTGCGTTGCCAGCCGCGTCCAGTTCACGCCATCCGGAGAAGAATAAAACCCGTGATAGCGAATCGCGGCAAAAAACTCTGCCGCAGTGGCGTCGTAGACCACCGAAGTTGCCGAGGTCGCGTCGGTCGCCCCGCCGGGGTCGGTAAGCGCGTCGTAGGTCCAGGTTTGTCCCGCGTCAAGCGAAGTGTATAAGCCGCGCGTCGTGTTGGTCGTCACCGCGCCGTCGACCATCCCCTCGGAAGTTGTCGCCATCGCGGAAACAACAGTGTTCGCCTGACTATTGCCCGTGCTGAAGGCCATGCGGGTGCCACCGAGGCCGCTGAACGAAAGCGCACCGCTATTCGCGGTTGAGATCAATGTCCAGGTGCCCCCGGCGTCGGCCGAGCGCAGAATTCCCAGGCCGAAATACGAATCGGCTGAGTTGTTGGCCTCGCCGGTCGCGGCCAGGATCAAGGTATTTGCGGGATTGCTGTTGCCGGGCTGAATGACCAGCGCGCCGATTGAGAGCGTGGCCTGATCGTCGGCGATCGCGTTCCACGTGACATTGTTCGCCGTGCTGTTGGCTGCGTTGGTGGATTTCCATATTCCTCCCTGCGCGCCGCCGATGTAGACCGTGTTGCCCGATGGGTCCGCAGGGTCAATCGCTACCGCAGTGGCGCGGCCGGAAACCTGGTTGTAGTTCTGCGTTCCGTTGCCCGTGGCATCCGAGGCCAGCGGGAGCGGACCGAGCGGCGCCCACGGCAGCGATGATGGCGGCGGAGATCCGTTGGCGCGAGCCGTGGCGAGCGCAGCCGCGCGTTGGGCGCGCATCGCGAGCTTGGTCTGATACGCCCGCCGGCGGAGTTCCGCGGAAGGTTTGCCGCGAATAATGCGTCCGCGGTAGAACCATTCATTGCGCAGCTCAACGTGGTCCGCATCGGAGTCGCGAATGGGCGTCTGCGGAACCGACTGCTTCGCGCCCTGAGCCTGCGCAAACAAAGTTGCGGCAAGAAAACTTAGAAGGAATGCGGCTCGCGACCAGCGGCAAATGCGGTGACTCAACATAACGACCTCAACGCGCACTGCCAGTATCCGGAGCAGGTGCGCGCGAAGCAATGCAAAAGCGGTGCTGAGAGCCGCTCACGACCCACTTTGGGAAAGTTCGTTCCCCTGCAAGGCAAGCCGCCAGTTCAGGGTTGTACAATCGCTCGGAGTGAAGGAGGCACGTTGCAGCGAATGCGAAAGAATATGCGATGCGTGCTTGGACTAGCTCTTGCGGCCTGCCTTCTGGCCGGCGTCGCGACGACATCGGCGCTGGCTGAGAGCGGCTCGACGGAAATCGTGGTTGCGGCCGCGGCTGACTTGAGCACGGCGCTCAGAGAAATTGCGGACAACTACGAGAAGCAGACCGGCACAAAGATCAAGCTCTCCTTCGCCGCATCGGGAGCGCTCACCCAGCAGATCGAGAACGGAGCTCCCTTCGACGTCTTCTTTTCCGCCGACATGGGCTATCCCAACCAGATCATCGCCGCTGGAGACGCCGATCGCGCAACCTTGTTTGAGTACGCCGTCGGCAAACTGGTGCTGTGGGCTCCCGCGGATTCTCTGCTCGATGTCGAGCACAAAGGGATAGATATTCTGCTCGATCCCTCGGTCAAAAAGATTGCTATCGCCAATCCGCAGCATGCGCCCTACGGCCGCGCCGCGGAGGCCACGCTGAAGCATTATCACCTGTACGATAAAGTTTCAGGCCGGCTGGTGCTGGGCGAAAACATCGCGCAGGCCGCGCAGTTCGTCGAATCCGGCAACGCGCAGGCGGGATTCGTCGCTCTCGCCCACGCCGCGTCGCCAGCCATGGAAGGCAAAGGAAAATACTGGGTGATCCCGGCCGAGGCTTACCCAGCTCTGGCACAGGGGGCGGTCGTGCTCACGCATTCGCGGCACAAGAAAGAAGCGGCGGCGTTCCTGCAATATATGAAATCGAAAGAAGCTACAGACGTATTGCGCAAGTACGGCTTCACGCTGCCGCCGGGTTAGCGGTAGCGCCGGCGACTAGCCGTCGCACCCAGGTTTTGGCGGGAACTTGAACTTAAGATGACCATCGACTGGCAATCGTTCCTTCTCACCCTCGAGCTAGCCCTCGCCGTCGCCGCCATCCTGGTGATTTTCGGACTGCCCATCGCCTACTGGATCGCCTTCTCGCGCCATCGATGGAAATTCCTCGTTGAGGCCGTCGTCGCGCTGCCCATCGTTCTTCCGCCCACCGTCCTCGGATTCTATGTGCTGGTTGCGCTGGGCCCTCGCAGCCCGCTCGGCCGCTGGTGGATATCCCTCACCGGACACACCCTCGCCTTTACCTTCACCGGCCTGGTAATCGGCTCAATCCTTTACAGCCTGCCCTTCGCGGTGCAGCCCTTCGCCGCATCGTTCTCCGCCGTGGACCGCAAGCTGATCGCCGCTTCCGCCACACTCGGCGCGTCTCCGCTGCGCAGCTTTTTCTCGATCATCCTGCCCTTGTCGATTCCCGGACTCGTCACCGGCATGGCCCTCACCTTCGCCCACACTATGGGAGAATTCGGGGTTGTGCTCATGGTCGGCGGCAACATTCCCGGCGTAACCCGCACCGTCTCGATCGACATTTTCGACCGCGTGCAAGCCTCCGACTACGCCGGCGCCAATGCCACCGCGCTGGTGCTGCTGGCAGTGTGCTTTGGGGTGTTGGCGGTCGTTTATGGCGTGAACCGCAAGGCGTGGACAGTCGACCCGGTAAAATAGCCTGCACATGAACCATGCGCGCAGGCTCGAATCTGCTTCCGTCGACGCGCAGTCCGCAGACGCGAAGCACCATCCTGCGGAGCCGCTCCTCGCCGCGAACTTTCGCAAGCAACGTCCCGCACAAGGACCTTTCGCCCTCGAAGTAGATTTCCAAGCCGCGCCCGGATTCACCATCCTCTTCGGCCCCTCCGGCGCAGGCAAAACCACTTTGCTCGACTGCGTGGCCGGACTCACCACCCCAGACTCGGGACGCATCGCCATCGCCAGCCGCATTCTCTTCGACGCAAACCAGGGCGTCAACCTGACAGTCACCAAACGCCGCGTCGGCTACGTCTTTCAGAGCCTCTCACTTTTCCCTCATATGACGGTCGAGCAAAACGTTCAGTACGGGCTTGCGCACGCATCCCGCACCAGCCGCGCCGCACAGTCATCGGCCATTCTCGACGCATTTCGCATCGCTCATCTTGCCCGACGATCCGCCCGCGAAATTTCCGGAGGCGAAGGCCAGCGCGCCGCGCTGGCTCGAACCCTGGTCACCGATCCCGCTATTCTTCTGCTGGACGAACCGCTGGCCGCGCTCGACGCGCCCACCAAGGCAACCATCATCGACGATCTGCGCGCATGGAACCACACCCATCGAATTCCGATTCTTTACGTCACGCACAGCCGCGAGGAAGTGTTCGCGCTGGGCGAGCGAGTCATCGTCCTCGACGCCGGACGCATCGTCGCCCAGGGCACTCCTCACGAAGTCATGACCGCGCCCACGCAGGAAATGGTGGCGCAGTTGGCGGGCTTTGAAAATATTTTCGACGCCACGGTCGAATCGGTGCATCCCGATCAAGGCAGCATGACTTGCCGGATTGATCAAGACCCGCCGATGGGATACGGGAACGGACCGGTGCTGCTCGAAACTCCGTTGGTGCGCGCGGGCATCGGGGCAGCACTGCGAATAGGAATTCGCGCCGGCGATATCCTGCTGGCAACTTCTGCCCCGGTCGGACTGAGCGCCCGCAACCTCCTTCCGGGGCGCGTCACGTCATTGCAGCAGCGCGATGTGATCGTTTCCGCGCGAGTGAACTGCGGAGTGGAAATGGAAGTGCACCTCACCCTGGCCGCCCGCGACTCGTTGCAACTCGCACCGGGCAAGGAAGTCTGGCTGGTGATCAAAACCCATTCGTGCCACTTAATGAAGTCGTAGCGCCGGCATCCTGCCGGCTGTCGGCGATGGCGTCTCGCCATCGCCTGTCCGGAGGCGTGCCGATTCTCGCATCCAGCATTTCCCCGCGCTCCATCTCAATCACAGCGACCCACTGTCCCTTGCGCTCTGCGGAGTACACGACCCGCCCGCCTAAAATCCGCGCCGCGGCTTCGGGCGGCAGGTCGCAATGATATCCGAAGAATCGCCGCTTCAACTCCGTCCACTTCCTTCCCAGCGACGTGTTCCAGCGATCGAGCAGCGGACGCTCCGGCTCATACTTGGTCGAGAACACCAGGGCCACTTCGTAATGCGATCGAAAATCAGCCGCAGACAAAAGTTCATCCAGCGAGAAATCTTCGATGCGCACGACCTGCACCGGATGCGTCACGTAACCCAGCCAGGGACGCGTCAGTTCATCGGAAGCAGGCCACGCCGTCAGCACATGCGCCACAGGATAATGCGCTTCGAGAAACTGCTCCGCGTCCTCATGCAAGACAACGTAATCGCGATAGGCCAGATTATCTTCCGGCGAAAATCCATACGGAGGATTCCAGAGCCACCCCAGCACAAACGCGGCGCCCACTAAGGCAACGGCCGCTGGCCAGTAAGGCAACCGCCGCCGCAACGTCGACACCGCCACGATGATCACCAGCGGAACCGCCGGCAGCATATACCGCGCCAGCACCGCCCCGCCGATCAGCGCCATCGCGATCACGTAGACAGCCACAACCAGCAGAAACACCATCTGCACCGGAATCGCAATGCGGCGCCGCTCGACGCCGTCGTCTTTGAGCGGGGGCAGCAGCATCGCGAGCAACATCCCTGCCGTCAGCACCCACAAATGCAGATAGCCAAAGGTCTGCCAGAGGCGCAGAACCAGCGCCAGCGAAAATCGCAGCGGATTCAGCGTGGCGGCCACGTTGTAACGAAAATATTCGGGGTTGCCGAGGACGTATCCCGTGTGCGCGTAGTGATAGCCGTACCAGAGCCCGAGCGGCAATAGAGGAACGAGCAGGGAAAGAATGCGGTGTGCAGCGGATGAGATCATATGGGGGCTGCCGCCCTCGGCTGTCCGGTCGAGCGAAGCTCGACTGCCCCACTGCGGCAAGACGCACCTCAACAATTCCCATGCCGCCAGCGCCAGCGGTGCCAGAATCGCCGTCTCTTTCGCCAGGGCCGCCAGCGAAAACCAGACCGCCGTGGCTACGGGAAGATCCTCCAAATACGCGCACAGACCCCAAAACGTCAGCCCCGCCGCGGCCAGATCCACCTGCGCCAGCGAACTCTGCGCAAAGAACACGGGATACAGACCCGTACACAGCGTGGCCGCGATCGCCACTTCAGTATTGGCCGCGCGCTCGGCCAGCCGAAACACGCCGAGCAACGCGAACGCCGCGACCACTAACATTGCCGACCGCGTCACTAGCGGCGCATAGCCGACAACTTTCCACCACAGGGCCAACCACGCCATCACCAGCGGAGGATGCGCGTTCGAAACCGTCGCATGGGGGATCAGGCTGCCGTGCAGCAGAATGTCGCGCGCTGCCGGGACGTAGTATCCCGCCTCATCCCAGAAATAAGGAAGCCGCAGCAGCGGCGCGTGCAGCAGAAAGATGGCAACGAAGATAACCGCCAAAACAACGGCCGGATGCCGCCTCATCCCAGAAACCGGCCCCGGATGCCCACGGGCTTTCACGGATGATTCGTTCGCCATTTTCAGTTTGGTTTATCCGCGCAAATCCGTGTAAATCCGCGGCCAGGAATTCGGGTTCAGTGCACCGGGCCCTGCGGGGCCATGCGCGGGTCGAGTTTGATCTCGCCGAACGCGCTCTCGTAGCCGGCGATGTTCTGCTGCAACAAGCCCAGCAAGGCCTTAGCCTGTTGCGGGCTGAGGTAGATGCCCTGAAAATTCTTGATCTCGACCTGCGCCTCGCTCTGCTGCTGCAGCGTCCCGAATACGAGGAAGAAGTCCCAGATATTGACCCGCATCTGCACGCTGTTGGCGTAACCCTCGCGGTAGTCGGGCGCATTCAACAATTTCACATTCGGTTGTGTTGGCATGCTCATATGCTCGCAGTGTAATGAGTTTGGCGTTCAGAAGAAAGTGCCGGCTGGATTGCCGCGACGGTCGCCGAAGGTGGCAAGCTGCGAGCTGCGAGTTATGAGCTAGAAGCTAGGAGCTCAAGACTCGAAACCCAACCCTCGGCCTCATACTTGAAGGCTCAAGGCTGAAGGCTCGTAGCTCGCGACTCCCTGACAAAAACTGTCACGTCCTTGATAGTTTGTGACCGGTGCAAATGGGAGCGATCCCACGAAAACAGGGCTTCGGTCACACCCTAAGACTGAAAACAAACGACTTACGACTGCGAAGGTGGTTACTTTAGGAAGTACCTTGTGGCGCGCAAAGTGCGATAGAGTTTAGGTTCCTCTACCAAGACGGAGTTTACAGGGCGACCTATGAGTCAGAACAACGAACCCGGGATGATGGAAGAAATCTCTCTTCCCGAGCACTTGCTGCCGTTGGGATCTGTGCTGGGCGTGGGCGTTACGCCGATGGACCTGTGCATGGTCCTGGCGAAGATCTTTCGCGTGCAGTATACCGAAGTCGCTCTGCTCCGGTTGGAGAGCGGGCTGCTTCGCTTCATTTTTCCCGATCACCTGCGCACCACGGGCGCGATTCCGCTTTCGAGCAAAGCCGTGGCTGCGCACACCGCTCTCAGCAAGAAGGCGGAGATCTTCAATAACTTCGCCCGCGTCAAACACGCCAGCATCTTCGAAACCATCAAGCCCGAAGAGTCCGACGAACCCGCACCGCCAGCGCCGATTCAGAAGCTGATGTCGGTGCCGATCATGGATCGCGATTTGGCCGTCGTGGGCGTGATCCAGATCTCGCGCAAGGGACTCGACCCCAAATTTGCCCAGGACTTCAGCCGCGAAGACCTGCACGACCTGGAGCTAGCAGCAGGATTGCTGGCAACGGCTCCGGCGCTGATGGCGAATTAGAAAAGTGGCGCCGCCGTCCCGGCGGCTGTCCGGCGGGGCGTGACGCCCGCCGCCCCGATACAACCCCGCCGCGCCTGGCTGCCGAAATCGCCCGTGGAAGAGCGGCCCTTCGAGGGCCGCGTAAAGCGATCTAAACTCACCGGGCTTCAGCCCCTGTGATCCGTTCCCTGCCGCGCAGATTCACTTCGACTTCATCATCACCCGCAAATCCGCGCCCGTCATTTCTTTCGGCTCATCGAGTCCCAGCATCCCCAAAATCGTCGGTGAAATGTCGCGCAGCGAGCCGTTCGGCTTCAGCGTGAACAGCTTCGCGTTCTCCGACACAACGATGAACGGCACGGGATTCGTCGTGTGCGCGGTATGCGGGCCGCCGGTCGCGGGATCGATCATCATCTCCGCATTCCCGTGATCGGCGGTGATCAGCATCGCTCCGCCCTTGGCGCGGACGGCAGACTCGATGCGAGCGAGGCAAGCGTCGACAGTTTCGACCGCCTTTACCGTCGGTTCAATCTTTCCCGAATGGCCAACCATGTCGGCGTTGGCAAAATTCACGATGACCACGTCGAACGTCCCATCTTCCGTTGCCTTGACGACGGCGTCGGCAATGCCCACGGCACTCATCTCCGGCTTCAAATCGTAAGTCGCCACTTTCGGCGACTGCACCAGCACCCGGTCTTCGCCGGGAAACGGCGTCTCGACGCCACCGTTGAAGAAATAAGTGACGTGAGCATACTTCTCGGTTTCGGCCACGCGGAGGTTGCGCAGGTTCATGCCGCCCATCACGTTGGCCAAAATGTTCGCCATCGATTCCGCAGGAATCACCACCGGCAGGCTGAAATTTTTGTCGTACTGCGTCATGCAGACGTAACGCAGATTCTTCGGCACCCGATCGCGCGGAATCGTGGCATCCAAATCGGCTGCGCCAGGCAGATCGCTGCCGCCCTTGTCATTCAATCCGCTGTTGCGGGCCAGCGCCCGTGTAATCTGCCGCACCCGGTCGGCGCGAAAGTTGAAACAGATGCACGCGTCTTCATCACGAACGGTGGCCAGCGCCTGCCCACGGCTGTCTATGCAAACAAACGGCACAACGAACTCGTCAGTGACTCCTTTGTTGTAAGAATCCTTCATCCCCCGCACCGGATCGCTCTGCTTCCCACCTTCCGCATCGGCAAAGACCATCGCGCTGTAAGCCTTGGCAATCCGCTCCCAGCGCCGGTCGCGATCCATCGCGTAATAGCGCCCGTTCACGGTGGCAACCTTGCCGCAGTTGTATTCGCGCATCTTCTGCTGCAGTTGTTCCAGATATCCCGCGCCGTTGGTCGGCAGGGTGTCACGGCCATCCATGAAGGCATGCACGAACACGCGCTCCAGGCCGTTCTGCTTGGCCATTTTCAACAGGGCATAAAGATGCGCCTGCTGCGAGTGCACGCCTCCATCCGAAAGCAGCCCAAACAAATGCAGCCGCCGCTCGCCGGTGCGCGCATGCTTCATCGCATCGAGCAGCACCGGGTGCGAAAAGAATTCGCCATTCTGGATCATCCAATCGATCCGCGTGATGTCCATGTGCACGATGCGTCCGGCGCCGATGTTGAGATGCCCAACTTCGCTGTTGCCCATCTGCCCCTCGGGCAAGCCGACAAACGGGCCGCTGGTATGAATGAGCGTGTTGGGATACTCACGCAGCAACCGGTTGTAAGTCGGCTTGCGCGCCAGGGCAATGGCGTTGGCTTTGGTTTCAGCGCGATATCCCCAGCCGTCGAGGATGATGAGTACGAGTGGTTTGGGAGGGGACAAGATCAGCTCCTGGCTGGATTGCTAGTGACTTCAAAATCGATTACCAAATTAATTCCACTGGATAGCGTGCAAAAAACCGATCGGCCGTCACCAATGGCAATCTCTCTTCCAGGCTCTGCGCAATCAGCATCCGGTCGAAAGGATCACGATGATGGTCCGGCAGCGACTCGATTCGCAGAACGTGGTCTGCAGTTACTGGCAGGATTTGCACGCCGTTAGAAACCAGCCTCGACATGATAAATGGACCGGTGGGCTGGGGTAACCGTAGTCTTCCGTTTCGCGTCTCAATCAGAATCTCCCAGATGCTGGCCACGCTGAGCCAAGTGGTTGCATTGGGCAGCAGCTTTCGGACACGTTCCGAGAGTTTTGATTCGTCGGTCAAAGCCCAGAGTAATGTGTGCGTATCCAACAGGATGTTCATTTGTAAAAGAGATCTTCGATCTCTTTTGGGAGTGGATCGTTGAAGTCGTCGGGAACGACGAACTCTCCCTTCGCCGACCCAAGTTTGAATCGCGGCCGCTCGGAAGGTATCGACACCAGCTTCGCGACCGGTTTCCCGGCCTTGGCGATCACAACCTCCTCGCCTAAGGCCACGCGCTCTAAAAGCTTCGAAAGATTGGTCTTAGCTTCGTGGATATTAACTACCATTACTTGATTATAGACTAAGACTAAGTCATTAGCTAAGTCAGCCGTAGTGCGTGATTGGGTTCTACTGAAACTCCAGCATCACAATCTCCGGATTCGACCCCAACCGCAGCGGTGGACCCCACGTCCCGGCACCGCTCGACGTGAAAATCTGCATCTTGCCGATCCGGCTCAAGCCATAGACAAATTGCCGGTAAATCCGGCGCGCAAACCAGTTCCACGGGATGAACTGCCCCAGGTGGGTGTGCCCGGAAAGCTGCAGTGAGACGCCGGCGGCCTCGGCAACCTCCGGATGATCTGGCGCATGCACCAGCAAGACGCTGGCGCGTTCGCGATCCAGATGAACGCTCTTCAGCGCAGAAGCTAGATTTTCGCCGCGGGTAGCGTTGCGGTAAGGCACGCCGATAATCTGCAGACCGTCGACGTCAACCTTTTCGTTAGTCAGTACACGAACTCCGGCTGCGGCAATGGCACGCAAATATTTGCTGTCGTCACCGAACTGCTCGTGATTGCCCGCAACAAAATAAACGCCGTGCGGAGCGCTAAGCTGATTCAGCGGTTCGGCCGCCCGCCCCGCGTCGATGGCGGTCCCGTCGTACAAATCTCCGGCGATAAAGACGGCATCTGGCTCCTCCCGCAAAATCTTCGCGATCATGCGTTGCAGAAAATTCCCGTTGCGCACGTGCCCCAGGTGCAGGTCGCTGATGAGCGCCGCTTTTCGCCCGCGCCATGCCGCGGGCAAATTTGCCAGGCGCACCGTGGTCCGGGTGATTCGCGTCCAGCCGGCATTGAGCACGGCGTAGAATCCAGCCGCCATCGCGGCGCCGAAAAGCCACTGCACGGTGCGGTGAAAGTTCAAGTCGATCCTGGTCAGGCGCGCGATTCCGAAGCTGATCCAGGAAAGCACCATCGCGGGAAACAGAAAATTCTGCAACCCCAGCCAAACCGCCGCAACCCGATAAAACGCTCGCAACGCGGGAGTGGTGTAACGATGGGCCAGCAACGAAGCAGCCACAAAACTTACCGACAAGAAGCCAAGAATGACCTTGAGCCACGCAGGGCCGGCTGCATGCCCTGCGGCCGAAAAAGTCCAGGTTTCGTAAAGGAGGTAATGCTCAAGAAAAAGTATCGATTGGATGAGGATAATGAAAACCAGGAAACGCCTTATTCGCATGACGAATTAGATTCTCCTGCCTGCAGATTCGATTGCATTCTTTCTGCGCCCCAGTTGGCGACTGCCGTCCCTTGCGGGCGGAATGATGGCTATACTGGATGCCGGGAGATCATCATGCCGATTAGCGAATTCTTACTGCCCGAACTCGATGCCGAGATCAAAACCACCCGTCTCACGCTGGAGCGCGTTCCCGCCGACAAGAAGGATTTCGCGCCTCACCCAAAATCCATGCCGCTGGGCAAGCTGGCCCCGCACATCGCGCAGCTTGCCGGCTTTGGGCTGATCATCCTGACCACGCCGGAATTGGATTTCGGCAAGAGCAGCATTCCTCCCGTACCCTTCGAGTCGGCCGCGCAACTGGTGAAGACGCTCGACGAAGGCGCGGCCAAGGTTCGCACCGCTCTCGCGGCCACGCCCGACAGTGCCTGGAAAGAGAACTGGAAGCTGAGTTTTCAGGGCAAGCCGATCTTCGAGGGAGAACGATTTCTCGCCTACCGGGAAATGTTCCTCAATCACCTGGTGCATCACCGCGCCCAGCTCGGCGTCTACTTGCGACTGAACGACAAGCCGGTGCCGGCGACCTATGGTCCGTCTGCCGACGACAAGATGGGATTCTGAGCACGGCCTACTTCTGCGGCGGATCCGCATTCTGCTCGGCGCGCCTCATCGCCGCGTCGACTTCGGCTTCAATCCGCGGAAACACCGCGCGCATCGTTTCCGCCGTCACCGCCGGCGTTTCGTGAAGAAATTTCTGCCCCGCCGGGGACGAGTAAAAGGCTATCAACGCGGTGATATCCGACTTCGTAAAGTGCCGCTGGTAGATCGGGACCATGTCGTCCAGCATTTCATCCATCGGGAAATTCTTGATCAAATCCTCCGACTCCCGGTCCTGCCGCGCCAGTTCGGCATCGCTGATCTCCGGATGCTTCTTCTTCATCTGCTCCCGGCTCATGGCTCTCATCTGCGCGAGCAACTGATGCATCATCTGCGCCATTTGCTCGCGGCTCGCCATCACATCGAATAATTTCTTGACGTCCTCCCTGGACGCCGCATCAGGAGCCACTGAAACCGTGGTCTGCGCACCGGCGCACACCGACCAGCCCAGAACCAATACGCACAGCCATGACTTCCATCTCATCGCATCACCGCCTCAAGAATGATGACCGCTTTCAACCTTCGTGATTCCGTACTGGCGTTCAGCCTTTGTAGTTCAATGCCTTCAATCCCAGGAATCTGGCCGTTCCTCCCAGTTCCTCTTCGATTCGCAGGAGCTGGTTGTACTTGGCGATGCGGTCGGTGCGCGAGGCAGAACCGGTTTTGATTTGTCCTGCTCCGGTCGCAACCGAAAAGTCGGCGATGAACGTGTCTTCGGTTTCGCCGGAGCGATGCGAGATCACCGAGGTGTATCCATTGCGGCGGCCGAGGTCGATTGCATCGAGAGTCTCGCTGACTGTGCCGATCTGGTTAAGCTTAATCAGGATCGAGTTGGCAATTCCCTTCTCGATGCCTTCGCCGAAAATCTGAATGTTCGTTACAAAAATATCGTCGCCGACCAGTTGAATTTTTCCGCCTAATTCTTTGGTCAAGTTTTGCCAGCCGTCCCAATCTTCCTCCGACAATCCGTCTTCCAGCGAAACGATCGCGGGATAGTCATTCACCCACTTTGCGTAGAAGCGCACCATTTCGTCCGAAGTCTTCGCCGATTTGTCGGACTTCTTGAAGACATATTTCCCATCCTGATAAAACTCGCTGGCCGCAGGATCGAGGGCGATGGCGATTTCTTCTCCCGGCTTGTAACCGGCTTTGGCAATGGCTTCCAAGATTACTTCAATCGCCTCGACATTCGATTTAACCGAAGGCGCGAACCCGCCTTCGTCGCCGACGGCCGTGTTGTAGCCGCGTTTCTTCAGTACTCCTTTTAGCGTATGAAAAACTTCCACCCCCCAACGCAGCGCTTCGGAAAACGACGGCGCGCCAACCGGCATCACCATGAATTCCTGGAAGTCGACGTTGTTGTCGGCATGGGCGCCGCCATTGAGGATGTTCATCATCGGCGTAGGCAGAGTGTTCGCGCCCGCTCCGCCGAGATAGCGGTAGAGAGGAATATCGAGGCTGTTGGCCGAGGCGCGCGCGGCGGCCATCGAGACGGCGAGGATCGCGTTCGCGCCCAGGCGGCCTTTATTTTCGGTGCCGTCGAGTTCGATCATCTTCTGGTCGATGCCGCGCTGATCGAAGGCGTCGTAGTTGGCCAGCGCTTCGGCGATTTCGCCGTTCACGTTCTCAACCGCCTTGAGCACGCCCTTGCCCTGAAAACGATTTGGGTCGGCGTCGCGCAGTTCGACGGCTTCGTGCTCGCCGGTCGAGGCGCCGCTGGGAACGATGGCTCGTCCTACCGATCCGTCGCTCAGAAATACTTCCGCTTCTATCGTTGGATTGCCGCGTGAGTCCAAGACTTCTCGTGCATGAATTGCTGCGATATTCGACATAGGTGATTTCACTTTCTCGATTTGATTAGGCTTTCGTTCTCAGTCCAACATCGTACAAACTATCGCCAATGTCACTGGGGAACAGCATTGCGCGCTTGGTGAGATAGCCGATGCCCTGATAGTACTTGCCCACATTTGTGCTGTGAAACCTTCGATTATATCGGATGGGCATGAGCGCAATGTGACGAGGGACACAGTTCTGCGGTTCCAATTCCGCCTCTGGAACTGGCCGTTCGGCCAATGCTCTCGACCTCTTATCGACGCTGGTTCACCATGTACTGTGTGTCGCTTGCCGCGATCTGCGGAAGAGGTCTAAAGTCTAGGGAAGGAACGGGTTTGGGAGGTTTCGATTTTATGACGATGAAGAAGTGGATACTGTTGCCCTGCACGCTGCTGGCAACCATGTTGGCGGCAACGACATTGGCAGCGCAAACCAGTTCGCCCACGGTTGCGGATATTCCACCGGCTGCGGCGAGCGCTGCTGCGCCTGTTCCCGCAGGCACGGCGCTGATGGTGCGCCTCGATACAACGCTGGCTACGTTCAGTAATCGGCCGGGAGATCCTTTTCAAGGGCACATTACGCAACCGGTCACGGTCAACGGCAGCACGGTAATTCCCGCGGGAGCAATGATTGAAGGGCGCGTCACCAAGGTGACTGAGCCGCGGCGCATTTCGGGCAGGCCGACGATTGCCATTCTTCCGGAAACCGTGATCATGCCGAACGGCGAGCGCTTCTACCTCGACGCCACGCTGACCGATACCAACATTCCCGGAACCGACGTGAATTCCGAAGGACAGTTCAAAGGATCAGGCCACGAGCGCCGTGACCAACTCGAAGTGGGCGGCGGCACCGCGGGCGGAATGCTGATTGGCGGGCTGGTTGGAGGCCCGGTGGGCGTTCTGGTGGGAGGCGCAGTGGGCGCGGGTTCGACCACTGGCTATTGGCTGGTTAAACATCACTCTGCGATATTGCCGGCGGGAACGCAACTGACGCTGGAACTGAATCGTCCGCTCGCGATGACGACGCAAGTGGCGAACGGTGGAAGCAAGTAAGACCAAAACTTCCTGGCCACGGATTTAGGCGGATCTTCACTGGTAAAACAGCGCGGAGAAAATTTATGTTAATCGGCGGCCGATGAATTGAATTTTCAGATCACGTTCAGTGCTTGATCGAGATCGTCGAGGATGTCGTCGACATCTTCGATACCTACGGAGATTCTTACCAAGCCATCGGTGATGCCGATGGCTTTTCTTCCTTTTACTCCGAGCGCGGCGTGCGTCATGGTTGCGGGATGCGAGATGAGGGTCTCGACTCCACCTAACGATTCGCCGAGCGAGCAGATGCGGCATTTCTTCAGCATCTTGTTGGCATTCGTGAGCGAGCCGGTCTCGAAGGTGATCATCGATCCGAATCCGGACATCTGTTTTCTGGCGAGCGCGTGTTGCGGATGGTCCGGCAAACCGGGATAGAAAACCGCTTTCACCTTTTTGTGCCTGGCCAGGAAATCGGCAACGATGCGGCCGCTGCGGTCGTGAATCTCCATGCGGGCGGCCAGAGTTTTCACGCCGCGCAGCACGAGCCAGCATTCGAAGGGAGAGAGAATCGCTCCGACAGCTTTCTGCAGGAAGGCGAGTTTTTCGGCGTCCTCTTCTCTACGACAAACCACAACCCCTCCCAGACCGTCGCTGTGGCCGTTGAGGAATTTTGTGGTGGAGTGAACCACCATGTCCGCTCCGAGCGCGAGCGGTTGCTGGAAGTAGGGCGACATGAAGGTATTGTCGACAACCAGGGAAACTTTGCGGCTCTGGCAGATTTTGGCGATGGCGGCGAGATCGCTGAGACGCATGAGCGGGTTGGTCGGGGTCTCGACGTACACCGTGCGCGTGTTCTTGCGGATGGAGCGCTCGACGTTTTCGGCGTCGGTGGTATCGATGTAAGTGAATTCGAGGCCGAGATCGGCCATGACCTGATTGAAGAGGCGCGGCGTTCCTCCGTAGAGATCGTTGCCGCAAACTACGTGATCTCCCGACTTCAACATGCTCACGATGGCGTGGATTGCGGCCATGCCGCTGGAGTAGACGCGGGCGGCGACTCCGCCTTCGAGGGCGGTGAGATTCTGTTCGAGGCGGGTGCGCGTGGGATTGGAGACGCGGGAGTATTCGTATCCTTTATGTTCGCCGATGCCTTGCTGGACGTAGGTTGAAGTCGGGTAAATGGGGACGGTGACGGAACCGGTGAGGGGATCGGGTTCTTGTCCGGCGTGAATGGCGCGAGTGGCGAAACCGAGGGTCTTCTGGGCTGGCTTCATAGTTGATTTTGTTCTGGAATTTCGGGAAGTCTTTTGGGGATACGCCTCGAATCGTGACGAAATATCAGAATCATCGAACACGAAGGCGAAGTCAAGTTGCAGCACGTGAGGGGGCAGGGATTCTTCGGCTCCGCTGTCGTTCGCTTCGCGGACAACTGCGCTCAGAATGACAGACGAGCCCTGGGGCCGGGTTAAGGCTGCACACCGATTTCGAAGTTGAGGGTTGAGAGTGAGAGCCGGTATTGGTATTGGGCGTTTACGTAGCCGATGGCGGCGTCGGTTTGCTGCAGTTGCGCCTGGCTGAGTTCGACGATGGAGCCGAGGCCAAGCTGGTAACGGCTCTGGGCAAGGGTCAAGCCCAGGTCGGCTTCCTTGGCGAGTTCGGCAGCCACGGCCACGCGTTGAAATGCGGTGTTGGTCGCGAGCCAGGCGGTGCGAACGTCGCGCACTACCGAGTCCCGCAGATCCCGCGTGCTCTCGGCCGCGGCTTTTGCCCGGTAATTCGCTTCGGAAGCCTGCGCGGTGAACAGAAAGCCGTTGAAGATGGGAATGCTCATGTTCACGCCGACCGCGCCGTACCAACTGGAAATGAAATAGTTGGGAAAGCAGCCACCAAAACAATCCGGACGCACCGGGGAACCTCCTGCCATGCCGAGAGCGCTGATGGTGGGAAAGAGCTGGTCGCGCTGGGCGCGGTGGAATTTTTCCGCGGCCTGTTGATTGTAGGTGAGCGCCTGCAAATCAGGACGCTGCTGCAAGGCGGTGTTGATGAGCACGTCGACATCCGGCGGCGGGGCCGGCGCTTGCGTATTTTCCTCGGTCAACTGGTAGGTAATCTGCTTATCGAAGCCGAGAATTGCGGTGAGCGCGGCAACGGTCGAATCCACATTGTTCTGCGCATCCAGCAAAAGTAGTTTGGCTTGAGACAGATTCACCTCGGCGAACGCCAGGTCCAGGTCCGACTTGAGCTTGCTCTTGGCTAACTCGTCGATCTGGTGTTCGACCGACTGGCGGGTGGTGACGGTTTGCTGCGCGACTTTGAGCAGAGCCTGGGCCTGAAGGACGTTGTAGAACCCCTGATCCGTGGTTAGAACGATATCTTCGGTGGTGGCCAGAGCGTTCGCGTTCTGAGCCTTCTCCTGAAGCTTAGAAGAAGAGACCAGATTGATGGTGCGGCCAAAATCGGTAAGGAGCTGGCCGAGGACGACGCCGCCACCGGCATGCTCAAGGAGTCGCGATGCGGTAAGGGATCCAGCGCCGATGCGGCTGCCTTCATTGGCGTCGACGGCAGTCACGGCGCCGGTGAAGTCTGGCAACTCCGCCGCCCTGGTCTGGCGATAAACCTGGTGCTGGGCCAAGCTGAGCAGCCGTCCAACGCTGACCCGCGGATTATTCTTGATGGCCAACTGCTCCGCCTGGATACGGGTAAGAGTCATGGCACCAGCAGGAGCGGCCGTGGTTGGCGCGGTTTGCGACATGGAAGAGGAAGCGATTTGAATGGCCGAGCCGGGGAAGCGCGCCACCAGCGCGATTTGCGCCTCAGGAGGCACAGGGCCCGGTTTGGGGATGGATTGCGGCTGGGGAGCGGATGGCAAGGAGGAGGAAGGAAAGCTGCCGACTGGAGCCGATTGCGTGCTTTGCGCCCAGCCGGCTACGGGCAGTGCCGCGGCGACAAAAAGCAGCAGCGTCCGGAATGCGAACTGACGGGATACAAACCAATTGGATGCGAAGTTATTCAGCCTGGTCATCCGCTTGCCTCAGACAGGAAGAAGATTGCATTCTATTCGACAACATTAGGCGCTCTCAGCGGGCGTTGCCGGCGCGGTTTGCGCACCGCGTTTGCCGTAGACCAGCAGATACGCGGCGGGCACGATGAAGATGGTGAGCAGGACCGACGAAGTCAGTCCGCCGATGATGGCCTTGGCCATGGGAGCGTATTGTTCGGCGCCCGTACCGAGCTTCAGGGCCATGGGAATCATGCCAATAATCGTCGCTAGCGAGGTCATCAGAATCGGGCGCAGACGCACGCGGCACGCGGTAACCACGGCATCGACCGGCGCGAGTCCTTCTTTTTCAAGGTTGTGAGCAAAGTCGACAATCAGAATGCTGTTGGAGTCGGCGATGCCGACCAGCATGAGCACTCCCATCAGCGACATGACGTTCAAGGTTGCGCCGGTGAGCGGAAGAATAATCAGGACACCGACGAATCCCATGGGAATCGCGAGCATGATCAGGAAAGGATCGACAAACGATTTGAACTGCGCGGTCAGAATCAGGAACAGAAGCAGAAACGAGATCAGAAATCCGAGGGCAAAACTCTTGAAAGACTGCTCCATGCCATCGACCATGCCGCGCAGATTGATGCGCACATTGGCGGGAATGCCTTTCTCTTTGGCCAGGATGTCGCGGATGGCACTGGTCACGTGTTGCAGGTCCTCCCCTTTCGGGGTGACGTAGATATCCACCACGCGCTGAATCTGGTAGTGGTCAATCTCAGTGGGAGTCTGGATCTGCTGCACATTGACGACGTTGTTGAGAACGGTGGTGGGCCTGCCCTGCCAGCAGTTCCAGGAGGGCTGACCAGCGCCGGCCGAGGGCAACTGTTCGGAGGGTCCGCAGTTCATCGAGGACCCGTTGCCGGGATCGCGCAAGGGAATCTGGCCGAGATCGGCCATGTTGTGAATCGCCGACTGGCCATGTTCGAAATACTGCACGGTCAGGTAATAGTCGTTGCCGGTTTTGCGATCAACCCAGTAATTGGGAGCGATCATGTAGTTGGAATTGAGAGCGGTAATGACGTTGTCGACGACATCTTTCTGGGTGAGTCCCATTTCGCCGGCATGCACGCGGTCGACGTCGAGGCGAAGGCCGGGGTAATCCATATCCTGCGGGATATAAATCTGGCCGACGCCGTGGATTTCGTGAAAGCGCGTGGCCAGAGTGTGAGCAATGCCGTCAATCTGTTCCAGTTCCGGGCTGCTTACCTGCACGTCGATGGGGGCGGCCTTTCCGGTGTTGAGGATGGCATCGACCATGGAGCCGCTGGAAAAGAAGGTGCGAATGTCGGGATACTGGCTGGCCATCTTGGCCTGCACACGATCCATGTAAGCGAAACTGCTGAGGTGGTGCGGGGTGTTTAACTGAACCTGGACGGTCGCGGTGTAGGGACCGGCGTTGGTGGTGTAGAGCGAAGAGAAATCGGGAACGACACCGATATTGGAAACAATTCTCTTCAAATCCTTGGTTTCGACTTCGTGCCGAATGAGGTCCTCGACTTTGGCAACGTACTGGTCGGTAACTTCGATGCGGGTTCCCGTAGGAACTTTCAGGTTGATAGTGAACTGGCCGGCGTCGGTCTTAGGGAAAAAGGCAAGTCCAAGGAACGGATAGATAGCCAGGCTGGCGACAAAGACGCCGGTGAGCGCCAGAACCGTGAGACCGGGGCGCTGTACTGCGCGGCGCACCCAGTACTCGTAATAATCCAGGATTTTGTTAAACATCCGGTTGAAGCGGGCGTTGAACTTCTCCATCCACGACTGATGCTCCGGCGTCGTAGGTTCGACTTCGTACTCCTCGTGCTCGCGAGCGGCGGCATGAGGAACCGCTTTGAGGTAGCGCGAGCAGAACAAGGGAATGACAGTCATCGCGACGACAAACGAAGCCAGCAGAGAAAGACAGAAAGCCAGGGCAAGCGCGGAGAATAAAAACTTCCCCACACCGTATAGAAAGACGACGGGGAAAAAGTCGACGACGTCGACCAGGGTGGCGGCGAGGACGGCCAGGTTCACTTCGGCGCCGCCGACTTCAGCGGCAACCATGGGAACGGCACCCATCTCGAGATGCCGGTAAATGTTTTCCAGCGAAATGACGGAGTTGTCGATGACGCGGGAGAAAGCCAGCGCCATTCCGCCCAGGATCATGGTGTTGACCGTGCCGCCCATGAGAGCCAAGACCACAAACGCAGCCAGCGCGGAGATTGGGATGGAAAGCAGCACGGCTGACGTGGCGCGGAAGCTGCCCAGAAAAATCAGGATCATCAAGCTGGTCAGAATCAACCCCAGAAAGCCTTCGTGCAGCACGGTATCAATGGCTTCTTTCACGTATCTCGACTGGTCGAAGACGATGCTGGTCTTCAGCTGCTGGGGAATGTCATAGAGATGCTTGATGAGTTGGCGCACCCCATCGACCACGGCGATGGTGTTGGTGTCACCGCCCTGCTTCATGATGGGGATGTAGACGGATTTCTGGCCGTCGATGCGGACCTCGTTGTATTGAATCTGGTTGGCATCTTCGGCTTTCCCTACATCGTTGATCGTTACCCAGGAATGGCCTTTGACTTTGAGCGGGACTCTGCCCAGCTGGCTCATGTTGTCGACCAGGCTGTTGGAGTAAACGAAGTAGTCGTAGGGGCCCATCTTTACGTCGCCGGCGGGAAGAATCAGGTTCGAGTCATTGACGGCGCCGACCACATCCATCAAGCTGAGCTGCCGGGACGAGAGCTTGTAGGGATCCACGTACACCATGATCTGGCGGTACTTGCCGCCAAACGGTGGTGGAATCTCGGCGCCGGGCACGACCGCGATCTGGTTGCGAATGGCGAATTGGGCGTAGTCGTGGAGTTGGGTCTCGTCGAGTCCCTCGCCCTTCACGGTTACCAGCGCCACCGGCAGACTGGAGGCGTCAAATTTCAAAACCACGGGAGGAAGAGTGCCGGGCGGCAAGCGCTTCAAGTCCGCAAGAGCGAGGTTGGAGAGCTCGCTCACGTCGGTGTCAGGATTGGTTCCGGGCTGGAAATACACCTTGATGATGCTCACACCCAGGAGGGATCGCGACTCCATGTGATCGACGCCGGAGGCCAGGGTAAAGAAACGTTCCAGAGGATCGGTGATGTCGAACTCGATGTCCTCTGGTGGCATGCCGCTGTAAAACGTGGCGACGACCACTTCCGGCAAATTGATGGGGGGAAACAGATCGACGGGCATGCGCGCGATGCTGGTTACACCGATCACCAAAAGCACGAGGCAAATCACGATGATGAAGTACGGATTGCGAATAGAAAAGCCAGGCATACCCTTATCCAATCTTCCTTCGTCAGTCTTCCTTAGTCCGGTCTTCCTTATTCAATTTCCTCATCGAATCTTGCCTTATTCCGAACTCGCACCAGGCTCTGTTGGCCTGCGAGCGTCCTATTGCTGCGCATTCCCTGGGTCGTAAGTGGGGACGGCTACGACCTGGGCGTTAACCCTTTCACCGGACTTCAAACCGCTGCGATCACTGACCACAACTTGCTCCCCTTCGCTTAGTCCCGAGGTGATTTCAGCGTCACTGCTGGTTTCGATTCCGACTTGCACGGGGCGGCGTTCCAGCGTGCCATTCGCATCCACCACCAACACGTGCGTCGCCTGGCCCTCATGACTCAGGGCCTGGACTGGAACAACCGGAATGTTGTCTTTGCGGTCAAACTGAAGGTCGGCTTCGGCGTAGAGACCGGGCAACAAAATGCGCTGCGGATTCGCAACGTCGACCTCGGTGTGCATGGTGCGGGTATCCGCTCGCACGTCCACGGAGAATCGCGCGACTTTCCCGGGGAAAGTGCGATTGAGCGAAGGGACACGAACATTAACGGGATCTCCGATGCGGATATAGCGAACGTAAGCCTCGGGAACGGGGATGACGAGACGAAACAAGTCATCCTCGGAAAGGCGAACCAGCGGCATGGCCTGCGTGCTGGAGCCGGTTCCGGCCTGCATCAAGGTCCCGAGATTGGCGTAACGTTCGGTCACGACTCCGGGGAACGGCGCGGTAATTCTCGAATAATCAAACAGAGTCTGATCGTGCGCCAGTTTCGCCTTAGCCGCACCCAGTTGACTCTGCGCAGCCTCCAGAGCGGCCTGACCGGCGTCCACTTGCGCCGATGCGGCGAGGTCTTTGCCCTGCGCATCGTCGACCTCCTGCTGGGCGACGATGCCGGGCTGGCTCTGGAACACGTCATTCAGGCGGGTGTATTCGAGATGCAGCGCCTTGTATTGCGCCTGATAGCGAGAGAGTTCGTGCTGTGCGCGGGTAACCTGATTGGCGGCATTCCTGATTTCCGCCTCATCTTCCACTAACTGAGCTTCTAATTCCGGAATCTCGAGAACTGCCATCACCTGTCCGGCTTTCACGTGCGTTCCATAGTCCACTTTCAGGTCTTTCACATAGCCGGATTCCTTGGCGTATACATCGATTTCTTGGAACGGCACTAACTCAGAAGAAAGCGTGATCTGCCGCCCCAAGGATTTTTTGACGACCCGGGTAACGCCGACGGTGATGTTTGGGCCGCTCGCCTCGACGCGCCTGTCTCTGCTTCCCGAACAGGAGGACATCGCGATTACCATCGCGGCCACGACGATCACAAAGGCGAAAGAAACGAACGTCCTATTCTTGCAATGTTGCATAGTGCGAGTCCTTCCCGGTCAACTGTTTCCTGTTGCAGCGGCTCTTACGATCTGAGGCCCGCGCCTCAAGGGCCGTACGACATCCAGCTACGACATGGTTCTGATCACTTCGCCTAGTTTCGTAACCGAGAAGGCGCTGGAGCGGCAAAACTCCACCACCTTGCGTTCGCTCGCCTGCAGCTTTTCAGCGACTTCTGAGACTTTGGCGGCGATTTGAGCGGGAATGGTCAGGACGCCGTGCCGGTCGCCGTGGAGCAGGTCCCCCGGGCGTATTTCTAGGCCGCCCACGTTGATTTGCGCACCAACATCGAAGATATGGGCATAGGCGTGGGACACGGCAAGGCTGCCGGCAAACATCTGGAGGCCCGAGGTGCGGACTGCGAGCACTTCACGCACCGCTCCGTTGGTGACGTAGCCGACGCAGCCCAGCGCCTTCAAGATGGCGGCATGCGTATCACCGATGAAGGCTCCGCGTCCGGGCGGACGATCCATGTCTTCGAGCACCAGGATGCGCGGCGCCGGCGTTTCCAGAAGTGTATTCCAGAAATCGGTGCGGTCATGAAACGTACCGCCCCCAATGGGAGGCTCACCGCTGCGCAGGCGTGCGGTGACAGCGTATCCCAACATGGGGGGAGCATCTTCGAAGATGCAGCGAATGTTGGCATCGGTAAACCCGGTATTGCGCAGCCGGACATTGAATCTCTCGACGGCGTTGGCGATCATGCAAGTGTCGAAGCGGCGAAGAGAATCCAGATCTTCCAGCGTCAACTGCGGCGCAACGGTCATGAAATTTCCTTTCCGCGGACATATCATTGCCGCGAAAAACTGTGGCCCCGGTGAGAGCCGAATAACGCCTCCTGCGCGATGATGAGTATTATGAACCCGAAGGTTCGCGACCATCTACCTGCGCGGCGTCGAAGGCTCAACAGCACTATCATCGGTCATCGGTAATGCGAATGGTGCAAAGTGAATAGCAAAGCCATTAAGCGCTTATGAAAATCCAGCCATGTCTGATGCCGGTACTGGCACAGACGACAGCAGGCGAAACATCTCTACGAGCTGGAATGGACGCTGACTAACAGGCAGGAGGAGGACGATTGTAAAGGCTTTTTTCGAGAAGCAGACCGGGCAACGGAGGACCGGCGGGCGCAAGCCGCGGATACGAACTGGGCGCCTGCAAGACGGCGGAACGAACGATGGGCGGCAGCCAAGTGGGCGCGCTGTTCGTCATCCGCTGGCGAGCGGATTCCGGCGAAGAATGCTTGTGCAGGGTTGCTGTCGTGGAGTTGGCAAGTCCCGGAGAAGAGCAATAGCGCGTAGCGACACGGATGGTCAGCGTGCAGACGGCGAGCAAAACCACCGTGGCACACAGGCAACGGCGACGCGGATCTTCGAGGTTGGTGAGCCGTAGCATCTTTGACGGTGCAGCGCTAAACATTTCTAGCATATTCGATGCAATCCTACTGCGCAAACACACCATGGTAACTACCCGTGGTCCTAACTTCATTCGATAGGGTAGCTGATGTGGATGGTTGTCCAGAGCGGAGAGATATTTGCAGGCGCGACCGACCCAGGCAAACTGGGCGGCGGAGCTTCTGCCTTAGAGCTCGCCCTTCTTCATTTGTGTGACCGCATAATCGCAGGCGCGCGCGGTCAGCGCCATATAGGTCAGCGAGGGATTCACGCACGACGACGACACCATCGCGCCGCCATCGGTAATGAAAAGATTCTTCACGTCATGGGCCTGATTGTGGGCGTTCAGAACTGAAGTTTTCGCGTCGCGTCCCATGCGGGCGGTGCCCATTTCATGAATGGCGAATCCGGGAGGGTCCTCTTCCATAAATGTTTCGATCTTTAGACCTCCGGCTGCGGCCAGCATTTCTGCGGCGGTAATCTTCATGTCTTCGCGCAGGGCGAGTTCGTTCTCGCTCCAGGCACAATGAATTTTCAGCACGGGAATGCCCCATGCGTCCATCTTTTCTTTGTCGATTTCAATGTAGTTATTGCGATTGGGGAGGCACTCGCCGAAACCGTAGAAGGTAAATCGCCAGGGACCGGGGCGGCTGATCGATTGCTTGAAGTTGGCGCCGAAGCCAGTTTGCTTGACGCCGCGATCCCAGCCGTCGCGTTCCGCGCCTCCCTGGAATGCGTAGCCGCGCAAAAACTCGCGGTGCCTGGTCTTCACATTGCGGAATCTCGGCATGTAAACACCGTTGGGGCGCCTTCCCAGCACGATGCGATCTTCGTTGCCCGGGATCGTCGCCACAGCACCCGCGCCCATGATGTGGTCCATCAGGTTGTGGCCAAGTTCACCGCTCGAATTGGCCAGCCCGTTGGGAAATTCCGTGGTCGAGGAGTTGAAGAGAATGCGCACCGACTCCAGTGCCGAGGCGCATAGAAAAATCACTTTACCGTGAAACTCGAGGGCGGCGCGCGATTGCGCGTCGATGACGCGGACTCCGGTTGCTTTTCGGGTGCGCGCGTCGAAGATCAGGCTGTGGACCACGCTATAGGGTCGCAGCGTCATGCGGCCGGTTTTCTCTGCGGCGGGCAGAGTTGCATTCACGCTGCTGAAATAGGATCGGGTGATGCATCCGCGTTCGCACGGTCCGCAGTAGTGGCAGGCCGCTCGTCCGCCATGGTTTTGGGTGAGGATGGCGGCGCGGCCAATGGTGAGCACACGCTCGCCGGGAAAATGCTTGGCCATGGCTTCGCGCACAACTTTTTCGGCGCAGTTCAATTCCATGGGCGGAAGAAATTTGCTGTCGGGCAATTGCGGAAGACCGAGCGCTTCGCCGCTGATGCCGGCAAACTGTTCCACGTGGTCGTACCAGGGCGCGATATCGGCATAGCGAATGGGCCAGTCGATGGCGGTGCCGTCGCGCAGGTTGGCTTCGAAATCCAGGTCGCTCCAGCGGTAGCTTTGCCGGCCCCACATAATGGAGCGGCCACCGACCTGGCGGCCGCGAATCCAGCGGAAGGGCTTGCCTGCTTCGGTGGTATAGGGATGCTCTCTGTCGCTGACGAAGAATTTCGACGACCACTCGTCGCAAGCGTAGCAGGTGCTCTGGATGGGCTGATCGTTGCGCATCCGGAGCCGGTCGCCGGTGCCGCGAAACTTCATCTCCCACGCCGGAACGTGTTCGACGTAATCCTCTTCGGGCACGATGGAGCGGCCCGCCTCGAGCACGAGCGTCTTCAATCCTTTTTCGGTCAGCTCTTTGGCCGCCCAGCCCCCAGTCATGCCGGAGCCGATCACGATCGCGTCGTACAAGGTGGTTTCACTCACTGAGGCTGCGGTCCTTCCTTGGGCAGTGCTTCCTTGGGCAGGGTGATCTCCACACAGCCGGCGTGACGATCAGGAATAATTTGATAGTGCAATTCCAGCGTGGCTCCATCCTCCGATGTGTAATAGGCCGTTAGAGTGAGCCAGCGAAGCATGGAATAGAAGCTGGAGCTGGCCTCGGGCGGCGGCCCGACAGACTTGGCGGCTTCAGCTCGCGTCAACTCGTCCTCGATCATCTGCTCGCCCAATTGGTTGAGAATCACGGCCTGCTGATTGGCCGTGCACTCGACGAAATCGTTGTGAAACAAATCCTGAGAGCGCGCGTCAACGTCGGTGAGGCCCGCCAGGAAGCGCGATCGTTCTGAGTCCTGGTACCACTCCGTGAGCATGAGATCGATGAAGTCGGCGGCACCGACATCCGCGGCTCCCGGAGTCTCTGTGCGCGGAAGAATCATTTCGGCCATCGCCTTCACGGTCGCATCCTGATGAAGGTCCAAGGTCTTGAGCGTGGATTGAGCCGCCAGCACGGCGCGAGCCTCGCGGAATGCGGCCATCATTTTCGCCGGCGCGAGTTGCAAGGCCGCGCCGGTCGCCAACAACTGTAATGCGTCCCGTCGATTCATCATTGCCGACCCTCAATCTCTCCGCGTCCGAAACCCTCTTTTATCACAGACGGCACGGAGGACACAGGGGAACCAACCTAGAAGCCTTGACCGGGTTGAATCTCCGCCGCTTTGCCGTCGTGATACACGATGACCAGCGGCTTGCCACCATTGGGATAGCGCACGGTCTTTTCGTAGGACGTATCGCCGGCGTCGGGGACGCCCATGCCGATCGCGAAATCCGCCTGCAGCTCATTCATGCCGGGCTTCACCTCGTGCCGTTCTACTGCCTGCCAGACATCGGCCGGCCAATGTTTGTACAGCTCATGTGGATCTTCAATGAAAAACATCTCGTCCGAATAAATTTTGTACTGCCCATCGGCTTCGAACCCGATGGGCACGGCATAGTTCTTGCCGTCTTGGTCGAACACGGCCATCATTTGCCGCCGTTGTCCTGGTCCGGAGGGAATCGCCGTGATCACGTCTTTGATGGCCAGTTTTTCGATGGGAAGCAGCAATCCGGCGTTGTGGTTAAAGTCTACCTTCTTAGTTGCCGCCTCGTAGGGGTAATAGGTGTAGCGATAGCCTTCTTTGACCCAAACCGGCTGGAAGGTAAGCTGTTTCGCCGACTTCAAATCGTAGGGATAAAGTTTCTTGGGAGTGACGTAGTAGTCGGCGTTGGAATAGGCGACGTCACGAGCCTGCTTTTGCCTCTGCAGTTCGAGCGCATCTTCATGCCGCCGGTAGAAAATGTAGCCGGTGCGCGCGGCTGCCACGACCAGAGCGAGCAGCAGGGCCAGGTGAATCCTCTTCCTGGTCTCAGGACTCATCGTCTCAGGACTCATCATGCAAAGAATCTACCAGACCGGCAACTTGGGTTGCACGGAGGTCAGCGAGGCACGGCCGGCTTCGGGAAAGCCGTTGTACACTGAAGTCACTGAGGAATTCCGCCATGCCGGTTACCGAACAAGATGTATTGAGCGCGCTGAAGAGTTGCTACGATCCGGAAATTCCGGTGAACATTGTTGACCTGGGGTTGATCTACAACGTGAATTTTGCGCCCGCAGCGGACGTCACTGGCGAGGCCAAGCAGGATGTGACCGTCGATATGACGCTGACCGCGCAGGGCTGCCCGGAGCATGTCAACATCAGCGCACAGGTGAAGTCACGGCTGGAGCAGTTACCCGGGGTTCACACTTGCACGGTGAATGTGGTTTGGACGCCGCCGTGGACTCCCGAGCGATTGAGCCCGGATGCAAGAAAGCAGCTTGGCATCGAGTAGAGCCGACATCCGGTGGCATCAGGCGGACACCCGGCGGATGCTTCAACTGCCAATTTCTTCCCATGCCTCCACGGCAGTCTGTCCTGCCGCTTCGGTGAGGCGTTTGCCGGCCCGGCCGGCCATTTCCATGACCTGCATACCGCGTTCGAAGTAGTCAGGCAGCGACCGGCGAACGTTCTCAAACTTCTCGGGATACTCCGACGCCAGCACTGCCAGACCCACGCCCGTCGCCAGCACACCAGCTGGATATTTCTTCTTCATGAATAAGAGGGCCGCCGCACCGATCGAGCCCATGACGATTGCCTTCTTCCAGCTATCCATGTCGTCCCCCAGGAATTCTGCTCTTGTGGCGATTGTATCTCAGGAATACCCGTGCAGAGTCAGGGGGGCAACCCCAGGCGTTAAGGCGCGGATAAATTTTGAATGTAACGGCGCAACTCAAATCGCGCGCTTCCCGAAGTGCAGTCGGATTGCGCGTTTCGGGGCAGAGCCGACGCCTTCCATGTATACTGCCTCGTTTGCTGGAGGCTCTCATGCCGACTCGCATCCGAAGCATTGCGGTCGCTGTCGCGATCAGTTTTCTGACTGCATTCTCGGCTCAAACAATGTTGGCCCAAAAACCTCGCGCCCGCGACCTGGGCGTTCCCTTCGACGGAACTCCGGGCCGTTATAACGCGATTACTGACGTGCAGGGTGTGGAGGTCGGCAACACTACGCTGATCTCGGGCGAAGGCAAGCTTGAAGTCGGCAAAGGCCCAGTGCGCACCGGGGTCACGGCGATTCATCCGCGCGGCAAGAATTCTAACGACGCGGTTTTTGCCGCGTGGTTTACGCTGAACGGCAACGGCGAGATGACCGGCACCACCTGGGTCGACGACTCAGGATTTCTCAACGGCCCCGTCATGATCACGAATACACACAGCGTTGGCGTGGTTCGCGACGCCGTCATCGCGTGGAAAGTGAAACACGGCACGCCCGACATGGAAGGCTACTGGTGGTCGCTGCCCGTGGTCGCTGAAACCTGGGACGGATATCTCAACGACATCAACGGATTTCACGTGAAGCCGGAAGACGCGTGGCACGCGCTAGACACGGCGCACTCGGGACCGGTTGAGGAGGGCAATGTCGGGGGCGGCACGGGCATGATCTGCAACGAATTCAAAGGCGGCATTGGGACTTCGTCGCGGGTGCTCGATGCCAAAGCCGGAGGATATACGGTTGGCGTGCTGGTGCAGTGCAATTATGGATCGCGCGAGCAACTGCGCATCGCCGGCGTCAACGTAGGCCGGGAGATTCCCGAGCACACGGTGTGGGACAGCGACGTGGGATCGATCATTGTGGTGGTTGCGACGGACGCGCCGCTCATTCCGACGCAGTTAAAACGCGTCGCCAGGAAAGTTTCGCTGGGACTGGGGCGCGACGGCAGCTACTCGGGCGACGGCTCAGGGGACATATTTATCGCTTTCTCTACCGCCAATCCTGGCGCGGTCGGCACGAAGAGAGTGCATCAGCTCAACATGCTGCCTAACGATTCGCTGGACCCGATTTTCCTGGCGACCGTACAAGCGACGGAAGAAGCCGTGGTCAACGCGATGGTTGCAGCCGAAACCATGACCGGCATCAATAACCACAAGGTCATTGCGCTGCCGCACGACCGGTTGCGGGAGGTTTTGAAGAAGTACAACCGGCTGGTGAAATAGGAGCCCGGACCTGCGCTTTCACGCCGCCTCACTCTGCCCCATATGTGCCAGTTCCGCGGCGGTAGTCGCGCGGCTCGATTCCGAAACGCTTCAGCATCGATTGCAGCGTGGTGCGCTTGATCCCTAACCGGTTGGCGGCCCCATCAACTCCAGACAAGACGCCGTTGGTCTCGCGCAAAATGCGGATGATGTGATCCCGCTCCATCTCGGTCAGATTATCGTCGTCGACGATCTCCTGCGGGATGCCTAAATCTTCCGGCGGTGCGGCCAGTACTCGGCCTTTGCTGAGGATCACCATGCGTTCGACCATATTTTCCAGTTCACGAATATTGCCCGGCCAGTTCCAGCTCTGCAGAACCTGGAGCGTTTCGTTGGGAACGACGTCGATGTGCTTGCCCATTCGGGCGGAGTGCTTGCGCACAAAGTGCTGGACCAGCACGGGAATGTCGCTGCGCCGCTCGCGCAGCGATGGCAACTGCAGAGGAAACACATTCAGCCGGTAAAACAAATCTTCGCGAAAATTCCGCTCCGCCACTTCTCTGGCCAGATCGCGGTTGGTCGCCGAAATAATCCGCACATCTACCCGCAGCGTCTGCACGCCACCCAGCCGTTCAAACTCGCGGTCCTGCAGCAGCCGCAGCAGCTTGGGCTGCAACTCCAGCGGCAACTCGCCGATCTCATCGAGAAAAAGAGTTCCCTTGTCGGCCAGCTCCACCCTGCCAACTTTCTGGCTGACTGCACCGGTAAACGCCCCACGCTCATGTCCAAACAGTTCGCTCTCCAGCAAGCCCGAGGGCACGGCGGCGCAATTGAGCTTGATGAAACTCCTTTCGTGCCGCGAACTGAGGGCGTGCACGGCCCGCGCCACTAACTCCTTGCCTGTTCCCGACTCTCCGAGCAACAATACGGTCGAATCGATCGGCGCCACCACCCGCGCCTTTTTCAGCACCTCGCGCAGGGCCGGACTCTGGCCGATGATTTCCTCGAACCCCAGTTCCGCCTCGATCTCGCTTTCCAGATACGATTTTTCCTGCACCAGCCGTTCCTTGGCGTCACGCAGGGTGTCGGCCAGTTCGCGCAGCCGCGCGATGTCCATCGAGGCTCCGGTAATCCCGACGATTTTCTTCTCTACGTCGAACAACGGCTCAATCGTGATATCGAATGAGTGCACGCCGCCTTTGTAAGAAATATCCACTTCCTCCCTCACGCCCAGCCCGGTTTCCAACACGCGCTTCTTCAGCTCTTTCAAATGCCGCGCCTGGTCCTTTCCCACGATCTCGTCGTCCGTTTTGCCGATTACCTCATCGGGCGCAAGGGATGCGAAATTGTAGATCCAGGTGTAGCGCAGGTCGCGATCCTGACTGAACACGACGATCGGCGAATTCTTCAGCGCCACGCGGAAGCGCTCCTCACTGTCGCGCATGGCCTGCTCGGCGCGCTTGCGCGCCGTGATGTCAATGACCGTCGCCTGAATCAAGGTGCGGTTCTGGCCGTCGGGTAGCAGCACGTCATTCACCAGAAGCCAGAATGGAGTTCCATCGGTTCGCCGGAGATGCAACTCGCGGCCAGTAATTGCTCCACCACTTTTCAGCTCTTCCAATAGCGCTTCGCGATCGATGGGGTCGAAATAATGCTCTCCTACGGTGGTGCCCCGGCATTCGTTCGCATTGGCGTATCCGAACATGTGGGCCCAGGCGTCGTTGCAATCGATCAATTTTCCGTCGAGAGTAATGATTCCTACTCCGGCAACAGTTTTTTCAAAAAGAATCCGGTAGCGCTGTTCGGAATCACCTAGAGCCAATTCCGCGCGCCGCCGGTCGGTGACGTCGTGGGCCATGCCGCGCACGACCGGCGTCTGCACTCCCTCGGTGCGCAGCGTGTTGCAGTATTCCCACGTCCTGACTTCTCCGGTCTTTGTTAGTACGCACAACAAGCCTCTTTCGGGTGCACCTGTGGTCTTCAGTCTTTCTAAGTACGCGTCGAATAACTCACGCCCCTCGGGGATGATCAAATCCCGCATCGGAATCTTCAGCATTTCTTCGACTTCGTATCCTAAGATTCGCGCTGGCGCGGGATTTACCGACAGTAATCTGCCCTGCAGGTCGTGGGTACACACCAGATCCTCGCTGTGATCGACCAGATCGCGATAGCGGTCCTCACTGGCCCGCAGCGCGTTTTCCGCCAGTTTGCGGTCGGTGATATCGCGCGAGACCGCAACCACATAAGTCCGGTCCAACTGCACCATTCTCAAACTTGTCTCCACGGGAAATGTGGTCCCGTCCTTTCGCAGATGAAGCCCTTGCTGAACCAGAAATCCCTGAGTGCGGAGCTTCTCCTGAACCTTTAGCCGTCTGGGCTCGTCGAGGCCGGGATTGATGTCGAAAACAGTCATCGACAACAGTTCTTCCCGCGTGTAGCCCAGGTCTTTACACGCCCGGTCGTTCACATCAAGAAACCGCACCGTTTCAGGATCCACGACCTCGACCGCGTCATTGGATTGATCGATTAGCGTCCGGAAGAGCCGCAGAGAGTGTTCCGCACGTTTTCTTTCTGTCAGGTCCTGCAAAATGCAGGCTACCCGCTCCACCCGGGTTGGGCCCTCGATTGGAAAATAGGAAATGAAAAGGTCGCGCTCGCCGAGCACGGGATACCGATACCGCATCTCGTACTGCACCACTTTGCCCTGAAAGCATTCGTCGAGCTTATTTTTCACCAGCTCCAGAGATTCCGGATTGACCACGTACCAGATGTTGCGTCCAACCACGTCTTCTTTCTTCGCTTGACGATGGTTCAGAAACGCCTGATTGGCGATGACGTAACGATAGTCGCGATCCACGACCGCGATCATTTCGTCGAGACTCTCGACTACCTTTTCGAATTCTGCATTGCGCTCACGCGTCAGCTTCGCGTCTGTAATGTCCTGCACCGTTCCTACCGCTTTCGTCGGACGCCCAGAGGGATCGCATTCCACGCTGGCTTGAATTCTTACCCACCTGGTGTGCCCCTTAAGCAGAACACGGTTCTCCTCGTCATATCTTCGGCTCTCCACCACGGCCTTCCACGCCGCATCCACGCGCGCACGGTCCTCGGGATGAACGATCTCACGCGCCTGATGCGGAGAGAGCTGCGCTTGCAGGGGCAGGCCCAGAATGCGGTAGGCTTCGTCCGAAAGCCGCAGCGTGCCCTGGTCGATATCAAGATGCCAGCTGCCGATGTGCGCGACGACCTGCGCCCGGTTCAGTTCAGCTTCGCTTACACGCAATGCATGCGTGGCTTGATTGCGGCTAGCCGTCAGAACCGTCAGAAAGACGCCGATGATTGCAAACAGCGCGGGGGCGGCCACATTTTCGGGAGTGCGAAGTGCAAAGGAATTGCTGGGTTCCAGGAAGAGGAATCCGCCGACCGTGGCCGACAGCGCGGTTGCGGCGATGCCGGGGAAGAATCCGGCCCACATTGCGACCAGCACTACCGCCGGATAGTACAAAATGAATGCGGGATGGTAGGCATAGGGACCCTGCAACCGATGCAGGCCGAACTCGAGGAGAGTAGCCGCCGCCACGGTCAACACTGCCACGCCGTAGCGCGCCGGCCAGGTGCGCAACCGATAAGAGTCGCTGGTCCCCACACGTTCCCACCGATCGGCAACACTCATAGCCAACCTCTACTTCATGGGATTTATGGGGTCAGACCCTTCCCCCCTCCAGTCAGAATCCGTCGATCAACTCGCGAGCAATTGCGCAGCAACCGCGCTCGCGCCCGTCAACTGGTCTCTGCTACTGCAACCGAAGGACGCCCCGGCCTTACAAGCCCAGCATTATGTCACGTTGCGGCAGGTCTGCAAGCACAATCGTTGACGGCGGATGTCAGGAATGGGAAATTATGGTGTCGCGGCATGCGCTTGCGCCTGCCAAGTTGCGGGAGCAGCCGGTTCCGGTAGAGCGTCAAGATTGAGGACTGTCTTGCCGTGCATCGCTTCCGTGCATTGCCTGCCGTGCATTGCGTTCCCCTCCCGCGGGGAGCATAATCAGATGGATTCCTGACCGCCGGAGCTGCGCGTTCGTGTGAACCTGCCCAATTCCATCACGCTCATCCGCATCTTCAGCATTCCTTTGCTGATCTGGATTCTGTCGAGCTCGCACTTCAGCAGCGCGAATGGCGAGAAGGAGTTGCTAGCTTCTGCGCTGTTCGTTGCAGCCTCGATGACCGATGGCATTGATGGCTATCTCGCGCGCAAGCGTGGGCAGATCACGACTATGGGGATTCTGCTCGATCCGCTGGCCGACAAGCTTCTGATCGCGGCGGCATTCGTGGTGCTGGTGCAGCTCAATCCCAGCCTGGTGCCCGCATGGGTTGCGATCGTGGTAATTGGCCGCGAGTTTATGGTGAGCGGCCTGCGATCGATTGCCGCCTCCGAGGGCTTTACCATCGAGGCCAGTAACCTTGGCAAGTTCAAGATGGTGGTGCAGATCGTCAGCGTGGTGGCCGTGATCCTGGACCATCGCTGGAAAGAGTGGCCGGTCTACGGTTCTTATTTTCTTCCTATCCACTGGATCGCGCTGACCGCGATCTGGTTTATGGTGTGCGTTTCGCTGGCGTCGGCAGTCGACTATTTTGTGGCTTTCTGGTCGAAGATTGACCGGCGCGTGGTGAAACGCCGCCGCCGGCGCGCTTTCATCCTGAGCCGCCGCAAGCCCGTGCCCGCACCTCCACAGGCGGACCGCGATGTCGCTGCCTCAACCTAGTTTCGTGCCTGTGAAATCCGGCGGGGCTTCCGCCGGCGAATCTTCCTCTGCTGGACTCGGCGCGGGTGAATTCTCTGCGGAGGAACGCACTCTTCTGTTGAGATTGGCGCACGATTCCATTGTGTCAGCTCTGGAGAAACGCGAAATCCCGCTTGAACCGCCAAGTCTTCAGGCTCATCTGGCGCAGCCCCGCGGCGCGTTCACCTCGCTGTATTTGCGCGGCGAATTACGGGGATGCGTGGGCTTTGTGTTTCCCGTCAGCCCGGTTTATCGTGCGGTGGCGGAAACCGCGCGGGCGGCGGCCTTCGAAGATACGCGCTTCCATCCCGTGACCCTGGCGGAAGCGCCGGTTCTGCAAATCGAGCTCAGCATTTTGTCGCCCCCGCAAGAAATTCCGGCCGAGGCTGTCGAAGTCGGGCGCCACGGATTGCTGATCAGCCTGGCTGGACGTCGTGGACTGCTCCTGCCGCAAGTGCCGGTCGAGCACGACTGGGATCGCGTGACATTTCTCGAACAGACTTGCCGCAAGGCGGGGCTGCCGCTGGATGCGTGGCAAAAGGGCGCGAAGATTGAGGCGTTCACGGCGGAAGTGTTCGGAGAGAAGGCAGAAACATCCGCCCATACGCCGCAAGAAACGGAAAGAGACTAAAGAGACGGCAGAAAAAGGTCCAACCTGATCACTCGCTGGTAGTGGAGAAAATCACGATCAGTCGTGAATATCCGCCAGCCGTAGCGAATTGCAGCGGAGCACATCAGCATATCGGTGGGTGAGGTCGCGATCCCGGCGGCTCTACATTCGTTGCTGATTCGAGCGGCTTCTTCGTAGTCGGCCGAATCGACCTCCACATTGGGAAAGTCTCGCAGGTGGTCGCGAATGCGCCGAAATTGAGAGCTTAAGCGAATGCCCGAAAGCACTTCCTGACGTATAGAGCCAAGCAACTGCACCTGATTCTGACGTACCAAGTCATAGAGAACCTGGGTCAGACTTCTTTCTGCAGCAGAAAGATCCACAGTTCGGCGTCGGAGAGCCAGCGACCATACCGGCGTATCCACCAGGACCATCACACGCGCTTTCTGCGCCGTTCCGCCTTGTAATCATAGCTCGGGTCGAAATCGACTGTCCCGAAGTCGGAAAGTATCCGATGCTGCCGATGATGTCGGATATATTCCTGCAGCGCGGTGGTCACGGCTTCTTTCTTGGTCTTGTGGCCGCCGGTCTTGCGCGCTTCCTCGATCAGCTTGTCGTCAATCGCCAGGTTCGTCGGCATGTGTAGATTGTTACACATCACAATGTGTGACGCAATATAACCTACATGACAAAACAAAACCGGGAACGGTTGCCCGTCCCCGGTTTCTGACTGCGCCACTTACTGCAACTTGTACTAATTCACCTGATCCAGTTCCACAGTGTCGCCAGCGTGCACATCTTCCATGGAGAAGACCACCATACCGGTCGCGGTGGTGTTGGTCACGCTGAGAATGAGGATCTCGCCAACAGCGCGCCGCGGCAGGTCGCGTACGTGAATCACGGGACCGTTGCCTTTGGTCAACAGGTTGGGATCGACCGAGGGCGTCTTGAGTTGCGTATCCTCGGCCAGGGCGGCCTTGAATGAGAGGGAATCGACCGGATCCTCCAGATCGGCTTCGTAGCTTCGCACCGCGCGGAAGAAGTCGCCGACCTTTACGCCCTGGGCGGACCCGACATTCAGGTACACCTTCTGGCCGGTACCGAGCTGGGAATCAAAATCCTTGCCCATGACGATGCGGCCGGTCAGCCGGCTACTGGCCGGCAGGAAACGGTCGAAGTGAATGGGAGCATGGAAATTGACAATCTGCTTTTCCGCGAAGGGAATCGCGGTGTCGCCGGGATTGATGCCGTCGCAGGAGTATTCGATCTGCGCGATGGCTGCTTTGCTACGGGTATCGATGACCCGGATACGGCCGACTTCTTCATACGGTTGGCCGGTTTCTTTCAGCAGTTTCTTTTCGCCGGGATACATCTCGTATTCGTCGATGTCTTTGAGGGCGCGTACGATCTCATATTCCGCGCCCGCGCTGTAGCCATTTCCCTGCAGATAGATCATGTCGCCGCGGGTAAACTTGGTGGTGCTTGGGGTCTCCAGTCCACCCATCACGTAATTGGCATCGGGCAGCATCTGCTTGCTGATGAAGCCGGCACAATACATATCGGCGTAGGTGGGAGTCTGCACGCGCTCGGTGGGAAAGCTGACGCTGGTCGGCAGAGTTCCCTGCGGAGCATCGGTCGCGCTGCCATCGGAGCCGGACTGAGCCCACGCGGCGGTCGCAATCAACAACACTAACAATCCTGTTTTCTTCATGTTACCTCCGGGACGGGAACGCACGCGACTCCCATCCCACCTCCTGAAACGTTAAATGCCAGAAAAGACAAGGCTTCAAGCCGGAAGGTAACAAGCCGGTAAGGGAGGGTCAAGGTTACGAGGGTGTTGGGCACCTCGGGCAAAGTTTTTTCAGCGGAAGCATTAATCCGTTGTTGCATAAAGAATTACGCCCCTGTAATAATTCGCCGTTCCTTGCCTTAGGAGATGTAGTGTCTGAATTGATCGCGCTGAATTGATAACGATGAACTCCGCTCCCGGTTACATGCCGCGCCTGCTGCCCTTGCGCCTGCCCAGGGTTTGCGTAGCAGTTATCGGTGCCGATCCTAACGAATTGACCGAAAGGGCTGAGGCCCTGGTTCGGGATAACTCCTTTCTGGAGTTCAGGTTAGATTATCTGTCAAAGCCTGGTCTGGCGATTCCCCGGGTGAAGCGCTTCACTGAATCGCATCCTGGAACGGTGGTCATTGCCACCTGCCGGCGAGTAGCCAGTGGGGGCAAATTTCGGGGATCGATCGCCTCGCAGCTCGACATTCTGGGCAAAGCAGCCGCCTCTGGCTGCCAGCTGGTTGACATCGAACTGCAGACGGCGAGCAAGTGCAAGCCGGCACAGATCCAGAAATTGCGCGGCCGCGCGGGACTGATTCTCTCCTTCCACGATTTCCGGGGTACGAAGAAACTGGACGAGACACTGGAAAAAATGCGCGCTTTCCCGGCGGACTATTACAAGCTGGTCAGCACGGCGACGACTCTCGCAGACAACGTGGCCATGATTCAGTTTCTGGCCCGCGAGGGCGACCGGCATTCGCTGGTCAGCATGTGCATGGGAGAGCAAGGCATCATCAGCCGCGTGCTGGGATTGCGCGCGGGCAGCGCCTTCACCTTCGCCTCGGCCGGCATTGGCCAGGAAACGGCTCCGGGACAAATCAGCGCGCAGGAATTGCGCAATGTCTATCGCATCGAGCAGGTGGACGCGGCCACGCGCGTATACGGGGTGGTGGGCGATCCCATTGCTCATTCGTTGTCTCCGGCGATCATGAACGCGGCCTTCCGGCGGGAAAACGTCAACGCGGTGTATCTCGCGCTGCACGCCAAGACGCTGAAAGATTTGCTGACTTGCGTGCGCGAAGTTCCGATTCACGGCATGAGCGTGACCATGCCGTACAAGCAAGCGATCCTGCCGCACCTAGACAACACCGACTCGCATACCACCAAGATTGGAGCCTGCAACACGGTGGTGCGGGCGCAGGATGGAAAACTTTACGGTTTCAACACCGATGCGTCAGGGGTGGTGAGACCGCTGGAGCGCCGGCTGAACACGCTGGAGAACGCCCGCATTCTTGTGCTTGGCGCCGGAGGGGCGGCCCGGGCGGCCGTGTTCGGACTAAAGGAACGCGGGTCGGAAGTTTACATCCTGAATCGCAGCCAGGCCCCGGCCAAAAAGCTGGCCCATCAGGCGCGGGCCAGAATGGTCAAGCGGTCCGATCTGAAGAAGCTGTCGTTCGATGTGATCATCAATGCCACCCCGGTAGGGATGGGAAATACGCGGGAAACGCCGCTGCAGGAGAAAGAGATCAACGCCCGCTATGTCTTTGATATGGTGTATGATCCGGTCGAAACCCGGCTGTTGAAGATAGCTAAAGAGCGGGGCGCGCAGATCATCCCGGGAATCGAGATGTTTGTCCACCAGGCGGCCCGGCAGTTCGAAATCTGGACCGGGAAGCCCGCGCCTTGGGACGAGATGCTGCGAGTGGTTCTTTTGGCCATGCAGGAGCGGGGCAACCGGGCAAACAGCAGCGCCAGTGGGAAATGAAAGCTACCGATGCCTTCCGAAAAGAAAAAGTTGCTTTTTTCACAGTGCCCAAAGTAATATGCAACTAGGGAAGCGCGACTGTAATGGTTTCCCTGTTCGTTTGACCCTGTACCGCCCGGTTTCCAACTTCCATAACTCGCTGCAACAAGCTTTGGCGAAAAACTCGACGAGAGGTGGCCCGGTCCGCCTCCATCCCGGTTCGGAGAGTTCAACATGGCGTGGTACGCGTACTGTCTTACCGAGCATCAAACCCTTCCAAATGGAACCCGCACTCGCCGCCCCTTCCTGTTAGAGGGCGTTCAAGGCGTGAATGGCGCTGCGGTTTTGAGCTATCCCAGCGGCGAATTTGCCGTGGTGGTTAGCGAGTACGACCACACAGCCGGAGAACTGGACCAAAAGGCCGCCATCGAGCACGCACGAGTGGTGAGCGGCTGCTTCCGGAATTCCACCGTGCTGCCCTTTAAATTTGGGACGATTTTCGATAGCGATGACGCGCTGCGCCAGGCAGTTCGGGTCAACCGGCGTGCCTTTGGCCTGAGCGTGGCCAAACTCCGCGGTAAGTCCGAGATGCACATCAAACTGATCGTGCGCGACGGCTCGCTGCGCGAGGCCATGATCGACGTCGTGTTGCCCGACACCGTGGGCGGCGATTACCTGTCGAAGCTGAAGGTAAAGGCATCCCGCGAACGCGAGCGCCAGACTAAGGCACGGGCGCTTTCGGTCCAGGTGCACAAACTGTTTAGCCCGCTTGAGGAAGAAGTGAGCTGCAAGAAGGTCGCTCCCGAGGGCATGTTGATTGACATCGCCCACCTGATCGACTCCAAGAGCGTGGAAAAATATCAGAACCGCTACTCGACCGCTGCCAAGCAGCTGAAGAACTGCGAAGTGGCGATCAGCGGGCCGTGGCCGCCTTATCACTTCCTGCCTGGGAAGCTGCGGACTGTAGCCGGGAACAGCTAGCCCGGGTGCTTTATTTCTATTTCTTGTACAGGAGTGCGCCGGCCTCGGCGCATTCCGCTGGTATGGGAGTGCAGTGAATGTGCATTGTTCTGCACTCGGTGGCATTGTCCTCTTAGTCGGCGGCCTTGATCCGCCCCTTCAAATCCACGCTAAGTCATTATGTTTCTTTCAGTTTGGTGATTTTGTCAACGTAATCGGCCGAGTCGGCGGTTTTGGCGCGGGAAGTGCTTCTATCGTGTGTAACTAAGAGGCCGCAAACTCTAGTATGACTCTCTTCAAATTTCCGCGTCACTACCCAAACCGTTTCGCTTTGCGGAGCGGTATCTTGCATCGCCTTTCCTGACATCACCTTCCATTTCCGCCTCTTGAACTTGGCCCCAGCGATGGGGCCATTTTTCTTGGTCCGAAGATATTCTCCCCTGCGATGGCTTCTGATCGTTTCCTTCGTGGACCATTCCAGTCTTCTGCGACCGCGATCTTGGCCCTTTGAGGCATAGTTGTATCGCTCACGCGCCGGCGTCAGCTACACTGACAATCCGACCATGATGACAACATTTTCCCGATTCCAGCTTTTGCTGAGTTTGGGCTTTATTGCAATGCTGGCCGTAGCCGACGCCCAGAACCAGCAGGCCACGCCTCCGCCCAATCCGCCGTTTGCCTTTGTGCCACGCGAGTCCGAGGCGCAGAAGGAGAACTTTCCCCCACAGCTGGTCAACGAACTGGCGGCGATCAAGGCGGCGGCGCTTACCGATGACTACGCCTACCACCAGCTCGCGCATTTGACGGAAAACATTGGACCTCGCCCCAGCGGCTCGGCGCAGGCGAATGCGGCTTCCGAGTATGTAGGCGCGGAGCTGCGCAAACTTGGCCTCGAGGTTCATCTTGAGCCGGTGAAAGTTCCGCACTGGGTGCGTGGCGCCGAGACGGCTCAGCTGGTCGAATACGCGGGCCAGGTTCCCGACACGACGCAGAAAATTGTGCTGTGCGCGCTCGGCGGAAGCACGTCGACCGGGGCGGATGGCCTTACGGCTGACGTTGTGGTGGTAAATAGTTTCGACGAACTTGCCGCGCTGGGACGGGACAAAGTCGCGGGCAAGATCGTGCTCTTCAACGAACTCTTCGACAAAGAGAAATCCGCCGGTGGCATGGCCTTTCTGGCCTATGAAGAAGCGGTGCCGTACCGTGGCGCCGGACCTCGCGCTGCGGCCGAGTTGGGTGCGGCGGCGGCGCTGGTGCGCTCAGTCGGCGATGCCGATTACCGTTTACCTCATACCGGCTACAGTTTTCCGGCGGGCATTCCTGCGGGCGCGGTCACTGCCGAGGACGCCGACTTGATCGCGCATCTGTATGCGCAGGGCAAAGTACGCATGCACCTCACGCTCACTCCGCAGAAACTGCCCGACACGACCGGATACAACGTGATCGCCGATCTGAAAGGCAGCGAACATCCCGAACAGATCGTGGTGGTGTCGGGACATCTGGATTCATGGGACCTGGGAACGGGTGCGATTGATGACGGCGCTGGCGTGGTAATGGCGATGGAAGCAGCCGAGATTCTGCAGCAGCTGCACCTACGCCCGAAACGCACGTTGCGGGTGATTGCCTGGATGGACGAGGAAACCGGGAGTTCGGGCGGCCGGGCTTATACCAACGAGAACGCTTCCGATTTCGCCAATCACATTGCCGCGATTGAAAGCGATTCCGGTGCGGCGCATCCGCTGGGTTTTGAGGGCAGGATGAGCGCTCCGGCCGCCAGCTTGTTGCGGCCTGCGCTGAATGTTCTGCAGAGCGTTGGCGCGAATGTGCTGCGGGAGACCACGTCTTCGCCGGGAGCGGATATTGAAGGGATGTCGGACGCGGGGGTGCCTGCGCTGGGCATTCTGCAGGATGGGCGTACGTACTTCCACTACCATCACACCGCCGCCGACACGCTGGACAAAGTGGTGCCAGAAGACTTGCGCGAGAATGCGGCTGCGATGGCCGTGATGGGATACGCGCTGGCCAGTATGAAAGATCCGCTGCCGCGGTAGGTGATCCGGTGGCCTGCAATGTGCCACGAGCGCCGGGCGTGAGACTGCGATTCGCTGTCGCAGTGCACGAGCTTAGCCAACGTTCGGGGCAAGCACCTTTGCGGCGACCAGGTTCGCGTCAACCACCTTTACGGCGGTTGACGCATCTTAATTTTCGCGCTTATGATCTTCGTTTGGCCTTTTGAGTTTGGCCTTCCGGGTTTGGCCTTCCGACCAAGGACGCCTCTGCAAGGAGGCGTCCTAAGACTTTGATAGGCGGTTTTGAAAGAGCCCAGGTTGAAGTGACCTATGGAAAAGAAGAAGCTGGATACATTCAAGAAACGTTTGGAAACGCGGCAGCAGGAACTGCGCCGCACCGTGAATCGCACGCAGGCCGACGGCCGATCGGCCGATGAAGATACGGCGCAGGATATCGCCGATCGCGCCGCCAGTTCCTACACCAAGGAATTTCTGTTCAGCCAGAGCAACAACGAACGGCAGCTGTTACAGATGGTGGAGCGGGCACTGGCCCGCATTCGCGAAGGCAGCTTCGGCGAGTGCATCCACTGCGGCAAAGAAATCAATGCGAAGCGCCTGGAGGCCGTGCCGTGGACGCGGCACTGCATCGAGTGCCAGGAGAAGCTGGAGCAGGGATTGCTCGAAGAAGCGCCGCGATAGAGACGGGTTCGATGTGAAAACGCCGCCGGTAAATCGGCGGCGTTCGTGTTTTTGTGCCTTGAACCGGTAGCCTTCGCAAGCGCTAGATGTTTTCGGCTTGCCATCCTGAGCAGCGTCTTTTGCCGTCAAGGCTCTATGCAATTTGCAGCCACAGGCAATTGCATAGGTTCTTCGCTTCGCTCAAAATGACTCGCCTACCTTTGATGACAAGGTTTGGATCACGAGTTTTGCGGTTCCACATAGCACCGATGCCCCAGCCTCGGCTCACTTCTGCTTCTCCGCCGCTTCCGCTCCCGGCATTGTGTTCTTCAGCGGGGCCTTCTCCTGCTCCTCCAGTTCCGGATGCGGCAAGGGCTTGCGTGGCAGCATCTGGTCGCGCATGGCCGTGTTGTAGACGAAGATCGCTTCCACGACTGCGGCTTGCGCCAGATCGTCCGGCTGCAGGCGCTCGTAGGTATCCATGTTGGAATGGTGCGTGCGCGAGCCGTAGTCAAGCGCATCCTGAATGAACTGGAAGCCCGGAATTCCGACTGAGTCGAACGCCTCGTGATCGGTGCCGCCGGTATTGCGCAGGGTGATCGTGCTCACTCCCAGGTCGGCCAGCGGCTGCATCCACTGCTCGAAGATCGGGCCCACCGCGGCGTTCTCCTGCAAATAGATGCCGCGAATTTTTCCCGTGCCGTTGTCGAGGTTGAAGTATCCGGAGATCTTTTCCTGCTCAGGCTTCAGCTCGACCGGGCCGCCGGGCTTGCGCAGAAATTCGGGCAGCGCGAGCTGATCGGGCGCGGTTGAAAGCGGCACGTAGCCGAAGTGCTGTTTCACATATCCGTACGATCCGTACTCGCCTTCTTCTTCGCCCGTCCACAGGCCTACGCGGATGGTGCGCCGCGGCTGAACGTGCAGGGCGTTGAGGATGCGCATGACTTCCATGGCGACGACTGTGCCTGCGCCATTGTCGGTGGCGCCGGTTGCGGAGGCCCAGGAATCCAGATGGCCGCCGACCATCACGAGTTCCTCTTTCAGCTTGGGGTCGGTGCCGGGAATTTCCGCGATGGTGTCAAAGCCGTGCTGGTGATCGCCGGTGAATTCCGTGTCCACATTCATCTCGACTGTGACCGGAACTTTCGCCTTGAGCAGGCGGTAGACTCGGCCGTAGTTTTCGATCGCCATGACCACGATCGGAAGCGGCTCGGCGTGTTCGCGTCTGTAAGCGAACCACCCCAACCCGGCGCTGCCATCGTCGAAGATGGTTCCTCCGGAACCGCCGTTGTCGCGACCATCGCGGCTCGGCACCACGATGGCCGCGGCATGCTCTTCGCCGAAGAACTTTCCCGCCTCTTCGCGAAAAGCCAGGCTCTTGATGAATTCCTGAAATCGATTCTGCTGCTCGCCGACGTGCACCGGATATTCGACGGTAGATTTGAGATTGGCATCGTCGCGGCGCTCCCACAGCGGCTTGTCGACCGGCTTCACGTCGCGCATGGGACCGAAGAAGACAATCTTGCCGGCGAGCTGGCCTTTGTATTTGTCGAGATCCTTCTCGTCTTTGGCATCGACCCAGATGGCGCTGCCGCTGACCGGGCCATCACTCGACGGCGACCAGGGCAACGCCTGGGCGATAAATACGGCCGTGTCGGGCGACGACATGCGCACCCAAGTATTCAGCTGCCGCCATCCCATGCCGAATTCGCCCCAATCTTCAAGGTGTGCGTTCACACAGCCCATGGCGGCAAGCTGATCGCGTGTCCAGTCATTGGCGCGCTTCAGATTAGGAGAGCCAGTGAGCCGGGGGCCAATTCCATCCATGAGGCCGGAGGCGTATTCCATGATGTGCGAATGCGAGAGACCCTCTTCGCGAATGCGCTGGTACATGGTCAAGTCGAGGTTCTCAGTCGCGGGTTGGGGCAGTTCGTAGGAAGGCTTGCTGGTTTCCGCGGGCTTGGTCTCTTTGGATTTCTTATCGGCGGCGAAGGAGAAACTGACACACAAAAAAACGGCAAGGATCGAGGTGAAGAACTTGTGTGATCGCATTGATGGGCCTCTCTGGAAGCGGAAAGCAGAGTAGCAGAATGGGCGCGCCATGCGAAAGAAGGAAAAACGAAAGCGGAGGCAGCGGCCAAAATTCCCGCAGAGGAGCTAGAGCATCGAAACCTAGCGCGGCCGTTTCGGGTCGAGAGTTGCTTCGTTCAGCCCTCGGCGGAGTCGGGCCACCAGCTTTTGACCTGCCCTTTTGGCCCTGCTAAACTGTTGGTTTGCCATATTAATTCAGCCAGCCATTATCACCACTAGAAGGGAAGTCTGTGCGCGCAGAGACCCGCCGTCAACTGAAGCAGGATGCATTCAGCCGTGTAACCATCGAGGCCGCCGAGAAAACGGCTCACTGGACGGTGGAACATCGCACAACCCTGATTATCTCCACAGCCGTTGTCGCACTCGTGCTCGCGGCGGGGATTGGCGGTTGGTACTACCTGAACGCGCAGGATCAAAAAGCCAGCCTGGAACTGTCGCAAGCCGTGCGCACCATGGACACTCCGATTCGCCCGGCAGGCACACCCGAGCAACCGGACTTTCCCAGCTTCACCTCCGCCAAAGAGCGCACCCAGGCAGCCCAAAAGCAGCTGCAGGCGATTGTGGACAAGTATCCGCACACCCACACGGCCGACATGGCACATTATTTTTTGGGAGTGACCGACGCCGATTTATCGGACAACAATGCGGCCGAGCGCAATTTCAAAGATGTGGCATCGTCTGGAAATAAAGATGTTGCGGCGGTCGCGAAATTCGCCTTGGCATCGCTGTACGGCCAGACCAACCGGGTGAAAGAAGCGATTCCGATTTATCAGGAATTGATCAACAAACCCACGACTTCGGTGAGTAAGGTAACAGCACAGTTGCAATTGGCCGATCTTTATCAGAACTCCAACCAGCCGCTCGACGCCAAGCGCATCCTCGAGCAGGTCAAGAAAGAAAATCCCGGTAACGAAGCCGGACAGTTGGCCACACAGAAGCTTGCGGAACTGAAATAGCCGAAGCAAGACCTCCGCAGGCAGCCATTTCCATTTTTCTCTCGCTTGAGTACCATGTTGTCCAGTTTCCAAATTCACATCTGGACCGACATGGCCGACATCACACTCCGCGTTAACGGCAGTGAAAAGAACGTCAGCGTCCCGCCGGAGACGCCCCTGCTCTGGGTTCTGCGCGATACGCTCGAACTCACGGGAACGAAATTCGGTTGCGGGGCCGGCTTGTGCGGAGCTTGCACTGTGCACGTCGAAGGCAGCGCGATTCGTTCCTGTTCGACTCGGGTGTCACAGGTTGCGGGTAAGAACATCACGACCATCGAAGGCCTCGGCGCGAACGGCCTGCATGTGCTGCAGCAGGCTTGGATCGCCGAAGAAGTCCCGCAGTGCGGGTACTGCCAGACTGGACAAATCATGGCCGCCGCAGCCTTGCTTGCGAAGACGCCCAATCCTACCGACGACCAGATCACGCAGGCGATGAACGGCAATCTGTGCCGCTGCGGAACGTACGAACGGATTCGCAAAGCGATTCACCGCGCCGCCGGCGATGGAGGCGCGCGATGAGCCCGCTCTCCCGCCGCGAATTTGTTGCCGCCGGAGTCGCCGCCGGCGCGGGGCTCGTCATCGGGTTTTATCTGCCGCACAAAGGTTCGAGTGCGGAAGTTTTCTCGCCCAATGCCTACCTGCGCATCACGCCGGATAACAAAGTCACCATCGTGTGCGCCCGTTCCGAGATGGGCCAGGGTGTACGCACAGCTCTGCCGATGATCCTCGCCGAAGAGCTTGAGGCCGACTGGAAGCAGATCGAAATCGAGCAGGCCGGAGCCAGCACGCTTTTTGGGGATCAGACTACCGGGGGAAGCGCCAGCGTTCGCACGACATGGGACCCTATGCGCAAGGCCGGAGCCGCCGCGCGCGAGATGCTGATTTCGGCCGCAGCGCTGACCTGGGGCGTTCCGCGGTCTTCATGCGCGGCAGAAGCCGGCCACATCAAGCACGCCGCTTCCAATCAGAGCTTCAGTTACGGCGAACTTGTCGGCAAGGCTGCGACGCTGCCCATTCCAACCGACGTGCCACTGAAGCAGAGCAAAGATTACAAGATTGTCGGCCAGCGCCTGCCGCGAGTCGACTCGCCATCGAAAGTGAAGGGCGAAGCAATCTTCGGCATTGATTTCCGGATGCCGGGCATGAACTTCGCTGTGCTCTCGCGCTGCCCGACCATCGGCGGAAAACTTGCAGCGTTCGACGACAAGGACTCGAAGAAGATTTCCGGAGTGAGCTATGTCGGGAAGATCAGCGACTCCGCAGTCGCAGTGGCCGCCGACAGCGTTTGGGGCGCGATGGAAGGCCGCCGCGTGCTGAACGTCAACTGGGACGCCGGGCCGAATAAAGAGCTAAACACTGCCGCCGTCATTGCATCGTTGAAGCAGGGAGCGTCGAAGAAAGGCGCAAGCCTCTACATGGCCGGCGATCCTGCCAAGAATTCTGGCCGCCGCGTCTCCGCCGAATACGAATTGCCCTTCATGGCGCACGCCCCGATGGAGCCGGGCAACTGCACGGCTTACTATCAGGGGACAAAGTGCGAACTGTGGGCGCCCACCCAGGTTCCGCAGGATTGCCGTGATTCAGTCGCACAAGCTGTTGGCCTCGATCCCGATCAGGTCAAGGTTAATGTCACGCTCATGGGCGGAGGTTTCGGCCGCCGCCTCGAACACGACTATGCCGTCGAAGCGGCGCTGGTTTCGAAGGCGATTAACGCTCCGGTGAAAGTGATCTGGACGCGGGAAGATGACATGCGCTTCTCGACCTATCGCCCGGCGAGTCTGCATCAGCTCAGCGCCACGGTGGACGGGTCGGGATTTCCCGCAGCGCTTACCCATCGCATCATCGCGCCCTCGATCAGCGGACAGAAAGGGCAGCCCGGTCCGAACGGTGTAGACCCCGATCTGCCCGACGAGGCGGGGCCGGTCTACGGCCTGCCGAATTACTCCATCGAATATGTACTGACCGAGACGCCGGTCCCGCTCGGTTGGATGCGCTCGGTCTACGCCCTGCAAGCGGCGTTCGCGCTGGAAAGTTTCATCGACGAACTCGCGGTTGCGGCGGGAAAAGATGCGCTGCAATATAGGCTTCATCTGCTGGCGAAAGATCAAGACTTAGCCTATTTCACGACTATATGGCACACCGCACGCATGCGTGGCGTGTTGCAACTGGCAGCCGAGAAAGCCGGATGGGATAAGCCGCTGCCCGCCGGCCGCTATCGCGGTATCGCCTGCTTTGGCTGCTTCGCCTCGTATATGGCCGAGGTGGTCGAGATCACGATGGCAAACGACGAGCCGCGCGTGCAGCGAGTGGTCGCCGCAGTCGATTGCGGGCAGGTCGTAAATCTCAGCATTCTCGAGCAGCAGATTCAGGGTGGAATCGTCTATGCACTCACCAACGCGCTGCGGGCGAAGATCACCATTGAGCAGGGCCGGGTGGTGCAGGGCAACTTCGACGACTACGTCCCCGTGCGCATGAGCGAATCACCGACCGTCGAGGTCTACGCCGTTCCAAGCCAGGAGGCGCCGACTGGGATCGGCGAGCCCTCGGTGCCGCCGCTGGCCCCGGCTCTGTGCAACGCGATTTACGCTGCGACGAAGAAGAGAATCCGCAAGCTGCCGATTCTCAGCTGACCAAGCAGGCACGGCTCAAGGAGTAGTCCATGATACGCAGATGGATCGCCGTTGTTTTATTTTTCGCGTCCCTGTCGTGCGCGCAAAGTTCACCTTCGTCATCCGTTCCTGCGTCGCGCCTGGCTCATCTTCGCCGCGGCATTAATCTCAGCGAATGGTTCGCGCAGGTCTGGGATCCCAAGGGATATACGAAAGAACACTTTCAGAGCTGGACCACCGCCTCCGATATCGCGCTGATCAAATCCATGGGCTTCGATCATGTGCGCCTGAGCGTGAATCCCCAGCCCATGATGGACGCCGCGCGCAGCCAGAACGGAACTGCGGAATATTTCGGTTATCTCGATGCCGCCGTGAAGATGATTCTCGATGCGGGGCTGGCGGTCGAGATTGACATGCATCCTGAGTCTGATTTCAAAGCGCGCCTCAAAGACGACGATTTCGTCGAGCGTTTCGCTGATTTCTGGCGGATGGTGGCGCAGCATTACTCTTCTACGTCTTGGGATTCAGACCGCGTCTTCTTTGAAGTTCTCAACGAACCGGAGATGCGCGACCCGTACCGCTGGTACGGAGTCGAGGCCAAGCTGGCTGCTGCCATCCGCCAGGGTGCGCCCACCAACACCATCATCGCCGCCGGCGCCAGGTGGGATGACGATGACGACATGATCTTCCTCGAACCGCTGCGCGATCCTAACGTCATTTATGTTTTTCATTTCTACGAGCCACACATCTTCACCCATCAGAGCGCAACCTGGGGAGCGTACTACTGGCGCTGGCTGAAGGGACTGCAGTATCCGTCATCGCCCGAAAACGCGGCCGAGGTCGCGACGCAAGTTCCCGAAGCGCTCGACCGTCTTTATGTGATTCGCTACGGACAGGACCACTGGGGCGCATCACGCATCGATGCCGAGATCACGCAGGCCGCTGATTGGGCCAAGAAGAATGGTGTCCCGCTCATCTGCAACGAATTCGGCGTCTACCGCTACGGTGCCGACGCTCAAGACCGCATCCGCTGGATCACCGACGTGCGGACGTCGCTCGAACGCCACAACATCGGGTGGGCCATGTGGGACTATTCCGGCAGCTTCGGCGTCGTCACGAAAAAAGACGGCAAGGCCACGTTGGATGAGAACACTGTGAGGGCACTGGGCCTACATTAACGGTTTCCGAGAGATTCTTAGAACGCTCCCAGCCACATCAGCGGGAACCGTGATGCGAGCGCGTTGGCGAGCTGCTCATCGGCGGTGATTAACGGTTTCTTCGACTGGGCCGCGAGAGCGACATACAGGCAGTCGTAAACTGAGCATCCGAAGTCGAAGGCGATAGATACTGCTTCTTGCAAAAGAGTTGCCGAAGGAATCGTCGGCAGGTTGCGGCCAATGAGCGAGAGTATCGCCTGTTCTGCATCGGCGCGGCGAAGCCTTTTTTGCCAGGTGGCCTTCCACACGATGTTGCCGCACTCGGCCCAGAAAATATCGGGTACGATCAGAGTAACTTCGCCGGCCCCATATGCGTCTAGCAACCGGAAAGCCTCCGGCCGCAATAACTCGCCCTTTGCCGGAAGCATCCACTTTGCGGCAACGCTTGCATCCAGGACGAACGATGTCACCGCTCGCGGTCCTCGCGGATCATTTCCTCGGCCGAGGGGAACGGTCCAGGCGAGAGCGGCTCACGCGAGGAGAGCTCTTTCATCCGCCGCACGAATTCGCGCCGCGCTTTTAACTCTTCGGCTGTCGGAATATTCTGCTCCAAAAGTTCAATCACTTCCGCCGCAATCGACTTTCGATTCTTGCGGGCCCGTGCGCGCAGAGCTTTATAAATGGGCTCGGGCACATTCTCGACATACAGCGTTGCCATAGGGAACTCCTAGGAAAAGTCTAGCATATCCCTAGGTGTGGTGTGTCAACAGGTTGTTCCGGTCGAGACCGGAACGGCTGATGGGTGGAGCGTGATTCAGACTAGCATGCGGACGGTGCCAGTTGTACTGATGGAGCCAGGGTGGGAGCTCGAGGGCG
>Ga0335074_10000513_pt1 | contig 55323 bp, 47 predicted proteins | sample Lox_Sample_23_FD_206715 | JGI IMG/M metagenome (GOLD analysis project Ga0335074, IMG submission 206715) | Soil microbial communities from Loxahatchee National Wildlife Refuge, Florida, United States - Lox_Sample_2.3 | ecosystem: Environmental > Terrestrial > Soil > Wetlands | place: USA...
AGCCTGAAGCGTGCCGGGTCGACCTGGGTGGTTTTTCCGCTCTACAGTTTCTCGGGGGGCAGCGATGGGGCAAACCCTTGGACCAGAGTCAACCTGGGACCGGATGGCAGCCTGTACGGGTCCACCTTTGCCGGCGGCATCCCGGGATGCGCTTTCCAGGGACGCAACGGCTGCGGCGTGATTTTCAACCTGAAACCGCGCGCCCATTCGGTGTGTACCAATATACCGTGTCCATGGAAAGAAACCGTGCTATATAGCTTCACCGGAGGCAGCGATGGATGGCTACCCGAAGGCGACCTCCTATTCCAAACCGGCAACATTATCGGCACCACTCAAGACGGCGGTATCTACAACAACTGCAATGGCTTTACCGGTTGTGGCGTGGTCTTCCAGTTGACGCCGTCGGGAAGCGGTTGGACCGAATCCGTCCTGTGGAACTTCGGCAATGGCACCGACGGCATAATCCCGCTTAGCGGTGTCGTTCCCGACAGATCCGGCAATCTCTATGGCGCGGCGCTTGCGGGCGGCACCTACGGTTACGGCGGAGTCTACCAGTTAACCCCTTCGCTCACAGAGAGTGTCATTTACAGTTTTAGTGGAGCGGCCGACGGATACTACGGCGGCGGTGGCGTGATCCTGGATCAGACCAGCAACATTTATGGCACGACCCTCGGAGGCGGCGCGGGCGGCGGCGGCTCCGCGTATGAGCTAACCAATGGAACCTGGGCGTATAACCTGGTCTACAGCTTCTCCGGCACCGCCAACGGGGTGTATGACAAATTCACCATGGACCAGAACGGTAATCTCTACGGTGCCACTCAAAACAACGGCGCTTATGGATACGGTGCGGTCTTCAAGCTGACGCCCTCAGGGGGCGGTAGTTGGACCTACACTTCGCTGCACGACTTTACTAACGGTAACGATGGCGCGTATCCGAACGCGAGCTTGGTCTTCGACGCCGACGGCAATATCTATGGCACCGCCAACAGTGGCGGCGCAAACAACTATGGCGTTGTCTTCGAGATCAGTTCCCAATCCCACTGAGATTCAGCCGTTCTTACTCTGGCCGGCGTACTTCGGTGCGCCGGCTTTTTGTGCCTGCGCGTGGTGTGAATGTCAGAATTGTTTGTCATCTGGTGGGAACTGGCGGGAGGCGGTGGGAATCGGCGGGAAGCGCGCCGTTAAGTTGCTGCGTTTTCAATGACAACCGCGCCTGCCACTGGAGCCCCAGACGGGCAAAAAACCATCCGCCGAGATGTCAGAGATGTTTGGCAGTAATTGATCCAAGCGAACGAAGAACCAATAACTTAGAGCCAGCTAGCGAGGAATCCAAGCGAACAAAAATTTCGCGGCGACGCGCGGCGGCACTTCCCCAGCCTTCAGCTTATGCTCTGTTGCAGTAGGCTAAGAGCGACGGCCTGGAGATCCGCCAAGGAGCATCCGGCGTGAGCCGATAGGCTTCGAAGCATCTCTGCTCGATCAGCAGCAGCAGTTGCTCCAGTTTTGCGAGGCCCGAGATCTTCAGTGCTGTCTCCACAGCGATAGTCTCACGCAGTGGGAATGGCAGGAGATCCTCATCTCGATGCCTCAGGCTTGCGCCGTGAAGTTGCGGGCGCCGATCTGGTAGGTCATGGGCCACACGGATGTGATCGCAGAGCCTGACGACAGACAAATAGTGAACCATCTTGGGCTGCCCGTCGCCATGGTCTATTAGTTTGACCTGGCCGCTGGCTGCCATTCTCAAGAGCGTTCCAGATCCGACGCCCAAGATGCGCCTAGCACGGTGACTGTCGATGTATTCATTCGGCGCGGCTAGCAACGTTTGGCTTCCTATCCCCCTTCTGTGATCCGCATCACAGGCTGTAGTCACCCGGCATCCGCTGGTAGGCGTGAGCCCGGCTCTGCGGTCCGCTGTGGGCTTCCTTCAGGTACTCGGCGAACGATGGCCGGGAGATTCGCCAGGGAGATCCCACCACCAGGCGATAAGCTTCAAAGCGGCCTTCCTCCACCAGCAGCGGCAGCACTCGGCGGTTAGCCACGCCCAGCGCGGCAAGGGCTTCATCTGCAAACATGGTGATGCTCATGGGGAAGGGCAGCAGGTCCTCGTCGCGGTAGCGCAGATACGGAGCAGAGAGCTTGGGCCTGCGATCGGGGATTCTGTACACGCGGCGCAGCTCGTCGCAAAAGTCAACGATCGACTGGTAGCGGATCTTCTTCCATGAGTGGTAGCGATAGTCGATCATCTCCAGGAAGCCAGACTGCGCCAGGCGCACCACCGTCAGCCACTTCACGCCCAGAATGCTGCAGGCGCGGGCCACATCGACATATTCCTTGTCCGGGAATGCAGCGATGGAAGAGATAGGAGGGGCTGAGGGCTGAGCCAAGGTAGTAGACTCCCCGTCAAAAGCCTACAGTGCCACAACTGCGAGAGGGGAGTACCTAAGCCGGTTCCACAGGGAGCACGATTAGCTTCTTGTCCTGTGCAGCAACTGCCTCCGTAGGGCGACGACGACTATTTTTCCATGCTTCCGTGACTTCACGATAGAGCCGGCGCTGCTCGTAGAGCCGCAGGAAGCGGCATTGGACCCTCCCCTCTCCAAACCCGACCAAGGGGATCTCCTCAGTCTTGGCGAGCCAACGCACCCTGTCGGGAGTCACAGAAAGCCAGCGTGCTGCCTCCTCGATCGACACATAGAGAGGATCACCCGGGCGACGATAGCGATCATCGCAGTCTGCCAGATCGTAATCAGCAATATAGCTGGCAACATCGAAGAGCGTGAAGTGATCCTGGAAGTAGCCGAGTTCGTACAGGCGACGGGCATAAGCAATCGGGCTTCCTGCGAGCTCCATGGCTGCGCTGAGGCCCTTATCTGTCGCAAGGGTCCGCGCCTCTCCAAGGAATAGCCTCTCAGCCGCGAAGCGCTCCCCCTTCTTTATTGACGGGTTGAAACCGTGAATGGCGATGTACTTCGCGATCAGGAAGGACGCTGGCACTGAGTAGATCCGCATCGCGTTTTGGGCGGCCTCGGTGATGCGGGAGACGACAACCAGCACGCTCAGATCATTGACGAGGCGATAGGGAAGGACATCAGGAATCCCGTAGTCGGCAACCTGTGCCATGCGTCGCGACAGTCGCTGCAGATCCTTCAGCAGTCCACGAGCATATGGTGAGATCGGATTCTCCGGCTGCGGCTCCGGGAGTCGAACGGCCTTCGGTTCCACGGCATTCATTGGCTGACACTGCATCTTCCGCGCTGGCATTTCGCACCTCCTGTTGGCTACAACCGTCCCCTAGACAGCCTTTTTCCGCTGCCATACTCCGGCGCGGATCATCATCGCCTTCATGGCCCAGAACACCTTGTTGGCTTCCGCAAGTGTGCGAATAGCAGCCCTGCCACCTCCATGATCAGGCAACGGAGACGAGCTCGACCGCAGCCACGCCTCGAAACGATCCTGCGTCCATCCGAGGCGATGGAGGGCATCATCGATGCGTGCAAAGTCGTCAGCACTCGCCAGGTGAATCACCGCCGAGCGCACACCTTTGCGGCGGCCGGCCGTTCCTGCTTCCTGGGCGCGGTCTCTAGCCGGCACCCGACGCCAAGGCTGGGGCTGCTCGCTGAGCGGCTGGCCACAGGACTGCTTCAATACGTCGATCAGCCGTCGCGCATCGTCAGCAGTGATGTCTGAAAAGGACGAGACATTGTAACCCAGGCACTGCGAAGCCCACGCCAATCGCGCCTCACGCTCATCCGAGTGGCACTCATCGAGAGAGTGAGCCTGCCACATTGCAAAGAGGGTGTGTAGGGCCACGATCTGCGCGCGGTTCGCCTTTTTCCCAGAAGGTGACATTTTCGAATCTCCTTCAGTGCAGCATCTGCGCCTCGCGCAGCGTGCCCGTCAGCGAGCGAATGTTGATGTACTGTTTGTTGTCGTTGTAGGCATCGGTGCGCGTGGCCAGCTTGATCACCGTTGCCAGCTTCCTGTCGGAGATCCCCGGCATCTCACGCTCCGCAATCGCCCGCGCTTCGTCTTCGCTCAGGCCAGGCAGCATCTTCTTGCCGGCGATGCGATCGTTCCACTGGCCCAGCATGGCGGAGTAGCGATTGAACTTCGTCAGCAGCGTGTGCATGCCCGCCAGCAGCACCGAGAAATGTGGCGGCCGGTCCAGCAGCCCGCGAAGCGCCTCCAGGCAGGCTACCCAGTCTTTGTCGCTGTCGCCCAGGTTCTGCGCTTCGTCGATGACGATCAGGACGCGGCGCCCGCGGAAGTCCCAGGCCAGGTTGCGCTGGATGCGGCACTTGTCGCCCACCGAGGAGGAGCCGCAAGCCACGGCAATCTCTTTGATCAGCTGCGTGGGCCGCATGCCCTGGGTGGCATAGACGTAGTAAGCGCGCCGGCCGTGCCCGTTCTTCCCCAGCTCCTGGCTGTTCAGCCGCGCGATCTCGTGCTCCAGGGTGAAGCTCTTCTGCGAGCCTGGGGGTCCGTAAACCAAGTATCCAGTGGGATACTTCAGCAGCTTGTCGATGGTGCTGCGGATGATGCGCACATTCTCAGTCTCATAGAGGTCGCCCATCAACTCCTGCGGTGCGTCGGCCGGGTGTTGGTGGATGAACTGCTCGATGGCGCGGCACAGCAGCGAGTGTGTCCCGGCAATGCGGTGGTATTTGTCGTCGAGGAACATGCGCAGCGTCGCCGGCGAATAGTTGATGCGTGGCGCAAAGTCGGAATAGGTGAGCCCGGTGCGCGCCAGATAGTCCTGCAGAATGGGCAGCACGCGCGCTCGCTCGCCTGCTGACTGCCGGATCGTCTCCAGGTGTCCTGCCGATTGCGATCTCACTCAATCCTCCATGGCGTTCAGTATGAGTGCCGCGTCTTCCGGACTTGGCGGAGCAACTGCGGTGTCGTCCGGGCCTAGCCGAACTTTGCGTTGGGTCAGGAACTCGCCTACAGCCATGGGCAACACTCGTGCATGCTTCGCCAGGTGCTCTACCTCGCTCACCGCGCCGTTCTCGCGCGCCGTGTCGCGGATGGCCAGGATGGTTCCTGCTGTCTGCTTCTCCATGCGGCGGCGCTCAGCCATGCTCTCGGCAATGGCTTCACCGGCATCGCCTGACTGCGGCAAATATTTTTCGGCTTTGGCAAAGGTCAGCAGGTTGCCATTCAGGTCCAGGATGGCTGCCTCTGCCGGATCCAGCGGATCGTAGGCAATCAGGACTTCCCACTTCCGCCTCTCGGTCTCGGAGGCGTTCTGGGGACAGTTGAGGTCGTGCATGATGCGTCGGCCGACTTCATCCACGCCGATGTAGCGCCGGCGATTGAGGGTCACTGCGCACTCACGGATGCAGCGCCGCTCTTTTTCCAGCAGCATCATGGCCAGGTCGCGCGGCTCCGGCTTGGGGCGCGGATCGCCCTGGCACTCGGCAAACACTTCCGCCGGGGTGCGCCCTTCCATGCCCCGGCCGCTATGCTTGTGCTGGGTGTTGTACCACTCAATCCAGGCCAGGGCGGCGCTCACCACCTGGCTGGCGCGTGGATGCAGCGACTGGCTGGCGCGTCCCATGCGCAGCAGCTTGCGATGTTCCGCCATCGCCTCAGCCGTGATGTCGGGGCGCCGCGCCGGCGAGCTGCCGGTGTAGGTTGGCCAGTTGCGATCGAAGCGCTCATGAACGAATCCGAAGAAGCGCTCCACATGCTTCGATTGCGGATGCCGCACAATGCAGTGCTGCACTGCCATGCCCAGCCGCGCCAGCACGCCCAGCTCTTCCAGCCGCTTCAGCTCCAGCCGGTACCATTCCTCGGGCTCCAGATGGTTGCGCGCGGCTGCCGGCATCGCGCCCTTGGCTACCTTCAGGTAGTCTTTGCCGTTGTCGCAGTACAGCACCGCGGCTGGCCCATGCTGCATCACCGCATGGCGCAGGGCCGTAGCAATGGAGCGCGACGAGCCTTCCCAGCACCAGCTCGCGCCCACCACCATGCGCGAGCGGAAATCGATTAGCGCGGTGAAGCGCAGCCGGATGGGCGTGCCAATCGGAGCATCGTCAAAACAATCGTTCTGGCATTCCACATCGTGAATCATGTGGTCGCTCACCCATATCTCGTTGGCCGGCACATCCACGTAGCCGCGTGAGACGTAGGGCGCCATGCGCTCGCGATAAGCCCGATAGCCGTTGCGTGCCAGGGCTTCTATTGCTGGAGGAACCTTGCGCAGGAAGGAGCGCACCGTCCCGTAGCTTGGCAGCTCATCTTCCGGGACGTTGAGGATCTCGCGATCGCGGAGGATGGCTTCATGTGCTAGCCGCACGCTCCGGCGCTGCACCAGGTAGACATAGGCAGCATGCACTGCAGCTTTGTCGTAGCGCTCAAAGAAGCGCGAGCGGCCCTTGTCGCTGCGCGCACAATCGGCGAGTGCAGGCAAGCCTCCTTCGCGGAATTGCTGAACCCAGCGGTAGATGGTTCGCTTCGAGAGATGATGATGGAGGGCGAGGCGCTCGCACATCGTTGTTACACTTCGAACCTCACCGCCCTCGGGAAGCAAGAGATGCGGCTCCGCGCTTTCAGCTGCGGGCGAGGAGAAATTCAGCAGCGGCTCGATGATGGCCAGGCGCTCCCGTGCCTGGCGTTCTTCTTCCTCGTCTGTGAGCGCGGCCTTCCGGCAACGCTCCCGTCCAGATGCCTCCAGCTCGTCCTGAGGCTGTTGCAGTAGCTTCATCCCAGCGGCGAGCGGCAAGGAGTCGAGTCTGTACTGGCGCAGGGGGCGCCCGTTTCGCGCGCGTCGTGCACTTGAAACGGCCCGCGACTGTATTTGCCCGCTCTGTGCCATCTTCTCCAGCGCGCGCGAGCTGCAGCCCAGGGCTGCGGTCACTTCTTCTCGGCTCACCCAGCGGCGTGCGCTCATGCTGCCTCCCGCATTCCGCTGTGTCGTGCAGCTTTGTGCAGTTGCCTTGTGAGTTGCAGCACTGTCGGATAGCTCGGAGCCTGCGGACCAAGCACCGCACGAAGGGACTTGAAGACAGACAACGCGGAGCGCCCTCTCGATAGTCGCGCTTGTATCATCCCCACGATCTCCGGGTGCTTCTTAGCGAACCGCGATTGACCCGCGTCCCGTCGCTTGTGAGCGAGACCTGAAAAGCCATCGCGCAGAAAGAGTCGATACCAGCGCCACACGGTGCTGATGGAGACTCCATGCCGGGCCGCGATTCCTTCAACAACAGCCCGAAGTGTCGTCGGTAGCTTCTCTCCACGCTGCCGATGCTCGCGATGCTCAAGCATCGGCATGATCGCCAACAGACGATCTCTGGGGCCAAATGGCCCGTGACTTGTCGTGTGCTTTGTCATCTGCATTCCCGCGCCAGGCACTCGACGCCTCTGCGCACTGCGAGTTCGTGCTCGCCGATCTCCAATACCTCGCGAAGCCAAGGACTGAGGAGCGCTCTTTGCAAGCGGTCATCCCCGGTTACCCGGCAGAAGGCCGCAACGAACGCGGCTGGGAAGCGCACTTGCTGCTGCTTACTCGTCGCCGTGTACGCGTTGAGCATGTGCAGCGTTACCTCGGTGCCCAGTGCTCTGCTCATCTCGTCGGCGATCACCGCACGGCTCTTCCCTGAAGCCCTGATCACATCAGCGATCAGATCTCCAATCAGGGGATGACTCGGAGCGGCATATAGCTCATGACCGGTTTCTAGAAATTGCACCAAGTTAGTCATTGCAGCGCCACCTCCGGGATGTATACTCCCATTAGCTAAATGCGCATTATGTAACATACTTTAGCTAAAGAGGGTTTAGGATGTCAAGGACAAAACAAGGCCCAGCATCTTCCGAGGCAGCGGAGAAGATCGCAGGACTTCAGGCTGCCCTGGGCATGAATCAGGAAGAATTCGCCATGCAGCTCAGCATCAGCCATGTCACCTTGATTAATTGGCGGAAGGGCAAGGCCGAGCCGGGGGCACATAACTACATTCAGTTGGCGAACGTCGCCGATGACAACGGCTATCAGGATTTGGCGGTTTACTTCTTGGAGAAGGCTGGCGTTGAGATGGCCCGTCTGCGTGGCTTGCTGCCCGAATTCAAAAAGGGCAGCCCAGGTCTAGAACAACAGGTTGTCGGGCTACCGCTTCTGAAAACAACCGCCTACCTGCACGCCCCGGCTACAGCGCCAGCAGATGAAATTGAAGAGCGGGTACCTGTGCCTGTGGCCTTTATCCGCAAACGAGAGAAGACGAGCCTCGTGAGAGTCAGGAATTGCCGATTCTCGGGCGGTCAGGAGGAGTTGTGGATGATCGACTCCTCCGACACGCGGATCGACAAGCTGTGGGGAAAGCTGGTGATTGCTTCCTATTCTGTTGCCGAACCAAAGAGGTTCGTGTTCGGCTCACAAATGTATCGCGTTGAGCCCCCCGGAGGACTCTACTCCGGTTTCTTACAGGAGTACCCGGGGAAGCAAAACCCTGTTCCCATGCTAGTCGATCTACGGGACGTGACTGCGAGCGGCGATATCGCCCTCAACTCTCTGCGCGTCGAGGACGACTTAGGTCCGGACGAGATCAAACAGCCGCAGGACAGGGAGTTGTTGACGATGGCAATCGGCCACATGGTTGCACTCGCTCCCGATCAGCCGTGGCGTGTCATTGGAGAGGTCATCGGTTACATGGGATCGATGTGGCTTCCGGCAGGCCGCTCGCCACTAGCTCTGCCAGAGAACGAATGGTCCCTTCGCGCGAACATCGCAGAGGCGGAAAAGCTGATCGAGTTCATTGAGCGTCGCATGGAGAGTGCAATCGCGAGAGAGAAGCCGGAGCGGGTGGTGCGCTATTACGCGGATGAGCAGCGCAAAGAGCAGGAGAAGCTGGAAGCGATGCGCGAAAGGCTCGCTGGTCTCGGCGGAACTTCGAACGCTGCTGCCGGCCATGAAGCTGCTGAGTCCAAGTCGCAACCGAAGCGGCGAAAAAAGCCTCGGCCGTAAAAAACAGGATTTTTTGCGGGCAGGAAAGCCCGCGCACTTTGGAGGGCAAAGTACATGGCGACAAAGAAAGAGCAGCAGGGTATTGCCGGAGTCGAAGCGGAGATCCGGGAGCTGGAGTCTGCACTCCAAAAGCTCGAAGAGTCCCGCTGTGCGCGTGAGGGTCAGATCCAGGCCCTCGAATCCGAGCAACGCGGGCATATAGTCGCTGCCCGCGTTCATAAGGACGCCGCTGCTCAGAAGAGCATCGAGCAGCTCGCCGGAACGATTGCGAAGCTCCGCGCGGACGATCTTTTCGACTGCGATGCCATCAGTGAAACATCAGCCAGCCTTGAAGCTAAGAAAGCAGAGCTGGAGCTGCTTCAGTGGCGCGCGAGAACAGGCGCCGTGTCCCGGCTATTCAGGGAGAGAAAGTCCCGCGGGTTAGAGGGTCGGATCAAGCGACAAGCGGCGGGGCTTGCCGAGATGCTGAAAGAGGCAGCGAGTTTGGACAGTGAGATCAGTGCGGCCCTGCGAGACCTCGGAGGTGAGTTTTACGGGTTGGCTGAGGCCGTGGCCAGCTTAAAAAACCGCCGCCCCGACTTCCTGGCCGCCAAAGAGTTGAAGGGGGTTCTGGAAAGTCCCCTCAGCTCCGCCTATCTGGAAACACTCGCCAGGATGGATGTGGAAGAAGAGGCAGAGCGCCTCTTCATTCGTGCACAACAAGAGCTCCGCGCCGACGAGCGACAGCAGGAAGAACCGGAAGCGCCGCCCAGCCAGCCCGGTCCGACCACTGTTCAAATCGGCGAGGGAGCCCGCCTTCCTGACATCCCGGCCCGTGTGACCACAGCGGTCGGCAGTCGATAGCGGGTGGCGGATTTGACCCTTCGATGTGTCATGTCATCGACCGAGAGGTGCGCGCAGGGTATTTGCCTGGGGGATATTCCACCGGAGCGGGCACGCCGAGGGGCTGTGACGTGCAGCGCGGAGTGCGCGCACGCGTATCGCCTCAGTCGGCGTTCTCAGCTCGCGGATCGGAAATGCCGGCTCTGTGGCCGTCCCTTTCGGCGATCGAAGGTTTGAGGGCCTGTGCGCATTGAGCACAAGGCGTTCTAGGCCATGGAGGCAACGATGAAACAAGGGCTCCTGTTGGTTCTCCTGCTGCTGCTGCTGGCCCTGCTGGCGCCGGCGGCAACAGCCCAGATGGTGAGCTTCACGGCATCGAACATCCGGGAAGGAGACCAGCTGCTGGCGGCCGGCACCGTCTGTGCTACTCCGGCCGGCGCGGTGGCCACCGGCTTCCAGATCGGATCGACGGGGCAGACCGGCGCGCCGGTGTGCCGTGATGTGACCAACGGCGTCATCCAGACGACGCTGAACGGCAACCCGCTGGGCACAATGATGCTGGCTGATACCCAACTCTCACTGCCGGCCAACCTGTGCTACAGCGTTACGGTTCGCGACCCTTCGGGCGCTTATGTAATTGGCGCGGCCGGGGCACAGCGCTCCGGCTACAGCTGCGTGCAGCCCACCGCGAATAACAGCTGGTGCGCCAGCGGGGTTTGCAACTTCGATAAGTACGTCCCCAACCTTCCTGGCGGGACGCTGGGCACCTCGATCGCAGAGCTGACCGTGGGCGACCTGGACATCACCGGCACATGCACCGGCTGTGGCGGAGGCGCGGTGTGGGGATCGATCACCGGCACAATCAGCAACCAAACGGATCTGTGGGCCTACCTGGCAACAATTCCCAGCCCCTCGAATGCAACTCCCAACATGGATTCCGGGAGCGGGTCGTCTGGCACGGCAAGTACTTATGCCCGCGCCGATCACACCCATCCGACAGACACTTCGCGGGCCGGCAACGGAGCGTGTCCCACGAATGAGTACGAAAGCTCAGACACGGCGAGCGGACCAGGCTGCGCGCAGGTTGCATATTCGCAGCTGAGTGGAACGCCAAGCTCGCTGCCACCGAGCGGCGCAGCCGGCGGCGATCTGAGTGGAAGCTACCCGAACCCGATGGCGACCGGCATCAAGGGCTACTCGCTGCCGTCGCTGTCTGCGGGGTTCTTGTATTGGACTGGTTCAGCATGGAGCTTCGCAAGCGGGAGCGGAAGCGGCGCTAACACCTACCTGAGCAATCTGACCTCTCCAACGGCGCTGAATGAGCCGTTGAATAACAACACCGGTACTTACACGGGGTCAGCGTTCCTGAATTTCGGGGGCGCAGCATCCGGCAACACTAACTTGGCCGACTTTGTGGACCAGACCACAGGCAACATTTTCCGCTTCTCGATGAGTGGCGCAACCTATAACGGAATCTGGGACCCGGTGCTCATCGGGGGATGGAATTGTTCAACAGGCGGCGGCCAGATCAGCACTTTGTGGGGATCGTTGTGTGACCAGTGGGAAGGGGATTACAACCTGGCGGGAGCTGGAACCAACACGCTGGAACACCATTGGGTATTCATCCCCAAGGCCGGTTCTCCGGTTCGCCCAATGACCTCGCAGTTCAACTCCGATACGGGAGTCGACGACTTCATGCAGTTCTCGTTTAACACCGGAGTCGGCTTTCGTTGCCTCACTTCAGCTTGCGGAAGCACCTCGTCGAACTATGCGGGAGTTGCCCCTGCTGGCATCACAGCGAGTGGCTATATCCAAGCAGGTGCAAATTTGGTGGCCAACGCCGATAACAATGGAAGCGGGCTGCTCTTAGTGCCTAGCGGAACCGCCTACAATATCTTAAAGACGGCCAACACCCCGCCGGCTAGTTGCACAAGCAGCAGCTCGACTCTGGTTGAGTACTGGGGTGCTACGAGCCCCGATGACGGCTTCTATTGCCCGCTAAACAGCACATCTCCTCCGGTGTATTGGGGGACTTCGATCGGCTCCCATTTTGGACTTACCTATAGCAGCAGCTGGCCTCTAGCCATCACCGTGGGATTCGGAAATTCGGGGTCCGGGTTTGCTATCGGCGCGAACTATGCCAGTCCTGGAGATTTCGGCGGCATGGTCATTTCGACCAACGGGGGTTCCACCCTCTACGATGTGGCCTACAACGCTGGCAGCGGGTATACAGCATTGACAGCTACCAAAATCTGCAGCTGGAGCGGCATCAACTGCGACGTGGCCGATGGTGGCACGGATATGATCGAAGGCGATGGATCAGGGGATCCTAACCTACTCAACACGGTCAAGTTTCACGGCACTTCCGGAGTAACCGTTTCCAACCTGTGTAGCTCTACCTTCGCATCGACCGCCGGGGGAGTAACGACCTGCACGGCGACTTCCGACCCGCGCTTGAAGAATATCTCCGGTCCCGTCCCATACGGCCTCGACGCCATCATGCAGATCACGCCCATCGAGTTCACCTGGAATGATCTGGGGCGCAAATATAACGCGGACGACACGAGCGTCCACTTGGGCTTCAATGCGGCCAACGTCCAGCAGGTCATGCCCGAAGCTGTGGGCAGCGAGCAGCATGATGGGGTGGACTATCTTAGCCTGCCGCATGGTACGGATGCCATTGTCGCCGCGCTGGTGAATGCCGTGAAGGAACAGCAGGCAGAGATTGAATCACTTAGGGGACAGGTCGCTGCTGCGGTCCTGGGTGAGGGCCAGAGAAAGTGAGGCTTTTCGCCGCTTTACTCCTGGGCGGCGAGACAAGGGGGTGGCGTTTCACCCAAGGGTCAAACCTGAGCGGCCCAAAAAAGGGTGCGACACCCACCCCCCTGCGAAAAGAGGGCAGAGATGGCAGACAGAAGCACGATCGTCAACATCATCTTCGAGGCCCGCAGCCAATGCGGGAACCCGCAGAGGCTGAGTGACCTTGCTATGAAGAGGTCTCGTGATCGCAATATCTCATTCGGCGAGGCGCTCAGCCAGCTCGCCCACGAGCGCCCCGAATTGACGCAGCCGAGCAGCGGCGCGGGTGCGCCGGGGGCGGCTGGGTGGCGTTTTCAAAGCAACGATGAATTGCTCGCGGAGAAAGCGAAGGCGCGCGCAGGCGAAAAGGGGATCAGCTACTCCGAGGCGCTTTCCCAGATTGTCGGCGAACATCCTGAGCTGACCCTACCTGGCAGCTATTTTTCTTCAGGTGAGGGGTCTGAGCCGTCGCGGCCGCTCAGGCGATCGGAGAGACTCAACGAGCTGGCCAGGGCTCGGCAGCGGGAACGCAATTGTTCATTTTCGGAGGCCCTGTCATACACCGCCGAAAGGCATCCAGAGCTCACCCTTCCGGACTACATCATCACTGAGAGGAGCTGATGGCGGCCGACAACGTGGTCAGTATCGACATCATGGTCCGCGACGGCGGAACGCTGGCCGTGCTGGATACTGCCGGCGCGAAGCTGAAGACGCTGGAAGCCGGCGCTGCCGGCGTGGGCGGCGCGGTGAAGGAGGCAGGCGCATCGTTCGGCGCCATCGGCTCGGGCGCACAGGCCATGGGTGAAGCCAACGAAAAAGCGACCGGGCTGTATCGCAGCATGCTTATGGTCAGTGGCGAGGGTCGGGAGATGGGTCTGAATCTCGGCTACTCGCTACGCCATTTCATCGCTGAAAGCCCAGCCGCCATGGCTGTGCTGCGATCGATGGAAGGTCTATTCCTTGGGATTGCCGCCATCGACATCGCCGGGCAAGCCATCGAGGGGCTGCATGCCTTCTACGAAAAATTCATAGATGTGGAGCACGCGGTCGACGAATACAGAAAGAAGGCCGGGGAAGCTGCGGAGACGAAGCTCTTCGAGACCTCCTCAATAGAAACCACCTCGGCGCTTCTGCAGCAGGTGAAGGGCGAACTCGATGCCATCGAGGCGAAGAAGGACAACCGGTTGGGACAGGCTGTGATGACAGCAATCTTTGGCCCGGGAGCCCCAGTCGCGGCTTGGGGTCTCCAGAAGGCTGGCTTTCACAGTCCCATGTTCACTGGACAGGATGCTGAGGTCGAGGTCAAGGATCTGCAGAATCAGGCCACCGCACAGCAGCGGCTCCGCGACCAGGTCCACGAGGAAGCGGTCCAGCAAATCGAGGAGAGGCAGAGATTCAACAGCGTTGCCCTGGAGGGGCTGGCGAAGATAGCAGCCGCGCAGCAGACAGCGAACGAGAAGGCTGCCGAAAACTTCCGGTTCACTCAGCAAAATGAGCAGGCGCTTCACGACACTGCTGCGCAGATCCGCGCGGTGCAGGAGAAGAAGCGTGTATCCCCAGATCTCCTGGTCAACGTTCCTGCAGTCGATCCAAATGCGGGCTGGCAGAAATATGTGGACGAGAGCACGGAGGCTAATCGCCAAGCTCAGGCCGAGCGGCTCGCCTCGGCGCGCCAGGAAATCGAGGAAGAGACTCGCATGCGCAATGAGGCCATCGAGGCAGGCATGCGCGGCGAGGCCCTGTATGACCACCAGCGCTCAGATGCGATCGATGCGGTGACCCGCAAGTACCAGCGGGGCGAGATCTCGCGGCAGACGATGCTGAAGGAGACCGAAGATCTCGACATGAAGTTTCACAACGCCAAGATGGTGCGCCTGGAGGATGAGCAGTATGCCACCAAGAAGATCCAGGAAGAGGCGCAGCAGAGCGGCCTGACAGGCATCCCCAAGATCCAGGCCGAGACGCAATCGCGCATCAGCGAGCTGACGGAGAATCCTGCCAATGCCGGGCTTTCCAGCGACGACATCCAGAAGCGGCGTGCCGCCTATCAGCTGCAGGGCAACCAGCAGATACTGGAAGCGCAGCAACAGTTCCAGCAGAAGATCGAGCAGATCACGGAGCGCTCTGCCGATCAGATGACACAGGGGCTGGCCAAGGTGGCAGCCGATGAAAAGCAATCGCTGGCCGAGCTGGACCGCGCCTATACCGAGTTTTACGGCGCCGACGAGGCCAAATGGCAGGGCTACCAGGATGCCAAGACGTCGATCCAGCAGGCTGCCGACCATGAGCGGCAAAAGCTTTCTGAGGATGTGGACCGCCAGATCTCGCAGACCGAGGCTGAGGCGGCGCGCTCGCTGCTGCCGCCGTGGCAAGCCACGCAGCAGAAGATCCTGGACGATTACCAGCAGCGCATCGAAAAGATTCGCGAGGACGTGGAGCAGCATGTTGTAACCGAAGAGCAAGCCGCGCGCCAGGTGCAGGCTGCCTGGGATGTAGCGAACGCGGAGATGGAGCGCGCCACCCAGCAGGAGCGCGACAAGCTGGCCGGCCAGCTGGCGTCCTTCTTCGATAACCCGGCAAAGTACATGCAGCAGCGCGCCAAGCAGGTGATGTTCGACATCATGGCCAACTGGATGCAGCAGGTGGAGCAAGCCAGCCCGCAGCTGCAGAGCATGATTGGCGGGATGTTTGGATTGAATCCGGTGGGCACGGGATCTCCGCAGCACGCCTTCGGCCAGATGTTCGGCATGCACGGCACAACCCACGGTGCGGATCAGTCGGGACTGACAAGTGCCAGCTCCACTCTGATTACTGCCGGATCCACCCTGTCGTCTTCAGGAACCATGCTGGCCAGCTCGGCGGCGGCGCTCACGCAGGCTGCCACAGCGTGGGAGGCTGCACTGTACCGTGGCGGCGGAAGCACAGGGGCAGGCGGAAGCGACTTCACCGGCTGGACAGGTGAGAGCGGCGGTAGTGGGATTCTCAGCGGTGCCGGCGGCAGCGCCATGCCCGGCATGTTTGGCAGCGGCGGTGGAAGTGCTTTCGGTGGCAGCGGAGCTGGCGCCGGCAGCACAGGAGCGCTGAGCGAGACGCTTGGCCTTCCCTCGCAACTGGCAAGCCAGATTCCCGGAGCATCGGCCGCCAATTCAACGCTAGGGCTGCTGAACGGCGTCAGCCAGTTGTTCTCCTCGTCGAGTAGTAGCGGCGCGCAGCTGTTGAATGCAAGCGGAGGATTGCAGCCCAGCGACTTGCCACCAACATCGAGCAGCGGGGTGATGGGCACCGTACCTGACACCAGCGGCGGCTATGGCGCGACTGACGATAGCGGCACCGCCGGCCCTGGCTTGATGGGCGGGTTGGGCGCAATTGTGAGCGGAGGCATGGGCGTTTATGGCGGCCTGTCTTCAGCCTGGAACTCCAGCAACTTTGGCAGCGGGCTGCTGGGCGCAGCCACCACAGCGCTGAGCGGAGCTGAGCTGGGCATGGCCTTTGGCGGCCCCATCGGCGCGGCGATCGGCGCGGGCGCCGGCTTCGCGGCGGGAATGGTGGCCGACGTGTTCGGCGATCACGGCCGGTCGAAGGCGCAGCACTACAACACCTACACGGTTGTTCCCACACTGATGCAGGCGATGGACGGCTTTGGTGGCGGCGAAGGCGACTACGACCAGGCATCGCTGACCATCAACAATCTGCAAATCCAGGCCCAGAAGCAAACCGCGCAGTGGGGCTCTGGCGCCACGGCTTACTACCACAGCGTGATTGTGCCCGAGATTACCAACGCGCAGAACCAGGTGAATCGCGAAGGCGCAGCCGGCCGCGCCAACGTGCAAATGACCGGAGCGCAGTTCCACACCGGCGGATGGGTTGACGATTTTCTGGACCTGGCCACCAGCTACAACGAGGGCTTCATTCACGCCGAGGCTGGCGAGTACATGATGCGCTCAGGAGCGGCGGCGATGAATGCGCCCTGGCTGGAAGCGATGAATCGCGGGCTGGACATGACTTCAGCCGTAGGCGCGCTGATGCCGCGCAGCGGCGGCTCGACTATTCCGCGCGAGACTGGAGCTGCAGCGAACCTGGCCTACAGCGTCGGGGGTACGATCGGAGGGCCGGCTCCATCGTCGGCAGGCCACGTCCACCTGCATGTTCATGCATTAGACTCGCGCGACGTTGGCCGCTGGCTGCGTGGCGGTGGTGCGATGCAGATCCAAACTGAGCTCAACCGCAACGTGGCACGCTATTCGGGAAAGGCACTCGGCCCATGAGAGGCCCGGGGCTGAAGATTTCTCGCTGGTTTTGTTTTGCGGCGAAAACCGAAAAAAAGGGAGGGCGGGTGTCCCATGGATGACGGCAAGGAAGTTACTTCCGCGACGCAGCGCGAGGTGTACAGCAACAATTTTGGGTTCATGGACACAGCCCATGACCTGCGAGTGATATTCGGGCAGATGCTCCCTGCCGCCGGAAGAGGTCCGGGCAACATTTATAGCGACGTCGAGCATCGGGTGGGAGTCACGATGCCGTGGGCACTGGCGAAAATGTTGCGCGATTCTCTCTCTATGGTTATCGAGGAGTATGAGTCGCTAAACGGCGAAATCAGAACTGATCTCATGTGTCCCTGTGGGACTAAGACGCAGGCTTCGCCAGAGCGCCCGATGTGACCTAAGCTTTCTGTTCTTTGAACCTGCCGGGATTGTCTCTAGTTTTTCACAGCTCCCCATCCGGGGGCGCGCTATCAGTGTCTCTGCACTTTTCCACTTCGCTGACACGTAATTCTGCCAATTTACTGACATCGAGCGTTGGCAGCCACACGTGGCGTCAGCATCTAGAGGGCGGCACATGTTCCTATAATCCAGCCGCCATCTTTCGACTCTTCTTCAACACTTTCTTTTGCGTCTCCGGCGGCAGCGTTTCGCACGCGGTCCGCAGCACCAGTCGGGGCGCGCGCTCCCGAATCGTCATCAGATATCGCACCGTTTGCTCCGGATTGAACTTCGCCGCTTCCCGCAGCAGCCAGCCCAGTCCCTTCTGCACCATGTCGTCTTCATCTGCTAAGAGCATCTCGCTGATAAGCTGCACCTGAGCAAAATTCTTATGCTGGCGCGTGCTGTGGATCAGGCTGACCGCTGCCGCGCGGCGGTGCCAACGGTTCTTCGACTTCGCCCAGCGCGGAGGCCGCGTCGATAGCGACTCGTCGCACGCGATCATCGGACCGAGCAGGTAGTGCACCAGCCCATCGTGATCAGCCCAGGTGCTGACGCGATCCAGCCAACTCTCGAACATTTTGAACTCGGGCTTGCCGAACTCGCCAACTACGCCCTGCAGCATCAAGACGGCGAATACTTTCTCTTCCAGCACCCGGCCGCTAAAGAGATGTTCCGCTATGTGCAGCAGATACGGCAAGTCGTGCTCCGCAAGAATCGTGCGCCGAAAACGCACCGCGACTTTGCGCAACTCGGCCGTATACCAGCCGCGCGATTTGATCTCGTGTTTGAAGAAGCGCTGAACTTCTTCCGTATGCGGCGCCGAGGCGCCATCTTGCAGCACGCGCCGAATATGGGCGGCGATGTAGGCGGGATTCTTGGGCATAGACTTCGCGGAGGACGCGTAAGGGCTAGTATCGACCAGGCGCCGTCCCGCTGTCGGGACGATTCAGTTTAGCCCAGTGCCTGCCCTGAGCGTAGTCGAAGGGACGAAGTCCTGGGGACGCTGGGCTTTAGGAGGTCAAGTCCCGGCAGGGCCAGTGTCACCGTCCCGGATTTGCCAGCATCCAGATGCCCAGCGCCAGAATGATGCACGCGACGATAATCCGAAACACGGTCTGCGGGATGCGCTGCAGCATCCACTTTCCCGAGAGCGTTCCCACGACCACGCCAATCGTCGCGATCAGGGCCGCCGGCCACTGCGCCGCAATCTGACGCCACTGCAACGCCGCATACACGGGCATGCGAAAGACATCCACCAGCAGCGCGATCGCGGTCGCCGTTGCAACAAACGCGTCCCGTTGCAGCCCAAGACCCTGCAGCGCCGCAGAGCGAATCCCGCCCTGATTGCCGACCAGCCCGCCAAACATTCCCGAGAGCGCTCCGGCAACCCATGCGGTGCGCCTGCCGAATCGCATTCGCGCTGCCAGGCCCGTGATGCCCATGACTCCCGCGAACACCAGCAGCACTCCCAGCACGTATCCCAGCATTGCGCTGCGCAGCCAGATGTGCAGCAGCGCGCCAACCAATCCACCTACGGCGCTGGTGATGCCGAAGCTCCACAGCACGTGCCGATCGACGTGCTCGCGAATCACCGCGAACCGCAGCGCCGTCCCGATGAAATGCGGAATGGAAACGACCGCGACAGCCAGCTTCGTGCCGATCGACGCAGCCAGCAGTGGCGTCAGAATGCTGCCGATGCCGAAGCCCGAGATCGCCGCGATAGCCCCGGCGACGATTCCCGCGAGCGTCAGCAGCAATGCGTGACTCATGTTCAGAGAGAACAGCTTAAATGAGCCAGGGAGACGGAATCACGATAATCCTGTCCCGCCATGCGGGACAGCTCAGTTTAGCCCAGAGCCTGCCCTGAGCGGAGCCGAAGGGACGAAGTCCTGGGTGAGAATCGATAAGGGGATCGTAGTCCGGGTAGGGACTGAGAAGAATCGAATTTCTCCCGGCTTTTCCACCTCTTCCACAGACCGCAGCCGACACCGCGAACGCATAAAATAGAAGTAGCGATGCCTCAACCAGAATTCGTCCATCTCCACCTTCACACCGACTATTCCATGCTCGATGGCGCCTGCGAGATCGAGCGCCTGGTCGGACGGGTGAAGGAGCTCGGCATGCCCGCGGTCGCCATGACCGACCACGGCAACATCTTTGGCGCGGTCACCTTCGTCAACGCCGCCAAAGATGCGGGCGTGAACCCGATCCTCGGTTGCGAACTCTACATCTGCAAGAAGGAGGATCATCGCGCCGCACCTGAAGGTGACAGCTACAACCACCTCATCGTGCTGGCCGAGAACGATCTCGGCTATCGCAACCTGGTGAAGATCGTTTCCGAAGCTTCGCTGCACGGCTTCTATTACAAGCCTCGCGTGAGCAAGAAATTTCTCGCCGAGCATTCGCAGGGACTGATCGGTCTGTCTGCATGTTTGAAGGGTGAAGTTGCCGAGAACCTCGTCGAAGGCAAATACGAGCAAGCACGCGAGGTCGCCGCGACCTTCACCGACATCTTCGGCAAAGGCAATTTCTATCTCGAAATCCAGGACCAGGGCGTTCCCGACGAGCAGCGCATTCAGTCGAGCCTGCTGAAGCTCGAACAGGATCTCGGCCTGCCGCTAGTTGCAACCAACGACAGCCACTACCTCTGCGAAGAAGACGCGCATGCCCAGGATGTGATGGTCTGCATCCAGACCGGCAAGTCGATCAACGACACCAACCGCCTGAAGTTCCATGGCAATCAGTTCTTCGTGAAGACCGCGGCGGAAATGGCGAAGGTTTTTCAGGGCCATGAGCGCGTGCTTGCGCGCACCATGGAGATCGCCGAGCGCTGCAACGTGCGCCTGGAAAAAGTTCACGACCCATTCCCGCAGTTCGTCGTCCCTGACGGCTACACGCTGCCGGATTATTTCGAGCATGTCACTCGCGAAGGTTTCGCCAAGCGCCTAAACGTCCTGCGCGAGCTCCGGGCAATGGGCCGGCTGAAGCACTCGCTCGACGATTATGAGGCGCGCCTAACGCGCGAACTCGGAATCATCCGCCAGATGCAGTTCTCGGGATACTTCCTCATCGTCTGGGACTTCATCCGCTACGCCAAAGAGCGTAGTATTCCCGTCGGTCCAGGCCGCGGCTCAGCCGCAGGATCGCTCGTCGCTTACGCGCTCTCCATCACCGATATCGACCCGCTGGAGAACGAGCTGCTCTTCGAGCGCTTCCTCAATCCCGAGCGCATCAGCATGCCCGATATCGATATCGACTTCTGCATGAATCGCCGCGGCGAGGTCATCGAATACGTCACGCAGAAGTATGGGCGCGATCAGGTGGCGCAGATCATCACCTTCGGCACCATGGCCGCGAAGGCGGCAATGAAGGATTCCGGCCGCGCCATGGACATCCCATACGCCGAAGTCGATCGCATCGTGAAAATGGTGCCGCCGACGCTGAACATCACCATCGATCAGGCGCTGAAAGACTCGCCTCCGTTGGCCAGCGCCTACGAAAACGAGCCGCAGACGAAAGAGCTGATCGACACCGCGAAGAAGCTCGAAGGCCTGGTTCGCAACGCCGGAGTGCATGCTGCGGGCGTGGTCATCGCACCGCAGCCGCTCACCGAGCTCGTTCCACTACATCGCACCAAGAACGAGGAAATCGTTACCGCCTACGACATGAAGGCGGTCGAAAAACTGGGCCTGCTGAAGATGGACTTCCTCGGGCTCACCACGCTCACCATCATCGACGATGCGCTTCGCCTGATCGCGCAAACGCGCAGCGAACGAATTGACCTGCAGAAGCTCGCGCTCGACGATCAGGTGACCTACGAAAAGGTCTTCCACACCGGATTGACGTCGGGCGTCTTCCAGTTTGAATCGCACGGCATGCGCGACGTGCTGCGCCGCTACAAGCCAACCGTCGTCGAGGACCTCACCGCCTTGAACGCGCTCTATCGTCCCGGCCCAATTCAGGGCGGCATGATCGAAGATTTCATCGAGCGCAAGTGGGGACGCAGGAAAATCGAGTATGAGCTGCCCGAGCTGGAACCGATCCTGAAAGAGACGCTGGGCGTCATCCTCTATCAGGAGCAGGTGATGCAGATCGCCAACCGACTCGCGGGCTACTCGCTCGGTGAGGCAGACCTGCTGCGTCGCGCCATGGGCAAGAAAGATCCCGAAGCCATGGCCAAGCAGCGCGAGCGCTTCGCGCGCGGCGCGACCGAGCGTGGCTTCCCGCAAAAGAAAGTCGAAAAGCTCTTCGACCTGATGGAGCAGTTCGCCGGCTACGGCTTTAACAAATCACACGCGGCGGCGTATGCGCTGCTTGCCTATCAGACCGCGTATCTCAAGACGCACTATCCCGTCGAATTCATGGCTGCACTGCTGACCTCCGTTTCCGGCAGCACCGACGATGTCGTCAAGTACATCAACGAGTGCCGCGAGATGGGCATTGCCGTCGAGCCGCCCGACATCAACGTTAGCGATGCCTACTTCACGCCGCACGGCGAAGCCATTCGCTTTGGCCTGGCTGCGGTGAAGAACGTCGGCCACAACGCGATCGAGTCCATCGTCACCGCGCGCAAGAAGGATGGCGCATTCCGCTCGTTCTATCAGTTCTGCGAGAAGGTCGATCTGCATCTGCTGAACAAGCGCGTGGTTGAGTCGCTGATCAAGAGCGGCGCAATGGATCCGCTGGGCCGCCGTGCGCAACTGATGGCCGTGGTCGACAACGCGATGGATCACGCGCAGAAAATCCAGAAGGACGCCGAACTCGGCCAGCACGGCCTCTTCGGCATCTTCCAGGAAGACGACACGAATCACGCCGCCGAGAAGCCGCTGCCCAACACGCCCGACTGGGACGAGCATCAGCGTCTGGCTTTCGAGAAAGAGATCCTCGGCTTCTTCATCACCGGACATCCGCTGGAGAAGTATCAGGACAAGCTGGCCGACTTCCACGCGCTCTCGACTACCGACATCGGCGAGTTGAAATCCTCGACCGGCAGAGATGAGGTGCTGATCGGCGGAATTCTCAAAGGCATACGCGTCGCCAAGTCGAAGAAGGGCGATCTCTACGCACAAGGCCAGCTCGAAGACATGAACGGCTCGGTCGATATTCTGTGCTTCGCCGAACCGTATCGCCGGCTCGCCGATCGGCTGAAACTGACCGTTCCCGTGCTGATCAAGGGCGGCGTGCGCGTGGAAGAAGGTTCGAATCCCAAAGTCATGATCGGCGACATCACGCCGCTGGAGGACGCGCAGCCAAAATTGCCCACGCATCTGCGCATCAAAGTGCCGCTGGAAAGCGCGTCCACAGCCACGATCGACGATTTGCAGGCGCTCTGCCGCGAACGCCAAGGCGAGGCGCGTGTGCTCTTCGATCTGGAGCGCAAAGGTGACTTCACGGTGGTAATGGAGGCGGAAGGCTATAATGTTCTGCCGGACCGGGCATTCATCAGCCGCGTGGAAGAGTTGTGCGGGCGCGGCAGCGTGCGCGTCATCGATTAGCGAGTATTGACCACGGAAAGCACGGAAGGCACGGAATTCGAAACTAATTAAAGATTCCGTGAATTCCGTGCTTTCCGTGGTGAACAATGTCGCTCTTTTGCCAACTGAACCGTCGTGGCTGAGGACACCCAACTAACGCCGGCGCAATCCGGAATGCTGTCTGCCTTGGACTTCTGGGTCTATGCAGCCGAGGCGATGTACCGGGCCGCAACCAAGCAGAACGACCCTAATATGGAAGCTGCTTCCAAAGCGCAAGAAGAACTCCAGCGAATTGAACAACAAATTCAGCAGCTGCACGCCGCCGCCGGCGACAATCAGGAGGCACAGAAGCAGTTGCTGGCGCTGCACGAGCGCGTCGAATCGCTCAAGCGGCAGATGTCCGGCGAATTGACGGCCTGGGAACGCACCGAGCTGGCGCGCCATCCCAACCGGCCTTACCCGCTCGATTACATTCAGCGCATCTTCCCCGACTTCAGCGAGATTCACGGCGACCGCGCTTTTGGCGACGATCCTGCGATGATCTGCGGCATGGCACGGCTTCGCGGCGGCCGGGAAGTGCTGGTGCTGGGCACGCAGAAAGGCCGCGACACCAAGCAACGCGTCTATCGCAACTTCGGCCAGCCCAATCCCGAAGGCTATCGCAAGGCGCTGCGCGCGATGAAGTTTGCCGAGAAATGGCGGCGGCCGATCATTTCGCTGGTCGATGTGGTTGGCGCGTATCCCGGTCTGGGCGCGGAAGAGCGCGGGCAGGCTGAGGCGATCGCGCACAACCTGCGTGAGATGGCGCGGCTGGAAGTTCCGTTCATCGCGATCATCACCGGCGAAGGCGGCAGCGGCGGCGCGCTGGCGATTGCCGTTGCCGATCGCGTGCTGATGATGGAGAACAGTATTTACTCGGTGATCTCGCCCGAAGGCTGCGCCTCGATTATGTGGCGCGATGCCGCCAAGAAGGACGTTGCCGCGCAGGCGCTGCGTATCACCGCCAAAGACATTCTGCAACTCGGTATCTGCGACGAAGTGATTCCTGAACCCGCCGGCGGAGCGCAGCATGATTACGACGCCGCGGCCAACGCAGTCGCCGACGCAATCGAAAAGCATTTATCTGTACTGGAAAAGATGTCCGTCGATCAACTGCTGCAAGCCCGCTACGACAAATTCCGCAACATGGCGCAATACTTCAAGGTGGAACCTGCGCCGGCATAGCTAATCGCAGTTTCTAGTTGCTGCCTGCCAAATTGCTATCGCAACTCCTCCATGCACTCTTCCAGCGCCTGCCGCGAAGGACGCGTGACGCTCTCCGGCAGCATCGCCAGTGGCCGGTCGGTCATGTTGATCATGTCCAGGAAGTTGGGCGCCGCGGTGTTCACATACAGCACCCCGGTGAGGACCTCATCGGCATCGTGCGATTCGATCAGCCGCTTCACGGCTCCGACTTTGTCCGTCGGATCGTAGGCGTGCTCCAGCTTGCGCAGCCGCAGCGACGACCCATCGTGCATGGTGACATTGAGGCTCGTACCCTCGTCGTACTCCACCTTGATCTCGTGAAAGTGGGGCACGAAATCCAGATCGTGCAGCGGCTCTTCGTGATCCTTTACGAACTTGTACGACTTGGTCGAGCCTTCGTGATCGTTGAAGGTCGTGCAAGGCGAGATCACATCCAGCATCACAGTGCCGCGATGCGACAGCGCTGCCTTCAGCATGGTATGCAGCTGCTTCTTGTCGCCCGAGAAAGAGCGTCCAACGAACGTCGCACCCAGCATGATGGCGAGCGCGCAGGTGTCGATCGCGGGAAGATCGTTGATCACGCCGGTCTTCAGCTTCGAGCCAAGATCGGCTGTCGCCGAAAATTGTCCCTTGGTCAGCCCGTACACGCCGTTGTCTTCGATGATGTAAACGATGGGCAGATTGCGCCGCATCAGGTGAACGAACTGCCCCATGCCGATCGACGCTGTGTCTCCGTCGCCGCTGATGCCCAGCGCGAGCACCTTCGAATTCGCCAGCACCGCGCCGGTCGCCACCGACGGCATACGCCCGTGCACTGCATTGAAGCTGTGCGAGCGCCCCATAAAATACGCCGGGCTTTTGGACGAGCAGCCGATGCCCGACATTTTGATGACGCGTTCGGGCGCAATGCCCATCTCGTAAAATGCATCGATGATGCGTTCGGAAATCGCATTGTGGCCGCAGCCGGCGCACAGTGTGGTCTTGCCGCCGCGATAATCCAGCACGGTGAGCCCGATGCGATTGCTTTTCGGTTGCGGCGTAATGGTGGCCGCCATTTACTTGCCCTCCTGGGAAATGATCTCGTCAGTGACGGAGCGCGCGTCGATCGGCAGTCCGTTGTAGTGGCGCACGCTGCGCAGCCTACCGATGTCGGCAACCGCGATGTCGAGCTTCAGCAGCTCCATCATCTGGCCGTCGCGATTCTGATCGACAACGTAAACGCGCTTGTGCGCGGCGATGAATTCATGCGTCTCGCGCGTAAATGGATAGGCCCGCAGCCGCAGGTAATCGGCCTTCATGCCGTACTCCGTCTGCAACTGGTCAAGCGTTTCGACCAGCGCGTGATGCGAAGTGCCGTAGGCGATAATCCCGATCTCATGGCCTTGGTTGCAAACCAACTCCGGCCGCGGAACCAGCGTGCGCGCGGTCTCAAATTTTCGCGCCAGGCGATCCATGTTGTTGGCGTAATCGTCAGGGCGCTCGCTGTATTGCCCCTTTTCGTTATGACCGCTGCCGCGCGCGAACCACGCCGCATTGGGATGGTCGGTTCCGGGCAGGGTGCGGTAGGGGATCGCATCGCCATCCACATCCTTGTAGCGCGCGAATCCGCCCAGCCGCTCGAGATCTTCCGCCGACAGAACCTTGCCGCGCTTCTGCGGCCTATCGGGATACGGGAACGGCTCCGACATCCAGTTGTTCATGCCGAGGTCGAGATCCGACATTACGAACACCGGCGTCTGCAGCTGCTCTGCGAGATCAAAGGCGTCGCTCGCCATCGAAAAGCATTCCGCCGGAGTGCTGGGAATCAGCATGGGATGTTTGGTGTCGCCGTGCGAGAGCCGCGCCACGAATGAAATGTCACCCTGCGACGTACGCGTCGGCAGACCCGTCGATGGCCCCACCCGCTGAATGTCCCAGATCACGCCGGGAAGTTCGACGTAATAGCCGAGTCCGGCAAACTCCGACATCAGCGAAATCCCCGGTCCGGCGGTTGCGGTCATCGATCGCGCGCCCGCCCATCCGGCGCCCAGGACCATGCCGATCGCAGCCAGTTCGTCTTCGGCTTGCACGATCGCGAATGTCGCTTTGCCGTCCGACCCGATTCGATAGGCCTTCATGTATTCGATCAGGCTTTCCACCAGCGAAGACGAGGGCGTAATCGGATACCACGTCACGACCGTGACGCCGGCAAACATCGCGCCCATGGCCGCCGCGGAGTTGCCGTCGATGATGATCTTCCCGGCATTCTCGTTCATGCGCTCGATGAAGAAGGGGTCAGCCTTGGTCAACGAAGTCGCCGCGTAATCGTATCCGGCCTTGGCGGCATTCCAGTTCAGATCGGCAGCTTTGACTTTCTTCGCAAACTGCCTCCGCAGCGCCTTTTCAACTTCCGCCATGTCAAGGTTGAGCAGCTTGGCCACCACTCCGACGTACACCATATTCTTGACCAGCTTGCGCAGCTTCGACTCGGGGCAGACGGCAGCGGTGATTTTGTCGTAGGGAACGGGATAAAAGACGAGGTCGGAGCGCAGTTCGTTCAGCTTCAGCGGCTCGTCGTACAGCGCGACCGCACCCGGCTCCAGCGACAGCACATCTTCGCGGGCGGTTTCGGGATTCATCGCAACCAGAAAGTCGATCTCTTTCTTGCGCGCAATGTAACCCTTCTTGCTGGCGCGGATGGTGTACCAGGTGGGCAGTCCGGCAATGTTCGAAGGGAACATGTTCTTGCCGGAAACAGGCACACCCATCTGAAAAATCGTCCGCAACAGGACCGTGTTCGCGCTCTGCGAACCGGATCCGTTTACGGTTGCGACCTGGATGCTGAAATTGTTAACGACAGGTTCCAGCACGGCACCGTGGCCGGCGCCGTGCACTGCAAACTCAGTTGTGGCCATCAATACCCCTTACAAAATGGATGAGAACGGAGGGAGCAACGTTCCATTATAGGGCACTGGGCAGGGCGAATGCAGTTCGCGCTTGCCGCATCCGCTACAATCTAAGGTACAATCGGGCACGGCCGTTTGCGCAGCCGCGGACCCCCTCTGGCCTGCGCATCCGTCTGCACGCTTGGGGAGAGCGATATGGGTTTTGTTAGAACGACGGGTCAGCGTTTCAGCACCGCCGGTCAGCTGTTTTCTTTTTTCTGGAACAATAAACGCTGGTGGTTGACCCCCATTCTGATCACGCTGGCGGTCTTTGCCGTGTTGCTGATTCTGGCTCAGAGCTCCGCTATCGCGCCGTTCATCTACACGTTCTTCTAAGGAAAAGCGCACGATGTTGCTGCATTTCATCAGGCTACATTGGCGGACCGTTCTGGCCGTCGTCGTTTTCGCCGTTGTTGTCTGGTTCTGCCTGCCGGCTTCGCTGAGGGCGAAGATCTCAGGACGCTGGAAGAAGTTCGGACATGCCATCGGCAACTTCCAGGCGCGCATCCTGCTGACGCTGATTTATTACGTGCTGATTTTGCCTTTCGGATTAGTCGTGCGCGCATTTTCCGACTCCATGCACATGAAGAAGCGCCCTGAGAAATGGTTCGATCATCCTCCCGTTCCCAATACGCTGGAAGAGGCCAGGCGCCAAGGCTGACATGAATATTCTGGGAATCTCCTGTTATTACCACGACGCTGCCGCCGCGATAGTGCAGGATGGCAAACTCATTGCCGCTTCGGAAGAAGAGCGCTTCAGCCGCATCAAGCACGATTTCAGCTTTCCCCATCACGCCATCAAGTTTTGTCTCGAGAGCGCCGGCATCAAGGCTGCGGAGCTCGATTACGCGGTCTTCTACGAGAAGCCGTTTCGCAAGTTCGATCGCATCCTGATGAGCGTGCTGCAGACCTATCCGCAGTCGTACAAAGTTTTTCGCGAGTCGATGATCACCTGGATGATCGACAAGCTGTGGGTGGGCTCGAAAATTTCAGCCGAGCTGGGGATTGCGATCGACAAGATTCTCTACTGCGAACATCACATGTCGCACGCGGCCAGCGCGTTTCTGTGCTCACCGTTTGAAGAGGCCGCGATCCTCACCGTCGATGGCGTGGGCGAGTGGGTGACTGGCACGTGGGGTGTCGGCAAAGGCAATCAGATCGAGATTCGCAAGCAGATGATGTTCCCGCACTCGCTGGGCCTGCTGTACAGTGCGTTCACCGCGTTCCTCGGCTTCGAAGTGAACGAGGGCGAATACAAAGTGATGGGCATGGCGCCGTACGGGCAGCCGCGCTACGTCGACAAGGTGTGGAAGATCATTCGGCAGGAAGCCGACGGTTCGTTCTCGCTGGACATGGATTATTTCTGCTTCCAGCACTCGACCACGCGCACTTTCAATAAGAAGTTCGAGCAGTTGTTCGGCGCGCCGCGTCCCCCCAAGACGCTGTTCTTTACGGAAGACTCGGGCTTTCCGGAATACTTCGGCGAAGCGCCGTCGAACTTCCACGAGCTTTGCAAGCTGAACCAGCACTATGCCGACATTGCCGCCAGCATCCAGCAGGTGACGGAAGAAGTGCTGATCACCATGGCGCGCCAGCTCCACAAGGAAACCGGCCTGAAGAACCTGTGCATCGCCGGTGGCGTGGGGCTGAACAGCGTGGCCAATCATCGCATCCTGCGCGAAACGCCGTTTGAGGACATCTTCATCCAGCCGGCTGCCGGCGACGGTGGCGGCGCGCTAGGCGCGGCACTTTGGGCGGACAACATGTTGCTGGGCAATCCCCGCCGCTTCCGCATGGATCACGCGTATTGGGGCAAGGACTACTCGGATGCGGAGGTGCAGCAGTTCCTGACGGAGAACGGCATCCCGTTCCAGCATGTGAGCAACGATGATAGGCTGCTCGACTTGGCAGTAGAACGTCTACAGCAAGGCAACGTGATCGGCTGGTTCCAGGGACGCTTCGAGTGGGGACCGCGCGCGCTGGGCAATCGCAGCATTTTGGCTGACGCGCGCAATCCGCGGATGAAGGATATCGTCAATACCAAGATCAAGTTCCGCGAGCCATATCGGCCATTCGCACCGTCGGTACTGGCGGAGCGCACAGAAGAGTTCTTCGAGATCCCCAACGCCCTCGAACAATACCCGGCCCGCTACATGCTGTACGTCGTGCCGGTACGGAGGTCGAAGTACGATGTCCTGCCGGCGATCACACACGTCGACGGCACGGGCCGCCTGCAGACCGTCTTCGAGGATGCCAGTCCTCGCTATCACGGACTCATCGAGCGCTTCTCACAGGCGACCGGGATTCCGGCAATCCTGAATACCTCGTTCAACCTGAAAGGCGAGCCGATCGTCAATACTCCCGCCAACGCTTTCAGCACTTTCTACCGCAGCGAAATGGACATGCTGTTCCTGGGGAATTTCGTGGTCGAGAAGGAACGGCTGAAGCAGAACCGGCAGCAACTCGTGGCCGAGCCGGTGGGAGCGAAATAACAGCCCCAGCTACTTCGGGCCGTATGCAATAATGGCGCCTATGAAGCGTACTTTCTCAGCGTCGGTGTGGCGCGAGGGCGACTGGTGCGTTTCGCAGTGTCTCGGAGTCAACGTCGCCAGTCAGGGTACGACCCAAGAAGAAGCCCTCGAAAACCTCAAGGAAGCCTTGGAGCTGTATTTTGAGCAGCCGAATGCGACTCAACCATGCCAATTTCAGACTCGTCAGAGCTGATTCCGGCACGAACGCGTAATCCTATCGATGATTTCTGGACTGGTTAGCCAGTGACAAAGCTCAAGCTATTGCTGTTTACGCTCGTTTCAGTCGCAACTTGGTGCTCGGCGCAGGACTCGAATCTGAAACGCTTTACGACCTGCAATTTGGGCCCTGATTTTCAAATTGTCCAGGCGGACGGCCCCGTCAGCGACATTGCTTGGCCTGCACCAATCAAGGGCGGCGAGGTTTCCATACCAGTTGAGGAAGGTTATCGCGTACTGGTCACGTACCGCGAGGACGAGCCATTTGGCAATTTGAAGGTGGAACGGATACCGAAGAAGCAGTACCCCGACGCGCGAATAAATCTGCTAAGCAGCTTCGATTTCCTCTCGTCCGAACCCAGTATGGACGCAAAGGTCCGAAGCCAAAAAATAAATGGCGTCACATTTTATGGCGTTGATCGGGCCAAGCTAGCAGGTGGTGTACTCAGCGTCTATGCTTTGTTTCAGGACGACCAAAGCGTCATCGTTTCAATGTACCTTCTGAACGCCGAGCCTGCCGAGCGAAAGTTCAATACGCTCGCGGAGTATAAAACCATCAGAGATGAGTTCCTGAACGCCTTCAGCAAATGCGTGGTGCCCGCGAAGTCGCATTGAGCAGCCGCCACGCCCCTGTCGAAATCGTTACCCCAGCGACGCAATATCGATCACGAAGCGATACTTCACGTCGCTCTTCAGCAGACGCTCGTAGGCCTCGTTGATCTTCTGAATCGGAATCATCTCGATATCGGCGGTAATGCCGTGCTCGCCGCAGAAATCCAGCATCTCCTGCGTTTCGGGAATGCCGCCAATGCCCGATGCGGCCAGACTGCGCCGCGCGATGATGAGATTGAAAGCTGCGATCGGCGCTGGCTTCGCCGGCGCGCCCACCAATACCATGGAGCCATCGCGCTTCAACAGGTTCAGGTAGGTATTGATGTCGTGGTCGCCTGACACCGTGTCGAGGATGAAGTTGAAGCTGCGGACATGCTTTTCCATTTCCGCCTGGTCCTTCGAGATAACGACGTGTTGCGCGCCCAGTCGCTTAGCATCGTCTTTCTTGCCGGGCGAGGTGGTGAACAGCGTGACCTCCGCGCCAAAAGCGTTCGCCAGCTTCACCGCCATGTGTCCCAGGCCGCCTAGGCCGACCACGCCAACCTTCTGGCCTTTACCAATCTTCCAATGTCGCAGCGGCGAATAGGTCGTAATGCCGGCGCACAGCAGCGGCGCCACTCCTGCCATGTCAAGATTCGCAGGAACCTTCAGCACATAATTTTCATCGACCACGATTTGCTTCGAATAACCGCCGTAGGTCACCCCGCCGGTGTGCTTGTCGGGGCTGTTGTAGGTGAAGACGGATTCGACCTCGCAGTAATTCTCCAGCCCGGCTTTACAGCTCTCGCATTTGCGGCAGGAATCGACCAGGCAGCCGACGGCGACCAGATCGCCCTCTTTGTGTTTGCGAACATCCTTGCCAACTTTGCCGACGCGGCCCACGATCTCGTGGCCCGGGACAGCGGGATAATTCGTTGGCATGAGGTTTTCCCACTCGTTGCGTACGGTATGAAGATCAGAATGGCAGACGCCGCAGTACTGGATCTCGATCTGAACATCTCGCGGACCGGGATCGCGGCGGTTCAAGGAAAATGGAGCCAGCGGTGAAGTAGAAGATTGAGCTGCGTAAGCTTTCGTTTCGATCATAGCGATTGGATGTTACACCAAGCCGCGCGACTCCGGCGCGGATGGTCGCGCTGGCATGCCGTCAGCAGGCTGCGGTAAGATTCCACCATGGCAAAGAATCGCCCGCCGTTTGAAGTCGCTTGCCCGTGCTGCGGCGCGACCCTGAAGATCGATCCCGAAGTGAAAGCGGTGATCGCGCACACGCCGAAGGCTGTCCCCAAGACCTTCGAGGATATGGAAGCCGCGGCGCGCGCCATGAAAGAGCAGGACAGCCGCAAAGAGTCCATCTTCCGGCAATCGGTGGAGGCGCAGAAGCATCAGGCCGATCTGCTGGAGAAGAAGTTCCAGGAAGCGCTGCGTCGCGCCAAGGAAACGCCGGATACCGGCAAGCCGCTGCGCGACTTCGATCTGGACTGAAGAAGCAATTGGCAACTGGCTCTAAGAACGCGTCTCTTTCACCTGTCAGCCTTGTATCAGGGCACGACTTTAGTCGGGCCGTATCGGTTGCGTGAACTGTGGGCTTTAGCCCCTGCGAATTCTGGCACAGGGGCTAAAGCCCGGGTCCAGAGTTGGCATTTTCGGCACGACTAAAGTCGTGCCCTGATACGAACTAGTTTTGTACTTGGCTTGTGAAAACCAGTCAAGAGTCAGGAGCTCCGTACTATAGGGTTTCTGTGGCATCCCCAAACCCACGCCCGCTGCTGCTCGGACATCGCGGCGCGCGTCCTTTGCCTCTGCTGGGGCTGCGCTGGCGTAAGCCCAACTTTCCCGTCGAAAACACCCTTGCAGCACTCGATTACGCCCTGGCGAATGGCTGCGACGGCTTCGAGTTCGATGTGCGCTACACGCGCGATCGGCGATCGGTTTTGCATCATGACCTGGCTCTCAAGCAGCACCAGATCGCTGCCACAGACTATACCCGTCTGGAACGGCGCGGCTGCAATCTGGCCTGCCTGGAAGACGTCTTGGCGCGATTCGGTGCGAAGGCCTATCTCGACATTGAACTTAAGGTTGACGGAAACGAGACAGCGATTGTCGCCGCACTACACGCCAATCTACCTCGCTGCGGATTCGTTGTGTCGTCGTTCCTGCCGGATGTTCTGCTGAGACTGCACGAGCTGGATCCGTCGCTGCCGCTCGGCTACGTCTGCGATCGCGAGGAAAAGCTTGCACGCTGCTCGGATCTGCCAATCACTGCGTTCTTCCCGCGGCATGATCTGGTCTCGCGGCGATTGATCGACGACGCGCACGCCCGCAACCTAAAGCTCCTGACCTGGACCGTGAATGATCCGCACCACATGCTTCGCCTCGCCGAATGGGGAGTCGATGGCCTGATCTCCGACAGCCCCGTGTTACTCCGGAACACATTTTCCGCAGTCCAAGGCGCGAAGGCGGCGAGCTAAGAGCTTCGAGCTGCGGGCCACCAGCCACAGGCCACAACGACCCTTCCCGGTTACGCAGGCTTATCACTCCAGAATTGCAGCCCTGCGTAGTACTCTGTTACCGCTCCATTCGGAGGAGCGCTTATGAAGCGACGTTCGCGCATTCTTCTTAGTGTTGTTGCTGCGGTTCTTTTTCCCTCGCTTACACTCAACGCTCAGAAGCCACGCGTGCTGCCGCACCGCGCGGAAGAAAAACCTGCCCCTTTGCCTCCGCGTGAACTGCCGGCGCAGGTCGCGCCGCAGCTGACGACGGAAGACCTGGGAGCCTTCTTCGACGGCTTCCTTCCGATTCAGTTGCAGCGCGACGACATCGCCGGCGCGGTGGTGCTGGTCGTCAAAGATGGCAAGGTGGTCTTTGCCAAAGGCTATGGCTTCTCTGACGTGAAGAGCCGCAAGCCCGTGACCGTCGACAGCACGCTCTTCCGTCCGGGCTCGATCTCCAAAACCTTCACCTGGACCGCGGTGATGCAACTTTATGAACAGGGCAAGATCGACCTCGATCGCGACATCAACGACTATCTTGACTTCAAGATTCCCGCGACCTTCGGGAAGCCGATCACCATGAAAGACCTGATGTCGCACACGCCAGGATTCGAAGAGACGCTGAAGGAGTTGTTCGTCGCGAATTCGAAAGACATGGAGCCGCTGCAGGAATATCTGGCTACGCATATCCCGAAGGAGATTTTTCCGCCGGGCACGACGCCGGCCTACTCCAATTACGGCGCGACGCTTGCGGGCTATATCGTGCAACGCGTCTCGGGCATGCCGTTTGACGATTACATCGAGAAGAACATCTTCCAGCCGCTGGGCATGAAGCACACGACCTTCCGCCAGCCGCTCGCCGACAATCTGAAGCCGATGATGTCCAGCGGCTACAAGCTGGCGTCGCAACCGGCGAAGGACTTCGAGTTCGTGCAGGCCTGGCCGGCGGGCAGCCTGTCGACTACCGCGGAGGACATGTCGCACTTTATCATCGCGCACTTGCAGAACGGCGAATACAACGGGGTGCGCATCCTGAAACCGGAGACGGCGCAGCTCATGCACTCGCGCCTCTTCGGGCTGTCGCCGGAGATGAACGCCATGTGCTATGGCTTCTATGAAGAATCGCGCAACGGCCATCGCATCATCGGGCACGGCGGCGACACGCAATGGTTCCACAGCGACATGCACCTGATGCTCGACAACGGTCTCGGCTTCTTCATCTCGTATAACAGCGCCGGCAAGCCAGAGGCCCCAGGCCGCTCTGGCCTGTGGGATACCTTCCTGAATCGTTACTTCCCCTACACCCCTCCGGCGCCGCTGCCGGTGGCCGATGCTGCGCAGGATGCGAAGTCGGTTACCGGACGCTATTGGCTGAGCCGCCGCTCCGAGACCAATGTTGCGGCAGTCACTGCGGCGCTCGGGCAGGTCGAAGTCAGCGTCAATCCTGACGGCACCCTCAGCGCCGATCAAGTGAAGGACTATGCCGGCAATCCCAAACACTTCCAGGAAATTGCGCCCATGCTGTTCCGCGAGGTTCACGGGCAGAGCAAGCTGGCGTTCGTCAAGGATTATGCGGGACAGCGAGTGATCGTGACCGACTGGCCCATATTTGACGCTCAGCCGGTTCCATTGCTGAAGAACGGGATTCTCAACCTTGGCATTCTCATCTTCGCGATTGCGATGTTTGTTTTGACGCTGCTGTTCTGGCCGCTGAACGCGATGTTGCGCTGGCATTATGGTTATCGCTCGGAACTTACGCAGCAATATCGCCGGCTGCGCTTCTGGATGCGCTGGTTGTGCGCGGTTAATGTGGCTTTCATCGCAGGATTCGCCGCGTGGCTAACTTCGGCGGATGAAAACATTTCGCTGTTCGGCCGGCATTTCGATTTCAAACTGCACCTGCTGCAGGTCGTCGGAGTGCTGGGCGTGATCGGCGCGCTGGTGGCGATGGACTACTGCCTGCAATCGTGGAAGGACGGCGCCTTGTGGTTCTGGACGAAGGTTTGGAACACGCTGCTGATGCTGGCGTGTCTGGGATTTGCCTTCTTCCTGCTGAACTGGCACATGCTGAACTTCCGGCTGAATTACTAGAGGGGTAATTTCACCACAGAGGGCACTGAGAGCACGGAGAAGAAACTTGGAGAAGAGTCAAAGTTGCTTTCTTGCAAGTTGCGCGCGCGGATCGCTCAACGAAAAGCCGGGTGGAGCACGCCTTTGACAGGCTGCGGAAAAAGTCTTTTTCTTGGCATTTCGAGCGAGAATTCGGCCGCAAGTGATTGAATCTTCGTTCGTCGAAATGCTTGAAATTACTAGCTTGGTTCCTTTTTCCGCAGCCTGTTTGAGGCGTGCATCACGCGGCTGGACTTCTACATGCGCTTTAGCGCCCTGGGGTAAACCATTACCTCAGCGGCTGAAGCCGATATGCTAAGGCTTTTAACTGCAAGCCTGAAGGCGTGCTCCACCCTCGGCACTTACAAGGCGTGCTCCGGCCTTCGGTACCTACAAGGAGAACTTCAAAGTACCCCGGCATCTACACGCTCTCCTTGACCTCGCAAGTCCGTGCGGAAAACAATCGCCGCCGAGATCGCTGGATCCGGCGGCAAAGTAAGAATCCCGTCTGTCGCGAACGCAGTCTCTATCCGGCCCGTCGTCCTTCGTCCAGCACCTCGTCCAACGCGCCTGCCAGTTGTCCGGCGCGCTCGTTGTAGTCGCTATCGATGGATTCGTACTTGCGCTTCAGGACATGGAGTTCGTCGGCGATATTCAGCGCGGCCAGGACGGCCACGCGCAGCGAATCGACAGTCGCGGCCTGCTGGGCGATGAGGCGCATCTTGGTGTCGACATACTCGGCCAACTCGCCGATGTACTCCGGATCGGAGCCGCGAAGATGATAGGTCTGATCGTAGATTTCAACGCGGACATTGCCGCTGCCGTTTCCGTTCGGCTGGCTCAAAACACCCTCCATGTCGTGGATCGTGAATGGCGAATCGACGCCCCAAAATAAGGCTGCGATTCACGATCCACGGACCACGATTCACTACTCCCCATTATCCCGCCGACTCGTCCAGCGCCAAAGATTCAATTTGCCCCAGCATCTTTTCTACTCTGGTTCGCACCTCTTCGCGCTCGCGGCGCAAGCCGACCAGTTCCTGGCGCATGGTGTCGAGCTCTTCCTCGCGCTCGTTCAATTCCTCGCGCAGGCGGGCGGCATCGCGCTCGGCGACGGCCTTGGCTTCGCGCGCCGACTTCAGCTGCTCGATGGTGCGCAGGATCTTCTCTTCCAGTGACTTGAAATCTGCCGTGGAGGGCGCTTCCACCGCGTGTGCTGTCATGCTCATGAGTTGACCTTCAGAAGTGGAGTATCCGAGCGAAGTATATCGCAGAGCCGCATGTGCAAAAGTGACAGTATTCACCATTCCGCCCGATTTGTGCGGATGGAACCTGGATGTGCAATGGGGGATGATCGCAAGGGGAGAAGGATCCAGCCGCGCAGCGGCAGGGATTTCATGTGTCTGCAATCTTGTCTCAGAACCCGCCTGCCATTAGGATTCCCAGAGGAGCACAAGCATGCCCAATCTTGGGGACCTGCCGGCAGCGTTGTTTTCGCCCTCGAAAGTGGTCTACATTTCGTATGTCATCCTGACAGGACTGAAAGTTCTGCCTGCTCCTTCAATTTGCGGCTTTGTCGTGATCTCAATCATCTTCTGGCTCGCGGAGGTTAGTCACAACGACTATCTTCGGATTTGGCTTAACAAAAAGGCGAACTAGCTCTTTTCGCCTTCTTGCCCCCATCCGCCGCATCTACTACGATTGAAGGTTCGTCCTACTGTGGGGTAATTCATGGCAAGCAGCCGCAAAACTAACGGGAAAGCTGTCTCTGAATCGCCGGTCACCGATCTGTTCGAGGCCGGGCGTCATCCGTCGCCATCGGAAAAGGATTGGGCCGACAAAACGCTCGCGCCCACGCTGGACAAGGCTCCGGAGCGGCCGATCGGTGAGCCGACCGGCATCAATCTCGACGAGCACGGCCACGCGCGCTTCACGACGATCTCGGGCGTGCCGATCCGCCGCCTCTACACGCAGGCCGACCTGCCCGAGGACTGGAGCTACGACAGCTATCTGAATTATCCCGGCCAGCCACCGTACGCGCGCGGCATTCACGCCTCCGGCTATCGCGGCAAGATGTGGACCATGCGCCAGTTCTCCGGCTTCGCCTCGCCGGAGGAGACGAACCAGCGCTACAAATATCTGCTGGAGCACGGCGGCATGGGCCTGTCGGTCGCCTTCGATCTGCCCACGCTGATGGGCTACGACAGCGATCATCCGTTCAGCGAGGGCGAGGTTGGCAAGTGCGGCGTCGCCATCGATTCGCTCGAGGACATGGAGATCCTCTTCGATGGCATCGATCTGGAGAAGACCACCGTCTCGATGACCATCAACTCGCCTGCGTCGATTCTGTGGGCGATGTACCTGGCGGTCGCGGAGAAGCAGGGCGCGGACTGGAAGAAAATTTCCGGGACCATTCAGAATGACATTCTGAAGGAATACATCGCGCAGAAGGAATACATCTACCCGCCGGCGCCGTCGATGCGGCTGGTGATCGATACCTTCGAGTTCGGCTCGAAGTTCACGCCGCGCTTCAACACGATTTCCATCTCGGGCTATCACATTCGCGAAGCCGGCTCGACCGCACTGCAGGAACTGGCGTTCACCATCTACGACGGCGTGGAGTACGTGGAGTGGGCGCGCCGCCGGGGTCTCGACGTTGACGAGTTCGGCCCGCGCCTCAGCTTCTTCTTCAATGCGCACAACGATTTCTTCGAGGAGATTGCCAAGTACCGCGCGGCCCGCAAAATCTGGTACCGGCTGATGAAGGACCGCTTCGGCGCGAAGAACCAGCGCACCTGGCTGATGCGCTTCCACACGCAGACGGCGGGCGTCTCGCTGACCGCGCAGCAGCCGATGAACAACATCGCGCGCGTGGCCATCCAGGCGCTGGCGGGCGTGCTGGGCGGAACGCAGTCGCTGCACACCGATAGCTACGACGAAGCGCTGGCGCTGCCGACCGAAGAGGCGGTACGCATCGCGCTGCGCACGCAGCAGATCATTGCGTACGAGTCGGGCGTGGCCAATACCGTCGATCCGCTGGGCGGATCGTATTTCGTCGAGCGCTTCACGCTCGACATGGAAAACGGCGCCTTCGATTACTTCGGCAAGCTGGACGCGATGGGCGGCATGGTGGCGGCGATCGAGAAGGGTTATCCGCAGAAGGAGATTGCCGAGGCCAGCTACCAGTTCCAGCGCGCGACGGAAGCCAAAGAGAAGATCATGGTTGGCGCAAATGAATTTGTGGTCGACGAGCCCGCGCCGGAGATTCTCTACATCGGCGAAGAGGTTGCGCAGGCGCAGACAAAGAAGCTGAACGCGTTGCGCGCGCGCCGTTCCAACGACGAAGTGCGTCGCTGCCTTGACGCGCTGAAGAAAGCCGCCGCCCAACGGCCCAAGGCCGGCGACAACGGCCAGATCTCGCCGGTGAATACCATGCCGTTCATCCTCGACGCGGTGAAGGTGTACGCGACGGTCGGCGAAATCTGCGACGCCCTGCGCGAGGTCTACGGAACGTACGAAGAGACGGCGTTCGCGTAGGAACGGCTCAGTATTCCACCGCCAGATTAAACTGGAAGCTTTCTCCGCCGACGGGCACGGTCACGCGCACGGCGCGTCCTTTCTTGCCATGTTCCGCGACGGCTGCGCTCTCCGATAACTTGCCGAGCGGATAGTAGACGACGCCGGTAACATTGCCTCGCGGCGGAATCGTGTTGGCCAGCAGGGCGCACTGCTCCACGTAGTCGGGCGAAGCCTGGTGCTGTAATTGCGCCAGGGGATCGGTGCCCTGCGCTTCGCGAGCGCGCAAGCGGCATGGTTGGTCGCATTCTGGCGGCCTGGCGTTCTCATCGTCCGAATCCAGCGCGCCCGGAGTATCGGTGTAGAGCAGGTTCTTGCCGCCGGGCATAGCGTTGCCATTCGTGCGCGCGGCGATAGCGCGCATCATCTCCAGCATTTGTGGATTGAGCATGTCGGCGGTTATCGGACCTTGCGCATCGCTGCCTCCCATGCCGCCTACGCTATAACGCGCCATGTTGTAGGGCTTGCGCAGCTTTTTGGCCAGTTCGGCACCGGAGACGGCGGCGACCGCGTGCCCGCCTACCGCGTCTTCCAGCAGCACCTCCTCAGGCTTGAGCGTCACCGAATGCTGTCCGGCGTTATACACGCGCAGCTTAATCGCCAGGAATTTTCGGTTAAGGACTGCGTGGGCTGCGGCGACGACGGTGTAGTCCTTGCCCACGGCATATTGATACACGATCCCATCCACGTAGAAGGCGCCGGCTTGTGTCTTCTGCGGGCCCAAGGTTTCATCCTGAGCGAAGACGGAGCAGGCGAACAACAACGCGCACAGCAGGTAGCGCATGGAACCTCCGATGGCATGTGGGGGGAGCCAAAAGTTCAATCGGCAGAATGGGCGCAGGTCATGAATCGGGCGGAGAATCGGCGAGCGATTTCAACAACTGTGAAGAGTGAGGTTGTGCGATGGGTCAACTTTCCTGTTGAGCGGCAACAAGCAGATCCGTCGCGCCCAAAATCACCCCGACGAGCACAAATTCGGTGCTCGTTGGGGACCCCGGCTCACGGGGCGCTGGTGATGACAATTCGAGAATGCGACCGGTGTCTGGCAATCGCGCAATGTCACTGCAATGTGCAATTTTCAGTCGATCGCGCCCGCTCTACTCGCTCCAGACGGCCAGTTCGTTGCCGTTGGGATCGGTGAAGTGGAAGCGGCGGCCGCCGGGAAATCCGAAGATCTCTTTCACGATCTTGCCGCCGGCGGTCTTGACCTCGCCGTAGATTTCTTCCAGCGACGCGGCATAGATCACGATGAGCGGGCCGCTGCTCTTGCCGCCGCTCGGCCCAGTAGGATGAGCGTCCTTAGTGAATCCGCCGGCCAGGCGGCCGTCGACGAAGCTGGTGTAGTCGGGACCGTAGTCCTGAAACTTCCAGCCAAAGACTCTCTGGTAGAAACGCTTCGTGGCTTCGATATCGGTGGCGGGGAACTCGATGTAGTCGATCTGCAGGTCGTGCTCTTTGCCGGGCATGCGGAATATCCTCGTTCTGAAGTGTTGTCACGGATTCGGCGCCTACAGTATACGGGTGGAGCACGCCTTCAGGCGTGCATGCGGAACATCGCTTTCACGAAACCGGCTTCAGCCGCTGAGGTTGACAGGGCGGATTAGGTTGCCTCAGCGGCTAAAGCCGGATCAATTTCACGCATCGCTTATGCACGCCTGAAGGCGTGCTCCACCCGCTTGGGCGACTGGCGACGAACGAACGGGCCGTCCCCAAAACCCAAAGGCGCGGTTACCCGCGCCTCGCTCAGCTAAATTCTGTTCTGAGGTTACTGGTTGTCGCTCGCTCCGCCGGGCTGGGTCTGGTTGTCGATGCCCAGCTCATGGGGCGAAGGGAAACTGGCGGTCTCGGGATTCAGCAGCCCCGAGTGATCCGGTCCGAGTCCCAGCTTAATGAGCGCGCGGGAGTCAGGCGTGATCTTGGTCTGCCAGCCGTTGTCGGCCTGGTAGCGCAGCATCGCGTCCTTCGACTGCTGGTCCCAGACGCCGGTCGGCTCACCCGTGAGGTAGTGCTCGCGGATGAGCGCGCTCTGGATCGCGACCGTCCGATCCTGATCGATCGAGTGCTGACCGTGGGAGCGCGTCGCCGTCTTCGCTGCACGCTTGGAGGAATGATGGCCGGTGGAACTATGATGCGTGCTGGAGACAGTGGCGTGCTTGGGTTTCGACTTGGTGGTGGTGCTGGCCGCGGCCCATGTAGCCAGCGACAGCGACACCAGACATACTGTGGCGATGTGGAGTGTTCGTCTTCCGCTAAGCAAAAACCACCTCTCCGTCACGAATTAAGGGAGCTGCAAATGACGGCCCATTGTAAATAAGGTCCGACTGATTTGGGAACCATAAAAAGCACCCGGTTCCCAGTTTGAAAACAATGGTTCCGAAATGGGACAAAGCGGCACCAGCATCGTTTTCTTTCTGATGCACCTGCGCCGCTCGCGAGATTGCTATTGAGTTAACACCCCGGGGTACCCGGCAGCGCCCAGGTTAGCGTCCAAAAACGGGACGCGAACCTGGGGCACCGGCCACCTGCTCGGGGTGACAAGCCTTACGGTAGCGTGCCACCCATGAACACCGTGGAGTTGTCGCGCGTGCCGCGTGGCCGCACCAGGAAGACCACATCCTGGCCGCTCTTGGTTTGCGACTCGATACGACGGAAATCGTCCTCGCTGTTCACCGGCTGTTTGTTGATCTCCAGGATGACGTCGCCGCGGCTGAGTCCGGCAGTATCGCCGAAGCCATCGGGCTTGACGTCCTGTACCATTACGCCCTTGGTATTCGGCAGCTGATAACGGTTGGCCAGATCCTCTGTGATGCCTTTGACGGTGATCCCGAACTTGCTCTCTTGCGGCTGGCCTTCCTCGCCCTGCGATTCCTCGCCGCCCAGGCGGTTGGCGAACAGCTTGGCGCGATCGGCAATCGTCACCTCGGCCGTCTGCTCCTTGCCGTTGCGGATGTATCCCAGCTTCGCCGCTGTTCCTGGCTTTATCGCCGAGATGTCGGCCACCAACTCGTCGCCATTCTTCACCGGCTTGCCATCGACGGAGACGATGGTGTCGCCCGTCTTCAATCCGGCCTTTTCGGCAGGACCATTGGGCGTGATGCTGGCGATGGTGACGCCGCTATTGACGCCATAGACGCGCGCGACCGCCGGATTGGGCACGGCATTGAATTGCACGCCGATCGATCCCCGCGAAACCTTGTGCTCGGGTCCGATGAGCTGGTTGTAAACATTGACCACCGTGTTCGACGGCATCGCGAATCCAACACCCTGATATCCGCCGCCGCTGGTGTAGATGGCGGTGTTGATGCCGATGACCTCGCCGTTCATGTTGACCAGCGGGCCGCCGGAGTTGCCAGGATTGATGGCCGCGTCGGTTTGGATGAAGGACTCAAACTGGCGGGTCGGAATGATGTTGCGGCCGATGGCGGAGATGATGCCGGCGGTCACGGTTTCATTCAGGCCGAAGGGGCTGCCGATAGCCAGCACCCAGTCGCCCACGGTCATGCTGTCAGAGTTGCCCAGCTTGGCCGCGGGCAGCGGCTTCTTGGCGTCGATCTTAATGACCGCGAGATCGGTCTCCGCATCGGTGCCGACCACAGTCGCGGTGTAGGTGACCGTCTCCGGATCGCCCATCAGGTTGACGCGAATCTTGTCAGCCTTCTCGACCACGTGATTGTTGGTGATGATGTAGCCCTTGGGGTCGACGATTACGCCCGATCCCAGCGAGCGCTCGCGCATATCGGGCGAGCCTCCGAACTGGCCGCCACCATTATCCCCACCGCCAGGCTGCCCGCCGAAGAAGCGGTTAAAGAAATCCTGGAACGGGTTGTCCTCGTCGCCGCCGCCCGGACCCTCGTCGGGAGCTCCTGGCATCATCCGCCGGTGCGGATTCTTCAGCGTGGTTTCGGTATTGATGTTGACCACCGATGGCTCCAGCTGACGCGCGATGGTTGAGAACTGGCTTGACATCTGGACGGGCGAGGGAACCTTCAGCGGCGTCGCGTCCGCCGACGTGTTCTGCTGATTGCCCTTAACGGCGCCAGATACGACCGTGCCAATCAGAATGCCTAGCGAAAGTGTCGCCAGGATTACGATGGTCGAGGCAAAGCGATTGGCCTTGAATCTTTGCCTGAAACCTGAAGCTTGCGAATCCATTCACTGTCCTCCAAGCTGACGAGCCCAAATAGAAATTATACAGTCGCCGTCGTTGACTGTGATTGCGGGGGGAATCACGATGGGTTCTCAAGCCTTAGACGACTGGGCAACGCGGTTGGTCACCAACCTGCAGCAGTAGGATGCGAAGCGCGGGCGCAGGGCTTCAACGCCGGATCGGCGATTGTGGGCGCGCTTCGACGTACGCCTAATGCGCTCTTACGAGTTGGAGAAAGCCGGCAGAATCGACGGACAGGAACGTGAACGTGTTGTTCTGATAGCAAACGACGCCGGCTCCCGTCTCATGGTAGTCGTATGGGTATTCAATCGTTCTTCGCACCTTCCCGTCTTGCGAGTCTACCAGCACGATCAAACTAGTGTCGTGCCGTTTCGAGCTCGACGGGTAGCTATAGGAAACGGCAATCGTGCCGGCGCTCGCCTTCGCGTCGACCAGCTTGGCCTCGTCGTCAGGCGGATGGAGATCAACTCCTCGCGCTGTACCGGCAGGCGAGATAACGTACGCGGGACCCTGCGGGCTCGACCTGGTCAGGTAGACATTCCCGTCGTCACCAGACTCCGCCGTGCTGAGCTCGATCTCCCTTGGCACGCCCGTCGAGCCGTCGCCGTTCGGGACTTGTTGCCCCTTCGAGTCCGACCGCCTTTCCCCGGGAAGCGTAACCACCCTCAGGAGCTGCCCGTCGGCCCCGAACAAGGCTGTCAGCGGCTTCGCGGACACCCTGTCGTACCCGGCCACCAACAGGCGACCATCGGGGAAGGCACCCAACGTTCTGCCCCGGAAATCCGGGTCAAAGTCCGTATCCAGCGGAGTAAGCGAAACAAAAACTCCGTCGCCGTCGAATCTGGCCACCGCCTGGTCGTGCGCCCACTTAGCGAAGACCCTATACATCAAAAGGTAAACGCCTCCGTCATCAGATGGCGCAAAGTCCGTAACTCCGGCCCGCACGACCTTGGAATTCAGGAGATCGGGGATCTGTTTTGGGCTGACCCACCAAGTTTTCCGTCCGTCGGCGGAGATGCTGGTTACGGCATCTTTTTCGAACCGAAGCTGAATCTGGCCGGCGGAACCGCACTTGACTGCATTTATGTAGGCGAGCTCGTGCTCAACAGCCACAGGAATTGGCTTATCAAAAGTCAGGGGAGCGGTGGTCTGCGCCTCGCCACTTGAAGTGACAAGCAGCAGGCTGACCAAAAGCAACCTCAGGTTGGCGCGCACCCCTAAACTCTCCCGCGACCTCTCGCTGCCGGGCCACTGCCGCAGCCGCCGATTATCGAGACGCCTCATACACCGTTTTCCCGCCGACTACCGTGCGCAGGACCTGTGTCTTCAAAATCTCCGCCGGCGCGACCTGCGTCAGATCGCGATCCAGAACCACAAAATCCGCCAACATTCCCGGCGCGAGCGTTCCTTTTTCCTTCTCGGCGAACTGCGCGTACGCTGCGCCAGTGGTGTACGCGGCCAGCGCCTGCTCGATGGTGATCTTCTGCTCCGGGAAAAATTCCTTGGTCCCGGCTTCGTTCTTGCGCGTGACCGCCGCATAAAGTCCGCGGAAGGGATTCATCGGCTCGACCGGGAAGTCCGTTCCAAACGCCAGGCGCACGCCGTTGTCGAGAAATTGCTTCCACGGATACGACGTCTTGGCGCGCTCCGGCCCAATGCGATCGATCACCCAATTCATATCGGTGAGCAGATGGCACGGCTGCACCGACGCAATCACGCCCAACTTACGAAACTGCGTGAATTGATTGGGCGCGATCACCTGGTCGTGCTCGATGCGAAAGCGGAAGTCGCGCATGCGGTCGTTCTCGCGTGCGTCGCGCTCGACTTCGGCAAAGGCGTCGAGTGCCATCTGCGCCGCGCGATCGCCGATGGCATGAAATCCCAGCTGAAATCCCGCGGCCGAACGCTCCACCGACATGCGATTCAGGGTTGCCTGGTCATACTGCGGGATGCCGGAGTTGCCGGGATCGTCCGAATATGGCGCCAGCAGCGCGGCCGTGCGCGAGCCGAGCGAGCCATCCATGAACGCCTTGAGCATCGCGGTGTGTAGCATGGGATCCTCGGCGGGATGCTCGGCGCGATGCTGCTCGATCAGATCCATCGGCTGCTTAAAGGTAATCCACTCGCTGATGCGCAGCGTTAATTTGCCTTCGCGCTCCAGATCCTGGTAGATCAGGAAATCTTCCCAATCGGAATAATCCTGCGCTGACGTCAGTCCCCAGCGCGCGGCATCGGCCAGCGCCAGCTCGATTCCACGGCGTCGCAATGCCAGCGACGGCCGCGGAGCCTTTGCCATGATCTCTGCACGTGCTGTTTCGCGCACGATGCCGGTCGCGGTGCCGCTCGCATCGCGATCGATCTCACCGCCTGGCGGATCGGGAATCTTCGCCAGCATTCCGGCCGCTTTGAGCGCAGCGGTATTCGCAACCGCGATATGGGAATCGACGCGCGACAGTACCGCGGGATGATCGCCGGTGACAACGTCGATGTCCTGCCGCGTTGGCAGCTTTTGACCCGCCCACAATGTTTCGTCCCAACCGCCGCCGACAATCCAGTCTTCCGGCGCGGTCGTCTTGGCATGCTCGGCGATGCGCTGCTGCATCTCGGCCAGCGACTTCACGCCAACCAGATCGACCTCCAGCGCTTGCCGTCCGCCGTAAGCAAGATGCATGTGCGCGTCGTTGAATCCCGGCATCACGAAGTGTCCGCCAAGATCAAGCACCTGCGTGTGCTCGCGCTTCAGCTTGCGAATGTCGTCATTGGACCCAATAGCAACGATGCGGCCGGCGCGCACCGCCATTGCCTGCGCGCGGGCGGGGGCGGCTTCGGTGTAAATGTCTCCGTTGAGAAAGATGATGTCGGGAGTTTCGTTATTCGCGGGCGCTGCACGGTTGCCGGATGAACTTGCAGTGGTTGTCATGAGGGAGACGATCATCAGCAGGACGAACTTCATTCGTCGGCCACTCCGCTGAGCGCCAGTGTAAGCAGCAGAATGCGTTTCAGCCCTACATCGCGGCCGCTGGGATCGTACCATTCGTGGACGGTGTGGGCTCCGCCGCCGCTGCCGCCTGCGCCGATGGCGATGGCCTCGCGACCCAGCGACAGCGGAATATTCGCGTCCGTCGAGGCGCGCTGAATGCGAGCCGTGTTGCCGAGCTGCGCATCGACGGCGCGAATCATCTTCAGCAGTTGCGATTCGGCCGGTAGATCGGCCGCCGGGCGATTGCCGATCACTCGCACCTCGGCCGTCAGCAACTCCTGCTTTTTGCGGCCCGTGATCTCTGGGATGACATGATCGACGGCCTCATGCAGCGCGCGCTCCAGCCGATCCAGTTCGTCAACCGATGCGGAGCGGGTGTCGACGCGCATGGTCGCCGCTTCCGGAATGGAGTTCACCGAAGTTCCGCCGTGGATGATGCCGATGTTGAAGGTCGTCTTGGGCGAGACCGGAACCGGTGTGCGCGTGAAGCGGTCGATGATGCGCGCCAGCGCCACGATAGGATTGGCCACGCCAAAGTCGCTCCACGAGTGTCCGCCCTGTCCGCGCACGATGATTTCGTAGCGCCGGCTGCCGAGTCCTTCGGCAATGATCGTATCGCTGCCCGCGCCGTCGAGCACCACCAGCGACACGATCGTTGCCGACCACCGCGGATCTTTGTAAATGTGCCGCATGCCGCGGAGATCGCCTTCCCCTTCTTCGCCGACATCACCAATGAAGAGAATCGGCGCGGTATTGGCCAACCCCACGGCTTGTATCGCGGTCGCCATCGCCAGCAGCGCCACAATGCCCGATGAGTTGTCGGAGATGCCGGGGCCGTAGAGCTTGCCGCCATCGCGCCGCACATGTGTCGGCGTGCCCGCGGGAAACACGGTGTCGATGTGCGCGCTGAGTGCAATGAAGGGTGCGCCGGGATCGACCCCGGGACGAATACCGAGCACGTTGCCTAATTCGTCGCGATGCACGTCGGCCAGTCCTGCGGCGGTGAAGCGCTCCGCCAGCCACTCGCTGCGCGCGCCTTCGCTCCACGGCGGAGACGGAATGGAAGTCACTTCCAACTGCAACTCTTCCAGCTCACGTGCGTGCGCGCGAAACCAGGCAAAGGCGTCGTGGACGCGACGCAGTTCGGCGATGCGCGAGACCTGCTGCTGCGCCGAGCGCAAGCCGCGCGACTCGCTGGTAGAGACTGCCTCTGCGGAGGTCATGCGAACTGGCGGGAGCGGAGCCATGGAGAATGCTCCATGGTAATACGGCAGGGGAGTGGAGAGAAGAGCTACAGTTACGACGCCAGCTCCGCCTTCACCCCATTCGCAGCGGTGACCGTCTCCATAATCTCCTCGTCGGTGAGCATGCGCTCCGACTCCTTAGCGCGCTGGAAGATGCGGTCGACCAGTTCATCGGTGACTGGAATCTCGTGCTTCTCCAACCAGTACTGCACGTTGGATTTGCCGCTCATGGGGCCAACTTCGATGATCTGCTGCATGCCAAAGAAGTGCGAGGGCACGCCGGAGTAAATGCTGTTGGCCAGCATCTCATCATTCTTGCGATATGCCTTGATGACCGCGGCGGCGTGTACGCCCGTGCCGGTACGGAAAGCGTCATCTCCCACAACCGGGTAGTTCTTGGGGATAGGAACGCCGGTGGCTTTCGAGACCGCATCGCAATATTCCTTCAGCTTGGTCAGGTCCTGACTCTTCCAAGGCTCGATGCCCATGAGCTTCAGGTTGACCAGCATCTGATCCATTTGCGTGTTGCCGACGCGCTCGCCGATGCCGATGGCGGTGGCGTGCACGACTTCGGCGCCGGCCACCAGCGCAGCCAGGGAGTTCGCGACCGCGAGGCCGCGATCGCAGTGGCCGTGCCACTCCACGCGAATGTTTTCGCCCGAAGGCCTTACGACTTCATCGATCACAAAATGCATGAGCGCGACCACGCCCATGGGGGTGGCGTGGCCGGTGGTGTCGCAGATGACGATAGCTTTGGCACCACAGTTGATCGCCGTGCTGTACAGGCGCTTGATGGTTTCGCGATCGCAGCGGGTGGTGTCTTCGGTGACGTACATCACGTCGAGGCCGAGCCCGACGGCGTACTTCACGGCATTCTCCGTGGTGCGCAGCAGGAAGTCGTCGGTCCAGTCCTCAGTGTAGCGGCGAATGGGGCTGGAGCCGATGAAGGTCGCGGCTTCGACCGGGACGCCGGTAGCCTCGACGATCTCGGCAACAGGGCGAATGTCGTTCTGATGGGTGCGCGCTGCGCAGTTAGGTTTGATCTTCATCTTGGCGCGGCCGATCTCACGCGCCAGTGCTTCGCAATGGGCCTGCGCGCGCGGACCTGCGCCGGGCAGCCCGATGTCGAGCATGTTGATGCCGATAGCTTCCATCAGGTGGAGGATCTCGATCTTCTCTTCGATGGAAGGATCGCGCACCGAGGGCGACTGTAAACCGTCGCGCAGCGATTCGTCATTCAGCAGGACGCGACCGGCCGGGATCATGGACTGCGCGTAGATGGTGTTCCAGTCGTAGATCAGCTCAGAAATATTGGCGGACACTTACTTTTTCACCCCACGTTTGTCCGACGGTCCCACAACGTCGGAGTATCTTCAGCCCTCGGCCACTTTAGCTCAGCGGCTGCGACTCTTTCTTCTCTCTACTCTTACCTGCACCGCTGAAGCGACGTTTCACCGGATATCCATTAGATTATCCACCCAACCGGCGGTTACCAGATACTTTGATTTCAGGTTGGCACAGATTTTGCCTGCCCTCGTCGGCTCGAGAGGCGTGCTGAAACGGTTGCTGGTATGCCACCTTGTTTAGGAGGTTGCGGCCTCTCGCTCAGTCAAGGTCATATTAGCAGTATCCCTAAGGGAAGCTCTGATTAAGTCAGGCTTTGAAAGGGACGGCCTTCAGGCCGTCCGTAAGATGCGCGTTTCGGGAGCGGCTTTAGCCGCTAGAGGTACTGAATCAGAGTTTCGTAAGTTGCGCCCGAAATCAAATTACTTAGAAGGTGAAGTATCCGGACAATGACACAAACCAGCCCCTTAGGGGGGCAAACCACATAGGCGGTCGCGCCATCTAACGCCATAATGAGGGAAGGGTGTCTTGCCGTTCATGCTGAATTTCCGGGGCCGAGCCGACGAGGAGAATAGCGAACACCTGTCTAATCCGTGGCAGAAGATTGTAGGTCCGGCCAAAGACGAGCCAGAGAACGAGACGGAACACGCTGCCTGGGTCCGCAAATACCTTGATCTGGCCGATCTGTTGATCACACGCGTGCAACGCCGGTTGGAAAGCACACCGCTCCGCCGGGGGCGCGCCCGGCGCCACGCGGCGTGACCGCGCGCCACCTCACAAGAACACGCTTCTTTCCCGGCCAGATGAGGGGTTCATGCGTCACTGAATTGGCTCGGCTGCGGTGCTACACTGGCCGGTGATCGAGGTCATGCCGGAATACCCAGCCAGCAACGATGGCGACGCTGCCGAGCGCGGCACGCTCTATCTGGTGGGCACGCCCATCGGCAATCTGGATGACATCACGCTGCGCGCGCTGCGCGTGCTGAAGGAAGTTGACCTGATCGCCTGCGAGGACACGCGGCAAACCGCCAAGCTGCTGAACCATTACGCCATCCAGAAACCTAAGCTCAGTTACCACGAGCACAATGAGTTGACGCGCGCGGCTGAACTGGTCGTTCACCTGGAGCGCGGCGACAACGTGGCTGTGGTCAGCGATGCCGGTATGCCGGGCGTGAGCGATCCGGGATATCGGCTGGTCGCGCTCGCGGTGCGTCATCACATCCGCGTGGTGCCGATTCCCGGCGCCTCGGCGTTTCTCTCGGCGCTGGTGGCAAGCGGATTGCCCACCGACTCGTTCCGCTTCGGCGGATTTCTACCTGCCAAGTCTGGAGCCAGACGGACCGCGCTGGAGGCAATTCGCCATTCTCCGCGCACGCAGATTTTCTATGAAGCGCCGCATCGGCTGATCGAGAGCGTGCGCCATGTGGTTGAAGTTCTCGGCGGCGAGCGTCATGTAGTCATCGCCCGCGAGGTCACCAAGCTGCACGAGGAGTTCCTGCGCGGCCGCGCCGACGAGGTTCTGGCACAACTGGAGAAACGCGGCGAGGTCAAAGGCGAGATCACGCTGCTCATCGGCAAGGCCGACGAGCTTCCTCATGTGCCGGATTCCATCAAGTCCGTCGCCGAGCGCGTGAAGGAACTGGTGAAGGCCGAGAAGCTGGACGAGAAAGCTGCGCTGAAGCAGGCGGCCAAGGAATTCGGCTTATCGAAGAGCGAAGCCTACCGCGAGTTGCAACGCGCCAAGTCCTAAGGGACATCTGCATTTGACAATCGCGCTGCCCCTGCTCAACAATAGCGGGCAAGTTGGAAGTGGTTGGACCGCAACCACCTGCACTCGGCTTGGAGACCGGCACTCCGACCCATGTAACGTCCAAGGATAAGCGTATGGCCAAGATCCTTTGCGTGGACGACGAACCGAATATTGTCTCGCTGAAGTGCGCCATTCTTCAGGCCGCCGGACACCAGGTCACCCCGTCGACATCAGCGCGCGATGCCATCGAGAAGATTGAGCAGAACAACTACGATGCGGTTGTGACTGACTGGCGCCTGGGCGACGCCAACGGCCGCGCCATTGTGCAGGCCGCCAAAACGCATTCCACTATGCCGGTGGTGGTGGTTTCCGGGTATGTAGCGGAAGCCTTTCAGGCCGCCGAGCCCCTCGCCGATCTCTATCTGGAGAAGCCGGTGAATCCGGAAGAGCTGGTCACGATTGTCAATGAGTTATTGAAGACCAGCGACCACGCCACGACGTAACAAATATCTTCAATCTGTCATCCCGACCGAACCTGGGGCACCGGCAACTTTCCTGCACGAAAAAAATTCGGGCTTGGGTCGCACACTGTGCAAGAACCCAAGCCCTTTGCTCCCTCGCTAATCCCGTTCAAAACCTCAAGCGTCGGCTTCTAGTGAATCGTCGCCGAGCGCCCACTGACTTCCATGCGACCTTTGACCGCGGCAATTGCCGGCTGCGGGCGCAGCGGAGTCAGCGGCACCGACGCCGTCGCCTGCGCGAGAATCCGATGATGCACGACGAACAGCGCTAGCTCCAGCCGATCCGATACGCCGATCTTGTCGAAGATATTGCGCAGCGCGTTCTTGACGACCTGCTCGGTGGTGTAAAGCTGGGCTGCGATCTCGCGATTCTTGTAGCCCTGCACGATGGCGGCGATGATGCGTAGCTCGCGCTCCGATAGCCGGTTTCGCACGCGCAGGCCGACCAGATCCTCGTTGACCTCAACCTCGGATGAGTTCGGTCCCTGCAGGAATGCCTGCCCCTGCGCCAAGCGTCGAACTGCTTCGACCACCATGTTGCCGCTGGCCGAGCGATAGATGACTCCCTGCACGCCCATGCGCATGAAGTCGGAGGCGTTCTCGTTGTTATCGCAGATGACAAGCACGGCAAACTGCCGGCGCTGCGCGATCTCCTGCACTTCAGCGAGCAAGGTAATGAAGCCGGTCGACAGCACAACTACTTGCGGACGCAACTTGTCGAGGGCGTTGAGAATGGCCTCAGGCGTGACGGGCTGGCCAACGATGCGGAGGTCTTCTTCCACGGCCAGAACCTTCGCCACACCCGCGCGGAAAATCGCCTGGTGGTCAGCGATGACGACGTTGATCATGGTCAGGTTAGGAGCCTTCCTGAGCGGCGCAGTCAGTTCCGTGCCAAAGTGGCCGAGCAAGGTAACTGATCAGGCGGCACTAACGTTCTTACTACGGGTTACGAGAACCAAGACGGTGTTATACCACGGATAGAGAAAGATGAAATAGCTCTTTGGTGGAGGTAGTGATTCCAAGGCTTTTTTGCCGGGCGCAAGAGCCTGGTTTCAGTATCCGTCGCGCCGCTGGCCGCGCTAAAGCTTTGCCGGGCAGGGGCTTCAGCGGCGAGTGAACATTCCGGCCACGCCGTAGCCGCTGATCAGCGCTATACCTGCCGCGACGGCTACGAGTCTCGAGATGTGAGTTCTGGCATAGTTTTCCACATCGAGATGTTCGCGCACGGTTTCGCGCAGCGACGATTTCAACTCGTCAACGGAGTTGTGGATGCGCTGCCGCTGCTCGGAGGCCCGCTGCTCCAGAATCTCCGGGGGAAAATGACTGGAAAGGTCTTGCTTATGCACACTCATAGCTGGGTCTTCGCCTCCGTTTGCAGCCATACGGTGTCTTGCTTTAAGACGTTAATCGTTCGCTCCGGCTTGACTCCCTTATCTTTCAGTTGGCTCCACGCCATAAAAGCGGCAGCCCCACCCACTATGGCGTACAGCACGCCAATGATCAGGAAAGACACGGTCCAGTCCCACGGATGGGGCGCGAAGGCCTGCGCGATGATGCAAACCAGGAACCCCGTCAACATGAGCCACGCGGTACCGAGCAGAACCAGGCCGAGCCCGAGCACCGGAACGGCCATCTTCAGCCATCTTATTTTTTCCTCGAGCTCTGCCTGCAGCATGGAAAAGCGGGTGCTGACAAACTCGATGATTTCGTCCTTCAACTCCTGCACCACTTCGATCACGGTTTTCGTTTGGCCATTAGTCACGGTTCGACCTCCAGATTCGAAGCAAGACTCCCACAGCGAAGGCGGCGCTGGCGCTCACCATAATGACTTGCAGCGGCCGCTCGGTTGTCCAGCGCCGAAGATTGGCCACCCGGTGCCGCGCGATCGTGCGCACCGCCTCCAGCTTCCACCACGCCTCGCGGCGAAGGTTTTCGATCCGATTGCCGGCGCGCGACCCAATGTCGGACGTATACACGGCGGCCTTGTCCGCAAACTCCAATAAACCAACTTCGGCGGCATCGTGCAGTTCGGCAGCTTTGTCTTCGGCGGAGTTGCCCAGGTCATGCACCAAGGTGCTCACATCCTTGCCGACCAGGTGGATTCGGGATTTCAGATCATCCAGTCGCCGTGGCAGACGGCGAACCTCACTCACAGCAGTTCCAACGCCACGGCCGACCGCTTCCGCCGAGCGATTCCAGGTGGGATTACTGGCGGGTGTTTCGCTGGCAGGCAGCGATGGTAGCTCTTGGTGTGTACTTTCAGCCACAGGCGGCTCTTCGTTCGAACCGCTGTTGGGTGAAGTACTGCCATTCGTGCGCCGAACCTCAGCCATTCATCCTCCCTTCAAATCCGGCATCAGCTAGTAATTAGGATGTAAGGCGGTGGTGGGATGTTTGAAGGGTTGGCAGCTTAAGGTGATTTTTTCGTTCGTATCAGGACTGGAATTCAGTCGTGGCCAAGCTGATATCAGCTCGCAAAGCGCGACCAACGAAGCGCGTGAAAATTTCGTTAACGCTGCAGTTTCCTTTCGCCGCCTCTGCTCGTCATCTATCGCTGCCTGCGCGTATTATCGAATCAAAGCTTGGCAACGACGTTCACATCCTCCCGCATCGAGACTCGTCCCAACTGGGCGGAAGTCTCGCTCTCTGCTTTGAAGCACAATTTTCGCGTTGTGCAGCAGCACGTCGGCGCCGGCATCACCATCTGCGCGGTCGTCAAATGCAATGCCTACGGACACGGGGTGGAAGAATGCGCGCCCGCATTGGAGCAGGCCGGTGCGAAGTGGTTTGGCGTCACCTCTACCGACGAAGGCATCGTGCTGCGCCAGGTCGGTATCACTGGCCGCATCCTCGTGCTGTGCGGGCTCTATCCCGGCGAGGAAGCAGAAGCATTGCGCAATTCGCTAACCCCGGCAGTCTTTCGTCTGGAGCAGGCGCAGGATCTGGCGCGCGCCGCAGCGCGGCTCGGCCTCACGCAGCCGGCTGCGATTCATCTCAAGATCGACACCGGCATGGCGCGGCTGGGATCGCCACTCGCGGAACTGGACGCCTTTGCCGAAGGTGTGAAGCGACTGCCGGAGATTGAACTGGAGGGCGTCTTCAGCCATCTCGCATCGTCTGAAGTTCTGGACGACGAGCACACCGCACAGCAGATTGGGCGCTACCAGGCCGCGCTGTGCACGCTGGCCAATCATAGTATCCATCCGCCGCTGCGCCATCTCGCCAACAGCGGCGCCGTCGAAGGACGTCCGAACACGTGGCACAACTTCGTGCGTCCCGGCCTGCTGCTCTATGGCTATGAGTACGGCTTGTCGCGTCACGACGGCAATCCGGTGAACAATATGCCGCATCTTCCGCTCAAGCCTGTGCTCTCGTGGAAGACGCATGTGCTGGGTCTGCGCGATGTTCCGTCAGGCCAGCCGCTGGGATACGGCGGCGCGTACGTCACAGCTGCTGCGGCGCGCATCGCCGCGGTATCGGTGGGATATGGAGACGGACTGTCGCGCAAGGTTTCCGTGCGCAACGGACACGATCCTGCGCTTTGCCATATTCATCCTGCGGTTGGCAACGGCGAAGTGCTGATCCGCGGTCAGCGCGCGCCCATCGTCGGCCGGGTCTCGATGGACCTGACGCTGATCGATGTTACGCGCGTCTCCGGCGCGGCGATTGGCGACGAAGTTGTGCTGATCGGCCGCTGCGGCAACGAGCAGATCACCGCATGGGATCTGGCGCGCAGCTCTGACACCGTGGTTTACGAAACGCTGTGCAATCTTTCGAAACGCGTTCCACGCCGGCATGCGGAATGAGAAGCAGCAATTAGCCATCGGCAAACCTGGCATATCGGGCATCTGGGCGGCGCAAGCCCATTTTCGCGTGCCCGCCGAAACGACGCTATCGCCTTCAACCCAATGAACTTGCAGCTGTTCCAGCAAGCGGGCGACATACCGTTCTTGCAGGTTTTCTTGTTTTTCCTATTTTCTTACTGGTAAGAAAATCGGCGGGCGACACCAAGAAGCTCGAAGATATCCCAGCTTACCCAAGAAAAAGGTAACCCGCGGCCCGGGTACCCTGCGCACGATATCAAAAAGAAGCTTCCATCTCAGGATGTGGGAGTGCTATTTCCGCCCGGCCCAAGCGTGGCGGGCAGATAGCACTTTACTTACAGCGCGGGTGCCAGCCAGAAAGGCCATTCTGGGCAATTGTTTTTATTGACTTTTCGCACCACAATTTTTCACCAAAGATATTTTGGGTAGCCGCTCCCCAGGTTCCCTTGCTGCTCCTGCGAGCACAGACTCGCGCAACGGTAACGCCACTGCCGCCATGAAGGAGCAAGAATGTCAGATCCGCGAGGATGGGTAATCGTGCAAGCTTCAACAAATCTACTGCGCAGACTTCGACTCAGGCATTTCGGCAAGTCAGAGCAAGGACAATCTCTGGTGCTCGCCTGCTTCGCCATGGTCATCCTGATGATGATGACCGGGCTAGGTGTCGACGTCGGATATTTACGCTATCAGAAGCAGCAGATGCAGAAGGCCGCCGACGCCGGCGCACTGGCTGCGGCTTCTGCCCTTATCTATAGCCCCCTCCCGAGCAACGCCTATGTGAATGCGGCAACCAACGACACCGCGGCCAACGGATTTACCGCGAACCAGGTTGTCGTTAATGGCTTTTGTTCGCCTTCCGGCACGAATATCTGCGTAGCAGTTAATAGTCCACCATTGACTGTCGGCGACCCGTTCTACGGCCAAGCCGGCTACGTTGAGGTGATTGTCACGCAGGCGCGGCCCACGTTTTTTATGCCCGTTGCCGGCTTCTCGTCGGTCAACGTCAGCAGCCGCGGGGTAGCTTCCTCGGTGT
>Ga0335074_10000514_pt1 | contig 55250 bp, 45 predicted proteins | sample Lox_Sample_23_FD_206715 | JGI IMG/M metagenome (GOLD analysis project Ga0335074, IMG submission 206715) | Soil microbial communities from Loxahatchee National Wildlife Refuge, Florida, United States - Lox_Sample_2.3 | ecosystem: Environmental > Terrestrial > Soil > Wetlands | place: USA...
ACTTCGACCGCCAGCCGTCCGGCGAGCGGCCGCCCTTCAGCATCATATCGACGTACTCCCGCTCGCTCATACCGGTCATCTGCGACGCCATGTACTGATAGGACTTGCCGTCCGTGAAGGCGAGCTTCGCCAGCGCGTACGAGACCCCCCCGAGCTCGAGCAGCGTGTTCCAGGCGCGCTTCAGCACGGCCGCGCGCTGCGCCTCGGTCATGCGGAATTTGAGCGTGTAGGTCGCCTCGTCCGCCAGGAACTCCTTGCGGTTCGAGGCCTTCATCAACGAGTAGAGAAACTCGTTGAGGTGATAGCCCCGGCGCGCCCGCTCGGCATCGAACACCCAGGTGCCGGGGATGTCCTCGTAGGCCTCGCCGTGCTGCTCTTCGCTCATGCTCCGAATCCATACAGTCGATCAGGGTTGTCGACAAGCACTTGGCGCTGCAGCGCGGGGTCGGGCAGGTAGCGCGGGATCAGATCGACGAGATCCCCGTCATTCGGCATGTCCTTGGAGATGTTCGGATGCGGCCAGTCGGTGCCCCAGAGAATGCGATCCGGCGCCGCCTCGATGAGCGCCTGTGCGAACGGAACCGCATCCGTGAAGGGCGGTCCGGCGCTGGAGATGCGCTCGGCTCCGCTCACCTTCACCCAGCAGCGCTCGTTGGTCCGGAGCAGCTGCAGCAGCCGGCGAAAGGGCTCCTGCTCGAGTCCGGCGCGCGTCGGCACGCGCCCCATGTGATCGATCAAGAACGCGACCGGGAGCTCATCGAGAAGCGCGGCATGCTCGACCAGATCGGAGGCATCGAAGTGCAGGTCGACGTGCCAGCCGAGGGGCCGCACCCGAGCGACCACTCGATGGAACTCGTCCATGTCCGGCATACCGCCGAGATGCTTCACGAAATTGAATCGTACCCCACGGCAGCCGCCGGCGTGCAGGGCGTCCAGATCCCGCTCGGTGAACGAATCGTCCGCGTTCGCGACGCCCCGGTAGCGGCCGCCGCTCGCGGCGATGGCGTCGAGGATCACGCGGTTGTCGCGCCCGTGGCAGCTCGCGTTGACCAGCACGGCGCGCTCGAGGCCGAGGATGCTCTGCAGCTCACGGAAGCGCTCGAGCGGTGCATCCGGGGGCGTGTACGTCCGGTCGGGCGCGTATGGATACTTGTCGCCCGGACCGAAAATATGACAATGGGCATCACACGCGCCGGGCGGGGGGCGGAACTTGGGCTTGCGCGTGTTGGGATCGGGGGGCTTGCAGGTGGGGATCATCGTTCGTCCAGCATCGTTATCGTAGCATTACCGCAGGGGAACCCGCATGACCGTACCACGCAGCGACTTCGCGCACCTCATCGAGGGCGAAAGCGTGACGAGCGACGAGGCGCTCGAGGTGATCAATCCGGCGACGGGCGAGGTCTTCGCTCGCTGCCCGTCGGCGAGCCCGGTCGAGCTCGACCGCGCCGTGGCCGCGGCTGCCCGCGCGTTCGCCGACTGGCGCGAGCGCTCCTTCGAGGAGCGCCGGACGGTGATCCGGCGCATGGCGCGGGTCCTCCGGGATCATCAGGGGGAGCTCGCCGAGCTCTTGACGCTCGAGCAGGGCAAGCCGCTCGGACAGGCGCGCGATGAGATCGCACGCGCCGCCGCGCAGTCCGAGGGCATGGCGCAGATCCCCATCGAGCCCGAGACGCTGCTCGACGACGACACGCGCCGTATCGAGCTGCGCTACTACCCGCTCGGCGTCGTGGGGATCATCACGCCGTGGAACGCGCCCATCAATCTCGCGGCCGGTCCGCTCACCTCGGCGCTGTACACCGGTAACACCGCCGTCCTCAAGCCCTCGCCCTACACGCCGCTCACGACGCTCAAGCTCGCCGAGCATCTGCGGGAGGTGTTTCCGCCGGGCGTGCTCAACGTGCTCGCGGGTGGCGACGCGCTCGGCGCGTGGATGACGGCGCATCCGGGCATCGCCAAGATCTCCTTCACCGGCTCCGTCGCGACCGGCAAGAACGTGATGGCGAGCGCCGCAGGAACGCTCAAGCGGGTGACGCTCGAGCTCGGCGGCAACGATGCCGCGATCGTGCTCGACGATGTCGACCCGCAAGCCGTTGCACCGAAGCTGTTCTTCGCCTCGTTCGTGAACAGCGGCCAGGTGTGCATGGCCATCAAGCGCATCTATGCGCACGAGCGCATCTACGATGCGCTCTGCAGCGCGCTCGCCGCGCAGGCCCGCAAGGCGCGGATGGGCAGCGGACTCGATCCTGCAACCGAGCTCGGTCCGATCCAGAACGCGGCGCAATACGAGCGCGTGATCGGCATCCTCGAGGACACGCGGCGCAGCGGAGCGCGAATCCTGGCCGGCGGCGAGGTGCCCGCGGGCCGCGGGTACTTCTTGCCGCCGACGATCGTCGCGGACATCGACGAGGACAGCCGCCTGGTGCAGGAGGAGCAGTTCGGTCCCATCGTGCCGGTGCTCAAGTACCGGGACATCGACGACGCCGTACGGCGCGCCAACGACACGCGCTACGGACTCTCCGGCTCGGTCTGGAGCCGCGACCCCGAGCGCGCCGCCGCGATCGCCGCGCGGCTCGAGGTCGGCACGGCCTGGGTGAATCAGCATCGCGCGACGTCGGCCACTGTTCCGTTCGGCGGCGCCAAGGAGTCCGGAATCGGACGGCAGTATTCCGTGCTCGGGCTCAAGTCCTACATGGAGCCGCGCGTCATCAGCGTGCTCAAGCAGGCAGCCTAGCGGACGCGGGCCTCTCAGCGGGCCCGGGCGAGCAAGGCCAGGGTCACCAGGGCCAGGAGCGCCGTGGGAAGCCAGGCGAGCACGATCGGATTGAGGTTGAACACGATCGTGCCGCTTTCGATCAGCCGCTGCAGGAAGAAGAACCCGAGTCCGATCAGAATCCCGATCAGCATGCGCGATCCGGCGGCGGCGGTGCGCAGCACGCCGAGCACGAACGGTATCGCGAGCAGCACCGCGAAGACGATCGCGACGGTGCGCGCGATGCGCGACCAGAAGGCGAACAGGTATGCGGTCGCATCGAGCGAGTTCGCGCGGTCGTACTCGATCACCGTCCAGAGCGCACGCGCCGCCAAGTCCTGCGGCGAGGCGGCGGCGAGGCTCAGGAAGGCCGCCGTGATGTGCGAGACGAGCGTACGGCTGCCGGCTGAGCTCGCGATCACCCGGTCGTCGGACGTGAACCGGGATTCTCGATACCCCGAGAGTGTCCAGCGACCGTTCGTGCCCGCGCTCGCGCGCGCCGCATCGCCGACCGAAATCAGGCGATGGTCGGCAGAGAGCTCGAACACCAGCATGCCCCCGAACTGCCGCGCGCCGGAGAGGCCCTGCACGTCGAGGATCAGGTCGCCGTCGCGCACCCAGGCGCCTCCGCCGCCGAAGCTCACGTTGGAGAAGCGCTCGAACGCCTTCTCCTGCTTGGCGGCTTGCTCGAGCGGCGGGGCGAGCAGCTCGCCGAGCACGATCTCGGCGGCGAGCAGCGCGAAGCCTGCGATGAGCACGGCGCCTGCGATCCGCGCCACGGAGACGCCGGAGGCCCGGAGCACGATGAGCTCGCTGCCGCGCGCGAGCTGACCCAGTCCGAGCAAGGCGCCGATCATCGCGCCGATCGGCAGCAGCGCCCAGGCCTGCCCGGGCAGGTTGAACAGCGTGTACCACAGGGCGCTCAACGCAGTGTACCGGCCCTGCCCCACATCGCCCTGCTCGCCGATGAAGGAGACCAGCACGGCGATGATGAGCAACACCGTCATGGTGAGCGCGGTGCCGAACAGAACGGCCCGAATGATGTAGCGATCGATCGTGGTCACGGAGCGTCTCGATGTCGCAGCCGCGCGAGCCACGCGGGCGCGGCCGCGACGATCAGCGCGGCCACGATGATCACCGCGTGCGTCCACCACAATCCGAGCGACGCCGGGAGCGTGCCGCGCTCGATCCAGTTGCGCCCGAGCCCGACGAGATTGAAGTACCCGAGGAACAGGATCCCGGCGAGCCACACCCGCGCATAGCGGCCCTGCCGCGGATTGAGGCGGCTCAAGGGCACGGCCACGAGCGTGAGCACGAAGCCCATGATCGGCAACGCGAGACGCCACTGCAGCTCGGCCGCGCGCGCCCGGTCTGCCGGCGCGAGCAGCGCCCGGCTGGGCATCGCATCGAGCTCGGAGACGGGCAGCACGGGTGGCGGCATCGCGATGGGAATCGTGTGCTCGGCGAATTGCATCATGCGAAACTGGGCGCTGCCGGGCACGCCCTCGAAGCGCTCGCCGTTGTAGAGCGTGATCGTGAGCGATTGGCCGTTCGGGGCCATGTCGTGCCGGGCGCGCGCGGCGAGCGCGACCTCGAGCCGCGGCCCGCGGCTGCGCTCGACGAACACGTTCGTGAGCGTACCGTCGGCATTCTCGCCCTGCGCGTAGACCACGGTCCCGCCGCCGCCGAATGTGCGAAACCGCCCCGGCGCAACGGGCGCGAACTGCCCCGCGCGCAGCGCGATGCTGCGCAGGTTGAGCACGCGAACCATGGCATGCGGGGCCACATCGAGCGAGAGCCAGGCGAGCAGGCCCGTCGTCACCAGGGCGAGAGCCACGACTGGGCGGTAGATGCGCGAGGGGCCCGCGCCACAGGCGATGAGCGCCGTCATCTCGGAGTCGTGGTACAGCCTCCCGAACGCGAGCACGATGCCGAGCAGCAGCCCGATCGGTACGAGGATGTTGAGGTTGTGCACGGCCCCGAGCCCGATCAGCTCGAGCACCACGCTCCGCGGGTACTGGTTTTCAGCCGCGCGCGACAGGACGCGCGCGACCTCGTTCGTGACCAGGATCACGAGCAAAACGCCCGTGACCGCGAGCCAGCTCGTGATCACTTCCTTCAAAACGTAACGTTCGAGCATCCGCCCCAAAGCGCCACCCGGCCGAATTCGGTTAGACTTCTGCGCTCAAGACCTCTCGAGGCCTTGCGATTCCGCACGAATGACACGAACGCAGGAGCGGGATGGAGCGCGAGGGTTAAGGTAAATCAGTCCGGGCCGCGTCACAACAGAGTTAACGCGGCGGCACCGGAGCCGGTGCGGTCGCCTGCTCGCGCGGAGGCGACGCGTACGAGGAATGGCGAATGCAATTCGAAGTCTGGTCGAAGGGGCTCTCACAGCTGCCCGTGGACTGCATCGTGGCCGGCGTCTTCGACGATCCCGCCCTGGCGCCCGAGGCGCGCACGCTCGATGCCGCCACAGGCGGCAAGCTCAAGTCGATCGTCGACCGCGGCGACTTCAGCGGCCGCAGCACCGAGACGCTCCTCGTCACGGAGGTATCCGGTCCCACGGCCGGGCGCGTCCTGCTGGTCGGACTCGGGCCGGCGAAGAGCTACAACCGCAAGGCCTGGCGCCGTGCTGCGAGCGCAGCCCTCGCCGCGCTCGCCCGCACGCGCGTGCGCAGCGCCGGCTTCGCGCTCGAGCGTCCGCCGTCGCGCGAGCTCGACGATTACTATTTCGGCCGCTCGCTCGCGGAGCTCGCGGGCAGCGTGCTCTACCGCATCAACGATTTGAAGACGGCGAAGAAGCCCGCGGCACCGGCGCTCGAGCGCATCGTCGCCGGACCCGTCCGCAACGCCGGTCTCGCCGCGGCGCGGCGCGGATTGCAGCACGGCACCGCGCTCGCCCTCGCGATGGGCGTGCAGCGCAATCTCGCGAACCTGCCGGCCAATGTCTGCACGCCCGAATACCTCGCCACACAGGCGCGCGCGCTCGGCAAGCGATACCCCGCCGTGCGTGTCCAGGTGCTCGATGAGCCGGCCATCCGGCGGCTCAAGATGGGCTGCTTTCTTGCGGTGACGCAGGGAAGCGCGCAGCCGCCGCGGTTCATCGTTCTCGATTACCGGGGGGGCAGAGCCGCGCAGCCTCCGGTCGTGCTGGTCGGCAAGGGCATCACGTTCGATACGGGGGGCATCTCGCTCAAGGAGCCGCCCACCATGGATGAGATGAAGTTCGACATGAGCGGCGCGGCCGCCGTGCTCGCCTGCATCACGTTTGCTGCAGAGGTGCGCCTGCCCTTGCGCGTCGTCGGACTCATCGCCGCGTGCGAGAACATGCCTGGCGGGCGGGCCGTCAAGCCGGGCGACATCGTGACGAGCGCATCCGGTCAGACCGTCGAGATCCTGAATACCGATGCGGAGGGGCGCCTCATTCTGAGCGATGCGCTGCACTACGCGCGCCGGTTCGACCCGGCCGCGGTGGTCGACATCGCCACGCTGACCGGCGCCTGCGTCGTGGCGCTCGGCGCGCATCATTCGGGGGCGCTCGGAACCGACGACGCGCTCGTCCGTGAGCTCGTCGCCGCCGGCCAGCGCGCGGACGACCGAGCGTGGCAGCTACCGCTCACCGAGGAGTATGCGGATCAGCTCAAGAGCAACTTCGCCGATTTCGCCAACATCGGCGGGCGCGAGGGCGGCGCGATCACGGCGGCCGCGTTCCTCTCGAAATTCACGCACGGCATGCCGTGGGCCCATCTCGATGTCGCGGGAACGGCGTACCAGGGTGGCGCCCAGAAGGGCAGCACGGGCCGTCCAACGCCGCTCCTCACCGACTTCCTCGTGCATCGCGCGGGCGCGCGCTCCGCGTAACGGTCGCGGGGTCTCGCGGGCGTGCCCGGTGTCACCTTCTATGTCGTCGATGAGCCCTCGAGCATGGCGCGGCTGAAGCTCGTCTGCCGCATCACCGACAAGGCTTTTCGCGCGGGTCAGAATGTCCTGATCTGGCACGTCGATGCCGGCGAGCTCGCGACGCTCGATGAGCTGTTGTGGACGTTCGGGGACGATCGCACGTTCGTGCCTCACGAGCGGGTGGTTGCGGGAACGGTGTGCGAGGCGCCCGTGCTCCTCACGACCGATGCGGCCCCCGAGGGCGGTATCGACGTGTTGATCAATCTCGCGCCCGAGGTGCCGGCCCTCGCCGAACGCGCGGCGCGCATCGTGGAGATCATCGACGGGGACGGCGCTCGCCGCGAGGCGGGCCGCTTGCGCTTCAAGAGCTATCGCGAGCGCGGATGGCAGCCGGTCTCGCATCACGTTGCGGCCGCGTAGACCCGCTCAGGCTCCCGCCGACCGACCCGTGAGGCCCGCGGCCGTGCCGGCAGGCGCGCCGGATATAATCGTTCGTTCTCCTCACGATCGCGGTCGCATGGACAAAGTTTACGCCCCGCACGATATCGAGCGGCGGATCTACACGCGCTGGGAATCGCACGGCTGGTTCGCGCCGCGCGGCGTGGGCGCGCCCTTCTGCATCGTGATACCGCCACCCAACGTGACCGGGACGCTGCACATGGGGCACGCGTTCCAGCACACCCTCATGGATGCCCTCACGCGCTATCACCGCATGCGCGGCGACGATGTGCTGTGGCAGCCGGGCACCGACCACGCCGGCATCGCGACCCAGATGGTGGTGGAGCGCCGGCTCGAAGCCCAGGGCATCAAGCGCACCGACTTGGGGCGCGATGCGTTCATCGAGCGCGTGTGGGCGTGGAAGCAGCAATCGGGCGGCACGATCGGCGCGCAGATGCGCCGTCTCGGGGACTCCGTCGACTGGTCGCGCGACCGCTTCACGCTCGATCCGGGGCTCTCGCGCGCGGTCATCGAGACGTTCGTGCGCCTGCACGAGGAAGGGCTGATCTATCGCGGCAAGCGCCTCGTCCACTGGGACCCGGTGCTGCTCACCGCGCTCTCCGATCTCGAAGTGCAGAGCGAGGAGGAAGAAGGGCAGCTCTGGCATCTGCGCTATCCGCTCGAGGACGGGTCCGGGCACCTCATCGTGGCCACCACGCGTCCCGAGACCATGCTCGGCGACACGGCCGTCGCCGTGAACCCGGCCGATGAGCGCTACCAAGGGCTCGTCGGCCGCACCGTGCGGCTGCCCCTCGCGGAGCGCTCCATTCCGATCATCGCCGACGCCTACGTCGATCCGGAGTTCGGATCGGGTTGCGTCAAGATCACGCCGGCCCACGATTTCAACGACTACGAGGTGGGCCTGCGTCACGGGCTCGCCGTGATCAACATCTTCACGCCGCGCGCCGTGCTCAACGAGAGCGTTCCGGAGCGGTTCCGCGGCCTGGAACGCTTCGAGGCGCGACGGCGCGTGGTGGCGGAGCTCGAGGCGGCGGGCCTCCTCGAGCGTGTCGAGCGGCACAAGCTCGTGGTGCCGCGCGGAGATCGAAGTGGTGCCGTGCTCGAGCCCTACCTCACGGACCAGTGGTACGTGAAGATCGCGCCGCTCGCCGCACCTGCGATCGCGGCCGTCGAGCAGGGCAAGACACGCTTCTTTCCCGAGAGCTGGGCGAAGACCTACTTCGAGTGGCTGCGCAACATCCGCGACTGGTGCATCAGCCGCCAGCTGTGGTGGGGGCACCGCATTCCCGCGTGGTACGGCGCCGACGGCGCGATCTACGTCGGGCGCGACGAGGCGGAAGTGCGTCGCAAGCACCGCCTCGCCGCCGATGTCACGCTGCGCCAGGACGAGGACGTCCTCGATACCTGGTTCTCCTCGGCGCTGTGGCCGTTCTCGACGCTCGGCTGGCCCGAGAAGACCCACGCGCTCGCGACGTACTACCCGAACTCGGTCCTCGTCACGGGCTTCGACATCATCTTCTTCTGGGTCGCGCGCATGATGATGGCGGGACTGAAGTTCATGGGAGAGGTGCCGTTTCGCGACGTGTACATCACCGGCCTCATCCGCGACGAGCACGGCGAGAAGATGTCGAAATCCAAGGGCAACGTGCTCGACCCGCTCGACATCGTGGACGGCATCGATCTCGAGGCGCTCATCGCCAAGCGCACGACCGGCCTGATGCAGCCACAGCAGGCCCCGGCGATCGAGCGGGCGACGCGCAAGCAATATCCGCGCGGCATCCCGTCCCATGGCACCGACGCGCTGCGCTTCACGTTCGCCGCCCTCGGCGCGCCCACGCGCGAGATCCGCTTCGATCTCGCGCGCGTCGCGGGCTATCGCGACTTCTGCAACAAGCTCTGGAACGCCGCGCGCTTCGTGACCCTCGCCCTGGACGATGCCGGCGCACCCGGCGAGGCTGCGAGGGCTGAAGCTTCCGAGTCCGATGCGCTCGGCATCGCGGACCGCTGGATTCGCTCGCGCTTCGGGCACCTGGTCGGCGCGGTCGAGGCCGCCTTCGAGGAGTACCGCTTCGATTACGCGGCGGCGGCGCTCTATGACTTCACCTGGCACGAGTTCTGCGACTGGTACATCGAGCTCGCGAAGTGCGTGCTGCAGTCGCAGAGCGCCTCGGCCGCCGCCAAAGGGGCGACGCGCGGTAACCTCGTCGAGATGCTGGAGGCGCTGCAGCGCGCGCTCCACCCGTTCATGCCCTTCATCACGGAGGAGATCTGGCAGAAGGCCGCTCCGCTTGCGGGCCGCAGTGGTCCCACCGTCATGCTGCAGGCCTATCCGCGCCGTCAGGACTTCCCCGCGCACGCGGACGCCGAGCGCGAGATCGGCTGGGTCCAGGCGTTCGTGCGCGCGGTGCGGCAAATCCGCAGCGGGATGAACATCAATCCATCGAGGCGCATTCCGGTCCTGTTGCAGGGGGTCCCCGCCCTCGAGCGGACGCTGCTCGCGCGGCATCGCAGCGCACTCGAGCGCCTGGCGGGCGTGGACTCCGTCACGATCCTGCAGCACGAGCGCCCGCCGCCTGCCGCGACGGCTATCATCGGGGAGCTGACGATTCTCGTCCCGATGGAAGGACTGATCGATGCCGCGGCAGAAGCCGAACGCCTGGGCAAGCTCCTCGCGCGGGCGAGCCAGGATCTCGCAAAGGCCCGCGGTAGGCTCTCCGACGACAGCTTCGTGCGCCACGCGCCGAGCGCCGTGGTGGCCGGTGAGCGCGAGCGCGCAGCAGAGCTCGAGCACGCCGTGACCGGACTGCAAGCGCAGCTCGAGCGCGTGCGCGCCCTGCTCCAGAGGCGTCCGTGATGAAGCCGCAAGCCGTGCTCGAGCCGCACGCGGCGATCGACCCCCGGACGGCCGCACGCGAGAACGAGCCGAGCGCCGCGGCGCTCGACCGCGCGCTCACCGCGCTCGAGACGGTGATCCTCGGCAAGCCGCAGCAAGTACGGCTGTGCCTCGCGTGCCTGCTCGCACGCGGACACCTGCTCATCGAGGATGTGCCGGGTGTCGGCAAGACGACGCTCGCACACGCGCTGGCTCACATCCTCGGCCTCGCCTGGCAGCGCGTGCAGTTCACGAGCGACCTGCTGCCGGCGGACATCATCGGCGTCTCGGTGTTCGATCGCGCCGCGCAGCAGTTCCACTTTCGCAACGGACCGATCTTCACGCAGCTGCTGCTCGCGGACGAGGTCAATCGCGCGAGCCCACGCACGCAGAGCGCGCTGCTCGAGGCGATGGAGGAGCGCCAGGTGAGCGTCGATCTCGCGACGTACCGACTGCCCGAGCCGTTCTTCGTCGTCGCGACCCAGAACCCGCACGAGGAGCTCGGCACCTTCGCGCTGCCCGAGTCGCAGCTCGACCGCTTCCTGATGCGCATCACGCTCGGCTATCCGGACGCTCGCTCCGAGCGCGAGCTGCTGCGCAAGGGTGAGCGGCGCGACCTGCTGGCGGAGATGCCCGCCGCGCTCGATGCGCCGACCGTCGTGCGCATTCAACAGGCGGTCCGGTCCGTGCACGTCTCCGACGCTCTGCTCGATTACGTGCAGGCCCTCATCGACCGGACGCGTGGGCGTACCGACCTCAAGCTCGGACTCTCCCCGAGGGCCGGGCAGGGCTTGATCCGCGCCGCGCAAGCGTGGGCGCATCTCGCGGCGCGCGCCGCCGTGCTCCCCGAGGACGTGCAGGCGGTGCTGCCCTCCATCGCGGCTCATCGCCTCGAGCGGCGCGAGTCCGTCGCCGGCACCGACGGTGCGGGCCTCGCCGAGGAGCTCGTGAGGCGCGTCCCCGTCCCGATGTAGCGCCACCCGAGCGCTGAGGCCCAGGCGCGTGCCAACGCTCTTTCAGCGCAAGATGGCGGCCTGGATTCTGCGGCGTCAGGGGATCGACCGATTCCCGCTCGAGCTGCGGCGCAGGCGTCTCTACATCCTGCCGACGCGCGCCGGGCTCGGCTTCGGTGTGGTCGTCCTCGGCATGCTGGTCGCCGCGCTCAACTACGGTAACAGCATCGCATTGCTGCTCACGTGCCTGCTCGGCGGCTTCGTGCTCGTCGCCATGCACCAGGCGCATCGCAATCTCGCGGGTCTCGAGCTCGCCTCGGCCACGACGACTCCGGCGTTTGCCGGAGAGCGCGGCGGCTTGAGCGTGCGCGTCGTCAACGACTCGCCGCTCGCCCGGTATCGCCTGGAGATCGACGCCCTGGGCGCGCCGCCCGCGACGGCGGACCTCGCGCCGCAATCCTCGCACGAGATCCGGCTCGAGGTCCCCGTGCCGCGCCGCGGCCTCATGCGCATCGATCGATTCCGCATCTCGACGACCCACCCCTTTGGCCTGTTCCGCGCCTGGAGCTGGGTGCATGCGCCGCTCACGCTCGTCGTGTTTCCGCGGCCGCGGGGCGCGCGGCCCGTGCCGCCGCACGCGGGCGGACCAAGGGGACAGGCGCGCGCGGCGGGCGCGGAGCGGGACGAATGGGTGGGGTTGCGCGCCTTCCGCGATGGCGACTCCCCGCGGCAGGTGGCGTGGAAGGCGTACGCGCGCGGCGCCCCGCTCCTCACCAAGGAGTATGCCGCCTCGGGGTCGCAGCAGCGGTGCTTCGAGTTCGACCGACTCGAGGGGCTCGATACCGAGCAGCGTCTGGAGCAGCTCGCGCGCTGGGTCGTCGATGCGGAAGCGCGCGGGGAGAGCTACGGCCTCGTCCTCAGCGCCACGCGCCTGCCGCCCGAGCACGGGCCCGAACACCGCCGCAGAGCGCTGACGGCGCTGGCGCTGCACGGGAGCGCATCCCCTTGAGCGCCACCGCGACATCCTCGGCGACCGCGGCGCGCCCGCGGGGATCGGCCTGGCGGGAGGCCTCGGTGCGGGCGGAGCTGCGGCCGCTTCTGTGGAGCGCGGCAGTGTTTCTCGGCGGTGTGCTGCTGCACCTGCAACGCCTGCCGCTGTGGGCCGTCGGCATCTCGTTCGGGTGCGCGGGCTGGTCCGTGGCCGTGGCTGCGAAGCGCATGCGTGCGCCGGGACGGATCATCCGAGGGGCACTCGCGATCATCCTCGTCGCCGTCGTCGTGGCGACGTTTCATACGCTGAACGGGCTGTCTGCCGGAACGACGCTGCTCGCCGGCATGGGCTCGTTCAAGCTGCTCGAGGCCCACTCGCGACGCGACCGCTACATCGTGATCGCCGCGGCGTTCTTCTTGCTGCTGGCCGCCTGTTTGAGTCAGCAGGCCCTCGCTTACACACCGCTCTACCTCGCGCACGCCTGGCTCTGCTGTGCCGCCTTGCTGGTGGTTGCGCATCCACGCAGCACACTCGGTGACGGCGCGGCGGCGCTGCTCGCCGCCCGCAGCCTGCTGTTCGCACTGCCGCTCGCCGTGCTCACGTTCCTGTTCTTGCCGCGCCTCGCAGGCTCGCTCTGGGCGTTGCCGCAGTCCGGCTCGGCGGTGACCGGGATCAGTGACACCATGAGCCCCGGGGCGATCTCCGAGCTCAGCGAGTCCTCCGATCCGGCCTTCCGGGTGTGGTTCGACGGCCCGCTCCCGCCCCCGGCGGAGCGCTACTGGCGCGGACCGGTACTGCACGACTTCGACGGCTTCACGTGGTCGCGTCCCCAGCGCGGCTGGTACGGCCCCGAGGGCGAATCGCCGACGACGCTCGGCCCGCCGTATCGCTACCGCATCACGCTCGAGGCGAGCTCCCAGCGCTGGTGGTTCGCGCTCGACACCGTCGATGCGGCGCCCAACCCCACGGTTCGCTTGACATACGATCACGTGCTGATCGGCGCGCGTCCCGTCACCGAGCCGGTCACCTATCAGGCGGTCTCGCACACGCGCATCCGTGATGCGGGTCCGCTCGCGAGCGTGGTGCGCGGGCGGGACCTGCGGCTGCCGCCCAATCGCAACGCACGCGCCGTCGCCCTCGCGCGGCGCCTGCGCGCACGAGCGGGATCGGACGGGCGCTTCGTGGACGCCGTGCTCGCGTTCTTCCGCACGGGTGGATTCGAGTACACGCTCACTCCGCCCCAGCTGGGATCCGATTCCGTGGATGACTTTCTCTTCGACACCCGCCGCGGATTCTGCGACCACTTCGCCTCGGCGTTCGTCACGCTGATGCGCGCCGGCGGCGTCCCGGCCCGGGTCGTCACCGGGTATCTCGGCGGTGAGTGGAACCGCATCGGGAAGTACGTGCTCGTGCGCCAGTCCGACGCCCACGCGTGGGCGGAGGTCTGGTTGCAAGACCGCGGCTGGACGCGCGTCGATCCGACCGCGGTCGTGGCGCCCGAGCGCCTGACACGCGGCATCCTCGACTTTCTGCCCAACGCGGCCTCCGCACCCGTGCGTCTGATGCTCGAGGTGCCGTGGCTCAACTCGGTGCGCCAAACGTGGGACGCGGCGAACGCCTGGTGGACCAACGAGGTCATCGGCTTCAACATCAATGCGCAGCTCGGGCTGCTGCGCCGGCTCGGCTTCGCGGCGCCGCGCGCGGTCGAGCTCCTCTGGATGTTCGTGCTCGCGGTCGCCGCGTGGCTCGCCCTCACGACGTGGCATCTCGGGCGACTGCCGCGTCCGCCGCGTCCCGACCGTCTCGCGCGTGCCTACCGACGGCTCTGCTTGAAGCTCGCGCGCGTCGGGGCGCCGCGCGCCGCGCACCTGGGCCCGCTCGCCTACGGGGAGGCGCTCGCGCGGCGGCGTCCGGAGCTTGCGAGGGCGGCCCAGCCGCTCCTCGCCGCCTATGCGCAGCTGCGCTACGGGGCGGTACCGAACGCAGCCCGTCCCCGCGCCGTTGCGGCGTTTGAGCGTGGCGTCGCGCGGCTACGCCTCGCGCGGCCGCGGAGAGCTCCGCAGTAGCGCTTGCGACCCACCCCACGGCGAGGCGCGGACAACCTATCCGTGCTCGCGCGTCTCGCGGAAGACGATTTCCGGCCAGCGCTCGAGCGTGAGCTGCAGATTCACACGCGAGGGCGCGAGATAGACGAGCGCTCCGGCATGGTCCACCGCGAGATGCTCATGCGCGCGCGCGCGAAACTCCTCGAGCTTCTTCTCGTCTCCGCCCGCGATCCAGCGCGCCGTATGCACGCCGACCGGATCGAAGACGCACTGCACGCCGTACTCGTCCTGCAGCCGGAAGGCCACCACTTCAAACTGCAGCGGGCCGACGGCGCCGAGGATCAGATCGTTGTTGCGCAGCGGCTTGAAGAGCTGCGTTGCGCCTTCCTCGCACAGCTGCGAGAGGCCTTTCTGCAGGGCCTTCATCCGTAGCGGATCCTTGAGCACGGCCCGCCGGAAGATCTCGGGGGCGAAATTCGGAATCCCCGTGAAGATCAGCCGCTCGCCCTCGGTGAAGGTATCACCGATGTTGATCGTGCCGTGATTGTGCAGGCCGATGATGTCGCCGGCAAAGGCCTCCTGCGCGTGTTCGCGCTCGGCGGCCATGAACGTCAATGCATCCGCGATGCGTATTTCCTTGCCGAGCCGCACGTGATACAGGCGCATGCCGCGCGCGTAGCGGCCCGAGCACAGGCGCAGGAACGCGATGCGATCGCGGTGGCCGGGATCCATGTTCGCCTGGATCTTGAAGACGAAGCCGCTCAAAGCGGATTCGAGCGGCTGCACCGTGCGCTCGGCAGCCGTGCGCTCGAGCGGCCCCGGGGCGTGCATCACGAACGATGCGAGTAGCTCCTCGACGCCGAAGTTGTTGATCGCCGAGCCGAAGAAGACGGGCGTCTGCCGGCCCGCGCGATAGGCGTGGGCGTCGAACCGCTCGGTGGCACCCCGCACGAGCTCGATCTCCTCGGCGAAGCGCGCCGCGAGATCTCCGAGGAGCTCGTGCGCCGCGGCACTCTCGATCCCCTCGATCGTGCGATTCTCGCCGACGCGGCCCCGCTCACCGGCCGTGTAGAGGTAGATGCGGTCCTCGAGCAGATGGTAGATGCCCTTGAGATCGCGGCCCATGCCGATCGGCCAGGTGACCGGAGCCGTCCTGATGCGCAGGACCCTCTCGATCTCATCCAGCAGCTCGATGGGCGCGCGCCCGTCACGGTCGAGCTTATTGATGAAGGTCATGATCGGCGTGTCACGCAGCCGGCAAACCTCCATGAGCTTGATGGTGCGCTCCTCCACGCCCTTGCCCGCATCGATGACCATGAGCGCCGAGTCCACCGCGGTCAGCGTGCGGTAGGTATCCTCGGAGAAATCCTCGTGGCCCGGGGTATCGAGCAGGTTCACGATGCACTGCCGGTACGGGAACTGCATGACCGATGAGGTGACCGAGATCCCGCGCTGCTGCTCGAGACGCATCCAGTCGGAGGTGGCATGGCGTGCGGCTTTGCGGCCCTTGACCGTGCCGGCCATCTGGATCGCACCGCCAAAGAGCAGCAGCTTCTCCGTGAGCGTGGTCTTGCCGGCGTCCGGGTGCGAAATGATCGCAAACGTCCGTCGCCGACCGATTTCGGCCGCGAGGTCGCTCATCCGTGTTCGCGCTTAGGTTTGATGGGCGCGGCGCGCGCGCAAGGGGAGCCTCAGCACGGCGGCGTCTTCGCGCCCGCCGACCGCCTGATAGTATCCGCGGCGCACACCGATCGGCTCGAACCCGAGCGCCTGGTACAGGCGGATAGCGGCCGTGTTGGACGGGCGCACCTCGAGGTACGCCTCGCTCGATCCACCGGCCCCGGCACGGCTGAGCAGATGCTCGAGCAGGGTTCGCCCGATGCCGCGGCATCGAAAGCTCTCGCGCACGCACACGTTGAGAATGTGCGCCTCGCCGGCGCCCGTGCTCATGATGCCGTAGCCGATGAGCTCCGCCTCGGACAGCACGACGCGGCAGGCGTACCCGACGCGCAGGCAGTCCCGAAAGATCCCCTCGCTCCAGGGGAACTGATAGGAGGCACGCTCGATCTCGACGACCGCCCGCACATCGCCGTCCGTCATCGCACGGATCTCCATGTGCGGCAGGTTCGCCAGGTGATCTGGAGCGGTTGCCATCGGTCCTCCGTCAGCCACCGCTCGTGCCGGCGCCCGGTGCCGGCTCGGCCACGGCCGCGAGCCGCGCCGCGCGCCGTCGACCTCGCTGTTCAAGTGGACACCGTGAGCTCACGAAAGACGCTCCGCGCGAATTTGAGGTCCTCCCACGCCTTGCGCTTGTCGCCCGGCGTACGGAGGAGATAGGCCGGATGATATGTCACGATCAGGGGGGTGTTCAGCTCCCCGAAATGATGCACTCGGCCCCGCAAGCGGCCAAGGGACAAATCGCTCCCGAGGAGATTCTGTGCGGCGATGCGGCCGACCGCCAGGATCAGGACCGGCCGGATGAGCTCGATTTGGCGCGTGAGGTAGGGCAGGCAGCTCGCGACTTCCTCGGGCTTGGGATCGCGGTTACCCGGCGGCCGCGACTTCAGGATGTTGGCGATGTAAACGCTGCGGCCGCGAGTGAGCCCGATGGCGCGCAGCATCGCATCGAGGAGCTGACCCGCGCGGCCGACGAAGGGCTCGCCCAGGCGGTCCTCCTCCGCGCCCGGGGCTTCCCCGATGACCAGCCATTGGGCGTGGATGTCGCCGACGCCGAGAACGCCCTGGGTACGGGTCCTGTGCAGCGCACACCGCGTGCACGCACGCACCTCGGCCTCGAGTGCGCGCCACGGCCGCAGATCCTGCGCCTCGCCCGCGGTCGCCTCATCCGAATCGGGGGGGCCGGGAAGCTCGACCCGGGGTGCCGCGGCCCGACTCCGCGCGACCCACCGGTCGATCCCGAGCGCCTCGAGGTACTGCGCGCGTTGCGAGGCGTCCATGGCTCAGCTGACGGCCGGGCCGCGAAAGGCCCGCCTCAGACGCCGGCCGACCCACAGGACCGGCGCCGACAGGGCGTAGGTTGCAAACATCGACAGCAGCATCGTCGGTGGATCGATGGCGACGAGCACGAAGAACAGCGGCACGATGAGCAGGTACGCAAACTTGATACGCCGGTCGAGATCGAACTGCTTGAAGCTCGGATAGCTGAAGCGGCTCACCATGAGCGCACCCGCGGCCGCAGTGACGCAGAATGCGGCAATGAGTCCCGTGAGGCCGGGCTCGTGCCATTCGCTCGAGAACCACACGAACGCGGCGACGATGGCCGCGCCCGAGGGGATCGGCAGGCCTTCGAAGTAGCGCTTGTCCGCGGTCGGGGCGCGGGCGTTGAAGCGTGCGAGCCGCAGCGCGCCGGCGGCGGCGAAAAAGAAGGCCGCCAGCCAGCCGAAGCGACCCCAGGCTCGGCCGTACTCCGCGATACGCACGACGCCCCACTGATAGGCGACGATCGCCGGCGCGAGCCCGAATGCGACCATGTCGGCGAGGCTGTCGTATTCCTTGCCGAAGTTGCTCTCGGTGTGCGTCAGGCGCGCAATGCGCCCGTCGAGCGTATCGAACAGCGCGGCGACATACACCGCGATGCCCGCCGCGGCGAAGTGCTTGTCGATCGCGGCAACGATCGCATAGAACCCGGAGAAGAGACATCCCGTCGTGAGCAGGTTGGGCAGCAGGTAGATACCCTTGCGACGAGGTCTCGGCTCCGAGTGGTCGGTCGGCAGTTCGGCTTGCGATTCCGGGCTCAGCACGGTCGGATCGGGGGCTTGGGCACCGTTGCGGGTCGTCCGGCGATTGTAACAGTGACGCGGATCGCAGCACTCACGGGGTAAACTGCAACACGATCGCGGCCATTGTTCGCCACACCGCGCGCCGACTCACCGAGCACATGGCCCTCTCTCCACGTCGCATGCTTCGCGGGCTCGGACCGGTGCTGGTCCTTGCGATCGCAGTGGTCGCGGGCGGCCCGGCGCGTGCCGCGGAGCAACAGGATCCCGGCCTGCGGGACGTGGTCGCGCGCACGATCGCCCAGGCGGAGTGCTTCGCCGATCGATTCGATTCGGCGGTGTGGTACACGCTGATGGAGCCTCGGCTGCGGCGCGTCGTCGCGGACGAGAGCGAGCGGCTCGAGATCCTGAAGGACGTCTACTGCGAGACTCATCGGGCGGGAGAGAAGCGCTTGCCGCCGGGTCTGATCATGGCCCTCATCGAAGTGGAGAGCCGCTTCGACCGGTGGGCCGTCTCGTCCGCCGGCGCGGTGGGGCTCATGCAAGTGATGCCCTTCTGGCCCGAGCAGCTCGGCATGCGTCGCTATCAGCTGACCCGCATCGCACCCAACGTGCGGATGGGGTGCGCGATCCTGCGCTACTATCTCAAACAGGAGCACAATAACTTCGCCCGCGCGCTCGCCCACTACAACGGCAGCGGCTGGCGGCGCAACTACTCCGATGCCGTGCTCTCCCGCTGGGCTCGCTGGACGGGGGCGGACGATCTGCCGGGAACGGGCACCATCGAGGCGAGTCAGGCCGTGCGAAATCCGAACGGCGGCTGATCGCGCTCGGGTGCGTCGGCGACCTCGACGCTCGTCACGCGGCTCGCCGACGATCCGATCCACAGCCATTCGATGAACGCCTGCACCGCCTGTTCCTCCCCGAAGACGAGCACCTCGACCCTGCCATCGCCGAGATTCTTGGCGTAGCCGTGCACGCCGAGCTCGCGCGCCCGCGTCAGCGCCGTTCCCCGGTAGTAGACACCCTGCACTCGCCCGCTCACCCAGCAGATCTTGCCGATCATGTGCTGCCGCGCTTCGCGCTTGCCGTTCAAATCCCTTCCCATCTAGAGTCTAACCCGTGGTGGAGATTCTCGTGGTGTACTACTCCCGCAACGGCTCGACGGCGGAGCTCGCCCGGGCCGTGTGCCGCGGGGTCGAGAGCGTTGCCGGGGCCGCCGCGAAGCTGCGCACCGTGCCGCCGGTCTCGGCGCAGAGCGAGCGTCCGGTGCAGCCGGTGCCCTCGAGCGGCCCGCCCTACGCGACGCACGATGACCTGCGCTCGGCGGATGGATTGATTCTCGGCAGCCCGACCCGCTTCGGAAACATGGCGGCTCCCCTCAAGCACTTCCTCGACGGCACATCGGGCCTGTGGGTGAGCGGCGCGCTCACGGGCAAGCCGGCGGCGGTCTTCACCTCCACCCAGTCGATGCACGGCGGCCAGGAAGCGACGCTGCTCTCGATGATGCTGCCGCTCCTGCATCACGGGATGTATCTGGTGGGCATCCCCTACAGCGAATCGGCGCTCAACGAGACCCGGGTCGGGGGCACCCCGTATGGGGCTTCGCATGTCGCCGGTCCCGATCGAGCCCGGCTGCTCAGTGCCGAGGAGCAGTCCCTCGCACAGTTGCTCGGCCGCCGCGTGGCGCAGCTCGCCTCACGGCTGCGCACGGCATGACAGCACCGAGCGGATGAACGGTACGGTCAGCTTCCGCCGCTCCACGAGCGCGGCCTCATCGAGCGTGTCGAGCAGCTCGTAGAGCGTGCGCATGTCCCGAGGGAACCGGCGCTGCAGCCAGCGCGCCGTCTCCTCGGGCAGCTCGAGTCCGCGGACCTGAGCTCGCAGCTGCAGCGCCTGCGTGAGCTGCTCCTCCTCGAGCGGACGCAGCTGAAAGACGGCGCTCGCCGCCCAGCGCGAGCCGAGGTCCCCGAGGGTCCAGGTGACGAGCGCCGGTGGCATGCCGCTCGCCGCGATCAACCGTCCTCCGCGCTCGTCGATTTGGCAGTGCAGCGCGAACAGTGCGCGCTCCCATGCGCCGTCGCCGAGCACGACGTCGAGATCGTCCAGGCACAGGCAATCGAGCTCGTTGAGCCCCTCGAGCGCACCAACGCCGAGCCGTGCAACCTCCCGCAGCGGAAGGTAGCCCGCACGCGCGCGCTCACTCGCGAGCGCACAGCTGGCCTGCAGCAGATGGCTCTTGCCGGCCCCGCTCGGCCCACAGATCCAGGCCATGCCGCCGAGCGTGCCCCGTGCCAGCGATTTCAGGTGCTCGACGGCTTGCACGTTGGGTCCCGGCAGGAAGCTCGCAAAGACCGCGCGATCGGGAACTCGCACTCCGAGAGGCAGCTGCCGCATGGGCGTGTGCGTTCGGCAGCGCGCCCGCTCAGGACGACTCGGCCGGCACGGCAAGGGCACGGCGGGTGAAAACCATGACGTAATCGGCGCCGGAGAGCACGGTGGTGACGACCGTGATGAGCGCGAGTACGCCGAGCGCCTGCGGACCGGGCCACCCGTGCGCGGCGGTGGCCATGACGCCGAGGAGATAGCTGAGCTGCACACCCGTGTTGAGCTTGCTGAGCAGCGTCGGCCGCCCGCGCAGCGGTCCGAACCACAACCGAAAGACCAGCGCGCCGAGCGCGATCAGCACGTCGCGCCCGACGACGGCGGCGGTCAGCCAGCGCGGCACGAGCCCGAGCCACGTCGCGCTGACGAACACACTGACGAGCAGCAGCTTGTCCGCCGCGGGGTCGAGCAGCTTGCCCACATCCGAAGTCCAGTTGAATCGCTTGGCGAGGTAACCATCGAGCCCGTCCGAAACAGCCGCGAGCGCAAAGAGCCACATGGACCAGGCGTAGCTTCCGTCGCTGAGCGCGAGCACGATCGGCCATGCGAGCGCCATGCGCGCGACACAGATCAGGTTGGGTAGCTGGCGCAACATCAGAGCGTCACGGGCCGAGCCGGTCACGGACGAAACTGATACGCGAGCGAGGCGCCGGTTGCGCCCGTGCGCTCGAGGTGCGAGGAGCCGGCGAACGCTCGCTCGACGGCCTGCGCTCCGCCAAGGATGCGCACCCCGAATGTGGCCGTCGTGCCGTCCGTCTCGTCGAGCGCTGCCCGGCGTACGCCGGGCAGCTCATCGAGCATCCGCTCGACCGATGCGTAGTCCGCGAGGCTCGTCACGCCGCTCACCGCGACCACCGCATCCTCTTCCGTGAGCGGGACCGCGTTGCCCTGCACTCTCGAAAGCGCATCGGCCGCGCCGTTGACCCCGTCGGCCAGCGTCCCGTTCCAGCTCGCTGTCGCGAAGCCCGCGAGGAGCGTCCACTGCCATGCCCCGCTTGCAGGATCGGCGCGGCCGAGCAGCATCGCATCGCCGCCCAAGCGCTGAGCGCTGCTCAGCAGCGCTTCGCTGCTGAGGGGATTGCCCGCCGAATCGACGACGGCCATCGGCACGAGCGTGACGGGCAGCCCGCGGCCTTCGGCGATCTCCTCGAGACTCTGCCGCGCCTCATCGTCCGCGGCGCCCGTCGGCGGCGGGCTCAGCACGACGACCGTGAACGGGCGCGCCTCATCCCAAACGCTGCCGCCGGCCGCGGTGATCTGCTGCTCGACCGCAGCACCGTCGAAGGCGACCTGCATGACACCCGCACCGAGGCTGCGCGAGGACCGCACATAGTCCGCGGCATGCGCGATGAGCGCGGCAAACGCCGGGTTGCTCGCCGCCTCCCGGCGTCCGGTTGCGCGTACGAGCACTTCCCGCATCGCATCCGCGTAGGCGGCGCTCGCATCGGTCGAGTGCACGCTGACCTCGTAGATCTGCACCGGCCGTGCCGCGAGGGCAAGCGTAGCCGCGGCGGTCAGAAGCAGTCCGACAAGGACGGCGCGACGCAAGCGGACCCGATGCCTCGATGACACGCAAGCCATGAGACTATTGTAAGGTCAGCGCGGCGCGTCGAACGAGCGTTGCGAGCGTTGTACCGTCGCGGGCCTTGTGCACGTCATGGCCGTGCCGGCGCAGGGAGGTACCGAACCGTGCCATTGGTAAACAGACGGGTGCTCCTCGGAGCACTCCCCCTCTTGTTCGGGGCGGCTCGACAGGGCGCGGCCGACGAGCCGGGCGTACCGCTCTTCACCGCGACCTACGAGCTCCGGTGGCACAGTTTGGTCGCCGGGTACTCGACGCTGACGCTCTCGCAGGTGAGCCCCGGGACATACGATTACAGCTCCGTCAACCGCGCCCGCGGCTTATTCCGGCTCGCCTTTCCGGATGCCATCCGCGAGCGGAGCGAGTTCAGGATCGTACACGGCCACGTGGAGCCGCTCATGTACGAGGAAGACAATGGCGCGGGCAAGGCGAGCCAGGATGTGCACCTGTCCTTCGACTGGAGCACGCGGCGCGCGAGCGGCACTGCCGCCGGCAAGACGGTGGACCAGCCGCTCGAGCGCGGGACGCAAGACCCGCTGTCGGTGCAGGTCGAGCTGATGCGCGACCTCATCGCCGGCGAGGCCCCGACGCATTTTCTCCTCTTCGACAAGAATTCGGCGCAGGAGTACCAGTACACGCGCGAGCGAACCGAGACGCTCGACACGCCCTTGGGGCGGCTCGATACGGTCATCTACCGCAGCGACCGGCCCGACTCGGACCGTGTCATGCGCCTGTGGCTCGCCCCGAGCCTCGGTTATCTGCCGGTGCAGGCCGAGCGCCGCCGCAAGGGTAAGGTCGAATTCGAGCTGCGCATCCGCAAGCTCCAGCGTCGTGGCGCGGCGGCGCAGAATCCACAGCCGCCCGCGCGCGGTGGCGCGAGCCCATGACCTCGAGCGCCGGGCGAGCCGCGCCCCGCGGCTCGCCCGGCTTCAGGTCTTCGGCAGCGTGACACCCCGCTGGCCCATGTATTTCCCGCCGCGGTCGCGATACGACGTGGAGCAGACCTCGTCGGACTCGAGGAACAGCATCTGCGCGACACCTTCGTTCGCGTAGATCTTGGCCGGCAGGGGCGTCGTGTTGGAGAACTCGAGTGTCACGTGCCCTTCCCATTCGGGCTCCAAGGGCGTTACGTTGCATATGATTCCGCAGCGCGCGTACGTCGATTTTCCGAGACAAATCGTGAGCACGTTGCGCGGGATGCGGAAGTATTCGACGGTACTCGCGAGCGCGAACGAGTTGGGCGGGATGATGCACACCTCGCCCGCAAAATCGACGAAGCTTTTCTCATCGAACTGCTTGGGATCGACGATCGTGCTGTTGATATTCGTGAATATCTTGAACTCACCCGCGCAGCGCACGTCGTAGCCGTAGCTCGAGGTGCCGTACGAGACGATCTTGCGCCCCTCGGCGGAGCGCACCTGCTCGGGCGCGAACGGCTCGATCATGCGGTGCTCGTGCGCCATGCGCCGGATCCAGTTGTCGGACTTGATGCTCACTCGAGACCCCCGTGGTCGCCGCTCAGGTCTCCTCGACCACGATCTGCGGAAACAGGCTGCTGCGATCGCGCGCGCGCCGCGCCAGCGCGGCCGCGGTGCGCCGGGCCGCCGCAAGATAGGCCTGCGCGCGCGGCGTACCGGGCGCCGCAATCACCGTGGGGCGGCCGCTGTCGGCCTCGTCCCGGATGTGGGCATCGAGCGGCAGCTGCCCGAGCAGGCTCACCCCGTACTGCCTCGCCATGCGCTCCCCGCCGCCCGCGCCGAAGATGTGCTCGGCGTGCCCGCAGCTCGGGCACACGTACACGCTCATGTTCTCGATGATCCCGAGCACGGGCACGGAGACCTTCTCGAACATCTTGAGTCCCTTGCGTGCATCGGCAAGCGCGATGTCCTGGGGCGTGGTGACGATCACGGCGCCCGCAACTGGCACGCGCTGTGCCAAGGTCAGCTGAATATCGCCCGTTCCCGGCGGCATGTCGACGACGAGATAGTCGAGCTCGCCCCAGTTCGTATCCGCGAGCAGCTGATTCAGCGCCTGCGTGACCATCGGACCGCGCCACACCATCGGCTGCTCGGGATCGATCAGAAAGCCGATCGACATCGCGACGACACCGTGGTTGCGCAACGGCTCGATGTGCTTGCCGTCCGACGAGGTGGGTCGCCCGCCGGCGAGGCCGAGCATGAGGGGCTGGCTCGGGCCGTATATGTCGGCATCGAGCACGCCGACGCGCGCCCCCTGGGCGGACCAGGCGAGCGCCAGATTCGCGGCTACCGTCGACTTGCCGACGCCTCCCTTGCCCGAGGCGACCGCCACGATATTCTTGACGCCCTGGAGCGGCTTGAGCGGCCGCTGCACCGAGTGGGCATGGATCTCGGATTCGAGTCGCACCTCGAGCTCGATCGGCAACCCCGCCGCCCGCAAGTGCTCTCGCAGCGCAGCTTCGATCTCGGGCTGGTAGCCGCCGACCGGGAACCCGAAGCGCAACGTGGCCAGGTGCCGCGCACCCTCGCGCGCGATCGCCGTCACGGCGTGCGCCGCGCTCAACGATTCCTCGAGGTAAGGGTCGATGTAGCTTTCGAGCGCCGCAGCGACGGCAGGATCGACAGAGTCTGGCATGGAGATCGCTTCGACGAGAGAGGGAGGCTGAAATTGTAGCAACCCTCCGCCCGTGGGCTGGCAAATCTTGGCAACGCCTCGCCGACAAGTCGTATGGCATAATTCATGCCTGGCCGGTGCTTGAGGGTCGCACCTGCACCCGGCCCGCGGGATGCGCTCGAACACCACGCGGAGGACCGGGTCACCGAAGTTCCCTCGGGCGGGGTGCGTGGGATGATTGCCGACAGCAAGGGCTGATGAGCTTTTTCACTAATCTCCGCGCGGAGCGATTGATCACGGACGTCCGGTCCGCTTCCGTCCCGAACGATCCCGCCGCACTGAAGGCCGCCGCGAAGCTCAAAGAGCTCGGCGCCGGGGCCATCGAGTCGATCTTCGCCGCCTTGCCCGAGGCCGACCGCAACGCGACGGTCATCCTCGTGGATGTGCTCGCCGCGCTGGTCACGGCGAAGAGTCTGCCGCAGTTGCTGCAGGGTCTCGTCGAGGGCAGCCCACGCGTGATCGCGGGGATCTCCTGGGCGCTCACGAGCAACCGGACCTATCCGCCGCACATGCTGCTCGAGGCCCTCGCGATGCCCGGCATTTCCAAGTCCGCGCTGCTCGAGGTGATTGCCGCCCACAAGCAGCGGTTCGGCGTGCGGGAGCTCCTCAACGCCGCCTACGCGCAGGAGGCGAACGAGAAGGCGGCGCTCTTTCGCATCATCGGCGAGGTCGCCGACCAGCAATCGATCCCGGAGCTGCTCGGACGGCTGCAGGGCAAGGATCCGTTTGCGCGCGTGCACATCATCAACATTCTCGCGCGGTTCAGCACACCCGAAATTCAGACCGCCCTGCAGGCGCAGCTCAAGGATCCGAACAAGCTGATCCGTGCCGCAACGCTCGCGGCGCTGCAGAAGATGGACGGCCCCATCGACATCCAACGGGTGTGCGCGCTGCTGCGCGACCCTGAGATCGACGTCCAGAACAAGGCGATAGACGTCGTCATCAAGGTCAACGACCCCGAGACGGCGCGCTATCTCATCGACGTGCTGAAGGACGAGAACGAGTACGCGCGGCGCGCCGCGGTCGAGGTGCTGAACGAGGTCGGTGACGCCAAGTCCGTGAAGTACCTGCTCGAGGCGCTCAAGGACAGCGACTGGTGGGTGCGCAGCCGCGCCGCCGACGCGCTCGGGAGGATCGGCGGACCGAAGGTGATCGACGCCGTGCTCTCGCTGGTGCGCGATCAAGACGAGGACATCCGCCGCGCCGCGATCGAGATCCTCAACCAGACGAAGGACGAGCGCGCCGTGGACCACCTCATCCAGGCGACGCGCGACCAGGACTGGTGGGTGAGCGAGCGTGCCGTTGATGCGCTCGCCGAGATCGGCAACAAGCGCGCCGTTCCACGCCTCACCGAGATGCTCCGCGGGGGCAACGCAAAGGCGCTGCCGATCGTCGTGCGGGCGCTCGGTCGAGTCGGGGATGCGAAGCTCGTCGATTCGATCATCCCGCTCCTCACCCGCCCGGAGCGCGAGATCCGTGTCGAGAGCATCCAGGCGCTCGCCAAGCTCACGGATGACCGGCAGGCCGAGCGCGTGCGCTCGGAGCTGCAAGCCCAGGTCAACTCGCCGGACCAGACGATCGCGCGCATGGCCGCGAGCGCGCTCGCCGAGCTCGACAACCGCACCACCGGCGGTCTCGCGCCGCTGCCAACCGCGGCGGCCACGGCGGCGCCCGCGAGCGCCACCCGCGGCGCGCAGACCTCCGGGACCGCCCGCACGCTGCTCGTATCGGACGCGGCGCTCGCACAGGCTTCGCGGCAGGCCGAAGATCCCGGCAAGCTCGACATCTCGACGCTCAAATCGGGCGACATCATCGAGGGACGCTACAAGTACATCGACCGGATCGGGCGCGGCGCCTTCGGCACCGTGTTGCTCATGGAGGACACCGTGGTCGATGAGCGCCTGATCCTCAAGTTCCTGAACCCGAACGTCGCCCAGGACGAGGAGGTCATGAAGCGCTTCGTGCACGAGTTGCGCTATTCACGCAAGATCACCCACAAGAACGTCATCCGCATCTACGACTTCCTGTTCATCCAGGGCAACTACGCGATCTCGATGGAATACTTCCCCTCGCACACCCTCGCCGGGGAGATCGTCAACGAGAAGCCGATGGACCTGCGACGCGCGCTGCGCTTCGGCTGCGACATCGCGACGGGCATGGAGGTCGCGCACCACGTCGGCATCGTGCATCGCGACTTGAAGCCGGCGAACTTGCTCATCAACCAGGAAGGGCTGCTCAAGATCGTGGACTTCGGGGTGGCCGCCGCGCAGCGCGAAGGCGACACCCAGCTCACCAAGACGGGTTACGTGATCGGCTCGCCGAAGTACATGGCTCCCGAGCAGATCCTCGGCAAGAAGGTGGACGAGCGCGCCGACATCTATGCGCTCGGCGTGATTCTCTACGAGATGCTCACCGGCGTGCCGCCGTATTCGCGCGGTGATCACATGTCCGTGATGTACCAGCACGTCCAGGGCAAGGCGCGTCCCGCGCAACAGGTGAACCCGTCCATGCCGCCGCAGCTGAGCGATCTCGTCGCCAAGGCCATGGCGGTCGACAAGACCAAGCGCTTCCAGACCATGGCCGAGCTGCGCCTCGCGCTCGAGGGGTTTCTCGAACCGGCCCGAGCCGGTTGAGCGCTCGAACGGCACCCGCGGGCCGGCCCCGCCGCACCCGTCGGCCGCCCCCGAGGCGACCGCTACCGGTCGGCTGTCCCGCGGCGACCGCAGGGTGTACGACGAGCCGTCGAGACCGGTATGTTTCGTGCGTTACGTCAAATTTCCGCACCCGACCCGTTGAAGTCACGCCCGGGACCGGGCAAAACAACAGCGGGTTTCCTGCGGAAAATCGCTGGGTTGCAGCGCAAATGAGGGGCACAGCTCAAGGGGTCGCATCGTGGCGCGCATCGACGCGTTTCTGAAGCTCGGCATGCAGCAGGGTTGCTCCGACGTGCACCTCGCGGTCGGCGTGCCGCCGATGCTGCGCATGCACGGGGACCTCCTGCCGATCAAGTTCCGCGATCTGCGCCAGACCGAGCTCGAAGGCTATATCGCGGAGATCCTCTCGCGTTCGCAGGGCGAGCGGTTCAACGCGGGCGAGGATCTCGACTTCTCGTACGTCTCGGCCGACGGCGGGCGCTTTCGCGTGAACGTGTACCGCAAGGACACGGGGGTCGGAGCGACATTCCGCTCGATACCCTCCGAGGTGCCGAATCTGGAGAGGCTCGGCCTGCCGCCGATCGTCACCAAGCTCTGCGATTATCACCAGGGCATGGTCCTCGTCACCGGCTCGACGGGGACCGGCAAGTCGACGACGCTCGCCGCGATGATCGATCTGCTCAATCGCACGCGCAAGCTCAACATCGTGAGCCTCGAGGATCCGATCGAGTTCGTCCATCGCAGCAAGCTGAGCCAGGTGATTCAACGCGAGCTGCACACGCACATCCCGAGCTTCGCCGAGGGCGTGCGGGCCGCCATGCGCGAGGATCCCGATGTGATCCTGGTCGGTGAGCTGCGCGACGCCGAGACCATCTCGATGGCCATGACGGCCGCGGAGACCGGGCATCTCGTGCTCGGCACGCTGCACACGACGGGCGCGGTCAAGACGATCGACCGTATCATCGATGCGCTTCCCGTCGAGGAGCGCGAGCAAACCAAGAGCTTTCTCGCGCAGAGCCTGCTCGCCGTGGTGACCCAGATCCTCGTCAAGACGGCCGACGTGCGTGGACGCAAGGCGATCTGCGAGGTGATGATGATGACTCGCGCGATTGCCAAGCTCATCCAGGGCGATCAAACGCACCAGATCCCGAACCAGCTGCAGACCGGCCGCGACCTCGGCATGCAGATCCTCGATCAGGCGCTCCTCGCCGCGATCGCCGCGCGCGAGATCGACCCCGACGATGCCTACGCCTACGCGCACGACAAGCGCCTGTTCCAGAAGTACGTGACCGATACGAGCATGCTGCCGAAGGTCGAGCTCGCGGGAGCCGCGCCGGCGGCATCGGCCTGACGGGGACCGGATGGCTGCGATCGACGCCTTTCTCGACGAGATCCTCCAGCGACGCGGATCGGATCTGCACTTCATCGCCGGGGACCCGCCACGCATCCGCCAGTACGGGGATCTGCAGCCGCTGCGTCCGGAGCGCCTCGATCCGCAAGGCGTGCGCGATGCGCTCTACGAGATCATGAGCAAGGCGGCCATCGAGCGCTTCGAATCGAAGGACGGCGCCGACTTCGCGTACGCGCTCGGGGACCGGGCTCGCTTCCGCGTGAACGTCCTGCGGCACCTGGGCGGAATGGGCGCCGTGTTCCGCGCCATCCCCTCGACGGCCATGACACTCGATGACCTGAAGCTCCCCGAGGCCGTGCGACAGCTGTCGCGCGCCAATAACGGGCTCATCCTGGTGACGGGCAAGACGGGCTCCGGGAAGTCCACGACGCTCGCGGCGATGATCGACGACATCAACTCGCGGGTGAAGGGGCACATCCTCACGGTGGAGGATCCGATCGAGTTCGTGCATCACCGCAAGAGCTGTCTCGTGAGCCAGCGGGAGATCGGCGTGCACGCCCCGAGCTTCTCGGCCGCGCTGCACTCGGCGCTGCGCGAGGATCCGGACGTGATTCTCGTCGGCGAGCTGCGCGATCTCGAGACGATGAGCGTCGCGATCACGGCGGCCGAGATGGGCATCCTCGTGATGGGAACCCTGCACACCAACGGCGCCGCGCAGACGGTCGACCGCATGATCAACGTGTTCCCCTCGGACAAGCAGTCGCACGTGCGCACGATGCTCTCCACCTCCCTCCGCGGGGTGGTCTCGCAGCAGCTGCTGCAGCGGGCCGACAAGGAGGGGCGCGTTGCGGCGCTCGAGATCCTGGTGAACACGGCGGCCGTCTCGAATCTCATTCGTCAGGGCAAGCTCGATCAGCTCGAGAACACGATGCAATCCGGGGCGCAGTCGGGGATGCGCACGATGGATACGGCCATCCAGCAGCTGCTCGATCAGCGCGTCATCACGGGCAAAGAGGCGTACAAGAAGGGCATCAGCAAGGTGAAGTTCGAGGCGGTGAAAGAGCAGGGTTGAGTTAAACTCAGCCGATGCCCCGTACGATCTTCGTCACGACGGCCCTGCCGTATGCCAACGGGCCGTTCCACATCGGTCACATCATGGAGTACATCCAGGCGGACGTCTGGGTGCGCTTCCAGCGCATGCAGGGCCACCGGGTGCACTTCGTGTGCGCCGACGATGCGCACGGGGCGCCGATCATGCTCAAAGCGCAGGCCGAAGGGCTCACGCCGCAACAGCTCGTGGCGCGCATCACGGCCGACCGGCCGCGCTACCTCCACGGTTTCCAGCTGAGCTTCGATCACTGGTACACGACCGACTCGCCCGAGAATGTCGCGCTTTCCCAGGACGTCTACCGCCGTCTCGAGCAGCGCGGGCTCATCTACTCGAAGCCGATCGAGCAGTTCTACGATCCCATCAAGGGCATGTTCCTCGCCGATCGCTACATCAAGGGCGAGTGCCCGAACTGCCATGCGAAGGACCAGTACGCGGATGCGTGCGAGTCGTGCAGCATCGTCAACGCGCCGACGGATCTCATCAACCCGTACTCGACGCTCACGGGTGCGGTTCCCGTCCCGAAGAGCTCGGATCACCTCTTCTTCCGCCTGTCCGATCCGCGCTGCGTCGAGTTCCTCTCGGCCTGGATCGGCGCACCCGGACGACTGCAACCGCAGGTCGTGAACAAGGCGCGCGAATGGTTGGGGGGCCGGGGCGGAGTCGAGCTCGCCGACTGGGACATCTCACGAGATGCTCCGTACTTCGGAATCCCGATCCCCGGCAGGCCCGGCAAGTACTTCTACGTCTGGCTCGATGCGCCGCTCGGATACCTCGCGGCGCTGCAAAACTATTTCTCGACCGGCAAGGCGCGCGCCAACGGCGAGCCGCGCAGCTACCAGGCGTTCATCACGGCGCCCGACACCGAGCAGATCCATTTCATCGGCAAGGACATCATCTACTTCCACACGCTGTTCTGGCCCGCCATGCTCGAGTTCTCGGGCCCGCCGTACAAGGTTCCGGACCACGTGTACGCACACGGCTTCATCACGGTTTCCGGCGAGAAGATGTCCAAGTCGCGCGGCACGGGACTGAGCCCGCTGCGCTACCTCGAGATCGGGATGGACCCGGAGTGGCTACGGTACTACATCGCCGCGAAGCTCAACGCGAACGTCGAGGACATCGACTTCAATTCCGAGGACTTCCTCGCGCGCGTCAACAGCGACCTCATCGGCAAGTACGTCAACATCGCGAGCCGCGCGGCCTCGTTCCTCAAGTCGCGCTTCGGAAATGTCAGCGCGCCGACCGAGGCCGCCGCAGAGGCGCTCGGCTGCACGCGGCAGTGGCGCGAGCACCCCTTGTTCGCGGCGCCCGCGAGCGATGCGCCGGTGGAGGAATTCGACCGGAACGCCGTGCTCGAGCTCCTCTGCGGGGGTGACCCGGCGCCACGGCCCGCCCGATTGCTCGCCGTCGCCATGCTCGAATCGATCCGGATCGGGGCGCTCTACGAGAGGCGCGACTACGGTCGTGCGCTGCGCGAGATCATGTTCGTCGCCGATCTCGCGAACAAGTATTTCGATGGTCTGCGCCCGTGGGACATCGCCAAGCATCCCTCGAGGGCCGCGGAGCTGCGCGAGATCTGCGCCGTCTCGATCAACCTCTTCAGACTGCTCACCCTTTACTTGAAGCCCGTCCTGCCCGAGCTCGCCCGCAAGGCCGAGGCGTTCCTCGCGATCGATCCCTTGAACTGGGGCGATGCGTTCCGGCTGCTCGGCGGCGGACAGATCAACGACTACGCGCACCTCATGCGGCGTGTCGAGGCGAAACAGCTCGATGCGCTCTTCGAAAGCGATGCGGAGGGCGCGGCCGGCCGAGCCGCGGCGCCCGCGGCACGCGCAGCGCCCGGGACACAGGCTGCGCCGGCAGCGCAGTCCGCGCCCGCATCGCACTCCGCGGCGGCGTTGCCCGCGGTCGGTGCATCATTGCAGCCCGCGTCGCTCTCCATCGACGAGTTCAAGAGGCTCGATCTGCGCATCGCGCGAATCGCCAATGCCGAGCACGTCGAAGGCGCGGACAAGCTCCTGAAACTCACGCTCGATCTCGGTCACGAGACGCGCACGGTGTTCGCCGGGATCAAGTCCGCCTACGATCCCGCTGCGCTCAAGGGACGCCTGACCGTCATGGTCGCCAACCTCGCGCCCCGCAAGATGAAGTTCGGCGTGTCGCAGGGCATGGTGCTCGCGGCGAGCGGCGCGGGGCCCGGCGTCTACTTGCTGTCGCCGGATGCGGGTGCCGCGCCGGGCATGAAGGTGAGCTGAGGAGCTCAGGTCCCATGGGCGGGATGACCCGGTCACGCGCGCAGATCGCGATGTCAGCCGCCGATGCGATCGATGCGCTCCTGCCGCAGACCCAGTGCACGCGCTGCGGCTATCGCGGCTGTCGGCCCTATGCGCAGGCGATCGCTCGCGGCGAAGCCGAGATCAATCAGTGCCCCCCCGGGGGCGCAACGACCATCGAGGCGCTCGCTCGGCTGCTCGCACGTGAGCCCGCACCCCTCAACCCCGTCCACGGCGAGGAGCGGCCGCACCACGTCGCACAGATCGACGAGAGTCGTTGCATCGGCTGCGCGAAGTGCCTCGCGCCCTGCCCCGTCGATGCCATCCTCGGTGCGCCGCGCCACGTGCACACCGTGATCGTCGAGCTGTGCACGGGTTGCGAGCTGTGCATCGCGCCCTGTCCGGTCGATTGCATCTCGATGCAGCCGGCCCGCGCCGTGCCGCACACCCCGGCTGTCGCGCCGGCGGCCGAGCTCAACCGGCGCCGTTTTGCGGCCCATGGCGAGCGCATCGAGCGGCGGGAGCGAGAGCGCGCAGCGCTGCTCGCCGCGCGCAAGCAAAGCGCGTACGACCAGAGCCCCCCGCGCGAGACCCCGCCGTGACTGCGGCGCGGCGCCGGGCGATCTTCCGCAGGCTGCAAGGTGCCAACCCCGAACCGCAGACCGAGCTCGAGCACGCGACACCGTTCGAGCTGCTGATCGCCGTCGTGCTCTCGGCGCACACGACGGATCGGAGCGTCAATGCCGCCACCCGCAAGCTCTTCCCGGTGGCCAACACGCCGCAGGCATTCGTCTCGCTCGGCGTTCGGCGCGTGCGGCCGTATCTGCGGAGCATCGGGCTCTACAACGCGAAAGCTCGCAACATCGTCGCGCTCAGCGCGCAACTGCTCGAGCGGCACGGGGGCGCGATACCGTGCGAGCGCGCGAGCCTGGAAGCCCTCCCCGGCGTGGGCCGCAAGACGGCGAATGTCATCCTGAACATCGTGTGCGGCCAGACGACGATCGCGGTCGACACGCACATCTTTCGCGTGGCGAACCGCACCGGGCTCGCGCCGGGCAAGACGCCGCGCGCGGTCGAGGCAGCGCTCCTCGCGACGACTCCGGCACGCTACCGCAAGAACGCGCATCACTGGCTCTTGCTGCACGGCCGGTACGTCTGCACCGCGCGGGCACCGGCGTGTCCGCGCTGTATCATTGCGGACCTGTGCGAGTTTCCGCACAAGACCGCGTGAGCCTCTTCGGTGCCGTCGCCGCGCGCGACCGGTGGCTGCTCTGCGCGTTTGCGCTCACCGTCTTCTGCGGGTCGTTCCTGCTGTTCCTGCTCGAACCGATCATCGCCAAGGAGCTGCTCCCGTGGTTCGGCGGCGCGGCGAACGTCTGGGCCACCTGTATCGTGTTCTTTCAGCTCGGGCTGCTGCTCGGATACGGCTACGCGGACACGCTCGTGCGCCGGCTCGCGCCTCGCGCGCAGCTCGTCTCCCTGATCGTGCCGCTCGGCGCGGCCGCGTTGCTGTTGCCGATCGTGCCCTCGCGACACTGGGCGGCGAACGCGACGCAGAGCCCTGCCCTCGCGGTTCTCGGCGCGCTCGCAACCACCGTCGGGGTGCCGTACGTGCTCATGTCGGCCACGAGTCCGCTCATCCAGAGCTGGTACGCGCAGCGCTTCCCGGGACGAAGCCCCTACCGGCTGTTCGCGCTTTCGAATCTCGCCTCGATGCTCGCGCTGCTCGCCTATCCCGTGCTGATCGAGCCGCGGCTCGGCACCCGGTTGCAGGCGTATGGCTGGTCTGCGGCGTATGGGGGGTGGGCGCTGTTGATGCTCGTGTGCGCGGTGAGCGCGCAGCGTCGGCCCGAGCCGGCGCGCGGACCGGCGCGGAGCGATGCGGCGCCGCTCGATGCGGCTCGCCCCGACGTCCCGCGGCTCGATGCGCGTGCCGGCGCCGCCCCGTCCCGAGCGCAGTACCTCTCGTGGACCGGCCTCGCAGCGCTCGGATCGTTTCTGCTCATCGCCGTGACGAGTCACTTGACGCGCGATGTGGCGGCGATCCCGCTGCTGTGGGTCGTGCCGCTCGCGGTCTACTTGCTCACCTTCATTGCGAGCTTCCAGGACAGCCGCTGGCTCACGCCGCTGCGGCTCGCCGGCATCGGCCTCGCGGCGCTCGCGCTCTATGTCGCGTACGCCGTGTACCTCAACTGGCCGGGCGGTGACGCCGACAACACCCTGCCGATCGGCTGGCAGATCCTGATCCTGTGTGCCGTGCTCGGCGGCGCCTGTCTCTACTGCCACGGGACCGTGGCCCGCACCCGTCCCGCGCCCGCGCATCTCACGCGCTTCTACCTGACGGTTTCCTTGGGCGGCGCCCTCGGATCGATGCTGGTCGGACTCGCGGCGCCGGCGCTGCTGCAGGTGGATTTCGACCTCGAGGGCGGAATGCTCGCGTTCGCCGCGGTCGTCGTCGTGAGCGCCTGGCGACGGGGTCGCCTCGCGGCGGCGCTCGGGGTCCTCGCGCTCGTCGCGACCACGGGCGCCGGAGCCCTTGCCGTCCAGCAGTTCTACCAGCAGACCGTGCTCGCACGCCGCAACTTCTACGGATCGCTGCGCGTCTACGAATGGAATGCGGGCAAGGTCGGCACCGCCCGCTCACTCACGAACGGCGTCATCCTGCACGGCACGCAGTACTCCGAGCCGCGCGCCCGCAGGCGACCGACGGAGTACTACGCGGAAGGCTCCGGTGTGGGTCGAGCGATCGCCGCGCTCGAGCGGGGCGGCGCGTCGCTCCGCGTCGGCGTCATCGGACTCGGCGTGGGAACGCTGGCCGCCTACGGACGGCCTCGGGACGTCATCCGCTTCTATGAGCTCAACCCGACGGTACTCGACATCGCGCGGCGCGAATTCACGTACCTCGGAGAGAGCGCCGCGCGTATCGATGTGGTGCTTGGGGACGCGCGCATCAGCCTCGAGCGGGAGGCGCCGCAGCGCTTCGACCTGATCGTCGTCGATGCCTTCTCGAGCGATGCGATTCCCGTGCATCTGCTCACCCGCGAGGCGCTCGCGGTATACCTCAGGCATCTGAGGCCGGGAGGGGTCGTTGCATTCCACACCAGCAATCGCTACGTGGACCTACCCCCTGTGGTCGCAAGGCTCGCCGAGATGCGCGGTCTCTCCGCTCGACTGATCGAAACGGACGACGACGATACGTTCAACACGCCGAGCTCGTGGGTGCTGGTGTCCGCCGACGCGGCATTCTTCGAGGCGCCGCAGATCAAGCCGGCGGCGAGCAAGCTTCCCCGCGGCGGCTCGCGCCCGTGGACGGACGACTTCAGCGACTTGATAGAGTTCATGCATTGACGCGGCGAGCAGCGCACGCGGCATCAATGCGCGAGCGTGCCTCGGCAGGGTGACCGCCCTGCCGAGGCACCGATCGATCGTCCGAGATCAGCCCGCCGAAGAGGAGCTGCTGGAGCTCGTCGTCTTGCTCTTCTTGTGGTGGTGGTGCTTCTTGGTCGCGCTGGTCGAGGAGCTCGAGGACTCCGAGCTGCCCTGAGCGAACGTCGGCAGTGCGCTCAGGCTCATACCAACCACGACGGAGCAAGTGGCCAATGCCACGATAAGCTTCTTCACAAAATTCTCCCGTGTAAGTGCCGAATGGCGGCGGCGGCGCATTGTATCAGGCCTCCCTCGGGGGGAGGGGCGCCGAGCACATTAAGGATTTGTCACCGACCCCGCCGCCGCAGTCCCGTGCGCGATTTGTCATTTGTCATTTCTTCGGCATGTAGAGGTCGGTGAGCGTCCCCTCGAACGCTTCCGCAGCAAATGCCACGGTCTCCGAAAGCGTGGGATGCGGATGGACGGTGAGCCCGATGTCCGCGGCGTCCGCCCCGAGCTCCACGGCGAGGGCAACCTCGCTCACGAGATCGCCGGCATTGGGCCCCACGATGCCTCCGCCGAGCAGGCGGCGCGTCGCGGGGTCGAAGAGCAGCTTGGTGAACCCGTCGTCTCGCCCGAGCGAGAGCGAGCGGCCGCTCGCCGCCCACGGGAACAGACCCTTCTTGAAGGCGATTCCCTTCGCCTGCGCGTCCGTTTCCGTGAGGCCCGCCCAGGCCACCTCCGGATCCGTGTAGGCGACCGAGGGGATCACCCGCGCATCGAACGCGCTCTTGTGGCCGGCGGCCACCTCGGCGGCGACCTTCGCTTCGTGCGACGCCTTGTGCGCGAGCATCGGCGGCCCCGCGATGTCCCCGATGGCGAAGATGTGGCGCACGTTGGTGCGCATTTGCTTGTCGGTCGGGATGAAGCCGCGCTCGGTGACGTTGACGCCGGCCGCTTCGGCCCCGATCAGCTTGCCGCTCGGTATGCGGCCCACCGCGATCAGCACCCGGTCGAACACTTGAGGGGCGGGTGCGTGGTCCCCCGCAAAGCTCACCCGCAGACCCTCGCGCACCGGTTCGACCCCGGCCACCCGGGTTGCGAGCAGCACCTGCTCATAGCGGGCGCGAATACGCTTCTCAAGCGGTCGCACCAGGTCGGGATCGCATCCCGGCATCAGCTGAGGTGTCAGCTCGACGACGCTCACGCGGCAGCCGAGCGCATCGTAGACGCACGCCATCTCGAGTCCGATGATGCCGCCGCCGACCACGAGCAGTCGGGTCGTCGATGGCAGCTCGAGCGCATCGCTCGAGTCGATCACACGCGGGTCGTTGGGCCAGCCCGGCAGCCGGATGGCCTCCGAGCCCGCCGCGATGATGCACTGCTCGAAGCGAATGCGCTCCGTGCCGGCGTCGCCAACCACCTCGAGGATCTGCGGACTCACGAACCGGCCGCTGCCCTGCACGACGTCCACCTTGCGCTGCTTGGCGAGCAGCTTCAGGCCGCCGGTGAGCTTCTTCACGACGCCGGTCTTCCAATTGCGCAGCTTCTCGAGGTCGATCGACGGCTTGCCGAACGTGATGCCGTTCGGTGCCATCGCCTGCGCCTCTTCGATCACCTTGGCGGCGTGCAGGAGCGCCTTCGACGGAATGCAGCCGACGTTCAGACAAACGCCCCCGAGCGCCGGCCAGCGCTCGACGAGTGTCACCTTCAAGCCGAGGTCCGCGGCTCGGAACGCCGCGGTGTAGCCGCCGGGGCCCGCGCCCAGCACGACGAGCGGGACCGTCCGCTCGGCTTGCGCTTCGATGCGTCCGCGCGGCGAGCCGTCCGGAAGTCGCATCCGCACGGTGTCACCGGCGGACGCGCGTTCCGGGGATGCGGGAGGTGCCGCGACTGCCGCCGGGGGCGGCCGCGCTTGCGCCGCGGCAGCCTGCGGCGCGGCGGCGGCCGCAGCGCCCGTCCCGCGCGCCTGCGAGCCCACACGCGCGATGATCGAGCCCTTCGAGACCTTGTCGCCCTTCTTCACGAGGACCGCCTCGATCGTGCCGCTCGCCGTGGACGGCACGTCCATCGAGGCCTTCTCCGTCTCGAGCGTGATGAGCGGCGTGTCGACCTCGACGGCATCTCCCGCACGCACGAGCACGTCGACGACGGGAACGTCCTCGAAATTGCCGAGGTCCGGAACCACGAGGTCGATCGAGCTCATCGGGCAGCTCCGAGCGCGCCGCGAGCGATCAAGGCACGGCCTCGAGGAGGCTGCGCACGTCGCCGAGCGTGCGGCACAGGAACGTCGTGAAGCGCACCGCCAGCGCCCCGTCGATCACCCGATGGTCATACGAGAGCGACAGCGGCAGCAGCAAACGCGGCGCGAAGGCGCCGTCGATGAAAACCGGCCGCTGCGCCGCGCGCGAGACCCCGAGAATCGCGACCTCCGGCGCATTGATGATCGGCGTAAAGGCCGTCCCGCCGATGCCCCCGAGACTCGAGATGGTGAAGCAGCCGCCCTGCATCTCGGCGAGGGTCAGCCTGCCGGCGCGCGCCTTCTCCGCGAGCTCCCCGGTCGAGCGGGCGAGCTCGTAGATGTCCTTGCGGTCGGCATCGCGCACCACGGGCACGAGCAGCCCGTTCGGCGTGTCCGCGGCAAAGCCGAGGTGCAGGTATTTCTTGAACACCAGATTCTCGCGGCGCGCATCGAGGGAGGCGTTGAACTGGGGAAACTCCTGCAGCGCCTTCACGCAGGCACGCAGGATGAAGGCGAGCGGCGTGAGCTTGATTCCCTGCGAGACCGCCTGGTCCTTCAGCGCGAGGCGCGTCTGCTCGAGCTCGGTGATGTCCGCCTCGTCGAACTGCGTGACGTGTGGAATGTTCACCCAGCTCGCGTGCAACCGGGAGCCCGAGATCCGCTGGATGCGCGACAGGGGCTGCGTCTCGATCGGACCGAACTGCGCGAAATCGACCGGCGGTATTGCGGGCAGCTCGCCTCCACGGGCGACCGCCGCCTCCGACCGGCCCGCGCCCGGTGTCGGCTCGGCCAACGTCTTCTTGACGAAGGCCTTCACGTCCTCGTGTGTGATGCGGCCCTTGAAACCCGTTCCCGCGACGGCGCCGAGATCCACACCGAGCTCGCGCGCGAACTTGCGCACCGATGGGCTCCCATGGGCGCGTGAGAAGCCGAGCTCGAGCGTCGGCGTGAACAGGACCTGCGCGCCCTCATCGGTGCGCGCAGGTGGTGTCGCAATATCCGAACGCACCGCGGGGGGTGCTGCGCTCGCAGGCGCTGCGGGCGTCGCGGGTGCCGCCGCGCGCGCTGCCGTGCCGCTGCTCGCCTGGGTGCCGGCAGCCGCCACGGTGCCGGTGTTCCCAGTCTTCGCTGCGCTCCCGGCGCCGCTCGTGGCGGGCGATGCCACCGTGGCCGTCCCCGGCTGCTCCTCCGAGCGGACGGCGACGACGACATCGCCGGCGTTGACGTGGCCACCCTTCGCCACGACCACCCGCTCGACGACGCCCCCGACCGTGGAGGGCACATCCATGGTGGCCTTTTCCGTCTCGAGCGTGACGAGCGGTGTCTCCGGCTCGATCGTGTCGCCTGGCTTGACGAGCACGTCGATCACGGCCACGTCCTTGAAGTTGCCCATGTCGGGCACTCGCACATCGATGACGCGGCTCACGGAAGACGGCCCCCTCGAGGATCTTGACGGCACACGCGTTACGACATGCGCGGATTCGGCTTCGCCGGATCGATGCCGTAGGCGGCGATCGCCTTCGTGACCGTCGCGCGATCGATCTTGCCGTCGTCGGCGAGCGCCTTCAGCGCGGTGACGGTGATGAAGTGGCGGTCGACCTCGAAGTGCTTGCGCAGCGCGGCTCGACAGTCCGAGCGGCCGTAACCATCCGTGCCGAGCGTGACGTAACGAGCCCCCACCCACTGGCGGATCTGATCGGAGACGTCGCGCACGTAGTCGGTCGCGGCGATCACCGGACCCTCGCGCTTCTCCAGGCATTGCCGCACGTACGGGACCCGCGGAGGCTCCTCGGGATGGAGGATGTTCCAGCGCTCGCAGTCGATCGCCTCGCGCCGCAGCTCGCTGAAGCTCGTGACCGAGAATACGTCGGCGGGTACGCCGTGATCACGCTGGAGCAGTTCGGCGGCGGCGATGCACTCGCGCAGGATGGTTCCCGAGCCGAGCAGCGTCGCGCGCACGCGTCCGCGCCCGCCGCTCTGCACAGGATACATTCCCTTGAGGATGCCCGAGGGCACGTTCTCGCCCTGCGGCATGGGCGGCTGGGGGTAGTTCTCGTTCATGCACGTGATGTAGTAGAAAATCCTCTGCTGCTCGACGTACATGCGGCGCAGTCCGTCGTGGATGATCACCGCGAGCTCGTAGGCGTAGGCGGGATCGTACGCGATGCAGTTCGGCACCGTGGTGGACACGAGCTGGCTGTGACCGTCCTGGTGCTGCAGCCCCTCCCCGGCGAGCGTGGTGCGGCCCGCCGTGGCGCCGATCAGGAATCCGCGCGCCTGGATGTCACCCGCGGCCCAGATGAAATCGCCCACGCGCTGAAAGCCGAACATCGAATAGAACACGTAGAACGGCACCATGTTGACGCCGTGATTGGCGTACGCGGTGCCCGCCGCGATCCAGGAGCAGAGCGAGCCGGCCTCGTTGATCCCCTCCTCGAGCATCTGTCCCTTCTTGTCCTCGCGATAGGACATCAGGGTCTCCGCGTCCTGCGGCGTATAGAGCTGCCCGACCGAGGAGTAGATGCCGATCTGCCGGAACAGGCCCTCCATTCCGAACGTGCGCGCCTCGTCCGGAACGATGGGCACGATTGATTTGCCGATGTTGCGGTCCTTGAGCAGGATGGTGAGGATGCGCACGAACGCCATCGTCGTCGAGATCTCGCGCTCGGCCGTGCCCTCGAGCACGGGCGCGAACACCTCGAGCGGTGGGAGCTGCAGCGGTACCGCCTGCGTGGAGCGCCTGGGCAGGTAGCCCCCGAGCGCCGCGCGGCGCCCGTGCAGGTATCGCGCCTCCTCCGAGTCGTCCCCGGGCTTGCGGAACGGAACGCTCGTGATCTCCTCGTCCGAGATCGGGATGTTGAAGCGATCGCGGAACGCCCGCAGCGTCTCCACGTCGAGCTTCTTTTGCTGGTGGGCGACCATCTGGCCCTCGCCGCCCTTGCCGAGCCCGAAGCCCTTGACGGTCTTGGCGAGAATGACGGTCGGCTGTCCCTTGTGAGCGGCCGCCTGCGAGTACGCGGCATACACCTTGCGCGCGTCGTGCCCACCGCGATTGAGCCGCCAGATCTCATCGTCGGACATGTTGGCGACCATCGCCTTGAGCTCGGGATACTTCCCGAAGAAATGCTCGCGCGTGTAAGCGCCACCCTTCGCCTTGAAGTTCTGGTACTCGCCGTCGACGCACTCCTCCATCACCTTGCGGAGCAGGCCCTTCTCGTCGCGCGCGAGCAGCGGGTCCCAGCGCGAGCCCCACAGCACCTTGATGACGTTCCAGCCGGCGCCGAGAAATGCCGCCTCGAGCTCCTGGATGATCTTGCCGTTGCCGCGCACGGGCCCGTCGAGCCGCTGCAGATTGCAGTTGATGACGAAGATGAGATTGTCGAGCTGCTCGCGCACGGGCATCGTGAGCGCGCCCATCGACTCCGGCTCGTCCATCTCGCCATCGCCGAGGAAGCACCAGACCTTGCGGTCGGAGGGCTGCACGAGTCCGCGATGCTCGAGATAGCGAATGAAGCGCGCCTGGAAGATCGCCATCATCGGGCCGAGTCCCATCGATACGGTGGGAAACTGCCAGAACTCCGGCATCAGCCACGGATGGGGATACGAGGAGAGTCCCTTGCCGTCGGCCTCTTGACGGAAGTGGTGCAGTTGCTCGTCGCTGAGGCGGCCTTCGAGGTAGGCGCGCGCGTAGATGCCGGGCGAGGAATGTCCCTGGAAGAACACGAGGTCGCCGGGATGCTCGTGCGAGGGCCCACGCCAGAAGTGATTGAAGCCCACTTCGTAGAGCGTCGCCGAAGAGGCATAGCTCGACAGGTGTCCGCCGTATTCCGAGGAGATGCGATTGGCCTGCACGACCATCGCGAGCGCGTTCCAGCGCAGGTACGCCTCCAGGCGGCGCTCGATCGCGCGGTTTCCGGGGTACTCGCGCTCCTGGCCGGGGGAGATGGTGTTGACGTACGCGGTGTTCGGTTTGAACGGCAGATACGCGCCCGAACGACGCGTGTAATCGATGAGGCGCTCGAGCAGGAAGTGCGCGCGCTCGGGACCGTGAACGCGCAGCACGGAATCGATCGACTCGAGCCACTCCTGAGTCTCGACCGGATCGAGATCTTGCAGCTTCGGCAGTTCAGTCATGGGGGGATCACTCGACAATGCCGCCGCGATCGCGACCGGACTTGAGCGCAGCGGGCGGGGGCGGCCGCTGTGCTACGATGCGCCAAGCCGCCCCGCGTGAATTCGCGTCCTCCGAACAAAGCCCGGCAATGATCCGTATTTCACTCGCGACGGTCAAGCAATCGCCCGGCGAGCAAGCGCATTGCCCGCACCGCAGCCGGCGCGCCCACCGGTAATGCCCGCGGCCGCGTCCCTGCCCCCTCTGCCGCGAGCGCCGGTCGTCATCCCGCGGACGCGTTTGAGCGAGCGTGGCGTGGCCGCGCTCGATGCGGTCTTTGCGATCGTGCCACGGGACGCCGACGAGACGCTGTTCGCGCGGCTGCCGCACGCTGAACGCTGGCGAGGACTGCATGCACGCGCCGCAGCGTCCGGCGCCGTGCAATGCGGCACGCTGCCGAATGCGCGGGACACCTGGGCGGTGCTCGGGATTCTGCCGCCGCGCGCGGGCGCCTTTGAAACGCTCTCGCTCGCGGGGCGCCTGTTCAAAGAGCTGAGCGCGCGCGAGGTCGGCACCGCGGCGGTCGTCGCACCCGCCCCGCGGGGCAGCGCCGACCCTGCGCTCGAAGCGCTGCTCTTGGCCGCGCTCGCGCACGCCTTCGAGCTGCCCTCCTTCCGCAAGCGGTCGCGGCGCACGTCGCTCCGCCGCATCGAGCTCGTCGGGGCGACGAGCCTCGATCTGGCACAGCTCGAGGCGGCCGCAAGCGCCAACAATCTCGCGCGATACCTCACGGCGTTGCCACCGAACGTGCTCGACGCGGGCGCCTACCGGCGCCTGATCTCCGCGCTCGCCCGCAAGCATCGTCTCGCCCTGCGCTGGCTCGACGAGCGCACGCTCGCGCGCCTCGGAGCCCAGGCCTTCCTCGCGGTGGCGCGCGGCAACGCACGGCGCACGGCCGGAATCGCCCACCTCGCCTACCGACCCCGGCGCGCTCGCACACCCGATGTGACGCTGGTCGGGAAGGGCATCCTCTTCGACACAGGCGGCACCAACCTCAAGCCGCATCGCGCCATGCTCGAGATGCACATCGACATGGCCGGGAGCGCCGTCGCGCTTGCGGTGCTCGTCGCGCTGTCGCGTTTGAATGCGCCGCTCGCCGCCGACGCCTGGCTCGCCATCACGGAGAACCGCATCGGGCCCGAGGCCTATCGCCCGCAGGACGTGGTCCGCGCGGCGAACGGCACCACCATCCAGGTGATCCACACCGACGCCGAGGGGCGGATGGTGCTCGCCGATGCGCTCGCACTCGCGGCGCGCACTCGGCCGCGGCTGATGATCGACTTCGGGACCCTCACGGGCGCTTGCGTGCACGCGCTGACCGAGCGGATGAGCGGCGTCTTCACCAACCAGCCCCGACTCACGGAAAGGCTGCTCGCGGCGGGCCGCGCGAGCGGCGAGCGCGTCTGGAATTTCCCCTTCGAGGCCGATTACGACTCCGACCTCGAGAGCAAGGTCGCCGACATCATGCAGTGCGCGCCCGAGGGCAAGGGCGATCATATTCTCGCCGCGCGGTTCCTCAGCCGCTTCGTGCCGGAGGACCTTCCGTGGGTCCATCTCGATCTGTCCTCGGCCCTGCGCGCGGGCGGCCTCGCCCAGATCCATACCGATGTGACCGGGTTCGGAGTACGGTATGCGCTCGAGCTGATCCTGCGAGCCGGAGTGCTCGAGCCACTCGGAACGTGAAAACGCTGACCCTGCGACGCCCGGACGATTGGCACCTGCATCTGCGCGATGGCGCGCAGCTGCGCGCGGTGCTGCCGTTCACGGCGGCGCGCTTCGGCCGCGCGATCGTCATGCCGAATTTGCAACCTCCGGTCACGACGACCGACCTCGCGCTCGCCTATCACGAGCGCATCCGCTCGCAAGTTCCCGACGATTCGGCGTTTCAGCCGCTGATGACACTCTACCTCACCGACCGCACCGATCCGGCCGAGGTGCAGCGCGCCCGGCAGAGCGGTCGCATCTTCGGAATGAAGCTCTATCCGGCGGGCGCGACGACGCATTCGCAGGCGGGAGTCTCCGACGTGCGGCGCATCGACGCCGTGCTCGAGCGAATGAGCGAGGCCGGAATGATCCTCGAGGTACACGGCGAGGTGACCGACGCCGGCGTCGATGTCTTCGAGCGCGAGGGGCGCTTCATCGACCAGGTGCTCGCGCCGCTCGCGCAGCGCCATCCGCGGCTGCGCATCGTGTTCGAGCACATCAGCACACGCCGGGCGGTCGACTTCGTGCGCGGCGCACGCGCCGGCATCGCCGCAACGATCACCCCGCAGCACCTGCTGCTCAACCGCAATGCCCTGTTTGCGGGCGGCATTCGCCCGCACCATTACTGCCTTCCGGTGCTCAAGTCCGAATCCGATCGCGAGGCGCTGCTCGCGGCGGCCGTGAGCGGGGACCCGCGGTTCTTCCTCGGGACCGACAGCGCCCCGCATCCGCGGCATGCGAAGGAGGCGGCATGCGGTTGCGCCGGGATTTTCTCGGCGCACGCGGCGATCGAGCTGTATGCGGAGGTGTTCGATTCGGCGGGACGGCTCGCAGCACTCGAGGGCTTCGCGTCGGAGTTCGGCCCGGACTTCTATGGCGTGCCGCGCAATGCCGACCGCGTGCAGCTGCGACAGGAGCCCTGGCGAGTGCCGGAAAGCTACCCGTTCGGACCCGACGAGCTCGTTCCGTTTCGAGCCGGCGAGCCGGTGGCTTGGCGAATCGTGCGATGAGCGAGTCATCGGCAGAGGTGCAGGGCGAGGTCCCGCGGGCCCCCGCCGCGGCGCTCATGGCGCACCGCTTCCGCGGGTTCCTGCCCGTCGTGATCGATGTGGAGTGCGGCGGATTCAACGCCGCGACGGATGCCCTGCTCGAGATCGCGGCCGTGCTGATCGACATGGATGGGCACGGCGTGCTCAAGCGCGGTGCCACGGTCAGCTATCACGTGCAGCCGTTCGAGGGCGCACGCCTCGACCCGGCGGCGCTCAGCGTGAACGGCATCGATCCGTTCCATCCGCTGCGCCCGGCGCTGCCCGAGCGCGATGCCCTGGTCAGAGTCTTTCGCGAGGTTCGCCACGCGGCGCGCGCTTACGACTGCCGGCGGGCCATTCTGGTCGGGCACAACGCGGCGTTCGATCTCGCCTTCTTGAACGCCGCGGTCGCGCGTGCGCAGGTGAAGCGCAATCCCTTCCACCCGTTCTCGAGCTTCGATACCGCCACGCTCGCGGGCGCGGCCCTCGGACAGACGGTGCTCGCCAAAGCCGTCACCGTCGCAGGCATGCCGTGGGATGCGAGCTCGGCTCATTCCGCGGCATACGATGCGGAACGGACGGCGGACCTGTTCTGCTGCGTTTGCAACCGGATGCAGGGTAGCTATGCGCAGGCGGAGGAACGTGCGCGCACGCTCGGGTGGCTGCAGAGCCCGCCGGGCGAGCCGGCGAGCGACGATCCGGGCGCCTAGGCGGCCGCCGCGCCCGCTTCCTGCAGGAGCTTCTTGAGCTCGCCGCTGCGAAACATCTCGAGCGCGATGTCGCAGCCGCCCACCAGCTCACCGTTCACGTAGAGCTGCGGGTATGTGGGCCAGTTCGAGTATTGCTTGAGCGCCTCGCGCAGCTCGGGATCCTCGAAGATGTCCACGTGCTTGAACTGCGCCCCGCACGCCCGCAGCGCCGCGACCGCCTGCGCGGAGAAGCCGCACTGGGGGAAGTCCGGCGAACCCTTCATGAACAGCACGACCGGACCCGCCGAAAGCTGTGCCTTGATTCGATCCATCACGTCCATTTTGCGCACCTCTTAGCCGTTGAATTATGGGGGGTCCTGGCCTATTCTTCAAACGCTGCCAGGTCTCTGCCCGAGCTCCCCCGAACAACAACGCGGAGCCCGGCCGTCACAAAGTAAGGGGATGAACGCCATGAATCCGCTGAACTCCGTCTCAGGGTCGATCATAACGGGATTCATTCTTGCCATCATCGTGATCATCGTCGCCGTGGTGACACATCTGTCGCCCGGCGTATTCTTCGAGCTCAGTCTGGCCCGCTGGTTTCACATTCTGAGCGGGATCACCTGGATCGGTCTGCTCTATTATTTCAACGTCGTGCAGACGCCCGGCCTCGCCGCGGCGGCGGCTGACAAGGGCGGACCGGGCGGGGCAGGCGTCGCCAAGTACATCGCGCCGCGGGCGCTGCTGTGGTTTCGGTGGGCCGCGGTCGCCACCTGGCTCACGGGCATCTGGTATCTCACTCGGTCGGGCAATCTCCTGAATGCCATCACCCTCGGACATGGGCTGCAGGACCGCTACGGGTTCATCATCGGCGTCGGCGGATGGCTCGGGACGATCATGGCTTTCAACGTCTGGGTGTTCATCTGGCCGAACCAGAAGAAGATCCTCGGAATCGTCCCCGCAACGGACGAGGAGAAGGCCCGGGGGCGCAAGGTCGCCGCGCTCGCCTCGCGCACCAACTTCGTGCTGTCGATCCCGCTGCTCCTGTGCATGGGGTCCGCGTTCCATAATCTGCCGTTTTAGATGACGGACAGGGTCGACGTTCCACAGGACGTCGCTACGCAAGTCGCCGCGGCGCTGCGGGAGGATGTGGGCCGCGGCGATGTGACGGCGAGCTTGGTTCCCGCCGAGCAGCGCGTGCGTGGCGAGGTCGTCAGCCGCGAGGATGCCGTCATCTGCGGCGCGCCGTGGGTCACGGAGACCTTCCGTCAGCTCGACGCCGGAATCGCACTCGCCTGGCAGGTCCACGACGGCGAATCCGTCCACGCCGGGGCCACGGTCTTGCGCGTGCAGGGCCGCGCTCGCCCGGTGCTCACCGGCGAGCGCACGGCGCTCAATTTCCTGCAGCTTCTTTCGGGCACGGCGAGCGCCGCGCGCCGGTTCGTCGAGGCGGTGGCCGGCACGGGTTGCCAGATCCTCGACACCCGCAAGACCCTGCCCGGCCTGCGCACGGCACAGAAATACGCCGTGCGCTGCGGGGGTGCCCGCAACCACCGCATCGGCCTCTTCGACATGATTCTCATCAAGGAGAATCACATCGCGGCGGCCGGCTCGCTCGCGGCGGCGATCACGGCGGCGAGGCGCCTGCAACCCCCGCTCCCGGTCGAGGCCGAAGTCGAAAACCTGGCGGAGCTCGAGGAGGCCCTCGCCGCAGCACCCGACATCATCATGCTCGATGACTTCACCGTCACCGATCTGCGCGCCGCGGTACGGCGCGTTCGCGGGGCCGGTGCGCCCGTGAAGCTCGAGGCCTCCGGCAGCGTGAGCCTGCAGACGGTGCGCGCGATCGCCGAAACGGGGGTGGACTACATCTCCGTCGGCGGCCTCACGAAGCACGTGCGCGCCGTGGATCTGTCGATGCGCCTCGAGTTCTCGGCTACGCCACCGCGGACTTGAGCACGCGCTGAGGTTGGGCCACTCCGTAGCCCTGCGCGTAATCGATGCCGAGACTCTTCAGCATCTGGATGATCTCGGCGTTCTCGGCGAATTCCGCGACCGTTTGCTTCCCCGTCAGGTGCCCGATCTCGTTGATCGAGCGCACCATCTCCCGATCGATCGGATCGTGGAGGATGCCGCGCACGAAGCTGCCGTCGATCTTGAGGAAGTCCACCGGGAAGTGTTTCAGGTATCCGAACGAGGACTGCCCCTTGCCGAAGTCATCCAGGGCGAACTTGCAGCCGTGCGCTTTGAGCGCCTGGATGAAGCGATTCGCCTGCGAGAAGGAGCGGACCGCCTCGTTCTCGGTGATCTCGAAGCAGATCTTCGCCCCCTCGATGCCGCTGCGGTTGAACTGATCGATCACGAACGGCAGGAACTTGTCGTCTCCCAAGCTCTGGCCGGAGAGGTTGATCGAGCACAGCACGAGCTTCTCGCGCTCGTCCGCCTCCGATACCAGCCAGCGAAAGGCGTTCTCGATGACCCAGCGGTCGATCGCGGGCGTGATGCCGTAGCGCTCCGCCGCGGCGATGAAGTTGTCCGGCGAGACGATGCGCCCGTTCTCATCGCGCAGGCGCAGCAGCAGCTCGTAGTGGGAGCCCGGCTCGGGGCGCTGCAGGGGCTGGATCTGCATGCGGAAGAGCTCGAACCGGCCCTCCTCGAGCGCAGCGTTGATGCGCGCCGCCCATTGCATCTCCCGGCGCCGGCGCATGAGCTCCACATCGTTCTCGGCGAAGCTGTGGACGCGATTGCGTCCGCTCTCCTTCGCCGCCGCGCAGGCGCTGTCGGCGGCCGACAGAACCGAGGCGACGTCCTCGTTGTCGGCCGTGATCGGTACGACGCCGACGCTCGCGCCGAGGCGGAAGACACGATCGTCCCACGTGAAGCGGAAGTTGCGCACGGCCTCGCGCAGCTGCTCCGCGGTGCGCATGGCCTCATCGAGCGTGCAGCTCTCGAGCAAAATGCCGAACTCGTCACCGCCGAGCCGCGACAGCGTGTCGCGCCAGCGGACCTTGCTCTTGAGGAGCGCGCCGACCTGCCCGAGCAGGGCATCGCCCGCGCTGTGTCCGCAGGTGTCGTTGACGATCTTGAACTGATCGATATCGAGATAGCAGAGCGCATACGAGGCTTCGCGCGCCTTGGCGCTCTTCAGCGCCCGCTCCAGACGACTCTCGAACTCGCGCCGGTTGACGAGGCCGGTGAGCAGGTCATGGCTCGCGTGATAGGACAGCCTGCGATTGAGCTCGCGCGACTCGCTCACGTCGTGGAACACGAGCACGCCGCCCGCGACGTGCCCCTGCCCGTCGCGAATCGGCGCGGCCGTGCTCTCGACGTAGAGCTCGTTGCCGTCGCGGCGGATCAAGAGCATGGGACGGACGGACTTGATGGGCCGCACCCGCCGGATCGATACGGTCAGGGGATTCTCGAGCGGCTCACACGTCTCTTCATGAAAGGCCCGGAAGATCTCCTCGACCGGACGTCCCATCGCATCCTCGAGCCGCCAACCCGTGAGCTCCTCCGCGACGGGATTGATGTAGTCGATGACCGAGCTCGCATTGGTCGTGATCACGCCGTCGCCGATCGACTGCAGCGTGATCTGCGCGCTCTCCTTCTCCCGGAACAGCGCCTCCTCGTAGAGCTTGCGCTCGGTGATATCGAGCTCGACACCGACGAGGCGCAGCAGGCGCCCGTGCTGGTCGACGCGCGCCTGCGCGCGACTCATCACCCAGCGCCACTCGCCGCTACGGTGGCGCATGCGGTGCACGCTCTCGAACGTCGGGATCTTACCCGCGACGTGATCGCGGATCGCCGCCTGCACACGCGACATGTCGTCGGGATGAACCAGGTTGCGCCAGTCCGGGGAGTCGCGAATCTCCTCGTCCCCGTAGCCGAGCATGGCCTTCCAACGGGGCGAGAAGTAAACCTCGTTGCTCTCGACGTCGAAATCCCACAAGCCGTCGTTGGCGGCGGCCTGCGAAAGGTTGACGCGCTCCTCGAGCCTCGAGAGTCGGTGCTCCAACCGCATGCGCTCGAGCCCCGTGCTGAGGCTCGCACCGAGCAGCTTGAGCAGCAACTGCACGTTCACATCCCAGGGCCCACGCGGCAGCACGCGCGTCAGCGCGAGGATGCCCGCAGGCTCGTTCTGAGCGCGGAAGGCGACGAACAGGAGGGAGCCGATCTGCAGCATCGCGAAGCGGCGCGCCTCCGCGTGCTGCTCCGCGCGCGGCGCGCCGGTGTCGCGCAGCTCCGTCAGCCGCAGATGCTCCAGGCGCGACTCGAGCCAGGGATAGTTCGCGAGCGACTCGCCTTTCAAGCCTTCGGGCTGCGAGGGCCCGAGGCCGCGCCGCGCGACATGAATCGTCGAGAACCGCCGGTCTTTGCCGACGAGCGCGACGAAGGCGCAATCGCTCTCCGTCAGCGCCACGAGCGCCTCGAGGTTGCGGCAGATGCTTTTCTCTAAGGTGTCCCGCTGCAGATTCTGCAGGTCGACCGCCATCTTGGTGCACGCCACGTCGAGACTCTGCAGCGTGCGCCCGGTCCAGCAATCGGACGCGAGGACGTCCGAGGCCGTCAGCTCCGCAGGTGACTCCGGCGGCGGCATGGACATCGCGATCGACCTCTCCCTCGACTGAATCTTAGCGCTCAGTGTCGCAGTTTCCGGTAACCGCTTCGGCGACCTACGTCATGGGCTTGCGTCGCAGTCCTCAAGCACCCCCTTCGGACCCCACGCATCGCCAGAGCTTACGATCGATTCTCGCATATCAATTCAGGAATACAAGCTAACTTCCTGTCCGGTCAGCCTATTTTTTTTGACTTGGCGCTTTCCGCCGGGTCCGATGCGACATTAATCCGGCCCCTCGGGTGCGCGGCGCGTCCCACAGGAGGGCCTCAGCCGAGGGCCGCGCGCGCCTCCTCGTACAGGCGCTTGAGCTCCTGGGCCATGACCTCCTGCAACTGCTCGAGCCCCGCGGCATCGACGACCCGTGGGACGTAGCGCGGCGGCCCGATCGCGATGGCGATTCGGCAGAAGGGCACCGGGATGACAAACTTGTCCCACTTGACGAGCCAGGCGCGCGAGGCCGCGTACGCCATCGGCAGGATCGGCCGGCCCGACATCTGAGCGAGCAGGATCGCGCCCGGCTTGAACTTGAAGCGGGGGCCGCGCGGCCCATCCGGTGTGATGATCGGCGAGACGTTGTCCTTGACGAGTGCCTGATAGTAATCGCGCAGCGCACGGGCGCCCGTGTGCGTGGACGAGCCCCGAATGGCGACCCCGCCGAACCGCCTCACCATCATCGCACCGAGCTCACCGTCGACCGAGGGACTGACGAGCCAGCCGACCCTGAGCCCGCGCGAGCCCTGCGCGAGCAGCGCGTTCGCGCAATGCAGCTGATGCTGGTGCCAGTAGCACGGGATGAGTGAGGGGCTCCGCGAGAGTGCCTCGGTGAGGTGCTCGATGCCCTGCACCCGCACGACACGACCCATGAGCAGCCAGGTGCGGATCACGGCCGAGGCGAGCGGAACGGCGAGCCGGTAGAGCAGACGCCGGGCCGCGCTCATCCGCCGCGAGGAGCGCGTGTCGGTTCGGTAGAGGGTATTGCGCAAGCCGCCGTCGGAGCCGCGAGCGCTCATGCCGGAGGCCGCATCCGGTAAGATGATGTCATTGCACCATTATCCGCTTGCTGCATGACCGCTTCCGAGCCCGCACGGCGCCATCCGCCCGAGATTCGCGACCGATTCGACATCGGCGCCACCGAGGATTCGCTCGAGCGAATGGTCGAGCTGTTCGCCCGGTATGGGGACATCTACCGCGTCTATGCTCCCGGTCGCAGGTCCGATACGTACGTGATCAATCATCCCGACGATGTGAAGCGCGTGCTCGTTGCGAACCATCGCAACTATACCAAGGGAATCGGCCTCGACCGCGTCAAGATCCTGCTCGGCAACGGCATCATGACGAGCGAAGGCGACCTGTGGACACGCCAGCGCTACATGATGCAGCCGCTGTTCCACCGCCGCGTGATCACCGAGTTCGCGCGCGTGATTGCCGAGGCGAACCATCGATTCCTCGAGCGCTGGGACGCGCAGTGCCGCCGCGGCGAGCCGGTGAACATCACCGACGAGATGAGCGAGCTCACGCTCGATATCGTCCTGCGCGCCATTTTCGGCCGCGACCTCGAGCGGCTCGCGCACGAGCTTGGCGGCAATCCGTTCGAGGTCGTGACGCGTGAGCCGGCGCGCAATCTGCAATTTGCATACAAGTTCCGCTCGCTCACGAAGCTCGTCGCCGGCCTCATCCGCCGCCGCCGCGAGGGACGCGAGGAGCACTTCGATTACGTCGCGATGCTCATGAACGCGCGCGACAAGGAAACCGGCGATCCGATGGGCGAGCGCCAGCTGATCGACGAGATCATGACGCTGGTCGTCGCCGGCCACGAGACGACCGCGAGCGGGCTCAATTGGACCTGGTATCTGCTCTCCGAGCACCCCGAGGCCGATGCGCGGCTCGCCGCCGAGATTCGCGCAGCTCCCGAGCTGTCCGCGCCCTCGCTCGCGGAGGTCGAAGCGCTGCCCTACACGCAGCAGGTGGTGAACGAGGCGCTGCGACTCTATCCGCCGGGATGGCTGCTCTCGCGCCGCGCGCGCGCCGCGGATGTGCTCGGTGGGTACGATATCCCCGCGGGCGCCGACGTGCTCCTCTCGCCCTACTTGCTGCACCGGCACCCGAAGTACTGGAAGGAGCCCGAGGCCTTCCGGCCCGAGCGCTTCGCGCCCGATCATGCCGCCGAGCGGCCGCGCTTCGCTTACATGCCCTTCGCCGCCGGCCCGCGCCACTGCATCGGCGAAACCTTCGCCCTTTACGAAATGCTCGTGCACCTGTACAAAGTCGCCCGCCGGTACCGCCTCACGCGCGTTTCGGACGAGCCCATCGCGCTCGAGGCACAGATCAACCTTCGCACGCGCAAGCCGCTCTACATGAGGCTGGAAGCCCGTCCTGGATAAACATCGATGCTCAATGCCGCCACACTGACGGAGCTGATCGAAGCGAACCGCAACTTTCCCCGCTCCGTCACCTATCTCGAGGCCGAGCAGAGCGAGCGTAAGGTCTCGTTCGCGGAGCTGCACGAGCGGGCGCTCGGCATCCTGCACCATCTGCAGCGTCTCGGCGCGCGGCGCGGCGACAAGCTCATCCTGTTCCTCGGCGACAACGAGCCGTTCATCGATGCCTTCTGGGCCGCCGTCCTCGGCGGCATCGTGCCCGTGCCGGTCGCGCTCGGCATCACCGACGAGCACCGTCACAAGCTCTTGCGGATCGCGCGCAAGCTCGGCACCCCCTACCTGTATACCGACCGGCGAGCGCTCGAGCGCCTCGGCGCGCTCGCCGCGCAGGTCGGGGAGCAGCAGACCTTCGAGCATCTGCGCACTCACGTGTTTCTCGTCGATCAGCTCGACGACATCTCGCGCGCGGGCAAGGTGCAGCGCGCCGCCCCGGAGGACATCGCCTTCATCCAGTTCTCCTCCGGCTCGACCAGCGAGCCGAAGGGCGTCGTGCTGACGCATCGGAACATCCTCGCGAACGGGCGCGGGGTATCCGAGGTCTGCCGCCTCAACGAAAACGACGTGAGCCTGTCGTGGATGCCCCTCACCCACGACATGGGGCTCATCGGATTCTTCATCTACATGTTCGCGAACCGGGTGCACGTGAACCTCATGCCGACCGAGCTGTTCGTGCGCCGGCCGCTGCTGTGGCTCACGCTCGCGGCGCGCAAGCGCGCGACCATCTTGTGCTCGCCGAACTTCGGCTACCGGCATTACCTCAAGGTGCTCGGCGATCGGCCGGTCGACGGACTCGACCTTTCGGCCGTGCGCCTGATCTACAACGGCGCCGAGCCCATCTCGGTCGAGCTCTGTGAGGAGTTCCTCGCGCGTCTGACGCCCGCGCGCCTCGACCGGCGCGCCATGTTCCCCGTCTACGGACTCGCGGAAGCCTCCCTCGCGATGACCTTTCCTGCCATCGCCGGGCCGTATCGCGCGGTGAGCCTCGACCGCCATCATCTCGGCGTCGGTGAGACGGCGCAGCCGGTCGACGCCGCGGCGCGCGACGCGGTCCAGCTCGTGTCCGTCGGACGGCCGATTCCGTATACCCAGTTGCGCGTGGCGGACGGGGACGATCGCCCGCTGCCCGATGGCATCGTGGGCCACATCGAGATCCGCGGCGACAACGTCACGAAGGGCTACTACGAGGATCCGGCAGCGAACGCCGCGGCGTTCACCGCGGACGGGTGGCTGCGAACCGGCGACCTCGGCGTGATCGGCCAAGGTGAGCTCTTCATCACCGGCCGCGCGAAGGAGATCCTGTTCGTCAACGGACAGAACTACTACCCGCACGACCTGGAGAGCATTGCGCAGCGCGCCGCAGGACTCGATCTCGGGAAGGTCGTGGTGGCCGGCGCACGGCCTCGCGGGGCGCAGACCGATGAGCTGATCGTGTTCGTCCTGCATCGCACGGGGCCGGAGGAGTTTTTACCCGTCGCGGCGGAGGTCAGCCGGCTCATCAACGAGCACACCGGGCTCGAGGTGACCGAGGTCGTGCCGGTCAAGCGCATCCCGAAGACGACGAGCGGGAAAATCCAGCGTCACGTGCTCGAGAAGAGCTACGAGGACGGTGAGTTCTCGGCGGAGCTCGCCGAGCTAGCGGCGCTGCGCGAGGCGCGGCGCGGATCGGTGAGCGCCTCACGTTCCGACATCGAAGAGAAGCTGCGAACGATCTGCGACGCGGCGCTCGAGGGCAAGAAGATCGGCGTCGAGGATAATCTGTTCGAGATTGGCGCGAGCTCGCTCAAGCTCATCGAGATCCACGAGCAGATCGACCGCGAATACCCCGGCGCGGTCGACCTCACCGAGCTGTTCGATTTCCCGACCATCGCCGAGCTCGCCCGCCATCTCGAGAGCAAGCTCGCCGCGCCGACGGCGGCCTGAGCGGCGCGATGTCGCCCCTCAGGCCTTCGCGTACAGCGACTTCTTGAGCTTCCAGCGCTTGTGCGACCAGGGCCAGTCGGCCGGCGCGGTGCGGATCTGCGCCTCGACGCGCCTCACATAGCGCTCCGTGAGCTCGCCGGGCGCGAGCGGCTCGCGAGCGGCAGCGAGTGGCTGCACGTCGATCTCGTAGTACCCTCTGCGCAGGCGCCGCATCGCAACGAAGAAGACCGGGAAATGCGTCGTCCGCGCGATCTCCTCGGCGCCCACGTAGAACGCGGTGTCGCGGTTCAGGAAGCGCGTCCAGTGCTTGTGCTCGCTCGTGCGCGGCTCCTGGTCCGCAACCATCGCGATGGCGCGCGGCGTGCGGCCCCGCTTGATGATGTCGCCGAGCAGTTCCTGCGCAGGCACGAGGCGGCTGCCGAATCGCGTGCGCAGCTTCAGCATCTCGCGCTCGGCCCAGCGATCGACCAGCGGCTTGTAGGCCGCATCGAGGGGGAAGCCGAGCTCGATCGAGAGGGCGAGCAGCATCCACTCCCAGTTGCACTGATGGGCGGCGACCAGCACGACCGGGGTACCCCCGGAGATCAGGTCCCGTGGCCGCTCGAGCCCCCGCACGGCAACGTGCCTGCGGATCTCCTCCGCGGGCAGGCGAGCGGCTTTGACGACCTCGACGGCCACTTCGCCGAATCCGCGATAGTACTGCTGCATCAGCTCGTGCAGCCCCCGCTCATCGAGGTCGGGGAAGGCGATGGAGAGGTTCTCCCGCAGTACGCCATCCTGGTATCGAACGACACCACCGGCGAGCCAGGCGAGGAAGCGCGCGCACCCGTAGAGCAGGCCCCAGGGAAGCATCGCCGCAAGATGCACCCACCACGCCGGACGAGTCGCGCTTGCTGAGCGGACGTGAGCCTCCGACAGACGCTCGTCCTGCCAGCGAACGATCCTACCCGAACTTGTCCGCACCTCATCCTTCGCCAAGTGAGCTCCGGATACCCGCGCACCCGGAGAGGCTACCATGTCGCTCGCTTGCCTAAGTCGATCACGGATCGCGCCGTGAACGGGCGCTTCCGCCGGACGGAGCCCCGCCGTGCAGGCGGTGCGCCTCGGGACGAGCAAGAGCAGCCCTGACGAGCAGCGCGCGTCAGGTCAGGAGATTCGCCTTGAATGATCAACCGGCTTCTCCGATGCCCGGCCGCGGATCATCTGCCGGCTCTGCATCAGCGCTGCCGCGTGCAGCATGAGAAACAACGGCACGAGGAACGCCGGGACCAGCAGCAGCGGCAGTGTCGCCATCGGAGCGGTGCTGATCTCTCCCGGCGCTCCCGTGGATAGGGTGGTACTCAAAGTCCCAAGCCCG
>Ga0335074_10000515_pt1 | contig 55142 bp, 57 predicted proteins | sample Lox_Sample_23_FD_206715 | JGI IMG/M metagenome (GOLD analysis project Ga0335074, IMG submission 206715) | Soil microbial communities from Loxahatchee National Wildlife Refuge, Florida, United States - Lox_Sample_2.3 | ecosystem: Environmental > Terrestrial > Soil > Wetlands | place: USA...
ATGATGTTGCCGTGATGCATCACCAGCAGCACGCCCGGCATCGCCTCCGCGGCGCTGCTATCGATGCGCTGGATTTTCCCGCTGGCGATGGTCGCGCGCACGGGCACGCAATACACCAGCCCGGGAAAGTTGTAATCGGAGGCGTAGCGCGCTGAACCACTCGTCTTCAGCGGGCCATCGATGCGCGGTACTCCCGCACCAATGATCGCCGACGGCGGCGGTGCATTCGGGTCAAGGGGTTTTGGCGGAGCGCCGTCCTGGCTGCCGATAAACTCAACAAACTCTTCGAATGTCATGGGAATCGTCTCCTGCGCGATAAGGCTTCCAGTTAAGCGTTATGCCGTCTGCGTAGACACGGTGAGCGCACGCACGATGCACCGCTTCGCCAGCTCTACCTTGAACCCGTTCTCGCTCGCCGGCTGCGCGTCCTTCAGTGCCGCCTCGGCCGCTCTGCGAAAGGTCGCCGCATCCGCTGCATGTCCTTCCAGCACATGCTCTGCTTCGTGCGAACGCCACGGAACCGTGCCCACTCCGCCCAGCGCCACGCGCGCGCGCTCAATCCTGCCGCCGCTTACCTTGACGACAATCGCTGCCGAAGCCAGCGCGAACTCGTAGGCGGCGCGATCGCGCAGTTTCAGATAGTACGAACGCGTCCCCGGAACGGGAGCCGGAAGCGTGACGCTGACAATCAGGTCACCGGGCTCGAGAACATTCTCACGGTTCGGCGTCGAGCCCGGTCTGAGATAGAAGTCCTGGATCGAAATGCTCCGCTTGCCCTTTACTCCCTCCACCTGGATCGTCGCTTCAAGAGCGGTCAGCGCAACGTTCTGGTCCGAAGGATTCGACGCGATGCAATCCTTGCTCGTGCCCAGAATCGCCATCATGCGATTGTGCCCGCCAATCGCCGAGCAGCCCGTGCCCGGCTCGCGCTTGTTGCACGCATGGGCGGTATCGCGAAAATACGGGCAGCGCGTTCGCTGAAGCAGATTGCCCGCCGTAGTCGCCATGTTGCGCAGCTGCGGAGACGCACCCGAGAGCAATGCCAGCGAAAGCACCTCGTAATCTCGCTGCACCACCGGATGGCGGGCCACAGCCGAGTTACGCGCCAGCGCGCCAATCACCAACCCGCCGTCCGGCGCAGTCTTGATCTGCGCCAGTGGAAGCGCGTTGATGTCCACCAGTTGATCCGGGTGCTCCACATCAAGCTTCATCAGATCGACGAGCGTTGTCCCGCCCGCTATAAAGCGGACATCCGCATACTGCTGCGCCGTCTTCGATCTTGATCCGGCCTGCACCGCCTGGTCTACGCTGGCCGGTTGTCGGTACTGAAAAGTCTGCATACTCTTCTCCTGCGAACGCGATCAGGCTGATTTGTGGCTGCGGCCCGCCTGCACCGCGGCGATGATATTCGGATACGCGCCGCAGCGGCAGATGTTTCCGTACATGGCCTGCTTCACGTCATCGTCCGTCGGACCCACGGGCTCCGACATCACCGCCACCGCCGACATAATCTGCCCCGAGGTGCAATAGCCGCATTGATAAGCATCGTGTTCGACGAACGCCGCCTGCATGGGATGGAGGTTTCCCGGCTGCCCGATGCCCTCGATCGTCGTGATCTCATCCGCCGAATGCATCACCGCGAACGACAAGCACGAATTCACCCGCTGCCCGTTCACGTGCACTGTGCAGGCTCCGCACTGGCCGTGATCGCAGCCCTTCTTCGTGCCGGGCATATTCAGGTTTTCGCGCAGGCAATCGAGCAGCGTCGTCCGCGGATCAATTCGCAGCGTGTAGCTCTTACCATTCACCTTCAGAGTTACCGGCACGGCTCCGGCAGTCGCCGTAGACTCCGCCTGCTCTGCAACCGGCGGCTCAGATACAGCCGTCGCAGCCAGCAGCGGGGGAGCAGTGGCCGCAATCCCCGCCGCTCCCAGGCTCGACAAAAAGAAGCGCCTGCTCACTCGAGAAGTGAGCGGCTGCTTCCGGGCATCATTCTGCTGTTCCTGTTCAGGAGGTTCGGTTGCGGGTGTGGACTTCTTATCAGTAGCCAAGTGAACACCTCCATCTGACTGAGATCTGTCGTGCTGGCTAACCGCGCAGGCTCGCCGGTGGAACATCAACCGCAGCCAGCTGATCATATGACGATTGAGGAAGCTTAAGAGCCGCCGCGGCAATGTTCTCTTCAAGATGTTTCACCGACGAGGTGCCGGGAATCGGCAAAATTACCTTGGCGCGCTTGAGCAGCCACGCCAACGCAACCTGCAGCGGAGTCGCATGCAACTCGCTTGCGACCTTCTTAATCGCCTCGTGTGCTTCCTTTGCCTGGCCGAGCGGTGCCCACGGCAGAAATGCGATGCCGTTCTGTTCGCAATGATCGACGATGAAGTCCGACTCGCGATCGGCAAAACTATAGCGGTTTTGCACGGAGACAATCGGCACGATCCGCCTCCCCCGTTCAATGTGCTCACGCGTCACATTGGAAAGCGCAACGTGGCGAATTTTTCCTTGCTCGCGCAGCTTCGCCAGCGCTTCCATCGAGGCTTCGTACGAGACAGCGTTATCCGGCGTGTGGAGCTGGTAGACGTCGATGCGCTCCAAACGCAAGCGCTTCAGGCTTCCTTCCAGAGCTTCTGCGAGGTGCTTCGGACTGGCGTTGTGCGTCCACCAGCCTGGACCGGGCCGCTCCCATCCACCCTTGGTCGCAATAACCAGATCGGCAGGATACGGATAGAGGGCTTCGGAAATCAGCTCCTCAGACACATACGGCCCATACGAATCCGCGGTATCGATCAGGTTCACGCCGAGGTCGATCGCCTTGCGCAGCGTCGCCAGCGCGCGCTCCTTATCCGCAGGAGGCCCCCAGATACCGGGCCCGGTAATGCGCATCGCACCATAGCCCATTCGGTTCACGGTGAGATCGCCGCCAATGGTGAACGTCCCGGCATCGGCGGCGGAAATCGTTTGCTCTACAGCCATAAAGTTGCTCCTTTACTTCACGCGCTTCACGCGAACTTGATTTTGATTCGGCATCAACCTATTCATCTGAGATGTCGTCCGTCGCCGCCTCGACTCACTCCACCGAGAGAAAAAATCGCTTCAACACTGGACCTCTTCCGGACAGACACTTCTCTTCCGGACTCACGACACTGATTGTTGAAATGGCTTGTAGTACGGGCTTTTCGCCATGACCGGTCCTCCTGGGGCTGGGTTAGGACTCGTTCGCTTGCGTGCGCCCGGCGATTCGTGGGTGTGGCCGAGCATTTCAGGATCTACTGTACTGTCCAGTACAGTACACTGCAGAAGTGTGCGCTGGCAAATGGGTGCACTGAAGGAGATGAATGGCGGAAAAGCGTTCGCGGGGAGAAATCCGCAACGGGAAGCTTCAGAGAGTTGCGGCTAACTTATTCCTCAAGCACGGCTACGATGGCGTAAGCCTCGACAGGATCGTCGAACTCGCCGGCGGCTCCAAGAGCACCGTCTACAGTGAATTCGGTGGCAAATGCGGTCTCTTCATCCGCAGCATCGAGAACCTCTGCCGCGAGTCGAACGAGTCTCTCACCCACATCGACTACACCGGCCTCGACCTCGAGCAAAGCCTAAAGAAGCTCGCATTCCACATCCTCAAGCTCATCACCTCCCGGCGTTCTGTCGAACTTCACCGCCTCGCCATCGGAGAAGCCGTGAGCTGCCCTGAGGTGGGCGAAGCCTGGTATCAGCACGGCCCCGCCCGAACAACCTCGTTCATCAAAGAGCTGCTCAAAAAGCACTCTGACCAACTGCCCACTACCATCTCCGTTGATCGCATCGCAACTGTACTTCACGACGCGCTCACGGGCGACATTCTCTACCGGCACCTTGCCGGGCTCGCCAAACCCCAGACCGACGCCGCCCTGAAACGCATCGCCGGCACCACCGTCGACGTCGTTCTCGCCGCCATGTGCTCTGATTCCCATGTCCTCTAAACCGAAAGGTATCCATGAAGAACATTCGCATCGCTCTGGCAGCTGTTCTTGTGAGCTTCGCATTACTTCCCTCTTCAGCACAAACAGCGGCCGCGGCCTCTCACTCATCCGACATGAACCTCGTTAAACCCGAAAGCGTTGGCTTTTCCACTGAGCGCCTCGAGCACTTGCATCAGCTCATCCAGCAGGAAATCGACCGGAAGCAGCTTGCCGGCGCAGTCACCATCCTCGCGCGGCACGGCAAGATCGTGGACTACCGCACCTATGGCCAGCGCGACATCGCCACCGGCGCGGCTATGACCAAAGACGTCATCTTCCGCGACTACTCCATGACCAAACCCGTCACCGGCGTTGCCATGATGATCCTCTATGAGGAAGGCAAGTGGCTGCCCACCGATCCCATCTCGAAATACATCCCCGAGTTCGCGCACCTCAAGGTATTCAATGGCGTCGACGCCGACGGCAAGATGATTCTTGTCGATCCCGACCACCCACCCACCATGCAGGAGCTCATGTCACACTCTGCCGGCTTCTCCTATGGCCGCGGCCACACCGTCGTCGACGCCATGTTCCAGGAGAAGAAGGTGATGCAGTCAGCCAACCTGCAGGAAATGATCGACAAGCTGGCGACGCTTCCCCTGAACTACCAACCCGGCAAGGGCTGGACCTACAGCGTCTCCATGGACATCGAGGGCTACATCGTCGAGAAGCTTTCCGGACAGACACTGCCCGACTTCATGCGCGACCACATCTTTCTCCCGCTCGACATGAAGGACGCCGGCTTCTATGTTCCCGCCGACAAGCGCTCGCGATTCGCGACCAACTATCGCGACGATCCGCAAGGCAACTTCGTTCTCGTCGCACCTGGCCCTCCCGCCGACTACGCGGTTCAGCCCACCATGCCCTCCGGTGGCGGAGGCCTGGTCTCCACCGCCGCGGATTATTACCGCTTCGCGCAGATGCTCCTGAATGGCGGTGAGCTCGACGGCAAGCGGATCCTCGCGCCTTCAACCGTCAAGCTCATGACCTCAAATCATCTCCCCGCCAACCTGCTCACCGGAGAGTTCGGCATCGGTCAGCACATCATGCGGCCGGGCTTTGGTTACGGATTCAACTGCGCTGTCGTCTTCGATCCACCCGAAGCCGCACTACCCGACGGTAAGGGCACCTTCTTCTGGGACGGCGCTGCAGGAACCTGGTTCTGGGTCGATCCCACCAACGACATCGTCTTCGTGTCCATGATTCAGCGCATGACCAGCCCCGACAACCACAGCCTGCTGTACCGCAGCCACGCCACGGTTTACGGAGCCCTCGTCGATCCTTCGAAGTAGAACTTGGTGCGGACTAAATTTGCCCATATCTTCGAGTTGGCTGCCTTTGAATGTTCGCCCGCCTCGCGCTATCCCAGGATCCTGTCTGCGATACGCACCCACCAGTGAGACCCACTGCGCAATGTATAAACGACAAAACCCTGGCAAACCATCAAGACCGGCAGCGCAATCAGATAGACCTTGTGGACGCGCCGGATCACGGCAAGATCGCGCGCCACGCCCAACAGGATCACCGCGTCCAGGCAAAGGAAGTAGAGGCTGTTGTTGAACACATAGTCAACGCGGCCGAAAGCAGCATTAAGCAGCCCGCATGTGGCGATGAGCATCATCCGGCGATGCAGCTCGGGCTTCCTGCGCCAATAGATGGCGAGCGCCAGGCACACCGCAAAGGCAGCCATATCGAAGAACGGGACGATTAGAAAAGCATCTGCGCCTTGCTGATGCAGCCTGTAGGTGTCAAAGCGGCCCATCACAATGGCTGTGGTGATGCCCAGCGGAATCATCACCGTGCCCAGAGCGGCGCCGAACCAACCCAGCGAGCGGTGCACGCGCACGTTGTGCGTGCGCACCAGCGCCGACTGCAGAATGTAGAAGACCACCCATCCGGAGAACACCGCGCCATGAATCCAGAGAAGGAACGGCCGCGGCACCGCAGGATGGAACAGGTTGGCGTTAACTGAGTGGCTGAAACCCCACACCACGATCGCCGCAACGAGCAGCGACATGAAGAAGTAGAAATATTTGTCCAGCAGCCCGTTTCTTCTTGATACCGAACCGAACGGACGTGCAACGACATCTTGCGGCACAGAGGCCATTGTCGAAACCTCGATCTCGCTCTCTTAAGGGGGCAAGCGAGGCGATACATGGATTGACCGGGGAGTCGGCTGAGTCTAGCACAGCGACGATTGCACTCTCAACGAATAGGGCGCGGCTGCCGAACTTTGGATTTCCCAACCAAAGCTCGCTCCTGTAAACTCCCATCGGTCAGGCAATCCCCCGGAACAATGCGGACTAAATCCCCACAGGAGGAAAAGGATGAACAAGAGATTGTGGAGCGTCTACGCTTGCTTGTGCGGGCTCATGATATCGGCCCTGTGCACCCTTCCCTCTCGCGCACAAACGCCAGAGGTCAATCGGAAGCCGCCAATGTTCACGTATCTTGCCGATTGGCAGATTCCCCGCGCGAATTGGCCGGACATGGACAAAGCAAATTCCGCCGGCAACGCGATTCTTGAGAAGGCACTCGCCGACGGAACGATCGTGGGATACGGCGACGATGAGAATCTGGTCCATCAGCCCGACGCCGAGACTCACGACAACTGGTGGTCGGCGATGTCGTTGGGCGGCCTGATCAAGGTGCTCGACCAGTTCCTCGCATCCCCCGGCACCACTTCTCCGGTTCTGGCCAGCGCCACAGGCCACTGGGACAACATTTTCATCAGCCGCTATTACAACTGGCATTCCGGCTCCTACAAGAGTGGTTACACTCACATATCGGCATACAAAATGAGGCCCGACGCCGCCGGTGATGCCATCGACACACTTAGCCAGAACATGGTTGTCCCGCTGCTGGAGAAGATGCTCGCCGACGGCACCATCCTCGAATACGAAATCGACACCCAGGCAATTCACACCCAGGAGCCAGGCACCTTTTGGATCGCTTACACCGCCGCCAAACCAGAGGGCCTGGATAAGGTCCAGACGGCAATTTTGGACACCCTGCAAGCGCATCCGCTGTCCGGCCCGGCATTTGACTCCATGACCGACTACGGCGGCCATCGCGATGAGTTGATTCAAGGAGACGGCACGTACAAATAGCTCCCAAAAATGGGTGAGGACAGGTGTCCTGTGACTGGCCTTATTTTGAAACTGGGGAATCAAATGGGAACAAAGGCAATTGCGATAGCTTACGTCGTGCTGATGGCAGCCATCATAGTTGCTGTGGATTTCCAATTCTTCAGAAACCGGTTCTGGGAACGGCTAATAGTGAATATTGGAATTGTCTTGGTGTTCGCAGCTTTCTACTTGAGATTCCTGAAGCATCCGTGAAGATCTGTGACCGCTGTCCGAGAGACTCAGCCAGACCCCGTTGTCCCTGGGACCTTTCAGCCGTGCTTGCTGCGCAGACGCAGCCAAAACGAGCGCCACTCATTCGTCACTAAAAACGCGCTTGTCAGGACGAATCGGATTACCATTGCTCTCCACGGAGAAACCAATGCGGATGAACAATATCAGGATCATGGCTTTAGCATTCGTCGTTCCGATCTTTTCGTCTTGGCCGGCCTGTGTACAAGCGCAGGTTGAGAAGGCTCCTTATCCGGTCATGGCTCCTCTCGATCAGTACTTGAGTTCGGACGAGAATGCTGAGATCGCGCTGGCTCGGAGTGCCGCCCCGGCATCGATTTCCAATTCGGCCGAAGTGATGGTGCTGCGACGGGACGGCTATGCGACTGCCGTGAAAGGCTCGAATGGCTTTGTCTGCATCGTCGAGCGATCGTGGGCTAACACGACCGACAATCCACAGTTCTGGAATCCCAAAGTGCGCGCCCCTCATTGCTTCAATGCACCCGCCGCAAGCACTTCTCTGCCATTCTTTCTGATGAAGAGCAAACTGGTGCTGGCAGGAAAATCGAGGGCGGAGATCGCAGCGGCTATCGCGTCCGCACAGGAAAAGAAGGAACTGCCGGCGCTTGCGCCTGCAACGATGGTCTACATGATGTCCAGGCAACAATATCTAAACGATACCGGCAAGAGTTGGCATCCGCATGTAATGTTCTATGCTTCGGGTGATGCTGAGAAAAGCTGGGGAGCGAATCTGCCTGGCTCGCCGGTTATGGCGGCATATGACCCTGAACAACGGGTGACGACTTTCTTCGTTTTGACTGACGATTGGTCCGACGGGACGCCTGGACCGCCAGTGACGCACTGACCCGCCCGGTACTCTGTTCAAGCCCGCTGTTGGCCCGAGTGGGTCAGTAGCTGATCCCTGAACGCTGTTCCCTGTTCCCTGCTTTTATGGCTGCCGCAACTCCCTCGGTTCCCTCCGGGCTCGGTGAACCGACAGGTTATTCACCGCCTGGCTAGGTCAACATAAGCGCGTTTATCGGGAGTAATCCAAGAAGTGTTTACTGACGCATAACGTCCCGGTAGACAACTACATCCGGCCGCTCTTGTCCAGACTACAATCGCTGCAATGCTCAACGCGGACGATGTATTTACCCTGCCCTCCCTGAATCGCCTTAGAGATGTCATTCGCCAAAAGCGTCCGTTGGTGATTTGGGTTGGCGCTGGCGCCAGTAGGTGGGCAGGGCTTCCTGGGTGGCACGATTCGGCCAGATTGATGCGGAACATCTTCAGCAGGAAACTTCCCGGCTTTCCGGGAGATATTGCAGAACAGCGGCTCGAAGCCCATGACTATCCGGGTGTCTTTCAGCTTTGTAAGGATTCTGACGAGGCCCTTTTCAATGAGACTTTAGTCGCACAACTTAGCCGTCCGAGTCCGGGGCCGATTTACGCTCAACTTATAGATGGGCTAAGGAAGGTCACTCCTCTACAGATTGTGACTACGAATGTGGACCTCTGTCTGGAGCAAGGGATCGGCACGGTTGATGTAATAGAACGTTCGGATTTGGAACGTTGCGGCGATGCCATTGTAGGCAGAACCCCATTTATCGCGAAGCTGCACGGATCAATCTCCGCAATTCAATCAACTGTTTTCACCAGCTCAGACTACGGGCAGATCAAAGGAAGCACGTCATACATTGGCGCGGTGAAGTCGATTTTTTCACTAGCCTCTGTTTTATTCCTGGGCTATGGAGTGAATGACGAATATGTGTTGAACCTTCTATCGGAGAATGACACAGAACACAAGCTCTTCGGCAACGGGCCTCATTTTAGGCTCACAGGTTCTCCAGGGCCCCCAGTGAGCGGGGTCTTTTCAATAGGCTACAGAACGGCTCGACATGGAGATCATCGGGGTGCTCTAACGATTCTGCAGTTTATTGAGCAAGAGAACGCGAGCTTGAGCGTCGAGGTGATTTCACCCCAACGAACTCCTGCCGCGACAAGGCCTGAGTCCGGCTTTTATATCAGTGACTTTAAACCTTCTGGTACCTACACGTCAGGGCAGTTCCTTGAATTGAACAATCCGGAGAACAATCGGATTAACGCAATCCTCGGTTTGGGATTCGTTCAGGGAGAACTACCCAGCACCGAACCTGTCGCGTTCCACGACCTAGCTGTCGGCCTCACCTGTTTTGATCGTGTATTCCTGCCGCTCGAGGCAGTAACAGCTTTTCATGATCGGGCATCCCCCGAAGTGTTTTGGGCGCTCATGCAAGGCGGTGCAATCAAATTCGTGGACATTGTGCATCTTCCGTTTTATCTCTCAAAGCCGGAAAGCATCATCGGCAACATTGGAGTTGTCCGAGTTCAAGATCCTGAATATGTTGAAACTCGACCCTCGATGAGCGTCGTTAGAAAAATGCTTCATCCAGCGCCGGGAAAGGAATTAGAGGGCGGAGCACTGATTGAGAGCATAGCGCCGCATATCATTCAGTTCGCCGAATCGGAACCACTTAACCTCGCTGGGATGGTACGCAATGGACTTCTTATGCCCGACGTGTCGCGCCTTCTCGGGTACTCGGACTTCGCCACACCGCACGCAATTCCGCGTTGGCTCGCTTACCCCACGTTGCGGTTTGCTCACCTCATGCAAACCGGGCTGATTTGCAGTCAGCTCGACATTCGCGCAGTTCGGGTTCCTTTCGGAGGCGTATCGCTATTAAGTGCCGCATTCAGCGTCCAGCGTAGCAACGAAACCGCATTCGATTATGCTAGCTTCGTCATGAGCGGAGCGTTTGGTTCGAATCTCAACGCCTACATCGAACGAAACCCGAGAACCCTTCTGGACCTTCTCAAGTTCCGCGAAACGAACGAAGCAGAGGTTCTGCGGCGAGAAGTGGCGGATCGCCTCGCAACGAATGACGGCACCGAATTCTCCACTGCGATCGAGGGTAGCCTTAGGAGTGCAATTCCGAAGGCCCTCCTACAGGCGGCTAGGAACAAATTTTCGGCATTAGTTAAGACCAAGAGCCCTGAAGCATCGGCTAAGGCCGTGTGGGCGGATCAAACTGCCGGGGACGCCAGTCTCTGGCTCTGGAGAGCGCGGGCCAGAGAACTGCTGCTCGATGAAGCTCGACTGCGCGGTGCACGCTCTAGTTCGCCCTGCATTTGTGGCTCGGGCGATCCTCTGAGGGACTGCTGCATGAGAACACTTGTCGAAGACTATAAAAGATCAAGATGAGATAAGGAACCTTGATTGGGTCTGTCACGGCATGCTCGGATATTCCTACTCCATACACGGTCGAGCACGTCCCACCGTCCGGCCTATAGGATTACTATCCGGAAGTCGGCTTCTCGGAAGCGATCTATCAACTCCCCGAAGGCGGCTGCCACAACTCCACCCGGTTCCCTTCCGGATCGGTGAACCAGCCGAAGCTGCCATACTCGGATCTGTCCCGTTTCGGGTCGACATTGACTCCGGCCGCGATCAGTCGGTCGAGCAGCGCATCCAGATCGTCGACCTGGAAATTGAGCATCGCTGGCTGGCTCACAGGAAAATAGTCCGACCCGCGCTTAAAGAACGACACCACCACCGGGCCTCGCTGCTCCGCGGCCTCGAACATCCAGCAGCCACTCTGCCGCTTCAGGCCTAGATGCTCCTCGTACCACCTATATAAGGTGTCCGGATCGTCCGCCCGCAGAAACGCCCCGCCAATTCCCGTCGCCTGAGCCATGCTCTACCCCCGCTCACAGCCTACCGTGTTCCAGTCAGTTCTGCCGTCACACGCGTGCGAATGACTGACTGGGAGTCCCCGCTTGACTTTTACCGCTACCACGATGCCACTACATTCTGGTCTGAGCCCTGAGCCCTGAGCCCTGAGCCCTGAGCCCTGAGCCCTGAGCCCTGAGCCCTGAGCCCTGAGCCCTGAGCCCTGAGCCCCTGAGCCCTGCTTTTATTTGGCCGACTATTTCGCCAAAACCCGCATAATAGTAGATAGAGAAAGCAAAAAGCCCGGCGCGCACCGTAGCCGGGCTTTTCGCTTTCGGAGATGGCCTCGTTTCCCCAAAGGGAAAAAGCGCTGGATAACTGATTTATTTTCTGATCTTTACGAATAAAGACCCTGGAATGAATGGATTACAATCAACATAACCATTAAACCCAATGAAATCTGATCTTTAACAAAAACAAGGGGGGAGGGGGGATATCCCCTCCCCGGCGCAAAGTGTTCCCTCTTGGCGCCCGGAAAACTATAGAAGAGCTATAACGCGTCGAAGAGTGCCTACAGCGCCTGAAAGAGCGTGCCCTGCTTCTCGAGTGTGGCGATCACCTGCGTCAGCGAGGCCTGCTGGGTTTCAGCCGTGCTGAGCTGCGTCGCCACCTGCGCGGTGTCCGTCTGGAGCAGGTTGTCCTGCGCCGACTGCAACTGTACCGACTCGCTCGAAGCGTAGTTGTTCGAAGCCGTCAGCCGGTTGATCGAGTTGTCGATCACCGCCCGCTGCTGGTCGACGTAGTTGAGTGACTGGCTCAGCGACGCGAGGTCGGCGACCGAGGTGGCCGAGGGCGCACCAGAAGAGAAATCTGCGATCAGCGCATTGAGCGAGCCCAGCACGTTGCCGCCCGCCGCGGTGAAGATCTGGTCGCCCGGAACATTGGTCTGGATGTTCTGCCCCGCCGGGGTCTGCACGTAGCTCACATCGCTGTCCCCGTTATAGGTGACGGTGTTGGGCGAAGTCGAAGTATCCAGCGTGAACGGCTGGGTGCCCCCCTGGCTCCCGGCAAAAATGTAACGCCCCAGGTACGACGAGTTCGCCAGCGACAAAACTTCATCGCGAATGCCGATCAGCTCCGTCGAAACCGCCTGCTGATTGCTCGCGTTCAGCACGCCGTTGTTCGCCTGGGTCGCCAGCGATATCGCTGTCGTCAGCTGCGTCACCACGTTGCCCAGCGCCGAGTCGCTTACCTGCAGCAGGTTCTCCGCCGAGCTCGCCGTCGTCGAGAACGCGTCGTCCGCGCTCAACTGCGAGCTGAGCAGAACATTCTGGCCCGCGGCAGCGGGATTGTCGCTGAGCGAGTTCACCGTCACGCCGCTGGACAACTCCTCGGTGAGCGTCTGCTCGTTCTGCGTCGTCTGGTCGAGCGAGCTGACCAGGTTCATGACATAGTTCGGATCCACGCGCATGGCTTCTTCCCTGTCTGGATGTAGTTAGCTGGTGTAAGTGGTCGGCACGCCCAGGTTCAGCGCCGCTGTCATCACACTGTCAAGGATGGTGAATATCTTCGACGCCGCCTCGTAAGACTGCTCCAGCGTCTGCATCGCCGACGCCTCGTCGTTGAGGTCCACCGATGAGAGCGAGTTCACCACATTCTGCAGCTGCGTCAGCGACGCCTGTTGAGCGCCATTCTGCGTCTGCACCTGCGAGACCAGGCTGCCCAGCGTGGAGACAAAGTCAGAGAAGTAGCTCGCCGGAGTCTCGCTGCTGACGATCCCCTGGTTCTGGAGATTCGCCATGGCAAGCAGGTTCGTGTCGTCCGACGACCCAAGTCCCGCACCAGCCGCCGCGATCTGCGACGGACTGGTGATTGCCACCGAGATCGCCGCAGCGGCACCGGCAGACGTGGCCGGCAGACTGAAGATGGCCACACCGGCATTGCCGTTGGCATCGGAGCCCGCCTCATTGGCGGTATTCACCGCCGTGCCAAGGTCGAATGCCAAGGTGTCGAGGGCCGACTGCACCTGCGGAATGTCCTGGTCGCGCACCGTCAGCAACCCGCCGATCTCGCCGCCCCCGGACGCCAGCGACGTGGTGATGTCATTGCCCTCGGAGTCGTAGAAGTGTGTTACTCCGCTCACTGGTGCGCTGCTTAGCGAATAGGACTGCCCCTCAGATACCAGCAGCGCTCCACTCGATGTGGTGACGGTCAGCCCATTGTTCTCCGTCTGGATCTGGTGGATGCCGACCATCTGCGAGAGTTGCGAGATATCCTGCTCGCGCTGGTCTTCCAGTGTGCCCGCATCGGAGTCCGGGCTGGTTGACTGGATCTGCACGTTGAGCTGGGCAATGGATTGGGTGAGCGCGTTGATCTGGCTGACCAGGCTTGCGCTCTGCTGGTCGAGCGATGTCTGCTGTCCGGCCACCTGTGATGACGCCGCCTGGAAATCTCCGGCCAGGTTCCCTGCCGCCGTCAATACCTGCTGCCGCAAGGAGTTGTCCGCAGGGCTCGACTCCAGTTGCGAGAGAGAGTCGAAGAAGGCAGAGATATCCTGAGATATTCCGTTCGTGGCAGAGGTAGAACTACTGGAGTCGGCGGTTGTGAGCTGACTGAAGATGCTCTGTAGCTGATCGAGCGCAGTCAGCCGGGCACTCGATGCGCTGGCAGCCTGATTCTGCTGCTGCAGGCTCTGCTCGAGAACCCGGTCGCGCTGTGATACAGGCCCCATTACCTCGGCGCCCTGTCCGTAGTTGACCCCGCTAATGGTGACGGGATCATTCTCCTGCCAGTTGGCCACCTCTTGCGTATACCCCGGCGTACTCGCATTGGCGACGTTATTAGAAACAATGTTCAATGCCGATTGATCCGCTTCGAGCGCATTCGACGCAATGTCGAATGCCATGTTCAATGTGGCCATCGTTACTCCTATCGCTCTTCTTCGCTCAGTGCCGCAATGCGTCGTAGCCGCTATTGCGATCGTCAACGCACCGCTGATCCCGCAGGCGTGTTAGCAAACGGAGATTGCACGCTGTTTCCTTCAGGATGGCGGCCAGCAAATTCCTCGGCGCCCTCGACCGCAGTACTTCCTGCCCTGCTGCATTCATCCGCGCCGCCGACGGGAGGAGAGCTGCGAGCCGGGCGATGTCGTTGGCCGTCAACGCCTGCGATGTCTCCTCGAACAGCGTACTCATTGTCGATTCCTGTAAGTCGCCCAAAACGGCACAGCCCCCATCGCCCTGGTTTACTCATGGTTAAGCCGCATATGATCAATGATCTTCGCCGCTAAATCGGAGGAGCTTACCTGATAACTCCCACTCGCCAAGGCGTTCTGAATCGATGCAATTTTGTCGGTTCGAACCTCGGGCAACACCAGCGCTTGCGAAACCAAGTGTGCCGCAATGCTGAGATGTGCTTCATCCGTTTTATTCAGGGTATCGGTGGTAGTTTGGGCCGTAGCCTGTTTAGCGCCTGAGACTTCGATCGGCCCCGCAACCTGCGAAATGCCCTGAAGATCGTTTTGAACATCCATCCCTCAACCATCTCCTCACTCTCGTTTATCGGCGGGCAGACTGATCACTTTAGTAATTTGAGAGCTGCGCCTTGAGATCCCGCGGCAACTGAAGACCCACCGTCGTGGGTTGCGCCCGGATGCTCCCGGAAATGGTTCAGTATCATGGTCGCTATACCGAAGCCGCCCCGCTCAGAGATGGCGGTAGCCATCGCCTGCGAGCCAAAGCTCATCAGCGCAGAGTCGCTGTCCTCGTCCGTATCGGTCTCTCCTGGGTTTTGTTCCGAGAAGAGAGAATCATGCTCGAGTGGCTTTAAGAACTCTTTCATGAGACTGGCCTCGAATTCATGCGCGGCAGACGTAAGTTTCAGATTGTCGGAGCCCCGCCCCCCGCTCACGCTGGTGGCTGCGGGTATGCTGTGAATGTCCATTACATGACCTCCAATTCGGCTTCCAGAGCACCGGCTTCCTTCATTGCCTGGAGAATGGAAATGATATCTCTGGCGGTTGCTCCAATCTGTTGAAGGCTCTGCACCAATTCATCTACGGTCGCTCCTTCCCGCAGCTCAATTCGATTCGCCGGCTTGTCCTGCGCTTGAACCGTTGTCTGCTGTACGACCTCAGTGGTGCCGGTGCCGAGAGCATTCGGCTGTGATACCTGAACCTCGCTTACCACATTTACGATCAGGCCGCCCTGTAGTATCGAAACCGGCTGGAGGCGCACGTCGCCGCCGATGACGACGGTTCCTGTCCGCTCATTGACCACCACCTTTGCACGGGGAAAAACGTCAACCTCAATTGCCTCAACGCGTGCTAACAGGTCAGGAATGTCCTCTCCGGGATCTGTGTCAAGTTCGATCCGCCGGCTATCAATCGGTCGAGCTATATTGCGCCCCAGCTGTTTGTTCACGGACCCAGCCATCAGCTCGACGGTCCGAAAATCCGGGTCATTAAGCAGCAATGACAACTTGTGCATGCGGGACAGATCAAGAGGTACCGCGCGCTCGACTATCGCCCCAGAAGGAATGCGAGCTGTCGTGGGATGATTGAGCGACCGGATGTTTCCGTTACTGGAGACAGTGTATCCTCCTAGCACTAAAGGACCCTGCGCCTGCGCGTAAATCTGCCCGTCGGGGCCATACAATGGAGTCATTAGGAGAAGACCGCCCTCGATGCTGCGCGCGTCTCCGGCAGATGAGACGGTGACATCAACTTTGTTTCCGGGTCGAGCGAAGGGAGGTAGAGTCGCCGCGATGAAGACCGCCGCCATATTCTGTACTCTGAGTGATGAAGTGGCGGCCGACTGTGGCAGATTCACCCCCATGCGCTGCAGGGTCGATATCAACGTCTGAATCGGAAAGATTGTTTGTGAGCTGTCTCCAGTACCCCGCAGACCGACAACGATACCGTAACCAACCAGCTGGTTATCGCGAATGCCTTCAACTGTTGCCACATCTTTTATACGGGCATGCCGCGGTGTTTGAGCCAGCTCAGCGTAAGCAAGGGACGCGCCGAGCGTGACCATCACACCGCCCAGATAGAACAACGCGCACGCTTGCCGGGCTTTATGCAAAGAGGTTTCTAGCACCTAAAATTCCTCAAAAGATCAGGATCTTTTCCAGGAAACGGACTACAGGATTCTGGCGGTATGTGTAATCGTTAATGATTCCCTTACCAACCACCTCCAACTCGAGGTCCGTGATGGTGGTTGAAAGCACCTGGTTCTGCGGGTTGATATCGTCGGGCCTGACTAAACCGCGCAGCCGGATTAGCTGCGTTTGCTGATTGAATGAGACTTGGCGTACCGCCTGAACAACCATCATTCCGTTGGGAAGAACGTCCTCAACTTCCCCGCCCAGGATTGTGCTCAGACTTGAGTTAGTTACACTCTCGCCCTGCGCGTTAAGAGCTGAACTCGACGTTTGATTGATCAGGTTGTTGAGGGCATTGCCTGCAGAAAGCTTGCCAAAGAGTTGCGATATCTGCGAGCTGGCGTTTGAAGCTCGGGAGTTCTTGACTGTACCGTCGGTTGATGCCGCCAGACTCTCAGACACTACGATGGAGATAGGATCGTGAACACGGAATGCTCTAACGTCTGAGGTGAGACGCGTCAGTCGCCCGTTATCGATCCAAATAGAGCCCGGTGTCCTAACTTCCACGGCATTCTCTTCTCGAACGCGAGAGATGTATGCGTTGAGAGCCGCATCAGGTGGAGTTGGCTTGGGCTGCTGGCTTTGTTTTTTGGATGTCGATTGTCCAAGAGCCAGCGAGCCGACGCACAGCATCGCGCAGAGAAGTGGCACGGTTATCGAAGTTATCATGGCTCTCTCTGACATTTTTTGTCGTTTCCAATCAGTTCCGCGGAGTGGGGTCCACTTACTATGCCGCATAAGGGATTGACGCCCAGACCTGCTCGAACTCTAATTTGCTGGCCAAGAAATGCTGACCCTAGGGCGACACCGGAAAGCCTGATCGCCGGTGGTCCCTCGCTCCACAACTCGACTCTTGATCCGCGCTGGATACGCGGTAAGCGTTCTGAAGCCATCTCCACGGGCGGATTCGGCACCGGGCTAGCCGCGTTTGCCACAGATGGCACCTCCCGTATCCGGGGAGGCCAGTGTGGATGCCCGCAATCGATGACAATTGCCCAGGTGAGCCTGAGAACAGAGTCTCTAATGTAGTGATCTATAACAAAAGGGGACGACGGCGCAAATCTCGAGAGCGGTTCACAAGGCGGCTTCTTGTCCGCAAGGCAATAGCCTTGAGTACGCATGAACAATAGAGTCAGTGCCAGGAAGATTGCTCGCATATTCGCGGGGCCTTTACCGCACCATGTTGTTCACCTGGCTGTACATGTCATCCGCAGCACGAATCACCTTCGAATTGCTTTCGTAGGCCCGCTGCGCTAACACCATCTGAACGAATGCGCCGACAACATCGACATTCGAGTTCTCGAGATACCCCTGCTGCAGTGTTCCCAAGCCTTCTGGACCACCCGGATTGTCGAGGACTGGGTCACCTGATGAAAGGGTCGCGGTAAGAAGGTTGGAGCCAACACTGTTCAGTCCACCCGGATTGGCGAATGTTGCAAGCTGGATTTGCCCGAGCTGAGTAGGGTTCTGCTGCCCCGGCATGGTCGCATTGACCACGCCGTATTGAGTGATGGTTACAGCGGTCGCGGTTGGAGGGATAGTGACACTAGGGATCAGGAGATCGCCCTGCACATCAACGATCGTTCCCTGGTTATTGAGAAAGAAATTTCCGGCGCGTGTGTAGGCTATTGTGCCGTCCGGACGTTGGACCTGAAAAAAACCGCCCCCCTGGATGGCCAGATCGAGAGGATTGTTAGTCTGATTTAGATCGCCCTGGGTCATAATGATTTCCGTGGCTGCAGACTTAGTTCCCAAGCCGATTTGAAGTCCGGCAGACACGGTCTGCTGGCTCTGCGCTGCCCCCGGCGTCACGAGGTTCTGATATATCATGTCCTGGAACTGGAGCGTACGCTGGCGAAATCCCACAGTGGACGAGTTGGCTAAATTGTTAGCAATCGTGTCAAGATTCAACTGCTGCGCGCTCATACCGCTGGCTGCTGTATAAAGTGCCCGAATCATCGTCATCTCCTCTTTAGCGGATGCAATTTTGCAAGGCCCACATTGCACCTATTCCTTCACACCTTCGGCAATTCTTCGGTAGCTGCCTTATCGAAGTCATTGCTGAAGATAGTTAGCGCCTTCTGCATCATTTCAGCTTGCCGCTGCACCACAATGAGCTGAAGAGTCCCCTGAATGACATCTTGATTAGACCCTTCAAGAGAGCCCTGATGAACAGTAGCCGACGTTGGAGTCGCTAAAGATCCATTGATCGGCACATAACGGTTAGTACCTTCCGGAGCCAAAGAGTCCGCAGACGGAAAGCTGAAGATTCCCAGGTTGCCAACCACCGCTCCATTCACAGAAATCAATCCCTCCGAACCGATCGCGATGTCACCAGTCGGAATGCGGATGGGCTGTTTTACCAGGTTGAGCACGGGTTCGCCTTGCGCGGTAACAAGGGAACCGTCAACTGTTCTTCGAAATTGGCCGTCCCGCGTATAACGTATACCGGCCTTGGTTTGGACAGCAAAAAATCCCATTCCCTCGATTGCAAGATCAAGCGGATTTCCAGTGGGCACCAGAGCGCCCTGTCCCAAGTCAAGCCGGTTTCCGCCCAAGACGCCAAAATTGTTGACTGTCCTGTTCAGCTGCGAATTGAGCGCATTGGGTCCCATAACTGCATCGCGAAAGTACTCGCGCTCGGCACGAAACCCTTTTGTGCCAGAATTCGAAAGATTACTCGCCGCGGAGTCGAGTGCCTCGGACCGCGCGAGCAGGCCTGAAAACGCCGCATAATAACCGCTGCCCACTTGTGTCCTCCTGTTGTCTTGTCAAAGAGCAAGCGCACGCCCAAACGCGCCGGATTAGTATTAGACATTCTTCATTGCATTGATTCGCATAACAGGATGACTGTGAAAGACACTTTTTCACAACAGTAAGAGCGTTCAATACGACACTCCGGTCTCTGATAATGGAGTTGGTAGCTTGTTCCAGTTATCACGGTAGGTGTGGACAGCATGCATTCGGAGGCCAGAGACGGCAGCTTCGCCTTCCATGCTCCTGCTACCATATTGCAAATTTCACCTACGGCGTCTTTCACCGTGTCGTCTACCCTCATCACTGATATTTCTGTCATGGTTTCAGCCATGCGCAAAGCGACCGACTTGCCGCAGCAGAGAACGCAGATACCGCTCATCGCCCCAGCCAGACCAATCACTGCTGAAACCATTTCTGGATCTTCTGCAGGGCATTCGTCGACAGGAAAGCAGCGCAATCCCATCATCAAGCGGAAGACTTCTTCCACCGCGTCGTCCAGAGATCGCGCAAACATGTCGACCTGGTTAATAACTGTTGGAGTATGTGCCATAGGAGTTCCGGCATCTTCTCAGTGACGTTGATAGCTATGGGCTTAAAAGGGGAAGAACGCGATCTTTTACCTGCTCTGCTGTGAACGGCTTGCGGATGTATCCGTGCGCCCCCGCAGCAATCGCCTTTCGCACGTGGTCTTCGCTACTCTCGGTAGTAATCATTACAAGGGGGACGTCGAGAGCTAACTTTTCTGCGCGCATCTGGTGCAGGAATTCCAGCCCATCCATCTGTGGCATATTAATGTCAGAGAGAATTAGATCCACGCGTTGATGGCGAAGTATTTCGAGCGCCTCGATTCCGCAGGACGCTTCGAACACTTCGTCAAGCACAAGCCCGGCGTGACGAAGGGCGCGTTCGATGATCTTGCGCATCACCGAGGAGTCATCCACAATTAGAGTGGAGATGTTAGTCATCCGAGTTCTCTCAAAATCCATTCACCCGATAAATGACTTATCGACTGGGACTCAATCACACGATAGGTACGAACGATTATTGGAAGCGAGCCAGGGAGCAAATGACATCTTCAACGCCCTTTGAAGGGTCCAAGTATTGCTCCGACTCCAACGAACCCGACCCCTTCCACACTCTTAACCAATAAGAGCCGTGAACTCGTACGATCCGGGCCTGCTGCGGCTTGTCTTTTTCGATGATGGCCGTAAGTGCATCGATCATAGCCTCCACATTCGACGCCTCCACGATTCGTGCTCGAGGAAATCGAGCGGCCAGAATAGCCGCGTGAGCATGGCGGAATTCGGAGCCGTTTACCAGCCCGGCTTCGACCCTCAAACCGGACATCCGCTCAATGGCCAAGGTCAGGCTATGATCGATGCGGTCTTCGAAGGCGATATATAGGATCCCGGTAGCTGATAACCGAAGTGGAACACAACCGAAGGTTTCAAGGAACAACCGGGGCACAATCGATATCATGGGTGCCTTATGTGCCTTATCGATAGCGAGTATCGGACAATTCCACTGGATGCTCAATGCCTGAGTCACTCGACGCTCTTCAAGGCCGCAGTTTTCTATCAGCCAGTTGCCGAGACGCACCGAGTCGCCCGCTTTCTGTGCGCTCAGACCCCTTCTCAGTTGGTCGCGAGAGATCCATCCCTCGGTGAGCAGTACCAGACCGATAGGTACCCGGTGGCGATGCACACCTGCTGTCCGAGTGTGTTCGGTTCGTTCGCGATGAATCAATTCAGCAAGTCGGACTCGTGTGCAACCTGGGCTGCACAACCATCCGCCCTCGACGACCGGAACGGTGCGGCTTCGCCAAACATGTAACCATCCGCTCAGGCATCTTGTATTGGCGCACGCCGGGAAGAAAGTCTTGCCGCGTCGCTGCTGCAGAAGGCTACTTTCTTCCTGCCCGGTAAGCCCTGCATCTAGAACAGGCATCGCACACTCTCCAAGCGCTGTTTTGGCTCAGCCACTTCCTGAATACGTAACCCGAAGTTGCCGTTGACCAGAACCACTTCACCGCGTGCCACAATCTTGTCGCCGACGAGCAGGTCTACCGGGTCCGCCACATGACGATCGAGTTCCACGACATCGCCGGGACCCAGTTCCAGTACCTGATTGAGAGACATTTCGCACGACCCAAAGCGAAGCGACGCCTCGAGTTCAACGTCAAGTAAGAGATCGACTCCAAGCCGTCTGCTCTTGGAGGAGGCGCCCTCGCCAGTGTCCTTCGCCGGGGTCCTGGGCTCTCGTGGCGTCGCCACCGGTTCCTGATCAACGACAAAGCCCAAACACATGGACAGTTCTCCCAGGCGTAGTTCATATGCTGAGAAAGAACCATCGAGCGGCCAGCCGGCATCTTCCACCAGCGGTTCCCGAAACTTCCCAAGAGTGCGGGCAGCGGCCGTAGCAGCCTTTTTGAGAAGACCGCGCCACAACTCGTGATCGCGCTCCTTGTCCAGTTCGGCTCCCGCTCGGCCGGCCTCATCCAGGAACAGATGGAGAGGGGGCAGGTCAGCTGCAACGATGAATCGCTCATCGATGCTGTTTCCCAGGGATACCACCAGAGTTAAAGCAGACACTGGAGATGGTGCATTTTCAGCCGGCACAAGCTCTGCAAGGATAGAGTGTTCTTGCCGCAGAATTTCCGGGATTGTTAGCAGGCACGTTTCAAGAAAAGTTTTCACCCCAAAGCTCCCTTCATTGAACCGGTGTTGCCAAGTGGGCTCCACGATGTTCACCGCGACTGACAGGAGATGCCTGGAACAGGGGAACACCGGACACTCTAAATTCCGCCAAATCATCTGCCTTCAGCGGGAGTCGGAGAATCTCTCCCACCTGGAGGGTCTCAATTTCATGTGCTGGCACGCGTATCGGAGATAGTTGCAGCGCCACCCCCACCTTCGCTTTTCCGAGGCGGTGACGAACTCGTTCTCGGGTGTCCGCAGCGTGACGGCGCTGACGAGTCCAGTTACCCACCAGACGGCGCAGGACGGTGTTAGAGACGACGGCGGGAAAGGCGAGATTCATCAGGCCACTTGAGCCGGGCATTCGGAGCTCGAAACTGAGGCAAAGTGTCCTTTCAGAGACCGGCATCAAACGCGCAATCTGAGTTTGTATCTGTCGTCGTTCGAAGTGGAAGTTCAGGCCCACGGGCTGCCACGCTGAAGTCAGTTCGCGGCAGACGACCTCGACGACGCTCGAGAGGACTGCTTCCTCGATATCGGTCAATTCGCGTAAATGACCGGCTCGCCCCTCCCCTCCCAGGAGCAGATCGATAATAGATGGCGCTGGAGCCAGTTCTAATTGCAGTATAGAGATCGCGCGCAGCGGTTCAAGCCTCACTGAACAGACATACGACAATTCTGGGATGCGAAGCATGAATTCGCTGAACGCCATCTGCTCGGCCGAAACCAGATTGACTTGCAGGCTGCTCCGAAGCCACGCACCAAGATTATGTGTTAGGTTGCGTGCAAAAATGTCGTTTAGGAGGCTGATCGCCTTCATTTGTTCATTGTTGATCTGACCAGACCGGGCAAAGCTGTACGGTTGGACTTTGCTCTGGTCTTCGGTAGCACCGTCGCCCTTCCTGGCCCGGGCAGATTGAAACAATGCATCGATTTCATCCTGCCTAAGTGTCTTTTCCATTGCTCTCACCTCTGACTGGGCGTTCCAGCCCGAACATTTTTCCCATAAACAGTTGACCGTGTCGAAAGAACGTCTTTCTTGAGATCGGAAAGCATAGCGCGCAGATGTAATACAGCAGAAGCATGTATTTGTGAGACTCGCGACTCTACTACACCAAGCGTTAAGCCGATCTCTTTCATGGTCATCTCCTCGTAGTAATACAAGGTCATCACCAGCCGCTCTCGCTCTGTGAGCTGGCCAATTGCCGCCGCGAGGTTTTCCTGAATCTCGGTCTTCAGGCAGCAGAAAAGAGGATCTTCTTCGGGGCTGGTCGGAATATAGGCGAGTTCTTCTTCACCGGAGTCCTCAGAGCGCTCCGTGTGGAGGGTACCTATTTCTAACCCTTTCAACTCGCCAAGTAGCAGATGGTACTCGCCGAGTTCCATGTTGAGTTCGGTGGCTACTTCCGTTTCCGAAGGTGCATGCCCGATCCGTGAGGTGAGCAAGCGAATGGCCGCCTCGACCGCCCTCCCCTTACGGCGTAAATCGCGCGGACTCCAGTCAAGAGTTCTCAAGCTATCCAGAATTGCCCCGCGAATACGAAATTGTGCATAACTACGGAACTGCACCTTTTTCTCGGGGTCAAACTTCTGAAGCGCATCGATCAACCCCAACACCCCGGAACTTACTAAATCTTCGATGTCCACCTGCTGGGGTAATCTTTCGTGAATCCGGCGTGCCAGATAGCGGACAATCGGCAAATGCTCAGTGATGATATGCTCCTGCTCTTCCGTCATTGGCATGGAGTTCATTTGCCGCATATAGGCCACACTCGCGGTTTCGTGCGCCTTCGCCTGCGTGTCTTCCCTGCGGGACTGGTCCGGATTCGATAAAAGCAGACCAGCAGGCAGCCCCCCTTCCGGTGTCGAACCTTCCGCATCGCTAACCACTACCTGCAAAGCGGGCCCTGTAGGTTTGAGAGATCGCGCTCTCCGTACCTGGCCTCGTCCCCATCGCGTATCCTGCATCTGTCCAGCGTCCTTCCCGTTCTTTCCCTACGCATCAGGAAGCTTTATTAACAATCAGCGCACAACTCCGATTGAGCGAACATGTACTTCCGGCGGAATCTCCGACGGTGCAACGACAGCCACTCGAGGGAAAAGGGGCTCCAGCCACCGGCGCAACTGATACCGTGCTGGACTCTGACAAAGCAGCACGGGAACGGCCGTCGGCATCGGCGAGCCGATTAGTTGCTTCAAAGAATCCGTGATTCGCTTGAATACCGGCGTCGCCTGCCACTTACCGTCGCTTAGCAGTCGGGCCAAGGTATCAGGCTGAAGCGTCGCAACTAATTCATCTTCAAGTGTGGGATCGAGAAGAAGAACTCGCAGACTGCCGTCCGCATCAAGCAGCGGTTGCAGCAGACGTCGCCCCAGAGCATGCCGGGCTGCCTCCACTAATTGAGGTACTGCCTTCGTATTTGCTGCAGTCTCAATTAGCGTCTCTAGGATCGAGGCTAAGTCGCGGATTGAAACCTGCTCACGCAACAGCTGCTGCAGAACTCTATGTACCTCACCTAGGGACAATAGCTTGGGAATGAGTTCCTCTACCAGCTTCGGATGAGTCTCGTTCAGGGAATCGAGTAGTCTCTTGGTTTCCGCGCGGCCTAACAGCTCGTGCGCATGCTGCCGAATCATTTCCGCCGCGTGGGTACTAATCACGGTGATCGTGTCAACAACCGAATATCCGGCGGCGATTGCCTGGTCTTCGAGTGCCGGTTGAATCCACCGCGCAGGTACTCCAAAGGCTGGCTCGCGCGTCTCCCTCCCCGGCAACGGGCGCGTATCGGGTTCGGCGCTCACCGCCAGGAGTGAATTGCCCTCTGTTTGCCATCTTCCGATCTCGATGCCGCGCAAGGAGAAGACATATTCCCGGGGCTTAAGGCGAAGATTGTCCAATATGTGGATAGGCGGAACCAGAAAACCAAGTTCGCTCGCCAGCTGACGTCTAAGAGCACGTATTCGAGTGAGGAATTGACCGCCTTGATTCTCATCCACAAGAGGAATCAGCTGGAAGCCTATCTCGAGGCTCAGATCGTCGACCTGAATAGCCCCGATCAGGCTTTCGGCCTGCGCCTTACCTGGGGTCTTCGCGCTGTCTTCCCGAGGTGCCTCACGTTCATCCGCTCTTCCGTCGACGTACCGACCGAGGCCGGCCAGCGTTACAGCAAGAACGATAAATGAGAATTTTGGCAAACCCGGCACCAGGCAGAGGGCTGCCATGACCCCGCTACTCACGTAAAGGCTGACCCCTCCGCCTAACAACTGCGTGCCTAATTCCGTTGCCAATTCCCCAGATGACGAGGCGCGTGTGAGCACCATCCCGCCTGCCACTGACACCAGCAAAGACGGGATCATCGTCACCAAGCCATCTCCAACAGTAAGGATTGTGTAAGTACGAACCGCCTCTCCGAGCGCCACACCCTGCTGTATAGTCCCGATCAACAAACCGGCGATGATATTAACGGCGGTGATGAGAATGGTGGCGAGTGCATCACGCTGACTGAACCGCGCGGCACCGTCCATCGCACCATAGAACTCCGCTTCCTGGGCAATGATCTGACGCCTCTTACGCGCTGTAACTTCATCGATGACGCCCGCGTTCACGTCCGCATCGATGGCCATCTGCTTACCCGGGAGTGCATCCAACGTAAATCTCGCAGTGACCTCAGCAGTGCGCACGGCACCGTGGCTAACAACAAGGAATTGGATCGCAATCAGGGCCAGGAAAAGAACAAATCCGACGACGTAATTGCCGCCCACCACAAACTGTCCAAAGGCTTCGATAACGCTTCCGGCCGCCGCAGTACCCTCCCTGCCATGCAGCAGAATCCTTCGACTCGAAGCGATATTGAGCGAAAGCCGAAATAAAGTGAGTAGCAACAGTAGCGTCGGGAAAACCGAGAACTCAACCGCCTTCCTCACCTGCACAGCCGAAAGAAAGACCAACACGGAGATGCCCATCGAGCAGGCCAGCAGGAGATCCATCACGAATGCGGGAACGGGAATCAGCATCACGAAAATCACGCTGATAGCTCCGATCGGCAGGGACAGATCCTTCGCCATACGCAGGACATTCCTGCCTCCATCAACTCGAGCGGAGAATGAAGGATTGTGCATGGCAGTTCCCGGAGAGGGAGATGCCGCAAAGGTGCTCATGACTTTTCCTCCTGCCGGGCATTGATCTCATCGCTGGCTGGCCTGACCGTCCCGAGGCCACGCGCGGTCCATCTACTGGGGCGCCGTTGGCGTACCTGCTCTTCCACCTGCTGGCGGTAGAGGTACGCAAGGATAGCCGCAACAGCCGCGTAGAGGTCGAAGGGAATAGCCTGACCTGGCTCTACATACCGATACAACGAGCGCGCGAGAGGCGGATTCTCAACAATTGGCACACCGGCCCACCGGGCGTCGGACTTAATCTGCTCGGCCAGCAGATTCCGTCCCTTGGACATTACTTTTGGCGCCTCCATCGTTTCAAAATTGAAGCTCAGCGCGACCGCATAGTGGGTGGGATTTGTGATAACTACAGAGGCTCTGGCCACGTCTGCCTTCAGTCTTTTCCGACGCATCTGCCGTCGCAGGGAGCGGATACGTGCGCGGACCTGGGGATTTCCTTCCATCTGCCGAAACTCATCCCTCATTTCCTGCTTGGTCATCTTCTGACGGCTCTCCCAGCTTCGCCACTCTACTAAGTAGTCAATGGCCGACCAGGCGAGATATATCCATGCCGCATCCATCGCCATGCCGTACGTTGCTTCGAGGATCGCTGGCAACCGAACAACGCTCAAAGGAGCGATGCTGATCTGTTCGCGTATCTTGTCGCCTGCGACTGCCAGCAGTGCGGTAGCGGGCAACAGCGACTTGCCGAATCGCGCGACTCCACGCCACGACAAAATATTCTTCAAGTTACTGGCTGGACTGATTCGGGTCCACTTAATCTGAAGCGCGTCGGCGTTGAATCGTAGTCCTCCACCCTGCATGACTGAGACAAGCAGAGCAGTTCCCCCAACCGCAGCAAAGAACAACATGAATGGCGACAGCATTGTCACAATGACTTGCCGAATGCCCAACACGGTGTCCTGGATGCGATCGTCCTGCCATGCGGACGAAGATCCGAAACCAAGAAAGGCGTGATAAGCCGATGCCCATTGCCCAGCCCATACTTTAAAAATCTGGCCCAATCCCAGAACGCCGGCAAGCATCGCCGTAGCAGCTACCAACTCTCGGCTGCGAACACGATCTCCCTTTTCCGCAGCCTTTTGTCGCTTACGGGGCGTTGCTCGCTCCGTCCGCTCTCCGCTCATCGCATCACTCCGTGGCGGACCAGCTTTTCAATGCTGTCCAAAATCGATAGGAAATGTCCCTCGATAAAATGGGGCCACAAGGCGAGCGTGCCGATGAGCACGGTATAGCCCAGTAGGGTTTTCACCGGAACCGAGATAATCATGACTGGCAGTTGCGGCGAAACCTTGCCTAGAAGCGCAACGGCAACCTCCGCCAGAAGAGTGACTGCTAGCACTGGCGAGGCCAGTTGAAGCGCTGCGAAGAAAACACCGCCCATCAGTTTCACGAGGAGTTGGCTGCTGGAGCCATCCACAAGGACGGAGCCTATTGGCAGATCAATAAAACTACGGATTAGTGCGAGAAGAATTGTTCTGTGAAGTCCTGCCGCTACAAGCACCAGCGTTGCCACCAGTGTGAACAGTTGGCCCATCAGGGGCGTCTGCACCGACGAATTTGGATCAAGCAGATTGACGAGCGAAAAGCTAAACTGGAATCCGAGCACCTGGCCGGCAAAAAGGAGTATCTCGTTCAGCATGGAAAGCCCAATTCCAAATATCAGCCCCACGCTCAACTCTCCCGCTATCGGCACAATACCGAGAGCGGCATGAGCAAGAGGCAGAGCCGAAACTGCCGGGGCAAGCAATAGGGCTGTTGCCAGAACAAACAGTATCTTGACCCGCGCCGGGATCGCCTCTGAAGAAAAGACAGGGGCAAAGACCATCAGACCGCTCAGACGAATGATGACAAGCATCATGGCGGACAGAAAGCGAGACCAGTCGAGATTCCCGGTCAGCTGTGCAGACGGCATGGTCATCCTAAATAGCGATGAAAGTCGTTAAGCAGCAACACTGTGTACCAGACAAGTCGCTTGGCGAACCAAGGTAAAGCGATGAGAATCAGGGTCACGACAATTAGTAGCCTCGGAACCGTCGTTAGCGTCTGCTCCTGAAGTGAAGTGAGAGTCTGCAGCAGGCTAAGCGCGAAGCTGGTTAAACTGGCAACGACCAAAACTGGAGCACTGATCACCAGCGCTTCGCGCAGCAAATGACGCACCAGTTCCACGACTTGATCGGTTCCCATTCCTCAAAAACTCCTAAGCAGGGAACCCGCCAGTAAGTTCCAACCGTCCGCCATGACAAAGAGAAGTATCTTCAGTGGGGTTGAAATCACTACAGGCGGTAACTGAAACATACCGATAGAGGTGGTGATAGACGCCACGATCATGTCCACTAGGAGAAATGGAAGAAACAGGATCGCTCCGATCTCGAAGCCAGCCTTAAGCTCCGAGAGCATGTAGGCAGGGACCACGACACGAAGGGGCAGGTCCTGAGGCTTGTTTGAACGGCCGATCAGCGCCGCGGATGAGAAAAGAGCCAAGTCTTTTTCCCGAGCGTAGTGAAGCATGTACAGCCGCGGCGGATCGGAGCCGCGCTTGATGGCCTCCCATCCTGAAATCTGGCCATGCTGGAAGGGATCAACTGCCTGCCTTTCCACATCGAGCAAAACAGGCTGTATAAGGAACCAGCTCATCATCAAGCCCAGCCCGAGCAATATCTGATTGCTGGGAGCAGTTTGGGTCCCTAACGCCTGACGGAGAAAATGAAATACCACCAACAGCCGCACCATCGGCGTCATAGACAGCACAATTGCTGGAAGTAGAGTAAGAAGCGTGAGCGTAAAGACAATCGTCCATGGAACCGAATTACTGGTGGCGTGCGCGTCCAGCGGCAGGAATGGGAGAGATGGAGAGAAACTCAGCAAAAACAGAGTGCTCACAGACTCTCCTGCTGTTGACTCGACCCGAAAGACTCTCCACCGGACTTAGGTCCCGGACAGGGGAGAACCTCCCCCATCGACGCAACGACATCTGCCGCTGTGGCTAACAGGAAGCGCCGGCCAGCGCAATTAACTAAAATCACTTCTTTTTTTTGCCCAATTGCGATTCTCTCTTCGATGAAGAGACCGCGATCGGATCGGGCCTTGGGTAATAATCTCTCCAGAGCGCCGCGCGTCAGGCTCGAGATCCGGCGGCCTACTGAAAGCCCGTTTTGGTAGCCTGGAGAATGCCTTTCGACAGCTTCTTCGATCATCGCTTCAAACTCCTCAGCTAATTCGCGTCAAGCGAACGGCCAACTTTCGGTCGACTATTTCGAATTCCGTCCATCCCAGCTGCGCACCACCACACCACAACGGGACGTCGTCGGCGTGCTGCCAATGACTCTCCAGCACGGTGCCTTTTTCGAGGTTGATCAGGTTCTGAATTCGAAAAAACGGAATCGGTACCGTGACATCCAGCTGCATGGGAAGAGCAGCTATGGGAGACTCCGCGGCTTCCACTAACTGTGTGTCTGCCTGAGGTAACTCGTCGTCACCTCTCATGGCAAGCGCGCCACTTATATCTTCTCGTTCTTTACCCGAAAGAGTGTTGGCACTTGGATCGGCAGATAGACCGGCTGAGGAAAGAGGTGCGGCTTCCGTTGACATGATGACCTACGAGATGCATCACAGTGCCCAAAATGTCAGCGACGATAATTAGGAATTGCTAAGAAACTCTGAAGATTCGGCGGCCGATAACCGTGCAGTCTCAACCGCCTGTCTATCATGCAGAAATGGCTCAGTGGATCATGTTGATGGTGTCCTGCGAAACGGTGTCGAATGTGGTTACTGCCTTTGAACTTGCCTCATAAGCTTGTTGCGCCACGATCAGATCGGAGAACTGGGTGGAAATATCAACGTTTGACTGTTCCAGCGCCTCGTCCTGGATGGTTCCCAGTGCGCCAGAGCCGGCTGTAGCGACGCTGGCCGGTCCTGATGCGAGCGTTGTCTCGTAGTTGTTGCCGCCGAGTATTTGCAGTCCTTGGAGATTTGTTACGCTGGCCAGGGCGAGTTGGCCGACCGCCGACGTCTCGCCGTTACTGAACTGAGCAGATACAAGTCCATTCGAGTCAATCGTGTACCCCGTGTACTCGCCGCTCGCGTATCCATCCTGGGAAGTCGCTGAGGCATTGGATGCATCTGCAAATTGCGTTAGCGTCGGTTGATTGTTGGAGCCGTACAGATTCCAATTCAGGTTCATATTGCTGGCGCCGTCGGCAAGGCCGGTGAAGCTGATCCCTGAAACGTTGGCAGCCGGCGAAATCAGATTTCCGTTTGAGTCGAAGGTCAGGTTACCGGTAAGATTGGTCCCGCCCGTTGCATCGCCGGCCGGCAGGGAGATGTTGTAGCTCCAAGTATTCGCGCCGGTATTGGTGAAATCGACCGTGGCAACGTGACTGACCCCGAGCGAATCGTAGAGGGTGATCTGTGCGGGCACAGAGGTACCTACCGAAGCGGATGCATCCAGATTGGCGGTCATGGAAAAGTTAGCGGTCCCAACTGGCTGCTGTGCCTGACCAACAGGAATCTGGATTGGCGCGAGAGGAGCATTGGTGTTCACGACACCATTCGTCGCTGGGTAGCCCATCACCTGGAACCCTGCTTCGTTAGTGAGAGAGCCCGTATTACTTAATGTGAAGCTTCCGTCACGGGTGTAAAGTGTGCTTCCGCCATTCTCAAGGACGAAGAAACCGTTGCCATTGATTGCGACATCGTTTGCATTACCCGTCGAATTGATGCTTCCCTCAGTGAAGTCTGTGGTCGTGGCTCCGATCTGGGTACCGGCTCCCACCTGCAGCGGATTGCCGGAACCGGTGCTCCCGATCTCCTGGTAGAATAGATCGCTGAAGTTGACATCCTGGCTCTTGAAAGCTGTCGTGTTCATGTTCGACAGGTTGTTGGCGATGGTATTGAGTGCCGTCGAGGACGACTCAAGGCCGGTTAGCGGTATTGAAAAAGATGACATTCTCTCTCCTTTAGCATTGCTGTCCTCGGCTTAGATCGAAGATCGGCTTTTTGGGACGGTTTGTCCTTACGGCTTTACCGCAGATTGAGTATCTGCAGAAAGAGGCGAAGGGATTTGAGTTGGGGCCTGCGAAAATGTGGATCGTGCCGGAGCGTTTGGCTGGCGTTCTAGTGCTTGTGCGACTTGATTCGCCGCGCCAGGCAGATTCGAGCGATCGGAAAGATTCGGACTTAGATTTCCCTTGGAAACCGCACCAGAGCGCGAGTTGCTACTCGTGGTTGAGCCCGTGGCGCTACTTGCAGTGGATACGCCTCCGAGATCCTGATTGATCTGAATCAGCTGCTCCAGACTATTTACTTGCACCAGCTGATCAATGTATTCATTGGGATCAGTGTCGGCTGTAGGATCCTGGTTTTTCATTTCTGTAACCAGCAGTTCGAGAAAATCGTTCGCCGAAATGGTTGCATCTGACGTTGAAGCGCCGGATGAAGAGTCTGATGATGAGGAATCCAAGGGACTCGAAATCGGTCTACTCGCCGCACGTGCAGGCAGGCTCGCTGTGAATGCCCCAGGTTGGGATGTAATTACATGATGTGCCGAAATCTGCATGAGTCTGACTATGCCTCCAGTTGACTTATCGCTGTTATGCCAAGACGCTGATATATCGATTCGAATAAGAGTCCAATATCGTACCGCCGGATCCAACACCCGCTACCGCACTTAGCCCTGACTGAGCTTCATCGTCGGCTTTGGATCGATTACCCTCCTGCTCATCCCTCGGACCTCCCCTGTTATTCCCGGATCCCTGAGGGCTCTGGTGCTCGACGGCTAGGCTGCTGACTTTCACTTCGCGCTGTGACAGAAATTGAGCGAGAACAGGTAGCTGAGTGGTGAGATCATGATGTGTCTGACTGGACGCGGTTAACAGCGCGGCCGTCACCTGCCCCGCGGTTGCTTGTGTCTTGATCTCTACCCATCCGAGAGCCGGATCGTGTAAACCAACGGTCATTCGGTTAGCTCCTGCGCTCAAAATTGGTACAGAGGAACTCGAAATCTGATCCAATCTTTGATAGGGATTACCGGCCGTAACGGCAGCGGCTGGTCCTACATGCGGGACTAACATTCCCGCCGTTGGCCCTTCTACGCCGGGAGAATGGACCCCAAGTGGAGCGTTGGACACTTGACCTTGCGGCGACGGAGATCCCAATTGCCGAATAGGGTCGGCGCCAACGGCTCGAGAGACAGCATTTCCGAATGGGTGTGTTTTATTCAGAGGAGATGCTGACTGAACCTCGATCTTGTCCGACATCTTGGATACACTCTGGGCGAGGTGATTGTCTTCCTTGCCGGGCAGAGATTCCACCGAGTTCGGCGTTTGGCCTACGGCTGTTTTACCCAAGTCTCCCTGGGTTGCAGGCGGATGAGTGCCGCTGAGTGACGTGGTACCATCTCGGAATTGACTTATATGTAGATCCCCCAAGGGATCTGTTGAAAGGCTAGATCGCGCAGCCGCATGATCTGCTCCTGCACCGCTGGAATCGACGAGGCCGGTAAGCTTGAAATCATCATTGTTGTCTCCGCTTTTATCTTCGGCAAGCGCTCCCCCGACATTCGTGAACTGCAGCACCGAACTCGTTGCGCTTGGGGCTCCTTCATTGCTCGATACCGCTGAGGAGGCAGGTGAGGCTGAGGGATCACTCCCCCCAATCGCAGATGTCATTGCCGCAGCTTCACCGACTGGGACGAGGATCCAAGCGGGAGAAAGTATGGAAACGGAATTTTGACCATGGTGGTGAGGCAGGACGCCTTTGAACTTTTGTGCGCTATCCGAGGCCTTCGGCCCAGCACCTTTGCCTGTCTCGCTGAGTGGGTAATCGGGAGTGTCCGCATCTGATCGAGCTGGGACGGATTGAATTGGCTCCAGTCGTGTCGGAGGCTGTCCATCGTCCTTTAGATCTGGTGTGATGTCAATTGTGGGCTTCAGCTCAGGTTGCATTTGCTTCGTCAAAGCGACAGCCGGGTTCTCAGTTAGTCCAGTTTTGACCGCGGAGGGTGGAACGTCGACTCTGAAAATGTGCCCGGTCAAAGCGCACCCGAAATCGCCTCCTGCGATAATCAGTCGATTATCTGCATTTGTGGAAGATAGCTTCGCCCGTGGACTTGCGTCCACGATTTGAGCCGCCAGATTGATGGGTCGCACGCCGTTGAACCTCATTAACATCACTGCACGTCCGATGCCAATTACCCAGGGGACCGATCGTGCCATATGTGAAATCTCTGACACTTTAGTGTTGGTAACCCTAAGTCGGTCAGCGCCGGCGTCTGATGCGCATAGTGCCAAACCAGTCATCGAGCGATCTCTGCTCGCGGCGCTCCTGTTCGCGTGCGCGTAGCACCGCGTTATGCCGAAGAAGAGTCTCTACTTGTAATCTTTCTTTACGGCGCTCAACGAACTCGTCGTGACAAGCATCTACTCGGCTCGCGATAAGCTGTGACAACAACGCGAGCTGTTGCTTCCGCAGGTGAGCCAGCTCACCGTCGATCAATGCCGTCTTCCAGGCATCTTGGGAAACGGGATCGCTCATGCCCACCGAAGCGCCGAACTCCTCCGAAAGAGCGGAGAAGGCCACATCTGCGGAGGTTGCCACAATTTCTGTCTCTCCATCCTGGGCATGCGCGATCCACGCAGAGTGCTGAATCGACTTCTCCAGCTTGATGCGACTATTCTCTTCGAGCAATGAGCGCAGTCTAAGTATCGAGGCCAGTGAACGGCTCACATTAAAGTCCCCGCACCAGCGTCGTGAGCCGATCGAGGGAGTCAGAGTAAGTGACCCGCTCGCGCGATTCCTGCTCCAGATAGGCTCGTATCTGCGCGAATCTCTGAATCGCTCGGTCAAGTTCAAGATCCGCGCCTGCCTTGTAAGCTCCGATCCGGATCAGATCTTCAGACCGTGCATAAATGGCCAGCATCTTTCGCACTGCACCCGCTGCTTGCCTGTGCTCACGGGATACCACCGAAGGCATCAGGCGGCTTATCGAATCCAGCACATCAATCGGAGGATACCAGCCCTCGGCCGCCAGACGCCGCGACAGCAGGATGTGACCATCCAAATACGACCGGACCGCGTCCACGAGCGGATCGTGCTGATCGTCGCCCTCCATTAGTACCGTATAAAAGGCGGTTATGCTCCCGATGCGAAATTGTCCAGCGCGCTCGATCAAGCGCGCCAGTTTATTGAAGACCGACGGAGTATAGCCTTTCGCGGTCGGAGGCTCACCTGCGGCCAATCCGACTTCGCGGGCCGCCATGGCAAAGCGTGTGAGCGAATCCAGAACCAACAGAACATGCTTGTTCTTAGCCGCAAAATACTCGGCGATACATGTCGCAGCCAATGCAGCTCTTATCCTCATAAGAGGTGATTGATCCGAGGTCGAGACAACGACAACTGCCCGCTTCATTCCCTCCGTTCCGAGGGTCTGATTGAGAAATTCGCCCACCTCGCGCCCACGCTCGCCAACCAGTCCAACCACCATCAGGTCTGCTTGACTGTTTCGCGTCATCATCCCGATTAGAGTACTTTTGCCCACGCCTGATCCGCCGAAAATCCCGACACGTTGTCCGCGCCCGATCGTTAAGAGGCCGTCGACTGATCGAATGCCTGTGCCCAGTGGAATTTCAATAGGCATGCGCTCAAGCGGATGCGGTACCACTCCATGAAGCGGCACAGCGGCATTTATGCTGGGTCTTTTGCCACCATCAATCGGCTGGCCTAACGCGTTCAGCACCCGCCCGACCAAATCGTCCCCGACTTCAAGTTGTGGAGTGGTGCCCAGACCAGCTACCGGATCACCATAACGAATACCATCGGCTGATTCGACTGGCATCGAAAGAACGTTACTTCCACGGAAACCGATCACTTCGGCCAGGTGCGCGTCTCCCTTGCTGTCTACTAGCTCGCAACTCTCTCCCAGAGAGCACAGCGGACCGCAGGACTCGATCGTTTGGCCCACGGCTTCGAGCACTCTTCCCCTCCAGCGCAAAACCGGGCGCTGTTTGAGCAACGAGAAGTATGTTCCCAGCAGGTCCATTGTCTCCTTAGCGTGCAACCTCGGATGAAGCCGCAGCCTGTCTCCGGTGCCCCGGAAGGTCAAAGAATCCACGCTCAATCTCTATCAACTGTGCCCGCAAACCGATATCTACAGTACCGAGATGGGTCTCAATGGTGCAGTCACCTGCTTTCATTCGCTCATCCACCTCCAGTTCTGGACGAAGAGGCAGGTTAGGCATAAGGCGCAGCATCTCCGCCCACATCTCCTGTTCTTTAAGAGGAACCCGCATGCGAACCTCAGTCGTCTCGGCAAGCTGACCCAGAGCAACGCGCACAGCACCAGACAAGAACAATGGATCCATTTGCGCTTCGCGATGAAGCACGCGTTCAGCAATCGCTAGTGCCAGTCGAACTACTTCTTTCTCCACCCGAGCCAGATATTGGTCGCGCCCCAGGCAGAACTCTTCAGCAAGCTTTGCCAGACAGCCAGACGCGGTCATAATGGCAGTAGATTGTTCGCTCTCGGCGCTCTTTCGACCCGCCTCATAAGCATCCATTCGCACAATTTCTAGCCTATTTTGAAGCTCCCTCTCGGACTGTTGATGCTTTGCATTGAGCTCGGCTATCCGGGCCTCCAGATCGGCCTGCTCGTTTGCCACCCGATCTAAGGGCGAGCCCTCCGAATAATTGTCAGATTTGATTTGCGCAAGGCCCGGTACCATTGCGCGATATTCCATCTGTTGAATGTTCTTTACTTGTCGGAGCATTGTCCTTGCCTGTCAGTCTTGGATTACGATTTGCCTTTAAAGCAGGAAGTCATCGCCCTGTTCGAGCTTTAGGACGACCTTTCCCTCGGATTCGAGTCTTCTCGCGAGATTCAGAATCTCCTGCTGCGCACCGGCCACCTCGCGAGTTCGAACCGGCCCCATGACTTCCATGTCCTCCTTGAGCATCTCTACAGCGCGCGACGACATGGCACGAAAGATGTGAGAGCGCAAATCATCTTTTGCGCCACGCAACGCAAGAGAAAGCTGTTTCTTGTCAACCAATGCGACGATCTCGCGCATGCTAGCGGAGGGAATTGTCACGAGATCCTCAAATGTGAACATGAGGTTTCGAATATTCAGTGCCATCTCCGGATCGGTGTCCTCAATTTGTTCGAGGATCCTCTTGGCCTGCTCTGCGTCCTGCCTGTTCAGAAGATCGGCAACCGCCTTGAAACCCGCATATGCTTGGCGGCTGGTGTCGCCGATATTCTCGAGGCGCTTATGCAAGATCAGTGCTACCTTCTGCGCGACTTCAGGCGAGAACTGCCGCATTGCGGCGAGCCTTCTGATTGCCTCTACACGATTCTCCTTTCCCAGGCTGTCGAGAACCTGAGAGGCCCGCTTTGGATCAAGATGCGCCAGTACCAAAGCCATCGTCTGCGGATGTTCACCGTCCAAGAATTTTCCCAGTTGGAGGGGATCCACTTTCTGGAGCATCGCGAGGTTGCTATGGCTCGCCTCCTGTGCACGCTTCACCAAAGCCAGTAGGTCTTCAGCACGCTGCTTCCCAAAGGATTCAACCAACAGCTTGGTTGCATATTCCAACCCACCATGTATCATGTAGCGCTGGGTCTCGAGCATCTCATGGAATTCCTTCACCACCTCAAAGGAAAGGTCGGGAGGAATATTCTTGAGATCGGCCAGCTCCTCGGTTAGCCGCTGCACGTCACTCTCTGGTAGATTCTGAACGATCTTCTTTCCGATTTCGTCGCCGACCGCGACCATCAGGATAGCGGCCTTGCGAATCCCCGGCAGGCCGGCGCTCGAAGGACGACGCTCCGGGGATGCAGCTATCAGATTCGTCGACGGGTTCGACGCTGGTTCGGCTGTCGCGGGCGGGTTCGAGACGTTCGTCATGGCGTATGGATCCAACTCTGCAGCAGGCGAGTGCTCTGGGAAGGTTCGCGTCGCAAGTGATCGGCGACTTGTTCAAAAATTGCCTGAGCGTGTTGCTTACGTTTTTCGGTTGCCAGTTGCTCGGTCGATAATTCCATCTCCCCGTTGACACCTGTAAGCACGGGAGCGAGTGTCGCCCCCGGCGCCCCAGAGGCAAATGCAGATTTCATCCTGGCCGTTACCGGAATAACAACGAAGAGGAAGAGTGCCAGCATCGCAAGCAAAATCGCTCCATATTTGAACAGCCCATCTGAGTCGACCGCAGTCCTGAGGAGGCGTTCCGACAAGGCCGGTGGCGGAGAGGGCTCGTCCTCGAATGCCATATCTTCCACACTGACAAGATCACCGCGCGTTCCATCAAATCCTATGGCGGCCTGCGCCAGCTGAGTGATGCGACTTATTTCCTCCGGCGATCTCGGCTGCCAGGTTATCTGCTTACCATTTGTGATCATGCGATGGTTGACGAGAATGGCAGCGGTAATGCGGCGAACCTTACCTGCCCCTTGTGTCGTATGTCGCACCTTCTTGGACGCGCTATAAGTTCCCGACTCCTGTTTCAGGTTCTGGGTTTCGGACACAGCTTTTGGATAGACCGGTGGGGTCACATTGGGAGCGTTGCTCGCCGTTCCAGGAACTCCCGCTGCTACCGGCTGTCCTCCGGCCGTCTGCTCGGATCGTTGCATCGACAGGGTAACCACGCCGTTTGGATCGTAAGTTTCGTCAACCTCGTCAGCGGTAGAGCTGTCGTATTCGACATTGACGGATGCCCGCACGTTTCCCTCGCCCGCAATCGGCTCCAAAGTCTCAACCAGCTTTGCAGCCAGTTCCTCCTCGTGCGCTTCTGTCTCCGCGCTTCCACTTTTGCGGCCCAGTTGGCGGCCAAGAGAATCGACGAGAACAACGTTGTTCGGGTGAAGATCATCAACGGCGCTGGCCACCAGGTTGCGGATTGAATCACCCTCTTCGTCTGACAATGTTCGCCGGCGAAGTTTCAATACGACTGAAGCTTTCGCGTCCCTTTGCTGCTCGCTAAAAAGCGAGTCGTGAGGCATTACCAAATGAACGCGGGCCTCTTCAACATCTGCAAGTGTGTCGATCGTATGTTCCAGCTCGCCTTCAAGAGCGCGCTGATAATTGACCTTCTCGTCGAACTCCGAACCGATCCAGTTAGGCTTGTCGAAGAGCTCGAAGCCCATACGCCCGCTGCGCGGGCCGCCTTTTGCCGTCGTCACCAGACGCGCCTTGTCCAGATGACTCGCATCGACGCGCAGGGCGGAGCCGTCCGGTGAAACGTCAAATGGGATCCCGGCTGCCGTCAATTCCGATGCCATCTCACGAGCGTCCTGCGGATCAAGTCCGGCGTAGAGCGTACGCCAGTCAGTCCGCGATCCATACCAGACCAACCCCAGGGCGGAGGCAACAACGAATAGCGTCATGCCTACAATCCATCTTCTTCGGGCCTGATCAAGTCCTCGAAATTTTGCGGCCAGCTCACGGGTTAGCGCACTTACCCACAGTGGCAGACTTCCGGTCGCTGGCGTTCCTAACTGCCGATTCCCATCCATTGATTCTGCTTCCGGGGTTATAGATCGCTAAGAATTCACGAGGTCAGAACTGCATCTGCATAATTTGTTGATATGCCGACACAGCCTTGTTCCGAACTGCGAGCGCCAGCTCGAAAGATAGATTTGCTTTTTGCGTTGCGATCATCGCCTGGTGAATATCAACCCCGCTACCGTTCATCAATCCCTCAACAGAGGACGATGCCTGGTCTTCGAGGCGCTGAACACTGCTCACTGCGTCCTTGATCAGGCCGGAGAATGGCTGTGCTGGCTGCCCACCGCTGCCCGCAACGATCGAATTCTCAACTGAGGCAGTAACGCCGTTGACGTTAGATATAAAACTCGATTGCATCGAAATACCTCCCGATTACCGTTAGTTCATTTCAGGATGTCGAGTGATGAGCTGATCATGTTCTTCGTTGCCTGGACAGCCGAACTGTTCAGTCCAAACGCGCGTGTGGCCCCCATCAGGTCTACCATTTCCGTCAGCGGGTTGATGTCGGGATACAAGACGTATCCATCCTTGTCCGCATCAGGGTGCTGGGGGTCGTAGCGGCGGAGACCTGTCCCCTGGTCGGATACGACCGCAGAAATTTCGACCCCGCCAATCTCCCCGTCACCCTGAGATAGGAGCTGACCGGCAAAGCTGCCCTCACCTGGCACTTGCGACTGAAAGACTACATGCTGCCGATGGTACGGCCCCCCTTCCGGTGTACGCGTCGTTTCCGCGTTGGCCATATTGGAGGCCACCACTTCCGCGCGAAGCCGCTCCGCCTGCAGTGCCGAGCCACTGACTTCCATCACTCCAAACAGGTTCATCTCAATGTTTCCCTTCTTGATCTCGCTGGTGCATGTAAATTCGTCACTTCGAGTCGACATGAATCGCGTCGAGCACGCTGGTATATTCGCTCTTCAATAACTCCACCCCAGTGCGGAATTGCAATTGTGCCTCTGCCATCTTCATTCCTTCGCGATCCATCGACACATTGTTGCCATCCGGCCGCTCGATTAGTCCGTCGACCTTCCTTACAGATACTGGAGGCGCGCCCAGCGGCCGCCGGCCATTTAACTCTGATTTTCTTTGCGCAAGTACCTCAGTCATCGAGCGCTGCATTTCTTCAGCAAAGTCAAAGCCGACGGTTCGGTATCCCGGAGTATCTACGTTCGCCATATTTTGAGCCGTCAGTTTTAGCTCGAGGTTGCACAGATCCAAATATTTCGTCAGTTCATCACTCAAGGCCGTGGTAACTTGCACTCCCACCTCCTGCTGGCCCCGCTCATCTGCACGCGCTTAAACGGGTTTCGTTAAACTTTCGCTATCACCTTTGCATCAGGCGAGCCATTCCACCCAGACCATGCATAAGAGAATTCTTAGTAAGAATCGCCGAATTCAATCTCATCTTCTGTGATCTCAGGACGGTCTTCTGCCAGAATCCACGCTCTCTCAAGCACATGCTCTAGTTCGCGAATATTTCCCGGCCAGTTATGCGCCTCGAGACGTGAGATTGCGCCGTGGCTGAGCGATTTCGTGGGCCTTGTTTCTCCGGTTCGCGCGAGGAAGTGCTGCGCCAAAGGTAGTAGGTCTTCCTGGTGTGCAGCGAGAGCCGGAGTACGTATAAGGAAGACTGCGAGACGGTAATAGAGGTCGGCGCGGAACACACCTTCGTGCGTCAGCTGTAGCAATGAGCGATGTGTAGCCGCCACGATTCTGACATCAACCTTTGTTGGTTCATTTTCCCCTACACGCTGCAGCTCTCCGCTTTCAACAAAACGCAGCAGTTTGGCCTGCGGAGCCAGCGGCATCTCACCGATCTCATCAAGAAATAGAGTGCCACCGTGGGCAGCTTCAATTCTTCCAATACGGCCCTGCACTGCACCGGTAAATGCACCTCGAGTATGGCCGAACAACTCCGCCTCCAGAAGAGATTCGGGAATTGCCGCACAATTGAGAGCAACAAACGGCCGCGAAGAACGTTGGCTCAACCGGTGAAGCGCACGCGCCACAAGCTCCTTGCCTGTTCCTGTTGGACCTTGAATTAATACGGCCGCGGTATGTGGGGCGGCGAGTCGGATGCGCCGACTCACCTCAAGTATCTCCGGATGTTCACCGATAAATTCCGGCAGCCGTGGCATGTTGACTCCAGCGCGGGGGTTGGACTTAGAACTTTCCTCCGGAGATGATTTCGTGAAGGGGCCCTGAGTCGCCTGATCTTTGCTTCCGTCACTATGTTCGAACGAGGGGGGCTCGCGCTCGATAATCGGGGCGGAGTTCCACGCCGCGCCGTCTGCATCCTGCACGCGGCGCAAGGCGTATAGAATTTCATTCCGGCGGGGACTACGGGCGCCACCTCTGCCGCTGGACGCTTCATCCACAATTACCAGGTCGACCTTTGGGTGTAACTTCTCAAACTCGTGAATAAATTCCTGAATTTCAAGGTCGGGTAGCCAGGAGTCAAGGATCACCATTTCCGCAGGAGCGGCATCGAGATGCGCGAGGACCTCCGCTCCCCCGGCCGCTTCACGCACTTGCCAACGAAGCTCAGTGAGTGTGTCGCGCAGCCGCTGCCGAAAGGACAAGTCTGCGCTTGTCAGCACCGCAGTTCTCGGCGCCGCGATCAATGATCTCGAAACCATCGTTGCCACTTACCACCTCCGCAATGATGAAGCCTCAACTTCGCGCCCCCGGAAAAGTCCTCGAGTGCTACCGCTTGCATAACCCGATCGCATAACCTTCCCCCCGAACCGTCTGAATCAAGGGATATTCGCCGTAATCCATGAGCTTTCGGCGCAGATAATTTACGTAGACATCGACCACGTTCGTGCTTGAAGTGGCGCTCATATTCCAGACCCTTTCCAGCAATGCGGAGCGCGCTACGGCACGTCCCCGGTTCAGCAAAAGGTATTCGAGCAGGGCAAACTCCTTGTTCGTAAGGGACACGGATACCCCGTCGCGATTCACTGTGCGCTCGATGCGATTCAGTTCCAGGTTGTCCTGCCTCAACACCAGATTGGTGTCGCGCCTGCGGCGCAGAAGAGCCCGACAGCGCGCTCTGAGTTCAGAGAGTGAGAACGGCTTCAACATACAGTCGTCCGCCCCGAGATCCAAACACTTTACCCGTGCCTCTACCTCCTTCCGGCCAGTAAGAATCAGAATTGGGAGGTCATGAGTCAGAGACCTGAGAAAGCGGAGAACTTCAGTTCCGTCCTTACACGGAAGGTTAAGATCGAGAATGCTCAGATCAGGGGTTTCCTTGAGAAAGGCGTCGACCGCAGCCTGGCCGTTATTGGCCAGGGTCACGATGTGGCCATCCGCTTCCAAACCGCGAGTCAGAAACATGCCTAGCGCAGGATCGTCGTCCGCTACGAGAAAACGCATTTGGATCTCCCAGATTCCCAGCCTTGGGCTCCCGAGCGCCGTCATTCGGGTCTCGCAAGTACCATCTCGTGAACCGAAATGAGACACAAGCAAAGATCGCGTCGGAAAATGCGCCGCGTTCCAAAAGGGCTCGGACGGGACCTTGGGATCCCATAATGGGAGGAGTTGGCTAATTTAGATTGGGCTCATAGACCGCCGCTGATTTCAAACAGGGCCCACCTCGCTAACATCGCCCGGCCCACTGCATCGCGTGCGGCTATTTCATCGAAGGTGGCTGATCCGGCTTAATCGTCGAAGGTGGCGGCGGGGGTTCCGGTATTATCCTCGAGGGGGGAGATGATGGCGGCGCGGTCCCGGGCGGAGCCGGGGGTTGAACTATGCGTGCGACATAGGTTGCGTAGTCCTCGTTTATTGCTCCGGTGACTCGCCCATCCTCATCCAGAGAGATCGTCCATATCTTGAAGATCTTGGGGGAATCCCGGTCCGAAAACTGCACCTGCTTCTGTTTAGTTGTCGCGTCGAAGCGATAAGTGGCGACAGGCGCTTTAATCGTCGCAGTGTCCAGACTGGGATCGTCAGGAACATTCGGTCGGCCTCCCACTACTTCTGCGTAGCACACGCCCATTGAAAGCCAACTTCCCTCTGGATCCGAGTCCTTTTTCGCTATATCAGCAGGCACCAGAGAGTTGAAAATTGCGAAGTTCCGGGGATTCTTAACGGCAGGACTGTACGGAGACGAATTGCGATACAGTATCGGGACAATGCGGATCCTTCCTGCAGCGCGCGGTATGAGCGCGGTAAACAACGATTCCGATCCGTCCGGAAACTTGTTCAGATAGTGCAGGAGCAGCGTATTTGGAAGCTGGGGACAAATGGCCTGATCATACGTCCAGCCGGAAGTGGTGACGTCGTAACCGAAAAACTGGGCCTCGGCAATCAGTTCTTTCTTGCGCCGATGTAAGAGTTCCCGATCTGCATTATCGATCAGGTCTGCTGCCCGATGTTCCAGAGAGAAATACTTGATCTGCTTCGCGTGTCCCGTCTGAGCCGCCGATTGATCGATCACCACCTGTGCGCGAATCTGATGAGCCTGGACCAGGAAGCCGCACACCAGCAAAATCACGCTAGTTGAAACTGTTCGGGGGAAATCTCGCATTCATTTTCACTTTATCATCCGTCGCGAAGCTAAAAGGGACAGCCTTTTAGCTGTCCCTTTCAGGTGGAAGCACCGAATTGTGCTGCTATTTAGACTTACCAGAGGGCCGGTGGGTCGTATGATGAGCGGCTGGTTTGGGGGCCGGCTTGGGTTCACCGTCTTTCAGAATGATCATCGGAGGATTCTGAGTGTACGAGTCAAAGGTGGCGATGTAGGTCACTTGTGTCCCCACAGCTGGAGGCTCTTTCAGCGGAGTTTTCATATTGATTGTGAAATCAGCCTTCTGCGACTCCTTAGCATCCTCGGAAACCGCCAGTTGTACAGTATCCGGCGTGGCCTGAATGACGGTTCCCGGAACCTCGGTGGTCTTTCCTTGCAGGACAGCCCAAACCTTCTGGGCATCCTCCGGCGCGCCATTGGCAAGCACGAACTCCTTGTCCGCCAATGCCAGGCCCTTGTCAAGATCCGGAGTACTCACAACTGCGTTATGCGCCAATTGCTGTGGCGACGGAGGAGGCGGCGCCGGGACCGGTTTGTAGGAGTCTGGAGGAAACAGGTTGTCATGCGCAAGCTGTTTAATCTGGTCGAAACCGTCCATGCTGCCGTGATATTTTTTGTACCAATATTCAGCCGCCTTCTCCACGTTCGATTTGTAAGGCTCCTGAAGATACTGGGCTGCCCGGGTTAGGTACCAGATACCATTCACGAGATCCTTTGGATCTTGCTGCACGTAGGCGTTTCCAAGAGCGTAGGTATCGGCAAGCGCAATGCCCTGTGTAGTTTGAGACGCATCCATCGCGTGCAGCTCTGCGAGATACGTGTTGATGGCATCCTTATAGTCCTTTTTCGAGATCTCATCGGTACCGATGACATCACCGAAGATAGGGGCCGCCAGAGTTTTGAGTTTCTGGAAGTCGGCGTCGCTCATATTTGCCGGCTTCGTAGCGTTTTGCCCCCGCTGCGCCAATGCTGCCGCTTCATCCAGTTTGGCCTGATCGCCATTCGCCTGCTGCTTTTCGACATAAACAACAAAGATAAGGGCGCGCAGGTTGTTCGGATCAACCTGGAGGAGCCGTTTGGCCGCGTCGTAGGTTTTCGCAGTGTCCCCGGTTGCCTGATAGGCACCCACTAATTGTTCCAGCATTTCAGCCTTCACAACGCTATTGGGATACGACTGCAGAAAGCTTTCGATCGCGGATGCTTTAGCCGCAGGCGTCGATTGACCGATCGCATTCGTGTAAGCGTTGTACTCGGCTGGATCTTTAATGGTGATCTGACTCGATTGCGAACCCTGCGCTTGCGCCAGGGCAGCCGGCGGCAGACAAAGGGCACTGGTCGCAACGGCCAGTAGGAAAGCAAAGACGACCTTCTTCATTCAACGCTCCTAGAATCTTCCTAAATTAAACCATTCAACAAGTGCGAGCCGGCGGAGGATGCACTGATTTGCATTTGACCACGCAGACGCTTGATTAAGCTACAAGGAAGCACCCGAGTCCATGCCAATTTGCTGGATTATAGAAACCAGCGGCTTACGATGACAAGTGCTACTCGGAAACGACCGGCGGATCCACCGGTGAAAGACGGCCCTGATTTTGGGTGTACACCCTGAGACGATGCGGTTGGTAAAGGCGACCGCCGACTGAGGCAGACAAGCCACCTTGAAGGCAACAAGCGAATCTTAATTGAGGATCCCATGGCGTTGTTAAGCGGACAGATCGCGATCGTAACTGGGGCCGGCCGGGGCATTGGCAAGGCGGTCAGCAAGCGCCTGGCTGTACTGGGCGCTATGGTATGGCTGGTTGGACGCAACACCAACCACTTGATTGAAACAGAACGCGAAATCGAAGCGGAAGGAGGCAACGCTGAAGTCTGTTCCCTCGACCTAATGAAATCGAACGATATCGCTGCCTTTGCCGCCTCTGTCAAGGAGCGGCACGGACGGTGCGACATCCTTGTGAATAATGCGGGAATCGGTGATGTGGGTAAACCTCTGCACGAAACGTCGCCGGAATCATGGGACTTAAATGATGGACACCAACCTGCGAGCGCCTTATTTAATGATTCGCGGCTTTGCTCCCTTTATGATTGCGGCTGGGCGAGGTCATATCGTCAATATCTCGTCGCTCGCTGGTCACAACCCATTGAAGAATGGTGCCGCCTATGCTGCCTCGAAATGGGGACTCAACGGATTGACTTATTCGGTAGCCGAAGAGCTGCGAGACCATGGAATCCGCGTTTCGGTGATTGCTCCGGGAACCGTCAACACCGAGTTCGGCGGAAGAGGCAAGGATGGAAGCTGGAAGGTTCAACCTGACGATGTGGCCAATGTCGTCGCTCTGATCGTTACGCAATCGCAACAGTCATTTGTGAGCGAAGTGCTGCTCCGTCCAGCCCGTAAACCATAAGGCATTATCTACCGTTCGAACTGACGCAGGTAATGGCGTGCAACCACCCCACCTGAGCCATTCGGCACGCGTGATTGCTCCAAAATAGGGGTGACACTTCCCCTGCAGGTCGGTGCCGCCGAGACGGGAAATAAGAACAACCGGCGTCTGCCGGTCCGATTCGAAGTCGTTCGGTCGTTCATTCGCTGCACTGGTCAATCTCAGGACCTTAAGGAAATTTAAATCGCCCGCGAGTGGGGGGTATCCTGCAAGATTCCCAACCCCGCTTGTTCTTGTCAGGAGGCGGCCTTGAGGCTAGTCTCAAAAATGGCGGTTCCTGCGGAAATCCTACGTGTATGCCCAAGATTTGGGACAAAGGAAGCCCCTGCGATCGACATCTGTCTGCACTCGATACCCAGCTGTTGAATTACAGGCTGCTTATCCACAAGATATTGGGGTGCCAATGTTGACCCCAGGTCGAGCCAGGACTAGAGTCCTTTTTGATGTACACGAAATCCAGGCCATCCCTGCGCCCAAGCACCTGAGGAGCCACGTCGCATGTTGAAGCTCAAAAGAATCCATATCGTTGGCTTCAAATCCTTCTGCGATCGAACAGAAGTATCGCTACCCGGACAGGGAGTTGCGGTAATCGTGGGGCCGAATGGCTGCGGAAAGTCCAACATTCTAGATGCGGTTAGTTGGGTACTCGGTGAACAGAGCGCCAAGACCCTGCGCGGTGGGAAGATGGAAGACGTCATTTTCGCCGGAACACGCGAGCGTAAGCAGCTGGGCATGGCTGAGGTCTCTCTAACCCTCGTCGACGCGGACGCCTATGGGGATAGCCCTCTTCTCAGCGATCCCGAAATTGCCGTTGATAGCGATGCCGATTGGAACGAAGAGGACTTACGCGCGGAACGGGCGGCAGAAGTCGAGGAAATGATCGCCGAGTCTCAACCGGGCCAAGTGATCGAGGGTGAAGCTTCGGCCAAGCCTGAGTTGGCTCCAAACAACGAGGAGACCACGCACAAAGATCCTGCCAATACCGTTGTCCTGAAGATTCGCCGTCGAAAGTTCCAAAAGCCCCCCCAACAGGGCGAGATCATCGTTACCCGCCGCCTCTTCCGGACCGGAGAGAGTGAATATCTGCTCAATGGAAAGCTCTGCCGCCTCCGCGATATTCAAGATATCTTCATGGGCACCGGTCTTGGCCCGGAGTCGTATGCCATTATCGGCCAGGAACGCATCGGACAGCTTCTCAGTTCCAAGCCGCACGACCGCCGGGCCATCATTGAAGAAGCTGCAGGGATCACCCGCTTCAAGACGAAGAAGCGCCTTGCCGAGCTGCGACTGGAGCAATCGAGACAGAACCTCGCCCGTGTCAACGACATATTCGAAGAGGTGTCACGGCAGATGGTTTCTCTCAAGCGTCAGGCTGCGAAGGCCGAGCGCTACGCGGCGATTCGTGAACAAATGCGCGCACGGCTGCGTGTCGTTCTGGCTAGCAAAATCGCGCAAACGGACGCCGAAAATAGTGCAATCGCCGAGGAGATCGCCAGACTCACTTCGGAAATCGATGAACACAACGCCCAGATTGAAGTTCTGGACAATGAGCATTCCTCGGGCACGACCCGCGGTTATGAACTGGACGCGGACGCCAAGCAGGCCAACGCGCGAGCCAACCAAAGTGCGGTCGAACTGGAGCGGGCTACGGCACGGCAAAATGCGAATCAAGAGCGCATCGAGGAACTCGAGGCCCGCGCGGCGGCCGGGACGGCCGAACTCGAACGGGCAAAGGAGCAACTCGCCACGCTAACGCAGGACCGGGATGCACAGCGCACCTTCCTTGAGACTGCTGCGGCAGAAGTGGCCGCCTTTCAACAGCAGGCTGATCAGCGGCATCGGCAAGCCCGTGACGCCGTCGCCGCAGTCAGCAGCGCCGAGCAACGCGCCGAAACGGGGCGGCTCCAGACAATGCAGTTGATCTCGCAGCTTGGTCAGATTCGAAACCAAACGACGCAGGCGGAGGAATCGTTGGCGTCGCTCGAACGCGACTCCGAGAGGCTGGCAAACGAAATTTCAGCGGCAAAGCGCGACCTGGAAGCGTTAGGTGCAGAACGGGGCCAGCTCTCGATGAACTTCGAGTCGGTCACGGAAGCACTGAAGCGACTGGAAGCCGAAATTCTGGCTCTGCGCAACGATCTCACCGCCACGCGTGCAGCCGAAGCCGACGCCAAACGGCGAAGCGACCAGCTTCGCGCCGAACATGCAACCTTGAGCGGCCGCCACACCTCCTTGAGCGCACTCATTCGCGAGCACAGTTATTCGACTGATACGGTCCGAAAACTCTTCCGATCTAACTCATTGGGAGGAGGGCTGGCTCCAGTCGGTACTCTGGCTGATTTCCTGGAAGTGCACGACCGGTATGAGAACGTAGTCGATGAATTCCTGCGCGATGAGCTCAATTACATCGTCGTTAAGAGCTGGGATGCGGCCAACGAAGGTATGCGCCTTCTTAAGACGGACGTCGATGGGCGTGCCACATTTCTCGTTCATCCGGAAGATGCGCAGGCCAAGTTCTCCTTTGCGGCAGGCAGTGCAGTCCCCAGCTATAACCATCAGGAAGGCGTCGTCAGGCTGAAGGATTGCATCCGCGTGCTCGACGGCTTCGGCAGCTCGCTGGAGGTGATCCTGCCGAAGCTACGGGAGGGTTACGTCACCTCTGATTCCGATATAGCACGCACCTTGGCACTTGAGAATCCGCACGCATTCTTTCTCGCTCCTTCCGGAGAGTGCTTCCATAACGTAACGGTGACTGGCGGCAAGCCTCATGCCGAAGGGCCGTTAGCGTTAAAGCGTGAGTTGCGCGAGACCCAACAGAAGCTTGAAGCGGTGGAGAGCGAGCTCAGCCGTTCCGAAATCACTGTAGTAGAACTTGGCAGAAGTCAGGCCGAGCTTACTCGTCAGCTCGACCTGAAGAGCGAAGAGCGGCGCAACGCTGAGCGAGAGAGTGCGAATCACTTCGCCGCTCTGCGACAGATGGAATCGGAAGTCCATCGTCTCGAACGGCGCTTGCAGGACTGGACCCTGCAGAGCGAACGGAATAAGGACACTCGCGCCGCGAAACAGATGTTCATCGAGCAGAGGCGAGAAGAAGAACAGTCTCTGGTAGCGAAGCAGGTTGCCACCGAAGCCACCCTGAGCGAATTGCAAAGCTCCGTAGAAAAGCTGCGTGCTGCTCGTGAAGAAGCGCAGCAACAAGCCGCGCAACTTTCTGCCGAACTGGCGGGCCTTGAAGAGCGCCGGCGCGGTGCGCAATCGGCATTCGAACGGGTTAACCGCATGTTAATCGATCTGATGCAGCGATTCAATCAGAATGAGCACCAGTTGGCTGCTGCCATTGCAGAGCAGCGGCAGCGCATACAGGAGAACGAGCAATTGTCCATCAGTCTTCAACAGCTCTTTGAGACTCGTGATCAGGCCCTGTCTGAGGCTGCGCGTCTGAGTGCAGAGGCAACAGAGCTGCGATCGGCTCTGACGGAAATCGATCGACAGGTTAAGGCGCTTCGATCTGAAACCGATGGCCTTCGCGATACCCGAAGTGAACGCACTGCTCGCGTCGCCAGACTTTCGGCTGACCTCGCTCATCTGGAGGAGACCTGCCTGAACGATCTCGGTGTTGAGGCTGCGATGCTGCGCGCAGATACGGAGCTCACGCGGATCGAGGGTGAGGTCCTGGCTGTAGAGGATCAATCTTGCGGGGAACTGAAGCAAAAACTGGAATCGATGGGTCCCGTCAATATGATGGCTCTTGAAGAATACAAAGAGACCGAGCAAAGGCACGAGTTCCTGAGTACTCAACGGACAGACTTACTTGACTCGATCGAGAATACCCAGGCTACCATCAAAGAAATCGACCAAATCTCCCGCGCCAAGTTCGACGAGGCCTTTGTTCGTATCAATGAAAACTTCAGCACTACGTTCGCTCGACTTTTTGGGGGCGGGCAGGCATTCATGCGCCTCACCGACGAAGAAAACTCGATTGACAGCGGAATAGACATTATTTCTCAGCCGCCGGGAAAGAAACTGCAAAACGTGCTGCTTCTCTCGGGGGGCGAAAAGGCACTCACCGCCCTGTCGCTTCTTGTCGGCATTTTTCAGTATCAGCCAAGTCCCTTTTGCGTGCTCGACGAAGTTGACGCGCCGCTCGATGAAACGAATGTCGGCCGACTGGCCGATATGCTGCGCAGCATGTCAACCGACACCCAGTTTGTGATGGTCACCCACTCCAAGCGTATGATGACCGCTGCCGACCTCATTTACGGGGTAACCATGCAGGAGCCGGGAGTTTCAAAGATCGTGAGCGTGCGGCTCGGTGGCCAGGAACGAGGAACAGAACCGCGGCGCGCGACTGCATGAATCCGAGCGCGCCTTGGGTCACAACTCCGGAAACTGAGAAAGTCAAGGGTCACGTTGGTAACGATTCGTCCCTCCACAAATTTTGCCGCATCCTTACCAATTTGATCTTGACAGTCTCAACTGCGCGTGAGATGGCGCAGAAATCACGCTTCAATTGCATATTTACACCGCGTTGACAAAGCGCCTGGAGAACCTCAGAATCGGATTTCAGACCATCCAGGAAGGCCCTTCTTTGGCAGTAGTCATCGAAACCGAGTTCAGCGATCTCAATCTGTATGCGCGCGGTAAAGTGCGCGACTTGTACTCGATAGGCGAATCTCTCCTCCTGGTCGCAACCGACCGAATTTCCGCTTTCGATCATGTGCTCGCCACGGGGATACCGGGCAAAGGCAAGATTCTCACACAGCTTTCCCTTTTCTGGTTCGACTTTCTGAGGGACATCGTTCCCAACCATCTCATTACTGCCGATGTGAGCGAGTACCCCGTAGAGCTGCGACGTTACAGAGACGAGTTGGACGGCCGTTCGATGCTGGTGAAACGGGCACAGATGTTTCCTGTCGAGTGCGTAGTGCGTGGTTATCTCTCCGGCTCTGGATGGAAGGACTACCTCGCCTCGGGCGCGGTCTGCGGCATCCCTCTCCCCGAAGGGCTACGAGAGGGCGACCAACTGCCCGAGCCGATATTCACACCCGCAACGAAGAGCCAGGACGGCGAGCACGACCTGAACATCTCGTTTGACGAGATGGTTGTTCGCGTCGGGGCAGAAAGCGCCGAACGCCTCCGCGCCTTGAGTTTGGCTGTCTACATGAAGGCGTCGGGGTATGCAGAACGGCGAGGCCTCATCCTTGCGGACACGAAATTTGAGTTTGGGATGCACGCAGAAGGCATCATACTTGCCGACGAGGTGCTCACGCCCGATTCGTCAAGATACTGGCCAATGGATGAGTATCAGCCCGGACATCAACAGCCTTCGTTCGACAAGCAATACGTACGCGACTACCTTGAAAGCATTCGCTGGAACAAGCAAGCGCCGGCACCGGCGCTGCCGGACGATGTGGTTTTACGCACGCAGCAGAAGTATCTCGAGGCCTTCCGCCTGATCGCGGGGAAGTCTCTTGTGGTGTAGGCAATCGGATGGCGGCTATTGATTGGCTCATCCTCGTCGTATTGATCGTTTCGGTGCTGTCTGCGGCGAAGAATGGTTTTTTTCTGGAGGTGTTTTCACTCGCGGGAGTCATTGCTGGCCTGCTAATTGCGAGCTGGAACTACCAGAAGCTGTTGCCCTGGGTGAGTCGTTGGATTCACTCATTGCCGGCGGCGGAAGCGTTGTCGTTCCTCGTCATTGCTATTGCGATCATGATTCTGGCGGGACTCCTCGGTCGAGTCATTCGCTGGTCGGTTCACTCAATTGGGCTGGGATGGGCTGACCGGTTCGTCGGCGCCATTTTCGGTTTTTTCAAAGGCTGTGCCCTGGTGACGGTGGCAGTTCTGGTAGTCGCTGCTTTTCTGCCCCAGGCCACGTGGTTTCAACAGTCGCGCCTGGCGCCGTACTTTCTCAGTGCGGCCCATCAGGCATCAGCTGTAACGCCTTACGAGTTGGGAGAACGTATACGCCAAGGCGTCGTCATAATACGGAACTCTCAGCCATCCTGGCTGAAACCTTCCGCCGTTGCGTGTCCGCAAGCTAGTTCCCCTTGGGCTCCTGTTGTTGTCAGACAAAATCGACTCGGGTAAACCCGGGCGTAGGAAGAGGACTTTTGTGAAACGTGAACTGGATAACCTTGTGACTCAAATGCACGCGGGCGGAATTACCTATGCTGAAGCCGTGCGCGAATTCAAGAGGCGCTTCCTGATGGAGGTGCTTGCCCATCACAGGGGTAACCAGTGCAAGGCCGCCCGGGAACTCGGCATGCATCGCAACACGCTCAGCCGTACTATGGCGGAGCTGGAGCTGGATCCTTCGCAAATTCGCGGCAACCTCAAGCGTCCGCCGCGTAGTGAACGTCCTGTTTTTGAAGCCAGTCGGGTGGCGCGCTAGGAGATCTCCTCGCTGAGCGTCCCTTCACTGCTTTAAGCTAGGTGCAAGGACAATCACGAGTGACAGCTCCAACTTTGCAGTCGACGGCACCTGCATCGGTAAATCAGGAAAGCCATGTTTTCATCCGTGATGGCTTTCGCTGGGATGAGCAAGGTGCTTATCTTTTCGATATAGACGGCACGCTGCTGCGCAGCCGCGACCGGATTCACTTCGAGTCTTTTTATTCGAGCGTGCGATCAGTAATGGGGCACGAGCTCGTGCTGGATGGGGTGACGGTCAGTGGAAATACCGATCCCGGCATCCTGCGCGACGCATTCAGGCTTGCGCAGCTGGAGGATACCGACTGGCAGCCCCATCTCGAGAACGTGCTCCAATCCATGCGTCGCCAGGTAGCCGAGCGGCGCGCCGAGATGAAGCTCGTCAAGATGCCCGGCGTTGATGAGGCGCTTGCTCACCTGCAGGGCAAGGGCGCGGCGCTGGGGGTGGCCACCGGCAACCTGGAAGCAATCGGCTGGCTCAAGATCGAAGTCATCGGTCTGCGCCACTGGTTCAGCTTCGGGGGCTTCAGCGACAACTACGACGTGCGTTCGGACATGATCGCCCATGCCAGGCGTCTTGCGCACCGCCATGCCGGGCCAGAGGCCACGGTGTGCGTGGTCGGGGATACGCCTTTCGACATCTCCGCGGCGCGAGCCAACGGCCTGCCTACGATCGCCGTTGCCACTGGCAACTTCTCCTTCGACCAGCTGATGGAGCATGAGCCCGAGGCGTGTGCGACTACGCTTGAGGCTCTGCTCGCAACCGGAGGCGGCGACACCGGCGCATGAGTCTGCGTAACCATCACGTTATCCTCCTCGCGGCGGTGATGGCCACATGCCATTTCGGCTATGGTCAGGCGGCCGACTCAACCGCTCAAAGCAAGGCGGCGAAGGCCGATCAGGCCTCAGCGGAGAAGCCGCCGTCGGCAAAGGGTCAGCACGAGGCGGAGAAGGCTTATCTCGACGGCGCGAAGGCTCTGGAGCGGGAAGACTTCGCTTCCGCGGAGAAGGACTTCGATACGGCGGTCGAGCTGGTCCCACGCAATGAGCAGTATCTGGCGGCGCAGGAGATCGCGCGGCAGCACCATGTCACGGCGCTGGTGCAGGCTGCAGACAAGGCGAGGCTCATGGGCAATGCTGACCAGTCGAGTGACGATCTCAGCCAGGCGTTCAAAATCGACCCGAGCAATCCGATGGTGCAGCAGCACATCGATGAGATCGTCCAGGATGCCACCCTCGACCCTACGGCGGAGAACCGGGAGGAGACGGTGGATGCGGGGCCGCCGATCGAGCTGGCGCCACGGCCGGGGCGGTACAGCTTTCACCTGCGCACGAATGCCGCCGACGTGCTTCGCCAGGTGCTGACGACCTACGGCATTACGCCCACGATCGACAGCTCGGTCAAGAGCGAGACGGTACGGCTCGATGCCGACAACGTCGACTTCACCGAGGCGGCGAGGATGACCAAACTGCTCACCAACACCTTCTTCGTACCACTCGATCCCGATCGCGTGCTGGTTGCCGAGGACACGCGGGAGAACCGCACCAAGTATGAGCGGCTGGTCGCCGAGACGGTCTACTTCCCTGGCCTGACGGCGGCCGAGATCAACGAGATGGGCAATGTTGCGCGGAACATCTTCGACGCTCCGCAGGCTACAGTCTCTCCCAGCAAGTCAACACTCACCCTGCGCGCTCCAGTGGCGAAGCTGGCGGTGCTCAATTCCACGCTCGCCGAGATGCTGGATGGACGGAGCGAGATCCAGCTTGATGTGCGGCTGTACAGCCTGGCTAAAACGCGCATGATGAATCTGGGCCTGCAACTGCCGAACCAGGCCACGATCTTCAATGTGCCGACAGAACTGAACAGCGTCATTTCCGGCAATGAAGCCCTGGTGCAGCAGATCATTTCGAGCGGCCTGGCGAGCGCGGGCGACTATGCCGCCATTGCCGCCATCCTGATTTCGTCGGGCGCGGTGAGCGGCTCGATTCTTGGGCAGCCCTTTGCGGTCTTCGGTGGAGGCGAGACACTTACGGGCCTGACCACGAATGGCGCTACCCTTAATCTGGCGCTGAACTCAGCCGATACGCGGATCCTCGATTCCCTGACCCTTCGTTTACTGGATCAGGAGGAGTCTACGATTCGGGCGGGCACGCGATATCCGATCATCACCTCGAGTTATTCGAATCTCGCAGGAAGCACGCTGGGCATTCCCGGCCTGTCCTCGGCGGGGGTTTCCAGCGCGCTGGCCGGACTGGGCGTCGGTTCGTCGAGTTTCAACCAGACGGGGCAGGTTATTCCTCAGGTCCAGTATCAGGATCTGGGGCTCACGCTGAAGGTTAAGCCCTACATCCAGAAAGATCGCGATGTGTCGCTCAACCTGGACTTTACGATCGTGTCGCTGGCCGGCAGCTCGCTCAATAACATTCCCGTGCTGGACAACCAAGAGTACAAGGCAATCACCACTCTGAAGCAGGGCGAAAGCGCAATGGTGGTCAGCAGCATCACCAAGCAGCAGTCCAAAGCGGTGACCGGCGTTCCCGGCCTGAGCGATCTTCCCGGGTTCCAGTCAACGACCAACAATCAGACTGAGAATGACATCTCGGAACTGCTCATCGTCATTACCCCGCATATCATCCGCGAAGCGCATACACAGGAAGCGGGACGGATGTTTGTGCTTCCGGTGCATCCGTAGATCCGGGCTCGGGGCTCAGAATTCACCTTTGGCAGCGGCATCATTCAGGAAGTTGTCGTAATCGGTGCTGTAAACATGCACGCGCTCTTTGTTCTGCGCCTTGATGTGCTTGAAGAACCAGAACCCTTCGAGTCTTCTGCCCGCGAACTTCTTCGCAAAGTCCTCGCCGATCCTCTTCTTTTCTGCAATGTTATGAGGCAGTGACAGCTTTTTCCAGTCGTGAAGCCTCTGCGGCGATTTACGGCTGGGCAGCAGATACACATAGTCCGAGTTCTGTGCGTTTTCAAGGTTGACCAGCAAGTCTCCCCACTTGTTCCATCGGCCTTCTCCGTCTGTCTTGAAGTTCGAATTGAGCGAAAACCAGCACGGAGCCAGCTCCCCCCTGTTCTTCTCGTCGCGTGGCGGATGCCAGTCGTGACGGCTTGGCGCCTGCACCTGGGGAGACGGCTTACTGCCGCCGAGACTCTCGAGATACAGCCTTAGATGTTCGCGAAGAAGCTCTCTGAATCTGGTTGGGCCGGCATACTCACGGAAAAGACTCTGCCCCTGATTCTCCAGTTTCTCCTTGAAGTCAAACACGGCTCCCCACTCATCGGTTTCCTTCTTTGACTTGGGAGAGTAGGGCTGGTTGCTGAAATAGAGCATGATGTCAGGCGACTTCTTCTTTGTCCACGACTCAAT